>WBZT01003522.1_pt1 | contig 10222 bp, 5 predicted proteins | sample 5204241 | NCBI WGS metagenome assembly WBZT01 (sample SAMN12344358, study PRJNA552823) | activated sludge metagenome | biome: Activated sludge suspended growth; feature: Nitrification reactor; material: Wastewater; isolation source: activated sludge from nitrification reactor of wastewater treatment...
CGAGCAAGTGGCCGCCGCCGCCGCTCGCGTCTCGGCGCGGCTGGGGTATCGGCCGTAAGCAAACCCGCGCCAAGCGTAGCTCGGGCAATCCTACCCGGGTTCTTCCTTCTTACCCCCGCAGCCCGGCCAATCCCGCCCGCGTTCTTCGTTCGTCCCCCCATAACGCGGGCAGGATTGCCCGCGCTACATGAGCGATAACGGGGCGACATTTCGGTATAATAGGCGCGAAGAACTGATCTGGAGGTGTCGGCAATGACCCTGGCAACAATCGAGATTCAGGTTGACGAGCGCGCCGCCCGTGTTTATACCGAAGCCTCTGAAGAGGAAAAGGAGAAGCTCCAGTCACTGCTCAGCCTTTGGCTTCAGGAATTGGAGGATGCTTCCCCCGATCTCATGGCGGTCATGGATGAGATTGGTCAGCGCGCGCGGGAGCGGGGGCTGACCCAAGAGAAGTTGGAGTCGCTCCTCCATGACGAGTAGGGCCCGCTTCGTCTTTGATACGAACGCTATCGTCAGCGCGCTCCTGCTCAATCAGTCGGTGGCCCGTCGCGCCTTTGACGCCGCGCTAACGGAAGGCGAAATCCTGCTTTCAACCGCTCTGCTTAACGAACTGAACGAAGTCCTGAGTCGCGACAAGTTTGACAAATACCTCACGCGGGCCGAACGTTTTCGGTTCCTGGCCGCGCTAGTCAAGGCAGCGGTTCTAATAGAGCCAGAGGAGACCATTCAAGAGTGCCGTGATCCGCGAGATGATATGGTGCTGGAGTTGGCGGTCTCCGGAGGGGCGTCGGCTATTGTGTCCGGCGACCTTGACCTACTAACCCTTAGTCCTTTTCGTGGAATTGACATACTCTCGCCGGGGGTATTTTTGGAACGTAGACATAGCTAGGCCGGGGTGACAACCGGGAGCAGCCGTCGCGCGCCCCTAGCCCTTCTCAGAGACTTGCGCTATGATTCCGCCGTGGCGGGGGTCGGCGCGCGTCCGACCCCCGTAGGCACACGTTTATAGCGATGGCGACCGACGTAATGGCGGCTGATAGCGCTCAATACCTCTCCGGCCTGCTGGCCCAGATGAGCCTGGCGTTCTCTCAGGACGAACTGAAGACGCTGTGCTTCGAATTGGGCGTCGACTATGACAACCTGGCCGCCGAAACCAAGGACGGGCGCATGCGCGAACTGATCCTCCAGTTCGCGCGCCCCGGGCGGCTGCCCGCCCTGCTGGCCGGGCTGCGCGCCCAACGCCCCGGCGAAACCTGGCCCGACCCCCCGCCCAACCTGGAGCTTTTCGGCGACGATCCTTTCAACCCGACGCCGTTCCAACGCCTCGACTTCGAGCCGGAGACCGTCCGCGTCCCCGGCGGCCCGTTCCTCATGGGTAGCGACGCGGACGCGCCCGAAGAAGCCCCGCGCCACACGGTCGATCTGCCCGGATTCGCCATCGGCGTCGTCCCCGTTACCAACGAGCAATACGCCCGCTTTGTCTGGGACGTGCGGCGCGTGGTTGACCCCATCCTGCGCTGGGACGGCAACAGCCCGCCGGCCGACCGCCTCGACCACCCCGTGCTGGCCGTCACCTGGCGCGAGGCGTTCGACTACTGCCGCTGGCTGGCCGGGGCCACCGGCCGGCCCTACGCCCTGCTGTCCGAGGCGCAGTGGGAGAAGGCGGCGCGCGGAACCGCCGGCGGCCTCTACCCCTGGGGCGAGGCGTGGGACGCCGCCCGCTGCAACGCCGCCCCCGACGCCGTGACGCCGGTGCGCGCCTTCCCGCCGCAGAACGACTACGGCGTCTACGATATGGTCGGCAACGGCCGCGAATGGACCATGACCGCCTGGGGCTCCGATCCCAACGCTCCCGACCGCGCCTTTGCCTATCCGTGGCAGAACGACCGCCGCGAATCGCCCGACCAGCCCCTGACGACCCGGCGCGTCTTCCGCGGCGGCCGCGCGTCGAACCCGCGCGGTTTCCGCTGTAGCGCCCGCGGCAGCTTTGCCGCCGATGGCCAGGGGCCGCGCGCCAACCGCATTGGCTTCCGCGTCGTTCTGTTGGACAGTTAAGGGGGAACGAGTATGGGTCGCGCCAAGGCGATGGAAGAGTTGATGCGCCGCGCGCAACAAAACGCGGGCGAGGCGGTCAACTGGACCGATCTCTGCCAGCGCATCGACGACGGGCTGGTTATCCCCATCGTTGGCAACGGGCTCGTCAACGAACTGCTCTTCCCCCTGACCGAGGAAGACCTGCGCGAAGTCGAGCCGGGCAAGGAAAATCTCCTCGGCTGGAGCATCGAGGAGTACCAGTCCGTCTTTTGGGCCAAAAGCATCGAGTACCCGCTGCCCGAGTCGCACGTCCTGTCTCGCGTGGCCCTCTTCGACCGCGTGGTGAATAGCCAGGACGAGCGCCAGGCCAAAACCCGCTACCTCGACTGGCTGAAGGACTTCTTCCTGACGCTCGCCCAGCTCGAAAACGGCAACGCCGACCGCATTGCTGAGTTGCGCGACGAGTTGGGCCGCCGCTCCCTGTCGTTCATGGCCGCCGAACTCGGTTATCCCAAACCGGTGGACGGCGGCGTGAGCACCCTCGACCTGCTGGCCCGGCTCAACCTGCCGATCTACATCACCACCAGCCCCTTCGACCTCCTGGAACGAGCCATCGCCAACAACAAGCGCACGCCCCGCACCCAAATCTGCTTCTGGCGCGGCACCGAGCCGCTCAACTGGCTGGACGCGACCCACAAGACCGACTATGGCTTCAAGCCCACCAAGGAACAGCCGCTTGTCTACCACATGTTCGGTCTGGAGGCTTATCCCGAATCGATGGTGCTCAGCGAGGAGGACTACCTGGACTTCATCACCGCGCTGGCCAAGGATACCAACGCCGACAAGCCCGTTGTGCCTCTTTACCTGCGCGACGCCATCACCCAATCCTCGCTGATCCTGCTAGGCTTCCGGCTGCGCGACGCCGACCTGCGCGTGTTGTTTCGCGGGCTGATCAATGAGATGCCGTCGGCCAAGCGCCAGCACAGCCTGGCCGTGCAGATCGATCCGCGCCAGCGCAGCCAGGTCGTCTCCACGGAGAAGCTCGTCAACTACCTGAAACGTTATTTCGGCGACTCCAAGTTCACCATTGAATGGAACTCCCCCCAGGGGTTTGCGACGAAGCTATGGCAGGAGTATGACAAATGGCGCGGGTAACCGACACCGGCACGCTCGACCTCCCCAGCCCCTATCCCGGCCCGCGCACTTTCCGCCCGGAGGAGCGCGACAAGTTCTACGGCCGCGACCGCGAGGCCCGCGACCTGACCGCGCTCATCGTCTCCGCCCGGCTGGTGCTGTTCTACTCCCAGTCCGGCGCGGGCAAAAGCTCGCTCATCAACACCAAGATCATCCCCAGCCTCGAAGAGGAGAAGGGCTTCGAACTCCTGCCCATCGGCCGCGTCAAGGGCTACGACGGTTTCGAGGTGCGGGCCGACAACATCTTCGTCTATAACCTGCTGGCGAGCCTCCACCAGTTGGGCGAGGCCCCCGAGGCGCTGGGGGGCATGAACCTGGCCCACTTCCTGGATAACCTGGTCTGCAAAGACAGCCGTTACGCCTACGATGACCGCTACGAGTGGCCCGTCGACCAGGAACTCAAGCCGCGCGTGCTAATCATCGACCAGTTCGAGGAGATCTTCACCACCAACAACGCCTTCTGGCGGCAGCGCGACGAGTTCTTCCGGCAGTTGGGCGAGGCATTGCGGCTGGATGAGCACCTCTGGATCGTCCTGGCCATGCGCGAGGACTTCATCGCCAGCCTCGACCCCTATCTCCACCACCTGGCCGACGGCCTGCGCCACCGCTTCTACATGCAGCAGTTACGCCGCGACGACGCGCTGAAGGCCATCAAGAACCCGGTGGCCGGGCTGCGCCCCTTCGATGAGGCAACCGCCGCCGACGGCATCGGCGCCGCCGATTTGCTGGTGAAGAACCTGCTGACCATCCGCAACCAGGGCGGCGATGGCGAGGAGCGCGAAGCTGAGTTTGTCGAGCCGGTGCAACTCCAGGCCGTCTGCTACCAGATGTGGGAGAAGCTGCGGGCCGATCCCGGCCCGACCATCACCTGTCAGGACGTGGAGGCCTACGCCGACGTCGACACCGCGCTGACCAGCTTCTACGAAGACACCGTGGCCGACACCGTGAAGGCGACGGGGGTTGGCGAGGTTGACCTCCGCAACTGGTTTGAGCACGAACTCATCACCGAGGCGCGCACGCGCAACATGGTCTTTCGCGGCGAGGAAGTGACCGGCAGCCTGCCCACGGCCGCCGCCGACTTTGTCAAGAGCCGCCTGCTCGTCCGCGAGATCGTCCGCCCGGCGGGCATCTGGTACGAACTGATCCACGACCGCTTCGTCCAGCCCGTGCTGGAGGCCAACCAGGCCTGGCGGCAGAACCAGCCCTTGCTGCAACTGGCCGAGCGTTGGGCGGCCGACCGGCACAATGTGACGCTGCTGTTGCCGCCCGACCAACTAGCCTATTTCCAGGCGACCGACTGGCAGAGCCTCGGCCCGGTGGTGGCCGAGTTCATGGATGCCAGCGCCGGCGCCGTAGCCGAACAGGCGCGCGCGGCCGAGGAAAGCCACCGCGCCGCCCGCTACCGGCGGCTGCGCCTGATTGTCATCGGCACGAGTGGGCTGGTCCTGATTCTGGCGGTGGCTACGCTTGCGACCTTCCTGTCCGCCCGCCGCGCCATAACCGAGTCGCGCGCCGCTCAGACAGCCGAGGCGCGGGCCGTTTCCGAAGCCGGCCGGGCCGACGCGGCCCGGGCGACGGCCGACGACGCCCGCGCGACGGCCGAGGCCGCGCGGGACGAACTCGACCGCCAGGTGGACGTCAACGAGGCGCTGCGGCTGGCCGACAAGGCCGACGAATACCTGACCAATGACGACTACAGCGCCGCCATCCTGCTGAGCACCCTGGCCCGCCGGTCGGCCGAAACCTCCAGCGCCCAATCCGTTCTCTTCCGTGCCGCCAACGCGCAGCTCAACGCGCGCGCCACTGTCGAAGCGGGCGTCGTGGCCGCGCTCCACGGCGCTTACCAGCCACCCCCGGCCGTAGCCGGGGCTTCGCCGTTCAACGGGTTGATGTCCGGCCCGGTTGACGGTTCGCTGGCCGCGCTGCGCGACGGGGAGGTCGTCTGGTGGCGGCTGACCGAGCCCGGCATGGCCGACGCGCTCGTGCTGGGTTACGACGGGCCGCGCTATGATCGGGCGGCCTTTGCCACGGGCCGCCGGCTGCTGGCCACGGCCGCCGGGTCCGCGCTGCAAATCTGGCGCGCCACCGGCGATGAGTGGCGGCCCGTGGCCTCCGTCGCCAGCGGCGTCGATACCGGCGCTATCACGGCCCTGGCCTTTAGCCCCGATGGCCGCCGCCTGGCGGTGGCCCGCTGCGAGGGGGACGACCCGGCCGCGTGCCGCGGCCGGATCGAACTTTGGGACGGCAATCCGGTAACCGGCGACTTCGCCTTTCAGAACTCGGTCGCCACGAGCGCCCCCGTTGCCGATCTGGCCTTCCTCGACCGGCCCGGCAGCCGCCTTGTCTGGGCCGGCAATGGCGGCGTGGTGCTGGAGGAGTTGGCCGCGGGTGACAGCCGGCCGTTGCGCGGCCTGAACCTTGGCGCATCCCGGCCCCAACAACTGGCCGTAGCCCCCGACGAGCGCTGGCTGGTCGTTGTCAGTTGCAGCGCCGCTGATGCGGCCGAGGTATCCACCCCCGCCACCCCCGCCGTCAGCCAGCGCCCCTCTGGCGCCGGTGACGAGAGCGCCAAACCCGACGACGCCGGCGACTGCGCCGATTACACGGCCCGCGGTTGGGACCTGAGCGAGCAGGAACCGGTCGACCTCGGCCCCATCCTGCTTGCCCCAACGGCCGGCGACGCGCCGATCGACGTGGCCTATCTGCCGATTCCGGACAAACTCGTCCTGCTGAAACAGGACGGCCAACTGGAGTGGTGGAGCGCCGATATGGGCGACTGGGAGCGCGCGGCCTGCTCGCTGGCCGGTCGCAACCTGACGGCCGATGAATGGAAGGATGCCTATCCGCGACTGAGCTTCAACGACTACCGCGCCAGTTGCGCCCAATTCGGCGTTCATGTTTCCATCCCCCAGCAGCTCGTCACGGCCTGCCGGGAGGATTTCCTGGCCCAGGCGCAAACCATGTGGGCGCAGGACCCGCGGCTTCAGGCCCAATCGACCGCGACCGATTTCGACGAATGGGCCGGCGGCGTGCTGATCGATTACCTTCTGGAGACAGGCGCGGACCAGCGTGAATCTTGCCTGGCCGTCCTGCGCGGTCTCCAGCTGCCCACAGACGTCGCCGCTCTATTCGCCGGGGATGGCGCGCGCCGCGTGGTCGCCACCGAACCAGCGCGCGCGCCGCGCTGGGAGTTTACGGCCGGCGCGGGCGACGTCATCACGTTTGCCGGTGTGCCCCTGTCGCTCAATCGCCGGATCGAGTTGCGTCTTGTGGATGAGGCCGGCAGCGAACTGGCCCTCAGCCCTTCCGACGCCAGCGCGCGGCTTGAGACAGTGCTGCCCGAGGCCGGGCGGTATGCTCTCGAAGTGGACTGGTCCGGCCCGCCCGCGCCGCTGGCCATTGCGGCCGCGCTGACGTCGCCGCAGCCGTTGACCCTCGGCAACGCGGTGGAGCAGACGAACCCGTCCGTTCGCCGGTACACCTTCCCCGGCCGGCTGGGGCAATTAATCAGCGTGGCCGTCACCGCGCTGGCCGAGGGCGATCCTACCCTGCGCCTGACGAATAGCGGCGGCACGGAGTTGGACTTCGTTGACGACTTCGCCGGCAGCCTGAACCCGCGGATTGAGTCGCTGATGCTGCCCGCCGCGGACACCTATACGCTGGAAGTGGGCTGGTATAGCGGCGGCTCGTTCCCCTATCGCCTGTCTACGACAGTCACCGAGCCGCAGGCGCTGGCCCTGGGCGAAACCGTTCCCCGCATTCCCGGCGACCGGTCGCTGTGGCAATTCGAAGGTCGGGCGGGTGACGAAATCACGCTGGCTGTGACGGCGGATTCGACGGTTGCCGACGCCGCGCTGACGCTGTATGACGCGAACGCGGTCGAACTGACGTCGGTCGATGATGCCGGCGACGGCGTGCGCGATCCACGCCTTGCCGCCCTGTTGCCGGCTGACGGCGTTTACTTTGTGCGGGTCAGCTGGCGCGAGGCCGCCGCGCCCTACACCCTGTCTACCCGTCTCGCGTCGCCACGACCTCTAACGCCCGGCCAGACGGTGAACGTGGCGGCCGAGGAGCAGCCTAACTGGCGCCTGTCGGCCGCCGCGGGCCAGGTTCTGACGGTGGCGGTCACCGCGCAGGAGGCCGCCGGCGATCCCATCCTGACCCTCTATGACGACCGCCTTGTGCCGCTGACGACGAGCGACGACTTCGATGGCCTGAATCCGCGCTTCAGCGTCGTCCTGCCCGCGTCGGGCGACTACCTGATTAAGGTGGGCTGGCCCGGCGTCCCCGGGCCCTATACCATCACGACGGCGCTCGGCGCGGCCGCGCCGCTGGCCTACGGCCGCGCGGTGACCGCCGACAAGACCACCGCGCCCGTCTGGCAGTTTGAGGGCCGGCCCGGCGATCTGATCGTGGCCGAGACGCGGGCGACGGAGGCCGCCGAGGGCGTCCAGCTCCATCTGCTGGACAGCAGTTTCAGCGAGGTGGCCACCGCCTCGTCATCCGCCGGCGCGGGTCCGCGCCTGGAAAGCTTGCTGGCGGCCGAAGGAACCTACTACCTGGAGCTTACCTGGCCCTCGGCCCCGGGCCAATACACATTCTCGCTGGGGCAGGTGACGCAGCCGCCGGTGGCCGCCGCCGGCGACACGCTGGCGGCCACCGCGGACCAGCGCTACTGGGTGCTCCAGGGACAGCCCGGCGAATTCGTGAGCCTTCTCGTCGTGCCCCAGCAAGATGGCGACTCGTTCCTGCGCCTCTACGACGAGCGCGGCCAGCCGCTCGCCTCTGACGGCGACACAATCGGTCAGAACCCGCAGTTGGGAACGGTTCTTGTGGCCGAGACTCGCTTCCTGGAGGTTGGTTGGAACGGGGCCGCCCAGCCCTATGCGCTGACCGTCTCGCGTCTGGAGCCGGAAGCGCTGGCCGTGGACGAGTCCCTCGACGCTCTACCCGGCAGCCGGCTCTGGCAGTTTAGCGGCGAGCGGGACACCTATGCGTTGGTCGAAGTGACGCCGCCGGCCAGCGGGAACCGCCTGATCGCGCGTTTGGTCGACAGCCGGGGCGCGGAACTGGCGCTGGCCGACAGCGCGGACGGCAGCACCCCGCAGCTGGGAGCCATATTGCCGGCCGACGGCCCGTACTTCGTCGTCGTGAGCGGCGCCGGCACGGCCGAGTCCTACTCCCTATCGCTGCGGGTCAGCCAGGTGCGGCCGGTCGCCGCGGCCGAGCCCGTTGAGGCGGATGCCGACAGCCGCGCCTGGCGCTTTACCGGGCGCGCCGGGGCGGTCGTCACGATCAGCGCCGAGACACGGGCCGGCGGCGATCTCACGCTGGGGCTGCGTGACGCCCAGGGTGTTACGCTGGCCTATAACGATGACCGGACGGGCGACACTCGCGATCCGCAGATCGTCTATACCCTGCCTGAGGATGGCGAGTACCTGATCGAAGTGGGCTGGTATCCGGGAACGGAGCCCGGCGCCTATCGGCTGACACTCAGCGACGAATAGCGCGCGAAGAGCGCGAGCAATCCGTTATCGTCGGGGGTGGGAGAAAGAAAGGAGGACCCTGATGGAACTGGATGCGTGGGAACGGTCGGGCTTCGCGGCGCAGTTTTCATTTCCTATCGTCGCGGATGAGGTCGAGCAAACGGGGCTGGTGCAGCGCCCGGCATCGTGGGCGGTTGACGTCGAAGTGGACGACGCACCGCCGGCGGAAGTCACCGATGGGCCATCCGGCCCCGAGGGCGTCTTCGTCACCGCGCGGCAGATCGTCCCGGTGCGCGCCCACGTTCTGGGCGACGAGGGCTGGGCCTACCACCTGCACAGCCCGCGACCTTATCGCGCCCGCTTCACCACCCGCGTCCCCCTCGACGCCGGGCAGTACGATCTGGCGCTGGCCTACTTCGCCGACTGGCGCTACGACTTCGGCGACGAGAGCGTTCCGCCCGACATGGCCGACCACGCCCAGGTGCGGCTGGTCGTCGGTCGCCGCGACGTGGCCTGGACGACGCCCGAGCATTTGCGGCGCAACCGCCTCGATCAGATTCTGACCGTCGACGAGCCGACCAACCTGCGCCTGGGCTTCGAGGTCTGGTCGCGCTACCCGGCCACCAGCAACGGCTTCTTCCTGCAATCGTTCACCGTCCGGGTGCGCAGCGGGCTGGAGGCGATGGGCGAGTATCGCGTCGTCGTCAATTTGCTGCCGCAGGATGCCACGCTGCAAGAAAAGTGGCACATTCTCTTCAAGACCCACGACGCGCGGCAGGCCTTGCTGCAATCGCATGATGACGCCATCAACCTGGTTCGCGCCGGGCGCAGCGACTCCTTCATCCGCCTCTGGGGCCGCGACCGGCTGGAGCCGGGCCAGCGCGCCGCCATCGAGGCATCGGGCCTGACGGTGCAAGACGAGCCGCTGACCGGCATCCCGTTGCAGGCGCTGCCCCCCTCCGGTCTGGAGGCGATAGCCGCGGTCGTTGTCAACTTGCTGCCGCAAGATGCCACGCTCATGGAGAAATGGCGCGTCGTGCAGGCCGTCCACGAGGCCAAGCAGTCGATTATGCAGTCGCACGACGACGCCCTGGCCCTGTTGCGTTTGGGCGGGCCGGACTCGTTCGTGCGCCTGTGGGCGCGCGACAGGTTCCACCCCGACCAGGTGCGCGTTTTTCAGGACAACGCCATCCGCGTGGTTGACGAGCGCTTCCCCGAACCGGCGCGCGTGCTGACGCCCGTCCCACCGCCGGCCCCCGGCCCCGCGCCGGCCCCCGCTCCTCCGCCGGCCCCTTCGGGCGAGTTCCGCTTCACCCATTGGCCGAGCACCAGTAGTCTCATCTGGCAGCCGTTTGGAGCTAATCCCGATCGCTATAAGGCGTTCGACCTGCCGGGCCACGAGGGCATCGACATCGACGCCCCGTTCGGCTCGCCCATCTTCGCCGTGGCCGACGGCACGGTCGCCGCCAACCCGGAACGGCCGTCGGCCTACGGCGTCCACGTGCGCC
>WBZT01003523.1_pt1 | contig 10221 bp, 6 predicted proteins | sample 5204241 | NCBI WGS metagenome assembly WBZT01 (sample SAMN12344358, study PRJNA552823) | activated sludge metagenome | biome: Activated sludge suspended growth; feature: Nitrification reactor; material: Wastewater; isolation source: activated sludge from nitrification reactor of wastewater treatment...
GGGCCTGGGTCATGTGAGCCGCTTTTTGAGCACGGCTCGCCTCTACCGCAAGGGTACGAAGCACTTCTCTCGCTAAGAATAACGGATAACTCCGTCTCGGTATATAATCACACGGCTCTCGACAGTTGACCGCCTTGAAACGGTCGAGGTCCAGAAACAGCACGGCCAGGGGCCGAACCTGACGGCGCGCCACGTCTATCGCCAGGTTCAGCCGGTCGAGGAAGTGGGTCCGGTTGGGCAGACCGGTGAGGGCGTCGTGCAGGGCCTGGTGGCGCACCTGCTCCTCGGCGCGCTTGCGGTCGGTGATGTCGTGGAGCATGACCAGATGGGCGGGTTGGTCGTCCCACTCGGTCTGGGTGGCGGTGACCTCGGCCACCCCGAAACCCCCGTCCGGCAGTAGGATTTCCATCTCGGTGTGGGTGGCGGTGCTGGGATAGCCGAAGGGCAGGCCGACCAAATCCTCAGCGCTGCGCCCCAGGGACTTCTGGGCCGCCGGGTTGCTGAAGCGGATGACCCCGTCACACCCGACCACCAGGATGCCGCTGCGGTTCTTCGCCACCAGGTTGGTCAAGCTGGTCTGCAACTGCCGGAGTTGGTGGGCCATATGCCGGGTCTCGGTGACGTCGAGCCCGGAGGCCAGCACCCCGTCGGGCGCCCCCCCAGGGTCACGCACGGGGACATGGTCCCACACCAGATCGTGGGGTTGCCCGGTCTGGTCTAGTACCTGGTACTCCAGACGCCGCGTGCCAGCCGGCCCATCCCCGGCCCCGCAGTCGCGGAACAGTCGGCTCACCGCCTCCCGGCTGGCGGGGGCGACGCACCCGTCGATCCAGGACCGCCCGAGCAGCTCGGCCCGCGCTCGCCCCAGGACCCGGGCCATGGCCTCGTTGATCAGAACGATGCGGCCCTCGCGGTCGAGGGCAACAATAGGGCTGCCGGCGCTGTTGAGGCACATCTCGGCCCGCGCCTGCTCCCGGCGCAGAAGCTCCTCCGCCTGGCGGCGCTCGCTGATGTCGCGCAGGATGGCGATGGTCCCCCAGTGGTCGTGGCGACCCAGGGCGGCGATGGAGATCTCCACCGGGATTGGGTGGCCATCCCTGTGCCGGGCGTCGAGCTCCCGGGTCACGCCGATCATGGGCCCGGTGCCAGTGGCGGCGAAACCGGCATAGCCCGCAGCGGCGGCCAGGCGCTGTTCCGGCGGGGCCAGCCATTGGTGGACATCCGTCCCCAGAACCTCCTGGGCGCCGTAGCCGAACAGGCGCTCGGCCGCGACATTCCAATAGGTAACCAGGCCGGCCCCGTCGGCCATGACGATGGCGTCCCGGGCCGCCTCGGTCAGGCGCCGGAAGGTCTCCTGGCTGGTGTTCAGGGCCTCAATGCCGTCGCGCAGCTCCTGTTCCACCCGGCCCTGCCGGAGCAGGGAGCGGCTCAAATCGTCCCGGGCAGTGGCCAGGCGGCGATTGAGCCGGGCCAGGTACAGCACCAGGGCGCCCGCGATCAGCAGGGCCGCCAGGACCAGGGCGAGCGCGGGCCAGTAATGGCGCAGGGTATCCCGCAGGGTCGGAACCGGGCGCTGGAAGGGCGGCTCGCCGAGTTCTTCGAGCAGGTTTTGCACCGGAGAGTAATGGGCGGGCAGGGTCCAGCCCCCGATCTCCGCGTCCTGGTCCAATCCCTCGCCCATGGCCAGCAGGCTGCGCGCTATGGCCTCCACCAGGGGCAGGTCCAGGTGAGGCAAGGCGGCCAGGGGCCACTCCGGGTAGAGGCGGGTGGACAGGCGCAGGCCGAAGCCTGGGGCCTGCCGGGGTGCCACCAGCCGCACCATGGCGAGGTCGAGGCTGCCCTCCGCGGCCATACGTTCGAGTTGGTCGGTGCGCACCGTGCCGGCGTCCACCACCGCGTCCTGGGTCCCCAGGAAGCTGCGCTTGAGGTCGCGGGCCGGGTCCAAGCCCTGGGCGACCAGTTCCCCCGCCAGCGCCAGGTAACCGCCCAGGGAATTGGGGGCGACCGCACCGAGCTGCCGACCGGCTAGATCGGCCAGAGTGGCGATTTCGGTCCGGTCGGCGCGGGTGAAGACCACCCCGCCATAGCGGTCGTAGTCGTGCCCCGCGACCCGGTTCTTGAGGGTAGCGATGCGCATGGCCCCGGCCTCGACCTCGGCCTGGATATAGACCGCCGGATTGACCACCAGCAGGTCGACCCGGTGCAGGCGTGCCGCTGGCACCACCTCCTCGTAGGACAGGGGCAGGACAGAAAAGCGGTAACTGGGGAGGGCCTGGTTGAGGTAGTCCGCGGTGGATGTCCAGCGTGCCATGGCCTGGGGCTCGCCGCGTACGGCCAGGACGTCGATGCGCAGGTCTAGCGGGCTCTCCGCCGCCGCCACGCCCCCCGCCTCGCCCGAAGGGGTGAGGTCCCGGGTGTCCGCCCCGGGGCCACCCACCGGCGCGATCAGCCATAAGGCCAGGCCAACGACGAGGCGCAGCGCTGCAGCTTGCATCGCCGATGCTCAGGGTCGCGTCGGCGCGCCCGGGGCCACGGGCGAGGCGGTCGGCTCCACGGGCCTGACCTCGCGCTCGAAGCGCTCGATGTAGTCCCGCACCACCCCGTAGTCCGCATCGCTCGCCGGATGGAAGCGCGCCGTCTCCATCCCCGCCAGCACGGCGCGGCCCTGGGCGTCCTGGTCCAGGGCAAGCAGGGTGCGGCGCATGGCCTGGCTGAGGGCCGCCGGCATGTCGTCGCGGACCATGAAGCTGTTGTTGAGCAGGGGCGGGGTCTCCCAGGCGACGGTCAGCTCCGCGGCCTCCTGGGGCCTGTCCCTCTGGAAGCCACGCCAGGGCGGCGGCCAGGTCACCCCGGCGGCAGCCTGGCCGAGGTAGACGTTCATGATGGCCGATTCCTGGGAGCCGACGTAGCGGTTGTCCAGATCCTGGTTGACGTCGATGCCCTGCTGGTGGAGCCAGTACTGGGGCATGATGCAGGCGGCCAGGGCGGTGGGGGACGGATAGGCCACCACCTGCCCGCGTAACTGCTCCGGCGCGGTAATGTCGGCGTCGCGTCGGACCAGGAAGATGCCGTGGAAGTCCTCCGCATCCCCGGCCATAGCCACTACCCTGTAGCCGTTCTTCATCGCCTCCAGGGTCTGCCAGGGGTTGGGCAAAAGCAACTCCGGGCCGCGGGCGCGGAACTTGCGCTCGAAATCCTGGTAGTCGCGGGAGGCCTCGATCTCCACCCGCACCCCAGGCAGGTCCCGTTGCAGGCGCTCGGCCAGGGGCTGGTAGGCGGCCAGGAGCTTGGTCGGGTTGTGCAAGGGGTGCACCGCCAGGCGGTAGCTTTGGTCAGGGGTGCCTGCCGGGGCCTGACCATAGGTGGGCCCGGCGGCGGGGGGCGGCTCGCAGCCGGCCAGGGCCAGGGTCAGAAGCGCTAGGGCGGCGACCGGAGGCTGGGGTAAGCGGGGTCGGGACAAAGGCACAGATTTCCATAGGTGCAGGGGTGGGTAGGCGCAATGGTGCTCCCGAAACGCTGCCCATCGGCGGCCCGGGATCGGGTCTCATGGTCCACGCCGGTTCGTGGCATAATCCGCCCGCGCCAGGGCCCGGGCATGGGCACGGGCCGGCCACGGACTTGAAGGTACGACGAGCAGAGGCGCGGCGTGAGCGATACCACCCGGTCACTTATTTTGGTCAAAGAACCGCTGATCGAACAGATGCGCAACCCCCTGGCCGCCGATTGGAATCGTCCCCCCGCCGGCGGAGGGCCGCCGTCCGAGGACGATGCCGACCTGGCTGCACTCATCGACTTCGCGCCCCTGGACGCCATCTTCGCCGACTTCCTGGAGGTCACCGGCCTGCCGGTAGCCATTATCGACCTCCAGGCCCGGGTCCTAGTCTCCTCCAAGTGGCAGCGGCTTTGCGTAGAGTTTCACCGCGACAACCGGGGGACCCTGGCCCGCTGCCTGGAGAGCGACATCAGCCTCTCCCGGCAGATGCAGGAAGGCAAGCCCATGGCTATCTACCGCTGCCACAACGGCCTGACCGACTGCGCCGCCCCCATTATCATCGATGGCCGCCATGTGGCCAATCTTTTCATCGGCCAGTTCTTTGTGCAGCCGCCGGACCTGACATTCTTCCGCCGCCAGCAGGAGGGCTTTGGCTTCGACCCGGCGGCCTATCTGGAGGCGGTGGCCGAGGTTCCCATTGTCGCCGAGGCGAAGCTCCCGGCCATCCTCCACCTCGGCGCCGGGCTGGCCCGCCAGATCGCCGACCTCAGTCTGGCACGCCTGCGCGCCCTGCGCGCCCAGGCCGAGGTGGAACGTCAGGTCGCCGAGCGGACCCGCCAGTTGAGCGACAGCGAGGCCCGCTTCCACGCCCTGTTCGACGGGGCCATCGACGGCATCCTGGTGGCGGACCTCGGCACCCAGCGCTTCGTCGCCGCCAACCCGGCCCTGTGCCGGATGCTCGGCTACAGCGCCGAGGAGCTGTGCGGACTCGGCCTGAGCGACATCCACCCAGCGGCCAGCCTGCCCCAGGTGCGCGCGCAGTTTGGCCGCCAGGCACGCGGGGAGATCATCACCGCCGCGAACCTCCCGGTGCAGGCCAAGGACGGCCGAGTCTTTACCGTGGACATCAACGCCTTCGCCCTGGCTTGGGACGGCCGGCCCTGTCTGGCAGGCTTTTTTCGTGATACCACGGAGCGGCGCCGGGGCGAGGAGTTGGAGCGCTACAGCGCCTTCCAGGCCGGCATCGCCGAAATGGCCACCACGGTCCTGCACAACATCGGCAACGCCATCACCACCGTGACCAACAACGCCGAGGCCCTGCTCCGCGCCAGCCAGGATCTGGGCCGGGTCGCGACCCTGCTCGAACGCAGCGCGCAGGAGGCCAGCGACCGGCTCGCCCAAGCCGACTCGCCCCAGGCCGAGGCGGAGCGCCTGGTCGCCATCCAGCTTACGGCGGCCAAGGCCATCGAACAACTGCACCGCGATGCCCTGGACGAGCGTTGCCGGCGCATCGCTGCCAGCGTCGAGCACATCGCCGACATTGTGCGCATCCAGCAGGCGGTGGCCTTCCCCAGCGCCTCGGCCAGCACCTTCGACCTGGGCCAGGTGATTCATGATGCCTTGGCCATGCAGGACGACACCCTGCGCCAGCACGACATCTACGTCGAGGTCGGCATAGACCCGGGCCTGGGCGCCGTCACCCTGTCGCGCAACCGCCTGCTCCAGGCCCTGCTCAATCTGGTAAAGAATGCCTACGAGGCAATCTGCGCGCGCCAGCAGCGGGCCGAGCCCGAGGGTCACTTCGCGGGCCACATCCGGGTCGAGGCCCGGGCCTTGAGGGGCGGGCGCCTGCGCCTGGCCGTCAGCGACAACGGGGTCGGAGTTAGCCCGGAGCAACGCCCGGGGATCTTCCGTTACGGCTATTCCACCAAGGAGCGCGGCTCCGGCTTCGGCCTGCATGCCACGGCCAACTTTGTACAGGAGTGCGGAGGGTCCATTCGCCTGGAGAGCCCCGGGCCCGATCAGGGCGCGACCCTGATCCTGGAACTGCCTGGGGCCTGCCCCACACCCATCAGCGCGACCCGACCGAGGTAACCATGGACTTCATGACCTGGAATCCAGCCCTGGAGACGGGTATCGAGGCCCTCGACCGCCAGCATCGGGGCCTGCTGGCTCTGGTCAATGCCGCCGCCCCCCAGCTCAGCCGTGCCGGGGGGGCCGACCCTGGCAAGGTCCTCCCCCTTCTGGCCGAACTGGTGGACTACGCCAGGACGCACTTTCGGACCGAAGAGGGGCTGATGGCCGAGGCAGGGCTGGACACACGCTTCACCGACCGCCGCCAGGGGAGCCACGCCCGCTTCGCCGACCGGGTCAGCGCCCTGGTCGCCGAGGCCAACCGGGGCGGGGCTGTCCACGGGGAGGAGTTGCTCGCCTTCCTCGCCGGCTGGCTGCTCAACCACATCCTCGGCGAGGACCAGGCCCTGGCCCGCCAGCTGCGCGCGCGGGCGGTTGGGATGGACGCCCAGACCGCCTACCGGGAGGCCGCGGGGGCCGAGACGGCCCCGGACCCAGGGCTCCTGATCCAGGCCATCGTCGCCCTCTACGGGGCCAATGCCCAGAGCCAGCAGGCCCAGGCGGACCAGGGCGAGATGCTGGCCGCCATAGCCCAGCTCCAGGCCCTGTTCATCGCCCACGGCGAGGAACAGGCCATCTTCAAGGCCGCCCTGGACGCGCTGCTGCGCCTGACCCAAAGCCAGTACGGTTTCATCGCCGATTTGCGCATAGGCGCCGACGGGCGCCGCTACCAGCAATGTCTGGCCATCAGCAACATCGCCTGGGACGAGGAGACACACCGCTTCCATGAGGAGCAGGCACCCCAGGGGTTTCGCTTCTATGCCTTCGACGGACTATATGCCGCCGCTATCGGCGAGGGGCACCCGGTCATTGCCAACGACGCGGCGGCAGACCCCCGCAGCCACCCCCGTCTCACCGCCGGGCTCCCGCCCCTGCTCAGCTTCCTTGGCCTGCCCCTGCGCCTCGGCGAGACCATCATGGGCAGCATCGGACTCGCCAACCGCTTCGGGGGTTACGACCAGGCCCTGGCCGAGAGTCTGCGCCCGGTTACCGACACCTGTGCTTAGCTCATCGCCGCCATCGACCACCGCCATCGGAGCCAGGAGAACGAGCAGGCCCTGCGCGCCAACGAGACCCGCTACCGCACCCTGGTGGAACAAGGCGGCGTGGTCCACTGGGAATACGACCGGGCCGCCGATCGCTTCACCTATGTGTCACCCAATGCCGGGGACCTCCTCGGCTATCCCCCGGCGGCCTGGACGGACCTGGCCTCCTGGGCCGCCATGGTCCACCCTGAGGATCGCGCCGCCGCCATCGCCCGCTGCTCGGAGAAGACCTGGGTCGGGCGCCGCCACGCCACGGAGTACCGGGTCCTGACCCCGGACGGGCGGATCATCCCGGTGCGCGATCTGGTCACCGTCGGCACCGCACCTGACGGCCGGCCGACACGCCTGTCGGGGGTCATCGCCGATACCACCAACCCTGTCGCGCATCGAACACTTGACCCACCACGACCCCCTCACTGGGCTGGCCAACACCCTGTTGCTGACCTCCAGGGTGCATCAGGCTATGGCGGAGGTGGATAACGGGGCCAGGCCCCTGGCCCTGCTGGTGCTCAACCTCGACCGCTTCGCCCAGCTCAACGAGACCCTGGGCCGCAGCGCCGGGGACCGGGTCCTGTGCATCCTGGCCGAGCGCTGGAGTGCCGCCCTGGGGCCACGCTCGACCCTGGCACGCCTGGGAGCCGACGGCTACGCCGCCCTGATCGAGGACCTGCCCAGCACCGAGGCCGTGATGGAGGCCGGTACCCGGCTGCGCGAGGCCCTGCAACAGCCCATCTCCGTCGGCGACCAGAGTGTCTCGCCGACCATGTCCATTGGTATCGCCCTCTATCCGGGTGAGGCGCGCGACCCCGAGGACCTGCTCTACCAGGCCGAGGACGCCATGCGCGAGGCCAAGGCCGACAAGGGCAATCAGGTCCACTTCTACGACCGCCGCCACGCCCGGGCCACGGCAGACTGGTTCCGCACCTAGACGGCCCTGCGCTGCGCGGTGGACGAGGGGAAACTCTGCCTGACCTTCCAGCCCCAGGTAGACCTGGCCAGCGGCCGCCTGGTGGGGGCCGAGGCCCTGCTGCGCTGGCGCCGGGAGGGCGAGCTCGTCCTTCCCGGGCAGTTCATCCACGTGGTCGAGGGGACCGATCTGGCCGAGCCCATCAGCCGCTGGGTGCTGGCCACGGCCTGTGCCCAGGCCCGGGCCTGGCTCGACCGCCGCCACCCCCTGCGGGTCACCGTCAACATCTTCTCCGGCCACGTCACCGGCGGACGCCTGGTGGGGGACGTGCACCAGGCCCTGGTCACCACCAGCCTGCCCCCCCACATGCTGGAGCTGGAGCTGGTCGAGTCATCCCTGCTCGCCCAGCCCGAGCGCTCTGCCCAGACGCTCCGCGCCCTCAAGCGCCTGGGGGTGCGCTTGGCCCTTGACGACTTCGGCACCGGCTACTCCAGCCTGGGCTACCTCAAGCACTATCCCTTTGACCTGCTCAAGATCGACCGCCTGTTCGTCGCCAATGTCAGCCGCGACCCCCACGACGCTGCCATAGTCCGCTCCACCGTGGAACTGGCCCACAACCTGGGGATGGAGGTTCTGGCAGAGGGGGTGGAGACCCCGGGCCAGTGGCGCTTCCTCGCCCGCTACGGCTGCGATCAGGCCCAAGGCTTTCTCCTCAGTCGCCCGATCCCTCCCGAGACGGTGGAGACCCTGCTCATGGAGCGGCGCGACCTGCGCCCGCCCGAGGCCCGCAGCGAGCAGGCACCGGGCATTCTGCTAGTGGAGGACGTTGCGGACGAGGCGGAGGTCCTCAAGGCCCTATTCGAGGACGGGGGAGCCCGGACCTATTGGGCCCGGGACGCCACCGAGGCCCTGGCCTTGGTGGAGAGCCGCGCTATCGACATCATCATCACCGACTACCACCTGGGGGAGACCACCGGGACCCAGGTCCTGTGCACCCTGCATGCCCTTTACCCGGAGATTCCGGCCATCATGGTCTCCAGCACGAATGAGCAGGAGGTCGTCATTGACGCCCTCAATCGTGGTGGCATCCGGGCCTTCCTCCCCAAGCCGCTGGACCCCGACCGGCTGAGGGCCACCCTGGAAGCCATCCTCGGACGGGGCGGGACCCACCGTCAGGGCTGACCTAGGTAAGGACCGACCATGCGCCTCAAGCACAAGATCTGGCTGGCCCTGGGTGCCCTCCTGAGCCTGTTGTTGGTGGCCGCCAAGGCCCTGGACTACGGTGAGGTGGAGGAAGACACCCTCGCCGACCTGCGCACCCAGGCCCTGGACCTGCATGCCCTGATGATGGCGATGCAGCAGGTCTACCAGCGGGAGTTTATCGCCAGCGGGATACCCCTGAACGACCAGACTCTGGGCCTGCTGCCGGCCCACGCCCTCCCGCGCATCGCCGCGGAATTGGGCCAATGGACCCAGACCGGGGTGCGCTTCAACAACGTCTCCGACCGCCCGCTGAACCCGGCCAACCAAGCCAACGCCCAGGAACTGACAGCCATGGCCTGGTTCCGTGCCCACCCGCAGGCCCCTGACCACGCCGAGGCGCTCCGTGACCCGGATGGGACCCGCTACCTGCACTTCACCGCCCCCCTCTGGGCCAAGACCGACTGCCTCAAGTGCCACGGCGAACCGCAGGACGCCCCGGCCGGGATGCGCGAACGGTACGACGACGCCCTCGGCTACCAGGAGGGGGAACTGCGTGGGCTCCTCAGCATCCGCATCCCCATGGAGGCGGTCTGGAGGCAGGCGCGGGCGCGCTGGTTCCGTGAGTTGTGGGAGCAGGTCGCGGTCTTCGCCGTCCTCCTGGTCTCCCTGGGCTGGCTCCTGGACCGCCTGGTGCTGCGTCGCCTGGGACAGGTTCAGGCCCTGGCGGAACGGCTCGCCGGGGGGGACTACCAGGCCCGGCTTGAACCGGCCGGCGGCGACGAGTTTGCCGGTCTCGCCCTGGGGCTCAACGCCATGGCCGATGCGGTGCAGCGGCGCGACCGCGATCTCCAGAACAACGAGGCGCGCTACCGGGCCGCGGTCGAGACCGCCGCCGACGGGGTCTGCGTCCTCAGTGCCGACAGCCGCCTGCTGGAGGTCAACCCAGCCTTTTGCCGCCAGAGCGGCTATCCAGCCGCGGAGCTTGTGGGCATGTCTTTTGCCCAACTGACGGCGGCCGAACCGGTGGAACGGACCCGGTCCCGCATCGCTCGGGTCCTGGACATCGGCTTTGACCGTTTCGAGATCCAACTGCGACGCAGGGACGGGACCCTCTGGCCCGCCGAGGTCACGGCCAACGTCTGGCCCGGCGAGGCGGAGCGCTTGTTCGCCTTCGTCCGCGACCTCACCGAGCACCACCGCAGCGAGGAGTTGGAGCGCTTCGGGGCCTTCCAGGCCGGGATCGCCGAGATGAGCACCTCGGTCCTGCATAACATCGGTAATGCCATCACCTCCATCAGCCAGGATGCCCTGGACCTATCCCATCTTTGACATTTTGGCCCCCAGATTCGGCCGAAAATCCTTATATTCCCGCCCTGAGTGAGGATCGGCCCAAGCCGGATCAGTCCCTTAGCGGACGTCGCCTCCGTGTAGTGCCATAA
>WBZT01003524.1_pt1 | contig 10221 bp, 9 predicted proteins | sample 5204241 | NCBI WGS metagenome assembly WBZT01 (sample SAMN12344358, study PRJNA552823) | activated sludge metagenome | biome: Activated sludge suspended growth; feature: Nitrification reactor; material: Wastewater; isolation source: activated sludge from nitrification reactor of wastewater treatment...
TGGTCCGTTACAGAAATTCATCAGCACGGACCCACAACATTTGGGGTCGGACGAAAAAAATTCGCAAAAATCCATTTTTTTACAGAAAAATCAAAATTTACGCCACTTTTTACAGAAATTCATCAGACGGCCAAAACGCCCCAAAAAAGGCAACTGTTACCACTATACTTATAAAGGCTGTTACTTGTTCATTTTTACCAAGTAACAGCATTATATAAGTAAAAAAATCGATTTTTCAATGTCGTAAACAGGGAACGATGACGGTAAAAAAAATATTATTGCAGATTTCAAAAAGACTTAGAAAAAAACGCTAAGTAACAGCCTCAATTAGGAAATTTTGAACAAGTAACAGCCTCAATTAGGATAAATGAACAAGTCACACACCTTTTTTGGTCAATTTCGCCGAATCGTTACTTAAAATTCGGTTTTTCGGTCGTTTCTCAGGATAAGTGGTCTATATACCTATGGGGGATGCGACCGGCGGCCGGTCGATGGGAGAAAGGTGCGAAAAAACGGATTTTGCCGTGTTTTTGGCCGACTCTTGTCGGACGGGGGTACGGATTTGCACATTTTGCTGTATCGAAAAACAGTCCCGGCCGGTTTTTGACAGAAAACCGTGCGTTTTTCGACAGGAACGAATCGTCATGGGCACGGACCTTAAAAGGCCCCACGACGCCCCGGTTCTCGGGGTTCAGCCGTGCGCGTACACGTTTCCGTCCTGGAGCACGACGTTAAAAGGCACTACGCCACGCCCCGGTTCTCGGGGGGTCGCGTCCGATCGAGAGAGAGTCTACGTTTCCGTCCCGGGCACGACGTTAAAAGGCCACGCGACGCCCCGGTTCTCGGGGGGTCGTGCCCGCGCGGTCCCGGGGCGGGACCTTAAATCGACCCCGACCGGGCGGCGTCGCGTAACGGCGACGCGTCTGCCCAACGAGCGGCCGCGAAAGCTGGCCGCCGTGTTTGTCCTTCACCCGTTCGTTCCCGCAAGGTCGAGCGATCGGGAGGAGGCGGTTCGTCATTCGTTCGATGGGCGGGGACCCGCCTTCCCCCGTGTGATCCCCGTAAAAAGGTCGATCTGCGGGAGGAGGCGGGTTCGTCGTTCGTTCGATGGCGGGGACCGTCCCGTCGCGAGAAAAAAGGGATGTTCGGTCCGGGGTTTCGGCCTCGGACCACGTAAATCGATCGTGAAGTGCGGTTCGAGGGGGGGCGCCCGCCCCCCCGTGGCTCGGCTCGGGTATCTTCGACGAGAGGGAGCGCCTTCGCGGCGCGAACGAACCCGTACCGCCCTCGCCTCGCCGGGAGGGACGGTACGGACGAGGCCGGGCCGGGGCGGATCGTGCCCCGACCCAGGGGGTCCCGTGCCCGCCTCGGTTTCGGGGGACCGTCGACGCGGAGCGACCTCGCTCGCTCGGCGTCTTCGGTCCTCCGTTTCCGGGGCGGTCCGGGCCTCGAAACGACAGGAATTGATGGAGCGGAGGCGTCGGTTCCCCGACAAAAAGCCTCTTCGAGTAGGAACCTCCCGCCCGAGGGAGGTCGAACCTCCCGCCCGAGGCGAGGTTCGGGGGGCCCCCCCGCCGGAGGGTTCCCGAGGTCCGCGCGGGCCGGGGGTTTCGCCGAATCGCCGGTCCGAGAGGGTCGAGAGAAGGCGTAGCCGGACGGTCGTCGGCGATCGTCTCTTCTAGGTCGGTTTCGGTTTCCGTAGCGACTCTCCCGTCCGTCGGGGTGGCGCGGCGAAGCGGAGGTGTCCGATGGTCGGAAGGGGCATAATACGTTGGAGCTGGGGGTTTCAGCAGAATTAGGGCACTGCTACAGTGGGCATGGTGACGGGAACCCGCTCCCGGCGCTCCCCTACGTCCAAACCCGAACGACTCCCAGTACAAAGGCGTCGCTCCAAGCCCGACCAGCCTTGGGCACTGGTGACGCTTCACCCGTCCGTCCCGCCCCTCCTTCGGGGGGCGAGGGAAGCTAAAGAAACCGAACCCGCCCCGGAGGGGAGGAGGTCGTCGGCGGTCGGTCGCGGGTCGCGTACACGGGGTTCCCTCCCGCCGGGGGGGTTCCCGAGAGGTCGCGCGGTCGTTAAAAGGCCGTAGGTCCCCCGGGGGGGTCTACGGGCGTGTTCTCCCGTTCGATCTGCGGGAGGACGCCGTCCCGTCCCGGGCATGGACGTTAAAAGGCCCCGCGGCGCTCCTTCGCGGGGGTTTAGTCGCGCGGTCAAGGGGAAAGGACCAAAAAAGACCCCCGCGCGGAGGATCCGCCCCCCTCCGCGCGCGACGAAGGGCGTCCCGGGCACGGACGTTAAAAGGCCCCTCGGCGCCCCTTCACGGGGGTTCAGTCGGGGTCCTGGGCACCGGACGTTAAAAGGCCCCGCGGCGCTACTCGGCGGGAGTCGGGTAGGTCGCGCCGTGCGGTCGAGGGAAAAGGGAGCCGAAAAGGCGCGAATCGTTGAAGGGGCAACGATAGAAAAGGCACGAATCGTTGAAGGGGCAACGATATCGTAAATCGGTAAGAGGTGTACCGAAAAAAGGGAGCCGAAAAGGCACGAATCGTGTGGGAACGGCACGAGGCGGAAATCGTTGAAGGGAAGCAACGATATCATAAATCGGTAAGAGGTACCGAAAAAAGGGAGCCAAAATCGTTGAAGGGGCAACGATATCGTAATCGTGATACGAGTAAGAGTAGGAGCGTACGTACGAAACGGAACCGAACCGTTCGGTTCCGTTCGATTCGACCCGCCCGTGGGCCTTCTTCGGGGGGCTTGCGTGGCGAGGACGGAGGACCCCGAGATCCCCGGGGGGCGAAAAGGGATAGGCCGAGTGGGGTCAACAAACCACTCGAACGGGGGAGCAGACGTAACTGCCGACGGGGGAGCAGACGTAACTGCCATCACAAGCTGTAGTACCAGCGCCCCGGCCTAGTGGAGCCGCGTTGAGGGGGCCAGTGGAAGGGGGGTAAACGGGGCTTAATCCGTCGCTAGTCGACATGCTGTGGCGGGTTCCCACGCCGATCGTGGGACAGTACTGTCCCCTCCCTGGTCTCCAATATTATGGGGATCCATAGTGCCCTTAGGAAGAAGCAGCACCCCCGGTTTGTCAGCCTTTGCATGCAACCTTCATGGTTACGGGTGTAAATGGTGTCAGAGCTTCCTCTGTGGTGCCCCATGTGCTTGGGAATGTACCGGATTGACGGACCCGTCGCCAGTCGCCAAAAAGCGGCGGGTCACCACGTCGCATTGTGGCACGTCTCCGGTATCTTTCCCCCCTTGGGTAAGATATCCGTCTTGGCATCTCGCCCCGCCCTAGGGGTTGTGTGATCCCGCTCTTTCGCGGCCAGGTGGACGCCGTAAAGCCCGCGTGTGGGGGCGCGTTGTACTCCTCACAGCAAATAGGGAGAGCTAAATCTCCCCAGCCTCCGAATCCAGTCCTCGCCGCGTAGGTCCCCCGGGGGGGGTCTACGGGCGTGTCCTCCCGTTCGATCCGCGGGAGGACGCCGTCCCGTCCCGGGCATGGACGTTAAAAGGCCCCGCGGCGCTCCTTCGCGGGGGTTTAGTCGCGCGGTCAAGGGGAAAGGACCGAAAAAGACCCCCGCGCGGAGGATCCGCCCCCCTCCGCGCGCGACGAAGGTAGAGAGGGGACGCCTCCCGAAGGCGTCCGTCGGTCTAAAGAATCCGTCACCCGTTTGATCCTGACGGTAGTCGTATGCTCGTCTCCGAGACTAAGCCATGCAAGTCCAAGTACACGTCCTTGAACGACGGAAACTGCGAACGGCTCATTAAATCAGTTGCGATCTACTCGGCGTTCCGCGCCGCCGGATAACCGTAGTAATTCTAGGGCTAATACGTGCGAAGCGCCCGAAGCCGCGAGGCGACGGGCGTTCTCGCCGGATGTAGGAACCGACCCGGGGACCGCCGGGGCAACCCGGCGCCCCCGAGACGGGGCGAACCACGGTGAAATGACGGATCGTCGGCCCCGCGCCGGCGACTCGCCGAATGAGTTTCTGACCTATCAACTCGAGACGGCGGGGTAGAGGCCCGCCGCGGTAACGACGGGTAACGGGGAATCAGGGTTCGATTCCGGAGAGGGAGCCCGAGAAACGGCTACCACTTCCAAGGAAGGCAGCAGGCGCGCAACTTACCCTAATCTCGATTCGAGGAGGTAGTGACAAGAAATACCGATGCGGGACCCTACGGGTGCCGCGTTCGGAATGAGTACGATTCGAACCACCTAACGAGGAACGATCGGAGGGCAAGTCTGGTGCCAGCAGCCGCGGTAATTCCAGCTCCAATAGCGTACGTTAAAGTTGCTGCAGTTAAAAAGCTCGTAGTTGAACGTTCGGGTTCCGCGGGACGGGGCCGCCCCGCGAGGGACGGCGCCGCCCCGGGGCTCGTGATATCTCATCTCGCCGCCCGTCGCGAGGCGGACGGAGGGATGGATGAGGTTACCTGGAAAAAATCGGGGCGATCTAGGCGGGCGAACCTCGCCAACGAACGATCGGACATGGGATAACGGAAGAGGGCGTCGGCTCGACTTCGTCGGTTCCTCGGGCCGAGGCACGTACGGTGAATAGGGACGGTCGGGGCCGCCCGTACCGGGTCGTGAGAGGTGAAATTCTAGGATCGACCCGAGACGAACCGCCGCGAAAGCATTCGGCAAGGACGCTTTCATTAATCAAGAACGAAAGTCGGGGGATCGAAGACGATCAGATACCGTCGTAGTCCCGACCGTAAACGATGCCGACCGAGGGCCCGGAGGAGTTACGTACGACCCTCCGGGCCCTCCCGCGAGAAATCAGGAGTATTCGGGTTCCGGGGGGAGTATGGTCGCAAGGCTGAAACTTAAAGGAATTGACGGAAGGGCACCACCAGGAGTGGAATCTGCGGCTTAATTTGACTCAACGCGGGAAAACTCACCAGGTCAGGACACGGTAAGGATTGACGGACTGAAGGCTCTTTCTCGATTCCGTGGAAAGTGGTGCATGGCCGTTTTTGGTTGGTGGATCGATCCGTCTGGTTAATTCCGTTAACGAACGAGACCTCGGCACTCCGAATAGCGCGGCGGACGTCGCGGCCTCCGGGCCGTCTTCCGCACGAGCTTCTTAGAGGGACCGTCCCCCGCCGGGGAAGGAGGTGCGAGGCAACGACAGGTCTGTGATGCCCTTAGATGTTCTGGGCCGCACGCGCATTACACTGACGCGTCCAACGGGTGACTCCCGACCCGAAGGGGCCGGGGAATCCGCAAGGCGCGTCGTGATGGGGATTGAACGTTGCAATTGTTGTTCACGAACGAGGAATTCCTAGTAGGCGCGGGTCATCAACCCGCGCCGATTACGTCCCTGCCCTTTGTACACACCGCCCGTCGCTCCTACCGATCGAACGGTCCGGTGAGGACCCAGGACGGCGCGGGACCCGAGGGGCCGAAAGGCTCCGCGACCCGTGTCGGAATCCGTCCGAACCTTACCGTTTAGAGGAAGGAGAAGTCGTAACAAGGTCTCCGTAGGTGAACCTGCGGAGGGATCATTGGCGCCAATCTACGTCCGTGCGGGGTTCGCGCTCGGGACGGCCGCGAGGCCGCCCCGGTCGCGGGTCCCGAGAACCGAACGAAACGAAACGAAACCGAAACCAAAGGGGCGCTCTTCGCCTCGGGAGGGGGGGACCGTCTCCGGTCCTTTGCTTCCGGAGCGTCGAGCGTCCGCGACGCGCGTCGCGAGCCACCCGCCCGGGGCTCCGCGACGAGAGAGAGAAAGCTACCGCCTCGTCCGCGAGGAGGGAGGCGACGCGGGGCGTCCGCGCTCCGCGCCGCCTCGAGGGAAAACCGGAACCCTCGCGACCGCTTCGGGGGACCGACGGCGACGCCTCGACCGGACGCCGCGCTCGGGTCCTCGGTTACGATCGAAAAAAGGGGGCCTTCGCTTCGACCCGCCCGACGGGGGGGCGGAGGCCCGCGAAAGAGAAAAAAAAACGACTCTCTACGATGGACACCTCGGGTCTCCCGACGACGAAGGACGCAGCGAGGTGCGATAAGTGACGTGAAATGCGGAATGCTGCGAATCGTCTAGATTTTGAACGCGGACGGCGCTTCCGGGGCCTTCCCCGGGAGCACGCCCGTCCGAGCGTCGCCCAAAAAACACGGCCCCCCGAGGGCCCGAGAGGGGTTCCGCGCGGCGCTAGCCACGCCGCCGGATCCTCGCGTCGCGACCGAAAGCGGCGAGGCGGGCCGGGGATCATCCCCCGAACCCGACGCCCCCGCGACCCTCCGCCGCGAGCGCGGCGGGAGCCCAGACAACCTACGGGATGAAAAGGCTTCCGCCTCGCGAACGGGGGGGGATCGTCGGGGGACCGACTGAACCCTACCATCGACCTCGGATCGGGCGAGAACACCCGGCGAATTTAAGCATATTACTAACCGGAGGAAAAGAAACCAACAGGGACGTCCTCAGTAGCGGCGAGCGAAGCGGACGATGCCCAAACCGAACCGCGGTTCCCGAGGGGGCCGCGGAGTGTGGAGAGGATGAGCTCGCGAGGGGGCGGGACGGGTTCCAATCCGTCTGGAAGGGCGGAGGCACGGAGGGCGATTCCCCGTACGTGCTCGGTCCGTCCCCGACGAGCGAACGCATCGGAGAGTCGGGCCGCTTGAGAGTGCAGCCCGAATGGGGTGATAGGTCTCATCCAAGGCTAAGTACGTGGGAGACGCCGATAGCGAACAAGTACGGCGACGGAAAGGTGAAAAGAACCTCGAAAGGGGGGTCAAAAGCGCTCGAAATCGTAGAGGGGGAAGCGGACCTGACCGACGAGACCTCGTCGTCGCTCGCGCTCGACCCACGCTTCGTCGCGGAGTTCCGGAGGGCTCGCCCCCCGGAGCCGCGGCGCGGCGGGGGTCGGGAGGCGCTCGGCGGCGGGGCCGCTTGCGCGGGACCGGCGTCGCGCCGAACGAGAGGTCGCCTCGGCTCGCCCGAAAGGACGCGCCGGGGGGCCGCCCGGAGGCGCGGCGTCGGCCCGAGGGAGAAGGAGATCGCATCGCGGGGCAACGGGTCGAACCCGAGGGGCCCGTCGCCGTTCCCGAGCCGCGAGGCTCGGGGCGGAGGCGGGCTCCCCGGCGAGGCTCGACCCCAGGTTTTCGAATGGCGTAGGCGAGACGGTCCCGTCCGACCCGTCTCGAAACACGGACCAAGGAGTCTAACGCGCGCGCGAGCGAGAGGGCGAGAGGCCCATCCGCGCAACGAAAGCGAATGGCGGGACGCTCTCCCGCAGGGGGGCGGCGCCGCCGGCCGGACGTCCTCGAGGCGGACCGAGCCGGAGCGCTCGCGTCGGGACCCGAAAGGTGGTGATCTATCCGTGCGCGCGGCGAAGCCGGGGGAAACCCCGGTGGAGGCCCGTCGACGGTACTGACGTGCAAATCGTTCGTCCGACGTGCGAATAGGGGCGAAAGACCAATCGAACCTCCTAGTAGCTGGTTTCCGCCGAAATTTCCCTCAGGATAGCGGCCATCGCGGAAACGTTTTGACCGGTAGAGCGAACGACTAGAGGTACCGGGGCCGTAACGGCCTCGACCTATTCTCGAACTCCGAACGGGCAAGGAGCCGGGGTCGCCCGATCGGACCCCGGACGTGAAGTCGACGATGGTCGGTGGGCTGGTTTTGGTAAGCAGAACGGGCGATTCGGGATGAACCGGAAGCGGGGAGAAAGGGCCCGAGATTGCGTCGACGCGGATCCCGAAAAGGGCGTCGATCCGTCGCGACAGCGGGACGGTGGTCATGGAAGTCGAAATCCGCTAAGAAGCGTGTAAAAACGTACCCGCCCAACGGATCGGCCCCGAAAATTGATGGCGCTCGAACGCAACCCTCGAACCCCGCCGACGGAGGCTAGGGGAGGCCCCGTCGAGTAGGCGGACGCGCGGGTCGCTTCGACGCTCCCGCGCGAGCGGGGGCGGAGCGGCCCGTGGTGCAGATCTTGGTGGTAGTAGCGATCACCCAGGCGAGAACCCTGAGGGCCGAAGTGGAGAAGGGTTTCTCGAGAACGGCACTCGCTCGAGAGTTAGTCGATCCTAAGCTGCCGGCGGCAGCCACGAAACGGTCGATCGGGCGCGAGCCCGGCAGCCACGACCGGGCAGCGAAAGGGAATTGGGAACCTCCTTCCCAAACCCGGAACCGGAACGAGGGCGGCGACGCGAACGAAACGGCCGCGGAGACGGCGGCCGCGGCCCCGGAGAGAGTTCTCTTTTCTGTGCGACTGGACGTCGGCCCCGGAATCGCGTCGAGCGGAGGGGGGGTCGGAGTTCAGGAATAGCACCCCGGCCTTTCGGGGTGTCCGGGCGGCCGCGGTCGTCCCATGAAAATCCGCGGATGAACGAGTAGGCGACGGTCCGGGTCGTACCAATGACCGCATCGGGTCTCCAAGGTTGAAAGCCTCTGGCTAACGGGACAACGTAGGTAAGGGAAGTCGGCAAATTGGATCCGTAACTTCGGGAAAAGGATTGGCTCTAAAGGTCGGGCCCGGGGGGTCCGGAGGGCGTCCGCCGTGCGGCCTCGACTCGGGGGACCGCCGCTTCGGCGGCGGGCTCGCGGGGCGTGGAAGCCGACGGGCGCACGTCGGGGGAGGGGTCCTCTCGCCTCCGGGCGGGGGGGCTCCGTCCCCCGGGCGGTCGACGACTGGTTTAGAACTGATACGGACTAGGAGAATCCGACTGTTTAATTAAAACGTAGCGTTGCGAAGGCCCCAGAGGGTGCTGACGCAACGTGATTTCTGCCCAGTGCTCTGAATGTTAAAGCGAAGAAATTCGACCAAGCGCGGGTAAACGGCGGGAGTAACTATGACTCTCTTAAGGTAGCCAAATGCCTCGTCATCTAATTAGTGACGCGCATGAATGGATTAACGAGATTCTCACTGTCCCTACTTACACCCCGGCGAAACCACAGCCAAGGGAACGGGCTTGGCGGAATCGGCGGGGAAAGAAGACCCTGTTGAGCTTGACTCTAGTCGAACGTCGAGGAACAGCACGGACGAACGTAGCATAGGTGGGAGGCTCCGGCCGAACCTGAAATACCACCGTCTCCGTCGTTGTTCTTCTCATTTGGTGGTGTAGGGATGGGGCGAAGCCCCTTTTTCTGGAGACGGCCGCGACGCGCGCCCGTCCGGGCTCCGTCGCTCGCGCGAGCGAGCGGCGGGGTCCGGCAGGCCTCCGCCCGCGGCGCCTAATCCGAAGACGTCGTTCGGTGGGGAGTTTGGCTGGGGCGGCACATCCGTTAAAAGGCAACGCGGGTGTCCAAAGGGGAGCTCGGCGAGAAGGGAAATCTCGCGTCGAACGAAAGGGTAAAAGCTCCCTTGATTCCGATCTTCAGTACTGATACGAACCTCGAAAGAGTGGCCTAGCGATCCTTTGGTCGTTCGCGACCTGAAGCCAGAGGTGTCAGAAAAGTTACCAAAGGGATAACTGGCTTGTGGCGGCCAAGCGTTCTTAGCGACGTCGCTTTTTGATCCTTCGATGTCGGCTCTTCCTATCATTGTGAAGCAGAATTCACCAAGTGTTGGATTGTTCACCCTTCGAAAGGGAACGTGAGCTGGGTTTAGACCGTCGTGAGACAGGTTAGTTTTACCCTCCCGATGAAAGGGAGGCGGCCGTAGCAGTAATTGGACTCAGTACGAGAGGAACGGTCGATTGGGACCTCTGGTATCTTCGTTCGCCCGAACGGGCGCCGACGAGAGGCTACGTCCGCGGGATTACGGCTGAACGCCTCTAAGCCGGAATCCGTGCTGGACGCGGGCGCCGAACCGCCGAACGGGCGCGCCGCGGTAGGTGCAAGCATCCGACGCGCGATGCGCCGCTCGTCCCGTCGCCGGAAGCGGCGGCGGGGCGGCGGCGTCGACAATCTCACGTCCCACGGTGGGCTCCGAGATCCCCCGTAGACGACTCGAACCGGAACGTGGTACTGTGCGTGGCAGAGCGACCGTTCAAGTCGCGATCCACTGAGGTTAAGCCTCCGCTTCCGCGATCGTTACCCGCGGCCCGTAGAGGCCGCCGAATCGCGACGAACGCCACTCCCGCCGCGGACGCGCGACGAGAGGACGCGGTCGTCGCGACGAAAAGAAAAGAAAAGAAAAGAAAAGAAAAGAAAAGAAAAGCGACGAGACCGACGCGAGACGACGTGCCGTGCGGCGCGAATCGAATCTCCCCCCGCCGCCCTCCGGCGCGGTCCCCCCCCCAGGGGACCCGACGGATGGGGAAGGGCGGC
>WBZT01003525.1_pt1 | contig 10221 bp, 13 predicted proteins | sample 5204241 | NCBI WGS metagenome assembly WBZT01 (sample SAMN12344358, study PRJNA552823) | activated sludge metagenome | biome: Activated sludge suspended growth; feature: Nitrification reactor; material: Wastewater; isolation source: activated sludge from nitrification reactor of wastewater...
CGCGCAGCGCGACATCGCCGCCGCCGAACAGCGCCTGTCGGTCGCGCAGACCGAACAGATCCAGTTACAGGGCCAGGTCGCCCAGTACGCCGAAGTACCTGCCGTGTTCGCCGTGGCGAGCAGAGGGCAGGAAGCGCTCACCACCGCGATGTCCCGCGAGGTCCGATGGGCGTTCCTGCTCAACCAGCTGTCGTTCTCCACACCCGCCGGGGTGACGCTGGACTCCGTCTCCGGCGCGCTGACCGAAGGAGGACCGGTGCTCGACAGCCCCGGCGGGGTGCTACCGCCGAAGGAGTCCGTCGGGACCATGACGTTCTCCGGTACCGGCTCGGCCTTCAGCGAGGTCGCCGCGTGGCTCGACTCGCTCGAGACTCTGCAGGACTACGCCTATCCGTTCCTCACCAACTCCTCCAAGGCCACCGGCACCGGCACTGGCTCCGGGCAGAACATCTCGTGGGAATCCAACGCTGATCTGAGCCGTAATGCGCTGTCCGGTCGCTACGGAACACCGCCGCCGGCCACGACCGAAGCTGACGGTGGCACCACAACACCGAGTGCTCCCAGCCCAGCGCCTGTCCCGCAGCCGGGGGGCTGACCCATGACCGCGGAGCGCAAGTGGCTCTTCGGCGGGATCGCCGCCGTCATCTTGGTGTTTCTGCTGGGGTTCTTCCTGCTCGTCAACCCAGCGCGCAACCAAGCCGCAGCCATCAACGAGCAAGCGCAACAGACCGAAGAGAACAACCTGCGCCTGCGGGCCAAACTCGTGCAACTGGAACAACAGTCCGCCGAGGTGCCCGCGAAACTCGACGAGATCGAATCCGTCGAGGCCAAGATGCCGGCCGAGGTCAAACAGCCGGAACTGGTCCGCTCCATCGAGACCGAAGCGCAAGCAGCGGGTGTGGACCTGACCGGGATCGCGCCGTCGGAACCGGTCGAACTGGAAGGCTCGAGCACCCCCATCGTCGTCCTGCCCATGGCCATCACGGCCGAAGGTCCCTACTCGAACATCAAGACCTTCGTCGACAACATGGAGCGGATCGAGCGTGCGTTCCTGATCAACACCGTGGACGTCACCAGCGCCGACCGGGTGGACAGTTACACCCTCACTCTCAACGGGGACTTCTTCTCGCTCCCCGAGGGCACGCTGGCCCTGCCCGGTTCAGAGCCGACACCCACCGACGAGTCCACCGCACCGAACCCGACGAGTTCGGCGCGGCCCCCGGTGCCTTCGCCGACGCCTTCCGCTGCTGTGCCGACGGCGGCACCGACAGCCCCACGCTCCGGCACCCCCGCTCCCACGGTGTCGGGCCTGCCGACCACGGCCCCGACTGCCAAGACATCACCCCCGGTGGCCTGATCTCGTCAGGCGTCGTGAGTGATCGCCCACTCGCCGTCGGAACGCACCACCGCAGCGGGCACCGCACCATATGGCGGTGGTGCCACCCCGTTGGCGAAGTCCAACACCTCGATCCGATCGGGCACCAGTCGCATCAAGATGTAGCCGTCGTCCGGCCCGGCGGGGAAGTACTGCGTCCAGTCGGAACGCCACAGCCGCCGCCTCGTCTCGAGGTCGTCGACGAGCCCGACCCGACCGGACAGGGACGCATAGGCCGAGCCATCCGCGGACTGGAAAGTGGCCGTTGCCTGCGCGTCGTGGGCCATGTCCGCGATCTTGCGGCTGCTCGGGCTCGTGCCGAACCACAAGGTGAGATCAGGGTCCACCGGAAACGGCTGCATGACCCGCGCGTGGATCCAGTCGTCTGCGCCGGTCGTCGTCAGCACACACAGCCCTACGTCTCGTGTGAGCCGCTGGGCGACTTCGAGCACCTGCGTCGGCTGGAGGTCCGCACCCGTCGATCCACTCATGTCGCGAGATTACCGACGAGTGCCGTCAGGTCGCGCATCCGAGTTCCGCGCAGAACCAACACTGGTGCGACAATCTGAGCCATGCTGCGTTGGTTGACTGCCGGGGAATCTCATGGCCCGGCGCTGGTCGCGATTCTTGAGGGACTGCCCGCCGGCGTCGAGGTCACGTCCGCCGACATCGCCTCTCATCTGGCCCGCCGCCGACTGGGTGCCGGGCGAGGCGCGCGCATGAAGTTCGAAGCGGACGAGGTCGAGATCCTCGGCGGCATCCGGCACGGCCTCACCATGGGTGGCCCCATCGCCATCAGAGTCGGCAACAGCGAGTGGGCCAAGTGGACGACGGTCATGTCAGCGGATCCGGTCGATCCCGACGAGTTGGCCGGGTTGGCCCGCAACGCCCCCTTGACTCGGCCCCGTCCCGGTCACGCTGACCTGGCGGGAATGCAGAAGTACGGCTTCGATGACATCCGTCCCGTCCTCGAAAGGGCCAGCGCCCGCGAGACCGCTGCCCGGGTCGCGCTCGGCGCGGTGGCCCGGGAGTTCCTGCGCCAGGTCGGCGGCATCGAGATCGTCAGCCACGTCGTGGAACTCGGCGCCGCCCGCACCACCAGCGAAATCCTCCCGACCGCTGCAGATGTGGTGGCCCTGGACGCCGACCCGGTGCGCTGCCTCGACGTCGCGGCCAGTGCCGAGATGCAGGCCGAGATCCAATCGGCGTTCAAGGACGGTGACACCCTGGGCGGAGTCGTCGAGGTCGTCGTCCACGGATTGCCGCCCGGCATCGGCTCCTACACCCATTGGGACCGTCGCCTGGACTCCCGCATCGCGGGCGCGCTCATGGGCATCCAAGCCATCAAAGGCGTCGAGTTCGGCGCGGGGTTCACCTTGGCCCGGACCCGCGGATCAGCGGCACAGGACGAGATCGTCAGTCAGGACGGCGCCCTGCGCCGCACCTCGGGGAAGTCCGGAGGCGTGGAGGGGGGGATGTCCACCGGCGAGATCATGACCGTGCGCGCGGCCATGAAGCCGATCTCCACTGTGCCCAAGGCGCTGCGAACCGTTGATGTCACCACCGGCGAGTCCGCCGCGGCAATCAACCAGCGCTCCGACGTGTGCGCGGTGCCCGCTGCCGGTGTCGTCGCCGAGGCGATGGTCGCGCTCACCGTTGCTGACACGTTCCTGGACAAGTTCGGCGGGGACTCGCTGGCGGAATCACGGCGCAACCTGCAGTCGTACCGGGACACCTTGGTCGTGCGCTGATGGCTCCCCGGGTCGTTCTGGTCGGCCCACCGGGATCGGGCAAGAGCACGGTCGGGCCGATCCTCGCGCAACTGCTCGACGTGTCGTTCCGTGACACGGATGACGATGTGGCCGCAACGGCCGGGATGCCGCTACCGGAGATCTTCGTCGCCGAAGGTGAGCAGGGTTTCCGCGACCGTGAGCGAACCGCCATCGAACGCGCCCTGACAGAAGCCGACGGCGTCGTCAGTCTCGGCGGGGGAGCCATCGAGAGCGACGAAGTACGCGCGAACCTGGCGGATCTGATCGTCGTCTACCTCACGGTCAGTTCGAGTGAGGCAGCCAAGCGCGTGGGGATCGACGGGCCCCGACCTTTGATGTTGGGCAATGTCCGCACCACCTGGAGTCGGATGCTGCACCGCCGCGAACCTCTCTACTCGTCGGTCGCTACCGTGTCGATCGCGACCGACGATCGGGACCCAGCCGACATCGCTGCGGACATCGTGTCGGCACTGGACAGGAGGCAACCGTGACCCGCCGAGTGACAGTCCAAGGGGAACGTCCCTACGACGTCGTGGTCGGGCGTGGCATAGACGCCGAGATCATCGCCGCCGTGCCCGATCGGGCGAACAGCGTCGCCGTGCTGCACGCGCCCTTCGCCGCGGATCAGGCGCAGCGCCTCGCGGCCGAGATCGACTCCAGTGGCCGGTCGGCGTTGCTGATCCCGCTCCCGGACGCGGAAGCCGCCAAGACCGCCGCCACGACACAGATGTGCTGGGGTGCGCTAGGGGCAGCGCAGGTCACCCGGTCCGATGCGATCGTCGCGATCGGTGGGGGAGCCACCACGGACCAGGCGGGGTTCGTCGCCGCCACTTGGCTGCGCGGTATCGACATCATCCAGGTCCCGACCACTGTGCTGGCGATGGTCGACGCAGCCGTCGGCGGCAAGACCGGGATCAACACCTCGGCGGGCAAGAACCTGGTCGGCTCGATCCATCCGCCCCGCGCCGTCATCTGCGATCTGGAGCAGGCTCGCACCCTACGGGCGGCGGACCTGGCCGCCGGGTTCGCCGAGATCGTCAAGGCCGGGTTCATCAGGGACACCTCGATCCTCGACACCATCGAGGCTGATCCGACCGCGGCGCTCGATCCCGCCGGGCCGGTGATCGACGACCTGACTGTTCGGGCGATCGCCGTGAAGGCCGATGTCGTGGCCGACGACCTGACCGAGTCCGTCGATCGGGTCCTCGGGCGGGAGACGTTGAACTACGGCCACACGCTGGCGCACGCCATCGAGAAGGTCGAGCAGTATTCGTGGCGTCATGGTGATGCCGTGTCCGTGGGGATGTGTTTCGCGGCGGCATTGGCGCAAGGCACCGGGGAGTTGACCGCGTCCGATGTCCAGCGCCACCGCACGATCCTGGAGTCCCTCGGACTGCCCACGCGCTACCGCCACCCCGAACGCTGGCCGCAGTTGCTGGCCACGATGCGCATTGACAAGAAGGCGCGCGGGGCAACCGTGCGGTTCATCGTGTTGGATGGGATCGGCCACCCGGCGCTGCTGTCCGGGCCCAGCGAAGACGAACTTCACCGCGCCTTCCAGGAGGTCTCATGACTCGTCGTGTCCTGGTGCTGAACGGCCCCAATCTGAGCCGGCTCGGCACCAGAGAACCAGACGTCTACGGACATGCCGACTACGCCGCGCTGGTCGCCGTGTGCGAACGCGTCGGCTCCGAACTGGAGCTCGCTGTCGAGGTGCGGCAGAGCGACGACGAAGCCGAGCTCATTGCGTGGGTGCATGAGGCCACCGACGACGGCATCGACGTCGTGTTGAATCCCGCGGCGTTCACGCACTACTCGTATGCGCTGCGCGATGCGTGCGCCCAACTCACCGCGCGGCTCATCGAGGTTCACCTGTCGAACCCGGCGGCCCGGGAGGAGTTCCGGCACACCAGCGTCATCGCCGGTGTCGCCACGGGCACCATCGCGGGTTTCGGCATCGACTCGTACGCCCTGGCGTTGCGGGCGTTGGCCGGTGAGTAGTGGCTGACCACGCCGGCCGGGTCGACCGCCTCCGGGACGCTATTGTCGCGGCCGGAGCGCCCTCGGCGCTGCTGGTGAGCAGTCTCGTCAATATCAGGTATCTCACGGGATTCACCGGATCCAACGCCAGTGTCGCGGTGACGCCAGACGATGTCGTTCTGGTCACTGACGGGCGGTACCTCGAGCAGGTCGCCACGCAGGCGCCCCGGGTCACGGTCGTCGACGCGCGGGACACTTTGCCGGCAGCGATCCGCGTTGCCGGGGAGATGGGCCAGACCCGGATCGGTATCGAAGCCGAGCACCTGTCTTTGGCGCAGTTCCAGCGCATCGACGCCACCGATGTCGACCTGGTCCCCACCACCGGCGTGATCGAGGGTCTGCGCCGCACCAAGGACTCCGACGAGCTCGAGCAGCTTCGCAGCGCCTGCGCCTTGATCAGCGGCGCCGTCACCAACGTCATGCCGCGCATCCACGCCGGGCTGACCGAACGCCAGATCGACCGTATGCTCACTGACGAGCTTCTCGACCAAGGAGCAGACGGGCCCGCGTTCCCCGCCATCGTGGCCACTGGCCCTCACTCGGCCATCCCGCATCACACCCCCACGGATCGACCCGTGCAGGTCGGCGATCTGCTGAAGATCGACGCGGGTGCGCTGGTGGGGGGCTATCACTCCGACATGACCCGCACGTTCGTCGTCGGCGCTGAACCGACTCCGCGGCAACGAGAACTGCACGAGGCCGTCGCTGCCGCGGCACTCGCTGCTCGGGACGCTGTGGCCGCCGGTGTTCCGTCCGCGCAGCCCGATGTGGCCGCGCGAGAAGAACTGCGCCGCCGGCAGTTGGAGGACCTCTACACCCACGGGCTGGGGCACGGGGTCGGGCTGCAGATCCACGAGGCACCCATGCTCGGCAGGACGCAGACGGATACCATTGCCGCTGGCGATGTCCTGACCATCGAACCCGGCGTTTACGTTCCCGGCTTCGGCGGTGTCAGAATCGAAGACACCATTGCGGTCACCGACGACGGAACGAAATGCCTGACATCGGTCGCACGTGACTTGATCCGCCTCGGATGACGAGGCCCAACCGGGAGTAGAAGTGGCGACGACGAACGACCTGAAGAACGGACTCGTGCTGAACCTGGACGGCCAGTTGTGGACCGTCGTGGAGTTCCAGCACGTCAAGCCCGGAAAGGGCGGTGCGTTCGTGCGCACCAAACTCAAGAACGTGCTGTCGGGCAAGGTCGTCGACAAGACCTTCAACGCCGGAGTCAAGGTCGAGACCGCCAACGTCGACAAGCGCGAGATGCAGTACCTGTATCACGACGGTGATTCGTACGTCTTCATGGACACCACGACCTACGACCAGATCCCCGTGTCCGAGGCAGTGGTCGGCGGTGCCAAGGACTACCTGCTGGAGAACCAGGAGGCGGTCATCGCACTGCACGACGGCACTCCGCTGTACATCGAGTTGCCCGCCTCGGTGGAACTCGTGATCACGTTCACCGAACCGGGACTGCAGGGGGACCGTTCGACCGGTGGGACCAAACCGGCGACCCTCGAAACCGGCGCCGAGATCCAGGTCCCGTTGTTCGTCGACGAGGGCACCCGGGTCAAGGTCGACACCCGTGACGGCTCCTACCTCGGACGCGTCAACTAGTGTCCCGCTCCCGCAATTCGGCTTCGGGACGCTAGGTGGGCGCCCGCACCAGAGCACGTCGGCACGCACTGGACATCTTGTTCCAGGCCGAACTGCGCGACATGGACGCTCGCGACGTGCTCGCCGAGTACCAGCAGCGCCGGGTCAGCGACGGGCAGCAGCCGTTCAACGGCTTCGTTCCGGAGGCGGTCGTCGGTGTCTGTGAACATCGTGACCAGATCGACGAACGCATCACCACGGCGTCGATCGGGTGGGATCTGGATCGTATGCCCGGCGTCGACCGAAACGCCCTGCGGATCGGTGTCTGGGAGATCCTGTGGCGCTCCGACGTCCCGGATCAAGTCGCGATCTCGGAGGCGATCGAGACTGTTCGGGAACTGTCGACCGACGAATCACCCGCATTCGTGAATGGGGTGCTGGGCAGCATCGCCACGCAGCACGCGGGATGGACCGGTGCGCCTGAGCCCGAGGGGGAAGCAGCAGAATCCGGGGGGCCTCGCGACGGGCTTACGGGGGCCGCCGATGCGGTCCCGGGAGCCACCGATGAGTGAGTGCCCCGGGTGGGATTCGAACCCACACTGGACGGTGTTTGAGACCGCTTCCTCTACCGGTTGGGATACCGGGGCAACAGGTGCAGCGTACCGTCCCCGCCCCGGGCGTCGGCGGCGTGGATCATGACCACGACGGTCGTCGTCGCGGAGGATGAGGCCGTCATCCGGTTGGACCTCGTCGAGCAGCTACGCGAACTCGGCTACGAGGTCGTGGGGGAGTGCGGCGACGGCGCCACCGCGGTGCGGCTGTGCGCGGACCTTCTTCCGGATATCGCGGTGCTCGACGTCAACATGCCGGGCACGGACGGATTGACGGCAGCGCGCGAGATCGCGGCACAGGGACGCACGGCGGTCATCATGGTCACCGCTTACGGCCAACGCGAACTGGTCGATCAGGCCGTCGCCGCGGGAGCGATGGCCTATCTCACGAAGCCGTGGTCGGAGTCCGACCTGTTGCCGGCACTGGAGATGGCCCGAGCCCGGTTCGCCGAGATCAAGCAACTGAGCGCGCAGGTCGGCCAGTTGTCCGACTCGTTGCGCAGCCGCAAACTCATCGACCGAGCCAAGGCGCAACTCATTGCCGCCTACGGCATGAGCGAAGCCGAGGCGTTCCGCACCTTGCAGAAGCGCGCGATGGACGGACGCACGTCGATGGCGGCCGAAGCCGCCGCATTGCTGGGGGAGAGCGTCGAGTCAGGCGAGTGAGCGCAGCCGCAGCAGGTCCCGCAGGCTCGCATCGAGTCTGACCTGGCCGGTGGCCCAGGCGTGCGCGAAACTCAACCGCCCCTCGGTCATGGCGATGAGGTCGTCACTGGTACACACCACGCGGACTTGGGGCCGGTAGTCGCCGCTCTCGCGGCGGACGTTGCCGAGCTCGCCGTCCTTCAGTTCACCGACGTACGTCACGTCGTGATCGAGCAGCGTCACACCGATGGTGCGATCCGGGACATGTTTGCGACGGGTCGAGTGATCCACCTGGCCCAGTCGTTCGATCAAGGTCTCGATGGCGGCGCGGCATTCAGCCTCCGTGGCCATGCAACTCCATCCTCATCCTCGACCTCACCCTGCTGATTCCGACACGATACTGCGGCGGGATTCGATTGCAGCCGCCGGGAGTGGGACAATCACCTTCGGAAAACGAGCTCGCCCTAGCGGGTCCCGAGTTCACCCAACTGGGCATTGAAGGAGCAAGTCATGGTGCTTGATGTCATCAAGGGCTACATGCAGGTCGCCAACGGTCTGAGCGATGTGGCCGTGCAGCGGGCCCGCGAGGTCGCGGAGATGCTGTCGTCGCAGGGCGTCGAGGTCACCTCGACAACCTCCGAGCAGGTTCAAACCCTGACCGACGAGTTGCTCGAGGCCAGCCGCACCAATCGCGACTTGCTCACCGGGCTCATCCGCACCGAGGTCGACCGCGCCGTCGGCCGCATGGGCTTCGTGCGCGAGGAAGAACTCGCCGCGGTGCGCAAGCACGTGCAGCGCCTGGAGGACCAGTTGCGCAAAGAACAGCACCGGGCCACCGATCGCGCCACCGGCGCCGTGGTCACGGCTGCGGGCGTGTCCCGCAGCGCGGCTGACCAGGCCACAGCGACCGTCTCTGGAGCGGTGTCCGAGGCAGCGGGCATGGTGCGGGGTCTGGCCGAGGCCTCCGGCGCCACCCTCCGCAAGCCGGGGGCCGGTAGTGCGCAGTCCGCGCCGAGCAGCAGCGCGGGGGCCACCGCCACCGCGAGCAAGGCAGCCGACACCCCACCCCCTGCTCCGGACAAGAAGAAGACGGTCAAGAAGACAACGAGCAAGGCACCCGCCAAGAAGGCCACTACCCGCAAGTCCACGGCCAAGAAGACTGCCGCCAAGAAGACCGCATCCCAGAAGGCGCCCGCCGCGGCTGAAGCGAAGCGCACCACAGCCAAGAAGGCGGGCGGGACGACTCCGCGCAAGAGCACTGCCCGTACGAGCACAACGCGGAAGACCACAACCCGGAAGACCACAACCCCCAAGGCCTCCCAGTGACCGACGGCATCGTCGATCCCGGTGAGGTACCTGCTGGGGAAGATTCCCCGGTGGACACCGAGGTGGTCGCGGATGCCGTCGTAATCGCCGTCACCGACGACGACACCTCCGGGATGGATCCCGACCAGTTGGATGCCCTCGCGCAATCGGGGCGCAGTGACCTGCGTCAGACCATCGTGGCGCTCCAGCAGGAGCTCGACGGCATCGCCAAGACCGGCGTTCCCGGTGTCGACGAGGCCATGGCCCGCCTGGCCGATCTCGATCCCGACGATCTGGGCGCATCGGCAGATGTGTTGACCGAGGTCCTCGCCAAGCTCGAGTCCGTCATGAACGAGACCCCCCGGGAGTGAATGTCCGGCGCCGCTTGGACGTCGAAGTCACCCGACGTGGCATGGCGGAGTCCCGCGAGGCCGCCCGGCGCCTGATCGAAGCGGGGCGGGTCACCGTGAACGGACAGACGGCGGTCAAGCCCGCCTACATGGTGCTGGACAGCGCAGCTGTCGTCGTCACGAAACAGCCCGGCGATGACTACGCCTCCCGTGGTGCCCACAAGTTGGTCGGCGCACTGGACACGTTCGTCCCGCTGGGCCTGCGCCCCCCTGCCGGACGCATGTGCCTGGATGCCGGCGCCTCGACCGGTGGCTTCACCGACGTCCTGCTGCGCCGAGGTGGCGCCGGCGTCATCGCGGTGGACGTCGGGTACGGGCAGCTCCAGTGGCGGCTGCAGTCCGATCCCCGGGTCACTGTCCTGGATCGGTGCAACATCCGCTCGATCACGCCCGCGGATCTGCCATTCACGCCTGACCTGGTCGTCGCGGATCTGTCGTTCATCTCGCTGACCGTCGTCCTGCCC
>WBZT01003527.1_pt1 | contig 10215 bp, 6 predicted proteins | sample 5204241 | NCBI WGS metagenome assembly WBZT01 (sample SAMN12344358, study PRJNA552823) | activated sludge metagenome | biome: Activated sludge suspended growth; feature: Nitrification reactor; material: Wastewater; isolation source: activated sludge from nitrification reactor of wastewater treatment...
CTGCTGATCCCCAACAAGAAGGGTGACGCCGCAGAAGCCGACTCGATCATGGACGACAACATCGTCGACCTCGGGCAGTACGGCTACTACCGCCTCAGCGCGAACCCGAACTGGAAGCCGCAGAGCACCCTGGACAGTTCGGGCAACACCCATGTCAACGGCCTCTACTGGGCGGTGCCGTTGCTGTACACAGGCGCCCGGCGCGGCGACGTCCCCATGGTCGACAGGTTCTTCGACCTGATCGGGGACTGGCTGTCCAAACACAAGAAGAAGAAGACTCGCACCTGGTCGGTGACCCAGCCGATCATCGCCGGCGAACGGCTGTGGACCCTGACCTGCGCGTCCGACATCAGCAACGGCGAACGCTTCGTGAAAGCCACGCGCAAAGAAGCCAACAAGCAGATCGATACGTTCAAACTCGGCAGTGGCACCAACAACACCGGGATCCACTCGCAGGGTTCGGCGTTGGCGGCCTTCTGCTATCTCGGCGACACGGCAAAGCGGGACATCGCCGCCAACAACCTCAACCGGTTGGCCGACTACCTGATCCTTGCCGATGGCAGCGACCGGGAGGGGTCCCCCTGGTACGCGTACTACACCCTGCGCCTGCTGGAGAACCTGGCGCCGGTGTACGACCGCTGCGGCGTCTCCTACGACCGCATCTACACGGCCACCCAGCGGCTCCAGCGGTACCTCGCCGCCGCGGTGGACCCCAACTTCCACCTCGTGATGATCGGCGACACGCACCGCGCCAAACTCGCTCCCAAGTGGTTCGCCCCGGACTCCGAGGCCCGGTGGGCAGCGACCCAGGGCGCTGAAGGCCAGCCGCCGTCCTCGCTGTACGACGTCTTCGACGGCGGCTATGTCTTCGCGCGCAACAGTTGGACGAACATCGACGGTCACCGGCCGACGTTCTACTCGGTGCGCGTGTCCCGGCCCTACGTGACAGCCCACGTCCACAGCGACCTCGGCTCGGTGACGTTCAACAGTTACGGCACGGAGTTCGTCGGTGACCCAGGGCCCTACCGCTACAACAGTTCGGCGATCCGCGACTACATGGTCAGCCGCTCCGGACACAGTGTCATCCGGGTGACGGAGAAGAAGCCGAAGAAGAAGAGCAAGAAGAAGAAGTCCAGCGCCCTGGGCCTGCCCGCAGTCGCTCCGTTCGCGGCATCCGACTCCTCATCGGTGCTCGCCGCCAACGAGGACCCGTACAACCAGACCTGCCTCAAGGACCGCACGTACACCGCAGCCCGGATCACCCGTTGTGTCTACTACGACACAGCGATCGATGGCCTTGTGGTGGTCGACAAGGTCAAGGCCCTCAAGCGGATCCGCGCGGATCAGCGCTGGCAGGTGCCCAACGGCGTCACGGTGAGCACCCGATCCAATGGCGCGACCCTGACCTCACCCAACGCCTCAGCGACCATGCTGTTCACCGGAGGCGGTGCGGTGCGCAAATACCGACCGAGTTCGAAGCGTCAGGACGGCTGGTTCACCAACGGCTACGGCGAGTTGGTCAAGGGAACCACACTGCAGCGCGGCGCCACGATCGCCAAGGGAAAGAAGCGCACGTGGATCAGTGTGCTGGCTGCGGGCGAGACCGCCCCTTCGGTGTCGTTGACCGACGGTGTCGTGTCCGTGACCCGCAAGCAGACTGACACCTTCCCGCTGCCTTAACGCGCGCCACGGCCTTCATCGCGCAATAGGCGAGCTCGCCTAGCCCTTGGCGTCCTTGGCGGCCATGGTGGCCAGGCCCATCAGCATCTGGATGGCGACGTCCACTGGGACCTCGCTGACCTCGCCGCTGCCCGAATCCGGAGCGGCCGGCACGATCAGGTCGTCCAGATCGCCATAGACGGCGGCGCCGGACGCACCGATGGCCTCGATCATCGCGCTCGTCCGCGCATCCACGTCGGCCATCGCCCAATCCGGGGTGCGGATCGCATGTTCGTCAGGTCCCGGCTGACGCCCGTCGACCAGGCCCCACAGCGCTCCCCGCCTGATCCACTGGTGGTAGCGCTGAGCGGCCATCGGCGCTCCGCGCTCGAGCTCGACGAGCCATTTGCGCACAAGTGCGGCTTCCTCGTAGCTCAGCGACCGGTTGGTCTTCGTCGTGACCCGATCCAGGGTGTCGGGCTCCAGCCCGATCACCCGCTCGGCGTCGCGCAGGATCCGTAGTGGGTCGCCGGAGTCCACCACGATCACCGCGATCCGCTCAGGGCCGATGATCTGGGCCCACCGTCCGAGCAGTCCGCTGTAGTCGAACCTGCCCCAGAACGTGGCGTTCTTGCCTCGCAGCGTCTCCTGCAGCCACTCGTCGTACGGCTTGACCACCCGCGATTTCGCGTGTCGCAGCGGACCGGGTAGCGGCTTGGGTGCGCCGGACTTCAGCGACTGCTGCCAGGAACTCGGAAGGATCAGCGCCAGGGGCCGCAGCGTGAGTAGCAACCTGACCTTCTCCGGCCCCCCGAGATCGTCGATGACCTTGGCCGCCAGCACCGGATCGGCGTCGGCGAACTGCTCACTGGACACCACCGCCCGATCCCTGCGCCGGGAGACCCGGGCAGCGAACGTGTCCCAGACCTCAGGCGGCACGGGTGGGTCCGCGGGATGGGCGGTGGTGGCAATGCCCAAAGCCGAACACGACGGTGTCCAGTGCGAGAACTTCTTACCGGGGTACAGAACCCCCTGCGCCTTCATCCGGGGCCGCGCCTGAGCCATCGAATGCTGCAAGGCCGTCGTCCCGGTCTTCGGCGGACCGATGTGCAGCAACACTTCACCCGGTTCGAGGAAACCGCTCATCGCTCCTCCAAGGGGAAGCAGACCATGGTGCGTGGCTCAGATACCTCCGGGCCGTCGAGGTAGGACTCCCAGGGGTCCCCGGCGATCCGACGCCCGTTGGCCGCGACCCACTCGGTGACGGCATCGAACGCCCCGGCGAGTCCTTCATAGGAGCCGACGTGAAGCGTCGTGGCCACCTCCCCACCAGGAAGTCCGCCCATCTCGACCCGGCCTTCTGGCTCGACCGCCGCCGCCACAGGGAATCCTGCGGTCACATCGAACGCCTCCTCCCCCATGCCGTACCGGGCGAACGGCGGGCCGGCGATCGGCACGGCCTGGACCTGGAGAACGCCGAAGATCTCGGGGAACGCGCTGTTGAGCAGATCCGCGATCTCGTCGCGCGTCACCCGGGCGCGGATCACAGCGGCCGGTTGCGGCGTCCGGGATTCGACGGTGATGTCATACGTCACGGCTCTACTGTGCCCCAGGACGTGATGCCGGCCCCCGCCGGACACGCCACAGCGCACTGCCGAAGGCAGCACGATTGAGTAGGGACTACTCACGAAGGCATCCCCGATCTGCGCTGACCTGAAGTCATGAACATCTCGATGAAACACCTCTTGTTCGCAGTGAGTACCGATGGCCTGGCGGCACATAGCACCGAAGTGAATGAGGTGCTGTCCGCAGCACGCACACGGCACATAGCTCCCCTGCTGTGCGACGTGCTCGGCGACCTGTCCGCCCCCGAGACGGTGCGCGCCAGGGCGCTGGGACTCATCGTCCGGGACCTCACCCGCTGACGCCGTGGTTGCAGCACCACCGGTGGCATACTGCAGCGCGTGGAGCGCTGGCCGACGGTGGGACGCGATGCGGATCTGCGCGCCCTGAGGTCCTTCGTCCTGTCGAAGGACGTCGGGTCAGCGGCAATCACGGGACCGGCCGGCATCGGAAAGACACACCTGGCGAGGGACCTGGCCGGTGAAGCCGAGCAGCGGGGCTTCACTGTCCTGCGAGCCTTTGCGGCCGAGAACGCCACGGCCTTCCCCTTCGCCGCACTCGCACCCCTGCTCCCCCCGCTCGGCGAGCAGCGCGACGCCGCCGCCTTGCTCCAACAGGTGCGTGCCCAGTGGCAGAAGGACTACGCCGGACACCCCGTACTACTGGTCATCGACGACTGTCACCTGTTGGATCCGGGATCGGCCGCGCTGGTCCAACAACTGGTGAATTCAGCAACGTGTCGACTCCTCGCTACGCTACGCGCGGATCAGCCAGTTCCCGCTGCGATTGATGGCCTATGGCGATCCGGCGCGCTCGAGATCGTCGACCTCGGCCCATTGGATACTCCGGCCTTGCACGACCTGCTTGAGGAGATCCTTGGCCCCCCGGTGTCGCTGCAGGCAACGCAGCGATTGCTGCGCCGGACTGAGGGCAATCCCCTGTTCGTACGTGAGATGGTTCGCGCAGCACTGGTCGACGAGAGTCTGTCCAAAGCGACAGGGATATGGGAACTTCTTCCTGGCGACACCACCTCCATGAGGCTGGCAGACATCGTGCGGCGCCGGATCCACAGTCTCGGCCAGTTCCAGATGGAGACGCTGCAACTGCTGGCGGTTGCCGGTGCGATCTCGGAGGCAGACCTAGCGGCCATTCTCGAAGACCCACCGATAGAGGATCTTGAAGAACGGGGGCTTGTCGTCCTGGATCGTGACGGCGAACGCTCGGTAGTCAGGCTGGGTCATCCCGTGTTCGGTGAAGTCCTGCGGGCCGATCTTCCGCGGTCGCGCCAGCGACGCCTGCACGCCGCACTGGCCGCGCGGATCGAGGCCTGCGGAGCTCGCCGCCGCGATGATGTCCTCCACCTCGTGACCTGGCTCGCTGACGACGGTGCGGTGACAGCGGAGCAACTTGTGGCGGCGAGCAAGCGAGCACAGGCACTGTTCGACCTGCCACTGGCCCGCGAACTGGCCCACCGTGCGGTCGATGCAGGCGGTGGGATCGGTGCGTCGATCGCACTATCAGAGGCCGAATTCCGCAGCGGCGACGTGTCTTCGGCACTGAACGTCCTGGAGAGGGCCGCAGCCGCCGCGACGACAGACGACGAGATCGCTGGTGTCGCAGATACCCGAGCACACGTCTTGTGCATCGCCGGACGTTCGGAGGAGGCATTCGATGTCCTGGAGGACGCGCGCCAGCACGTCTCACCAGAGGCCGCTGAACAGATCGCAGGCCGCACGGCGGTCATGATGCTTCAAGTGGCAGGCAGACCTCGCGAGGCCCTCCTGGCAGTCGACGAGTTGCGGGCGGCACACCCCGAGGGACCAGACTCCATGAGTGTGAAGACGCGTATGCGTGCTGACTACGTCGCCAGCCTGGCACTTCCTCTGATCGGGCGATCGGGCGAGTCCCTGGCGCTCTCGCACGCGTTCGCCGAGTGGCTCGAACGAGATCCGGACGTGCCAATCCCCGTCGAGCAATCATTGATCGGCAGCACACTGGCGCACCTCTTCGCGGGAGACCTCGCAGCGGCGCGGACTGACGCCGAAGCCCTCGAAAGAGGCATGGTCCGCATGGGAGACCCCGAAGGCGAAGCCACCGGGGCCCTCCTGCAGGGACGCGTGGCCGTTGCGTGGGGGGAGCTGGCGTCAGCCCGCCGATACTTTCAGCGCTCACTGGCGATCAATGAGGAGATCGCCGATCAGATCGGCATCCGCTGGTCGCTCGGCGCGGTCGCGCTGTCGGCCGGCATGAGCGGCGACGCGCCGGCAGCCGCTGAAGCGGCCGCGCGCATCGAGACCGACCTTGTCGAGCCCGCGGGACTGTTCGAAGCCGATCTGGTTCAGCGTGGCCGCGCGTGGGCAGCCCTCGCGGACGGCGATCCGCCCAGGGCCCGCGACCTATTGGCGCAGGCTGCCAGCTCGGCGCGCGGGTTGGGGCAGATAGTCCCTGCGTGGCAGTTGGATCACGACCTCCTGCGGATGGGCGGACAACCGGCGCAGTCGCTCACAACGGCCAAAGGCACATCGTGGGCGGACACTGCAGCCCTGCATGCGCGGGGCCTGCTCGCGAACGACCCCGTTCAGCTGACAGAGGCGGCTCAGCGGTGGGCGACACTCGGCTTCCACGTCGAGGCTGCTGAGACGACAGCTGCAGCGGTGGACGCGTTCCGGCGGGTGGGCCTGAACCGACGCGCGACCGCCTTGATCCCGCAGTACGAGAGCCTTCGTGCTTCAGTCCCTGAGGCACGAACGCCAGGATTGCTGAGACCGGCCGAACAGGCGGTGGCGTTGACGCGGCGGGAGCGAGAGATCGCAGATCTGGCGATCCAGAACCTCACATCCGCCGCGATCGCTCAACGCCTGGTCCTTTCCCGGCGAACCGTCGAGAACCATCTGCAGCGGATATACACGAAACTCGGTGTGAGCAGTAGGAAGGAACTCGAACGGACCTTGCGCGGCTCGTACGAGTGAGTACCACTTACTCATGTGGGGCGGTGCCACTCGTTCTTCACTCGAGACATGAGAACACAAGTCGCTGTTTCAGCCATCTTGATCACATCAGCCCTTCTCCCTGTCGCAGAGGTGGGGCATGCGGCGAGCAAACCGGTTCCCGGGATCTTCATCGGCGAACACGGCCTGCGCGGCGATGTCGAACTGACATTTGCCACCAGGCGCGGGATCGGACTGCACCTGTCCAGATACACCGTCACCGGAGATCTCCGGTGTGAGGGAGAACCGATCATCCCACTGGAGTACTCCCGCATGAAGGTGACGGCCAAGACCGCGGCAAGAGTCACGGGGAAGCGACGCACATTCTCATACCGGGCAGCGACCCTGCGTATCGATGGACGGTTCGTCTCCCCGAAGAGGATTGTGGGGACTATCACGGGCCAAGCCAGTTACTGCGAACAGACGGCCGGCTTCACAGCCCGCATCAGGTAGGCATGGAGAAGGGGCCGGGCGCAACGCCCGGCCCCTTCTCCATGCCCGTCTACCTGCGCGGGACCCGGAAGGACTTGCTCACCGCCGGCCCGCGACCCCCGGAACCCAGGCCGGTGACGGTGACGCGGAAACGTCCACTTGTGACGGCGAACTTGGTGCTCAGGGTGCGAACCACACGCACCCTCGATCCGTCCTTACCGCGCTTCTTCAGGACCACGCGATATGAAGTCGCGTCAGCCGCGGAGCGCCATGTGACACGGACGTGACTCTTGGTGATGTGGGTTCGCAGCCGAGACACGGCGGCCGGCCTCTTCGGACCTGTCACGGGACCGGTCCCACCATCGGCCTGATCCGTCACCCGTGTGGTGCGCAGGAGCGCCACGTTTCCGTCCCGACCACGCCAGAATCCCACACCGGAGGTGGCTGCGGAGTTCGCGTGAACCACAGGGTTGCCGGCCAACTGACCAACAGAGGAGATGTCAGCGGGGGCCTCCCATACTCCGTTCGCATAGCGGGAACCGGCGACCTTACGGTCAAGGCCGGTGGCCACCGTCCACACCGCCATAGCGGATGCTGCGTCCGACGACACCGACACGTGGGGATCGTACGAACTCTCCTCCGGGCGCGAAAGGAGCTGCACGGTCGACCATCCGCTCCCGGAGTCCGCGCTGGCCTCCACGATCCTGATGCCGCCGACATCACGGGACCAGACCAGCGACGCCGCCGGACCGCGCGTCACCAGCATGGGCGTGTAGGCATTGCTGCCGGGAGGTGACAGTACATTCTCCTGCGACCAGGTCCCCGCGGATCGCCGGGCACTCAGAACCCGGTACGTACCGTCTCGGACCTCGATCCACGCAGCGACAGCGCCCGTGTCAGTGATTCCCACTTCCGCTGAACTTGTCTGCGCCGAGGCGGAGAGCCACTGCGGAGGCGACCAGGTCGAACCAGCCCACTCGGTGGCCTCAACGCTGTACACGCCCCCGGCGTACCTTCGCCAGATCGCCACGGCCCGGCTCCCGTCACCACTGAGGTCGACGTCCGGAGTCACTGAATCAGTCCCGGCAGAGGTCAGACCGCTGGGAGCGTCCCACGCGCCGTGATGACCCCAGGCGGCGCGGATGACCCGGTCAGCGCCCGTACCGTTTCGCCACACCACTAGGGCGGTGTCTCCGTCGTCGGTGATGTCCACCTCGGGATCGGCAGCCGCCACGTCGGAGCCGATCTGCTGAAGCGGACCCCAGCTGCCGTTGTTGAACCACCGGGCCTGAAGGATCGATGTGCCGCCGGTCTCGAGTTTCCACACAGCGACGGCCGTCGCACCTGATGCGGACATCGCCACCTGTGGGCTGCCACCATCGCCGGTGGACGGGGACAATATCGCGGTCGGTCCCCAAGTGCCCGCATCCAGGTTGCGCGCCTGGATCCGTTCATGGCTGCCGTCGAAACGTCGCCACAAGGCGACTGCGCGGGAAGTGTCACGGCTGGCGGCTGTTTCCCAGGACGTGACGTTCTGTCCGGGCGCGGACACAGTCGTCTCCGGGTCGAGAGACAGCGCCGCCGCGGTCGGGGACGCCATGCCTAGAGCCATTGCAGATGAGATAAGAACCGCTTGTATCTTCATGACCGCAGTCAATCGACGCAGTCCCGGGCCGACGTGAGTAAGAGGTACTCAATCCCCAGTCAGCGGTGCCGCCTTGCCGTACAACCACCCCTGCCCGTTCTGCCACCCCTGCTCGCGGAGCAGGCGGGCTTGCACCTGTGTCTCCACGCCTTCCGCGACGGTCTCCAGGCCCAAGCCCTGCGCCATACCCACCAGAGCCCTGGCCAATCGCGTGGAGGCCAGGTCTTCCTCGCCGACCCCCACCGTGAAGGACCGATCCAGTTTGACCCCGCTGATCGGGAAGTCACGCAGATGGGTCAGGGTCGAGTAGCCGGTACCGAAGTCGTCGAGCCACCACTTCACGCCTTTGATGGCCAGAGCACTTGTGACCCGGGCAGCTCGGGCCGAGTCGTACAGCAAGGCGGTCTCGGTGACCTCGAGGCGCAGGCGCGAGGCGTCGTAGCCGGTCTCGTCGAGCACGGCACCGACGCGCTCCACGTAATCCGGGCTGGCCAGCGTGCGGGCCGAGACGTTCACGGAGACCGTCAAATCGGGCTTCGTCGCCATAGCCGACAGCGCCTTCCGCAGCACGGCGAAGTCGAGGTCCACCACGAGACCGCTGGTCTCCGACACTGCCAGGAACTCGCTGGGTGGCAGAACACTTCCGTCACCCTGCGGCCAGCGCGCGAGGGCCTCGTAACCTACGAGCTCCCCGCTGCGCAGCCGGACCACTGGCTGGAACCAGGGCACGATCGCGCCAGCGGCCAGCGCCTTGCGAACCCTGGATTCCACCCAGAGCCGGCGTTCGGCCTCGGCTGCAACCACCGGATCGTCGAACAACCAGTGCCCTCCCCCCTCGGCCTTGACCGCACGCATCGCCAGACTCGCCCGACGCAGCAGCTCATCGGGCTGCACCTCTGCCTGAACGATGCCGATACTCACCGTCGGATAGACCTCCTCACCCGCGACTGTGACCGGTTCGGCCACTGCGGTGGAGATCTGCTCGGCGAGCAGGCCGAGGAGAGTCCGATCACGCAGTTCGGGTATCCCCACCACGAACTCGTTGCCCGCGATCCGGCCGAGGCGTGCTTGCACCGGTATCGCCGCAGCGATCCGTTTCGACACCTCGACAAGCACCTCGTCGCCGCCTGCGTACGTCACCGCCTCGTTGATGGCACGCAGCCGGTCGACGCTGATACACATCAATGCCGTCGCACGCCGCTCGCCCTTTCCCATCTGCGCCCGCAGTACGTTCCACGTCACGATCCCCGTCAAAGGGTCCTGACCCAGACTCTGCTCGAGCGATTGGCGGGCACGCACTTCATCGTCGATGTCGCGCAGCATCGTCATGAGCGAGACGGTTCCTCCGGAGGCGGCTTCTACGACCCGACTTCGGAACGTCACCCACTTGCGCGTCCCGTCGGCCATCACGATGCGTATCTCGCGGCGCGGGACAGGCCGGCCGGCCAGCGCCTCCGCGAACGCCGCTTGGATCTCCGCAAGATCGTCAGAGGCGACCAGGACGAACGCGGACCTGCCGACGAGGTCATCAGGGGTGTACCCGGCCAGTTGTTCGAATGACGGCGAGGCCCACAGGACGTTGCCTGCACCGTCCACATGCAGAATCGCGTCATACGCGCTCTCCGTGGCCATCCGGTACACCGTCTCCTGCTCAGTGAGCTGCTTCTGCATCTCGTGGCGTCGTGTCACATCACGCCACGTCAACACCAAGGATTCCCCGGCCTTGGCGCCCCGGATGTCGTACCGTCTGGTCTGCCCGAGCACGTCGTTGTAGACCTCTGTGTCATCGATGATCAGCGGTTCACCGGTATCGACCACATGGGCATAGGCCTCGAAGATCCCCTGATCCTTCAGATGCGGGAACAGAGT
>WBZT01003529.1_pt1 | contig 10215 bp, 9 predicted proteins | sample 5204241 | NCBI WGS metagenome assembly WBZT01 (sample SAMN12344358, study PRJNA552823) | activated sludge metagenome | biome: Activated sludge suspended growth; feature: Nitrification reactor; material: Wastewater; isolation source: activated sludge from nitrification reactor of wastewater treatment...
GCCTGCTCGGCGGTGACCTCGTTGCTGTCGTGCGAACCGGGGCCCATGGCGCGGGCGGTGGCAGGGGCACCGCATTCGTCCACCGGCGCGGCGGCCATGGGTGCCGATGTCGCCCCCGCAACAGTGAGTCCCGCAGTGGTCAGGGCGCCGACGAGGAGCGCGGAGAGGCGTCGAGTCATTGCATGAGAGTAGGGCCAGGCACCGGAATCCAGAAATGTCCCGCCGCGGTGCACGCGTCTCCATCTGGCTGTGGAACGTGCCGGATGACACAGTGAAGGATGCGCTGGGCGGCGGTGGTTCTTCCCGATCTCGAGTGGCCAGAGGCGCGCCGGCAGTTCGTCGATCTTGAGCGACGTGGTTTCCGCGCCGCATGGACGTATGACCATCTGTCGTGGCGCGACCTGCGCGACGGGCCCTGGTTGGGCGCGATACCGCTGCTCGCCGCCGCGTCGACGGTCACCTCCTCCTTGCGCTTGGGACCGTTGGTCGCCAGCCCCAACTACCGCCATCCCGCCCTGTTCGCCAAAGACGTGATGACCATCGATCGGATCAGTGACGGTCGGGTCGAACTGGGACTGGGCGCCGGCGGCACCGGCTTCGACGCCGATGTCTTGGGGGCCGAACGGTTGTCGCCGGCGCACCGTGCGGATCGGTTCGAGGAGTTCGTCTCGGCGCTGGACCAGTTGCTGCGGGAGCCGGTCACGACCTACCGGGGCCGTTGGTTCTCGGCGGTCGAGTCCCGGACCCTGCCTGGCTGTGTCCAACAGCCGAGAGTGCCGTTCACCATCGCGGCCGCGGGGCCCCGCGCACTGGGGGTCGCCGCACGATTCGGCTCGACGTGGGTGACCTTCGGTCCCATGACTGGCGGCGACACAGCAGATGATTGGTTCGAAGGTCTCCGACTCCAGACCGAACGGCTGAACGCCGTCTGTCGTGATCACGACCGGGCGCCTGAGTCGTTACGACGGATGGCACTGCTGGGCCTGGAGCAGAGGTGGGCGACACACTCGGTGTCCGCCCTGAGCGAGACGATCGATCGACTCGAGGCGCTGGGTTTCACCGACGTCGCGGTGCACTGCCCGCGACCCTGGGACGACGAGCGGCCCGGGGTCCCGCAGGCGGTCTTCGACGCGATCAGCGACCGGTTGGTGGTCTGAGTCGCCCGTCGGTCATCGCGGGGGGCCTGGCTCTTCGGTCCGGACGGACTCGACGATCGAGGGGCATGGCGGATGCTGCACGGGCAGACTGGGGCGCATGCAACCGCCCGACGTGATCATCCTGAGCCGGCACGCCGAGAAGCCCGACCCGGACAAGGGGATTGTCGGGGTCGACCACACCGGCCGCACCGACGAACACTCTCTCAGCGTCCGGGGGTGGCAGCGCGCCGGTGCGCTGGCGGCGCTGCTGGCACACGCTCCCGAGGTGAGCCACTCCGGCCTCGTGCGACCCGAACGGGTGATCGCGACCAAGCCCACGAAGTCGGCCCGTAGCCGCCGCGAAGTGGACACGGCCGCGCCGGTGGCGGAGCGCCTGGGCCTGCGGCTCGTGGACGACCACGGTCACGGGCAACTGCCCGGCTTGGTCAAGGAGGTGCTGTCGGATCCGGCACCGGCCCTGGTGATCTGGCACCACGGCGAGATCCCGGCTGTGGCCAAGGCGCTGGGCGCCGACCCTGACCAGATCCCGCCGCACTGGCCGGACCACCGTTACGACCTGTTGTGGCTGCTCACCCGCGACGCGCAGAGCAACCACTATGACGTGTCGGTGATCCCCCAACGCCTGCTCGCCGGCGACAAGTCCGACTGACGGCGCGCGCCCACGCTCGGCCGCGGGGTGAGTAGGCGCGCAGCGTCGTATCGAAGCCAAGGCCGTCCTCCGGCTCGCACCTGGCCTCGGGTGGGGGCCGTTGTGGGGCGGTTTCGATACGCGGGCTGCGGCCCGCTACTCAACCGGCAGGCCTCTGGCCGTGCGTCGGGGTGGTGGGCGCGGGTTCACAGGCCGCGGGTTCACGGGCCGCGGGGTGAGTAGGCGCGCAGCGTCGTATCGAAGCCAAGGCCGTCCTCCGGCCCGCACCTGGCCGCAGGTGACGGCCGTTTGTGGGGCGGCGGTATCGATACGCGGGCTGCGGCCCGCTACTCAACCGGCAGGCCCCTGGCCGTCCCCACAAGGGTGAGTAGATGTGCAGCGCCGCTACGCACTCAGTACGCGGTGGGGTCGTCGACACACTCCGCAACAAGGTCCTTGGCGGCCTGGGAGGTCGTGCCCGAGTTCAGGGCCAGGAACTGGTCGAACGGCAGCTTCGCCTCGAACGCGCGGTACACGCAGCCGCAGTAGTTGGTCGCGTCCGACTCGCTCAGGGAAGGGTTCGCCTCCCTGGCGGAACCCGGGCAGGTGCTCATAAAGCCACTTTCGATCTCGGCGGAGTAACCGTCGAGTCCTGCCGTGATGCTGGCGCTCGGTTCAATGGTCGGTACGTCGATGGAGGGCGAGGCCGGGGCGGGCGTCGTGGCTGTGGTCGTCGTGGTCGACGAACACCCGGCCAGGGCGAGGGCGGCGATGCCGGCAGCGGCGAAGACGACGGTGGGACGGCGCATGAGACCTCCAGGTAGACACCGGCGAGTCCCGGCAGCGCCACGCTAGCCGGGTTGGTGGTGACGGCGGGGCTGATTCCCGCTCGTCCCGCTCGATCGGGGCAGTGGTCGGGGCCGGTCCGCCTTGGCTTCGATACGCGGGCTGGTGCCCGCTACTCACCCCGCGGCGGGGGGTGGCGGGGCGACGTGGGACGGAGGCGGGCAGTCACGGCGAATAGGGTGACGGCGTGATCAAGTACCTGGGGTCCAAGCGAACTCTGGTACCGGCGTTGGGGGCGATCGCGACCGCGGTGGCAGCCGACACTGCCGTTGATCTGTTCACCGGCACCACCCGGGTGGCGCAGGAGTTCAAGCGGCGAGGCATCGAGGTCACCGCCGTCGATCTGGCGACCTATTCCGAGGTCCTCGCCCGGTGTTTCATCGCGACCGACGCCACCACGGTCGATCCCGTCGAACTGTCGGAGGCGTTGGACGACCTGTCCTCGACGCCCGGACGGCGCGGGTATGTCACCCGAACCTTCTGCGAGGAAAGCCGCTACTTCCAACCCGCCAACGGGGAACGGATCGACGCCATCCGCGACCGGATCGAGGAACGGTACCGGGACTCGGCCCTGTACCCGGTGCTGCTCAGCACCCTTCTGCTGGCTGCGGACCGGGTGGACTCCACCACCGGCCTGCAGATGGCCTATCTGAAGAAGTGGTCGCCCCGATCCCACCGGCCGTTGGAGCTGCGCGCACCGGAGCTGCTACCCGGCCCAGGGACGGCGATCCGCGGTGATGCGATGGCGCTGGTGAACCAACTGCCCGAGGTCGACCTGGTCTACCTCGACCCGCCGTACAACCAACACCGCTACTTCACCAACTACCACGTATGGGAGACCCTGGTCCGTTGGGACGAACCCGACCACTACGGGGTCGCCTGCAAACGCCTCGACAGCAAGGACGAGCACACGCGGTCGGTGTTCAACGGCAAACGCACCATGCCGGGGGCTTTCACCGAACTGATCGGCCGCGTGCGTGGTCGGTTCGTCGTCGTGTCGTACAACGACGAGTCCTGGGTCTCGGCGGACACCATCACCGAAGCCCTGGCGCGTACCAACGAATGCGTCGAACTGGTCGCGTTCGACCGACCGCGCTACGTCGGAGCCCGCATCGGGATCCACAACCCGGAGGGCGCCAAGGTGGGGACGGTCGGACGACTTCGCAACCAGGAGTACCTGTTCCTGGCAGGCCCAGCCGAATCAGTCGCCCACGCCCGGGCCGCCATCGATTCCCAGCGCTGATCGGCCGGCACCTCAGCCCGGGAGGAGGCGCCGCTTCAGCCGTCCCGCCCGGCTGCGCCATCCGCCGGCGGTCGGCGCGACGGTCACTTCGGACGCAGCCGCCGAAGCGCGCAGCCGTCCGGTGGCCGCCACGGTCTCGGCCTCGATGGCGAGCAGTTGCCGCAGCCGCCAGTCGGCGTCGTACTCAGGCGTCCAGGACGGGTCGTTCTCCAACGTCACCGAGAACTCATGACCGCCCGGGCGAGGCGCCCGGATGAGGCGCATGTGGTGGTATCCCAGACACGCCAGATCGGTGACGAGGAGTTCGAAGGACGACGGCGTGTAACGCCAGCGGTGGATGTCGAAGTACTCCTCCTGGCGCCGGCCGATGTCCATCCACTCGGCGACGTTGTCCAGATCCCGGAACTGGAGTTCCACGGTACCCGTAGCGTTCGGTCCCCAGGCCAATTGCCCGTCTCGGGTGACGGCGTAGAGGAGATGGTTGAGCAACTGGCCGGGGGGATGGAAGCGCTGGGGATACAGGTGGGCGTCGATGGCTGCGCCGGCATTGGTCAGCGGCTGGAAGTAGTCGAAGCAGTACCCCCGATCGGGGACCACCAATGCCGCTCGACCGCCGGGCTCCAGCAGGGCCTGACAGTCCTGGAGGAAACCGATCACATCGGTCGTGTGTTCGATCAGATGGGATCCGACGATGAACGCGAACGTACGTCCCTCGGGGACGGCCGTGGTGAGCGAACCGCCCTGCCAGATGTGATCGACATCGACGATCTGGTTCACGATCTCCTCGGGGTGACCCATCTCCCGGTACTTGGCGCGCAACGTCTGGGCGTCGGCATGATCCAGGGTCTCGACTGTGGGGAACTGCGCCTTGGGCAGCAGCGGTCGGTAGGAGGGACCGATCTCCAGCCCCGGCCGGGTCAGATCCAGGTCCGCGACGACCTGATCACGCCGCGGATCCGTGGCTGCGGATGGGGCAGTGGACATCGACGCCTCCCGAAGACTGACGTCAGACTACGACAGCACCCGCGGCCGCTACGGTGGCGCCATGGTCGTCGAGATCCATGACCCGGCCGACCTCGCAGCGGCACGTGAACTGCAGCGCAGGGTCCTGCGCCCCAACGGTCCGGTGCCGTCTGACACCGAACCACCTCGCGACGCGCTCGTGGTGTGGGAACCGGGCAAGGGAGCGGCGACCGTACTGCCCCGGGCCTGGCCGGCGGCGGCGCCGGAGGTGCCTGACCCCCCGGACTGGCAGATGCGGTCCGTTGCGGTGTTACCCGAGGAACAGAACCACGGAGTCGGCACGGCCTTGGTGCGGGATGCCCTCGCCGCAGCACACGCCCGTGGCGCCCGCGGCGTGTGGGCCGAAGCGCGCGTGACCGCTCTCCCGTGGTACTTGGACAGGGGATGGGCGGTCGTGGGTCCGGAATGGGACAAGCCACAGGTGGGACCGCATCGCTGGATCCACACGCGGCTGTCCGACGGGCTGCCCGCTTGATCCATCGAGCAGCGGCCATGGCCTACCGTTGAGCGTGCTACTGCGACCGGATCAGGGGTACCGCGGGGGTGCCCCGGCGCCGACGGTGCCACCGGACGACCGGCCATGACCGGTCCCGCACCCCTGCCGCCCGCCGCCGGCGCTGCTGTCCCTCGACGGGGGTTTGACGACCGGGTTCCCGCGGCGATCCTTCTGCTTCTCGTGCTCCGGGTGGTCGCCGCCATGATCATCGCGCCGGTCAGGGACCCCGGGTGGCCCGACCTCGTCGTGGGCGGGGCCGCCCTTGTTGCGGCGATCTGGCTGCTCGTCCGCGTCCCCCGGTCGCGGGGCCGGACTTGGGCTGCCATCGCCGCCGCCACCTTCTGGCTGGTCCCATGTGTGTCCGCCCTCATCCATGGCCAGGACTTCCCGGTGGCGGCCGCCGCCATGGCTGCGGTAGCGGTCGTTCTCATCCTGGGCCCGCCCGACTCGTCCCTCGTGCTCCGTACCGCGCTGGCCGCTGGGGCCGCGATCGTCGTCGTCTGTCTTGGCTACGGCTTGATCGGGCTGCTGGGGATCACGGACACCCCGTTCCACCAACTCCCCGGCTACGAACGAGCCGTGCTCGGCGTCCCTGCGCTGGATGGCATCACCCTGCACCCCAACACCCTCGGGGCGCTATCGGCGTTCGTCATCATCGTGGGGCTGGCCGTCGCGCGGGGAAACCTTCGGCTGGGCACCCTGCTTCTGCCTGCAGCGGCCGCGGTGGCGGCATTGTGGAGCCAGAGCCGCATCGGGATCGGCTCCGCCCTGGTCGGGGTCCTGGTCCTCCTGCTGGTGAGCCGCTGGCCCGGCGCCCGGGACCGGCTGGCCGGCCTCGTCGTGCTGATCCCACTCATTCCCGTGGTAGCGGCATGGGCAGTGGTGCCGGCCCGGGCTCTCACCGGGGTGGTCAACGGCCGGGATCTTGCGTGGATCCCCGCGCTCGAGGCGTTCACCCGGTCACCGGTCACCGGGTACGGCCCGGAAGTGCTGTCCCGCGCCTACTGGCGCACCCAACCCAACCAGTGGTGGGAGCCGCTGCACGCTCACAATCAGGCTCTCCAGACCCTGGCCGAGTCGGGTCTGATCGGCGCGGCGGCCTTGGTGGCCCTGATCCTGACCGCCGTGGTCGCGACGTTCGCCCGCAGCGGGACGATGGCGAGTCTGCTCGTCGCCCTCCTGGGGTTCCTGGCCTTCCAGTCGACCGTCGAGGTACCGCTCGGACTGACGTACTTCCCGATCAGCTACCTGCTGCCGGCGCTGTGCCTGGCGGTCTTCGCCTACACCGGTGATCTGGGGAGGGCCACCCGCCCCGTCCGGGAGCGATAGGCTCGCGGCGCCCGGCTCGGCCGGTCCGGTGAAAGGGAGTCCGTCGTGGTGCGACACATCGTGGGTGCCGTGGTGGTGACGGCCGTCGTGCTGACCGGCTGCTCGTCGCAACCGGCCAGTCAGGAACCGTCCGCTGCGCCCAGTACCCCCTCCACCGCTTCGCCCGCGCCCGTCGACCGGTCGTCACCGAAGGGTCCGCAGGGCAAGCCGTTCGACGTCACAGCCGCGAGCATGACGATCCACTCGTTCGAAGGGAAACCTGAGACCGGTTCGGGTGGCTTCCGCATGAACTGCTTCCCCTTGTGGCGGCAGGTCGAGCCGAGACGCGGCGAGTTCAACTGGCCTGCCTTCGACAGCGCACTGCAGAACACCAAGTCCTGGGGTGGCCAGCAGATCATCTACTCGTTCTGCGGTACGCCGGAGTGGGCCGCCGGCAAGGTGAAGGACCCCGCCGCCGAGGTGTTCGGAAAGGACTCCACGGCGCCGCCGTCCCGGATCTCCTACTTCGAGGACTATGTTCGGGCCGTCGTGCGCCGCTACAAGGGACAGATCGACGCCTACGAGATCTGGAACGAGGCCACGTCACCGCAGTTCTGGCAGGGCACGCCCGACGAGATGGCCGAGATGACAGAACGGGCCGCCCGGATCATCCATGCCGAGGACCCGGAGGCGCTGGTCACCAGCGCCAGCATTCAGACCCACCGCTCGGACTATTACAAAGGCTTCTTCCCGCCGTATCTCAAGAGCCTGAAGAAGCGCGGGTGGCCGGTCGATGTGTGGAACGGACACTTCTACCCGGCCGGCCGCGGCGGCCCCGCCGCCCGCCGTGATCAGATCGCGATGATGCGCAAGACGCTGGCCAAGGCGAAGGCAACGGCCCGTCCGCTGTGGGACACCGAGGTCAACTACTTCACCGGCGAGCCCGGCACCAACCCGGCCGGCCGGGTGACGGGAGAACGAGCACAGGCCTGGGCAGTGCGCACGTACCTGGACGGGTGGCGGCTGAACGTCCCGCGCAACTACTGGTACTTCTGGACCCTGAAGTACGACCAGTTCCCCGGCATCCAGACCCGGCCAGGACTGCCGGCGACCAAGGCCCTGGCCACGTTTTCATCCTGGGTGGTCGGTAGCCGGTTCAACGGATGCGACCAGAAGGGCGCCGTCGTGAGATGCTTCTTCGCCAAGGACGGTTCCGACTTCACGATCGCCTGGGCCGAGGGGAAGAAGGACAGCGCCACCGTGACCGCCGACTTCCCGTTGAAGCGGGCCGCCGAGGTGTGTCGCTTGACGGACGGATCCTGCAGTCAGACCAAGAAACTCGAACTCGATCAACTGCCGGTCAAGATCTCGTCCGAGGCGTGAGCCGTGCCACCGTCCCTGACCGGTGCCCGGGTGGTGGTGGTCAGCAGTGAACAGCCCGGCGCGCGGATGGCAGGTCCCGCCATCCGGGCCCTGAACCTGGCCGAGCAACTCGCGGCGGCGGGGGCGGTGGTGATGGTGGCGGTCCCCGAGGAACCGGACATCGACCTCGGAGTGACCACCCGCGCCTTCGGTAAGCCCGGATTCAACAGTTTCCGCGCCCTGGCCCGGGAGTCCGACGTCGTGATCACCCAACCGCAGCGGGTCGACGTGGCCCGCGGGTTGCACAGCGGCACGGCGCGGATCATCTACGACCTGTATGTGCCCTCGTTCGTCGAGTACCCGGCCTCGCTGGCCGCCGACAACTTGAACGAACGAACCCGCGCCAAACTGGTCGAGCGGAACCACCGCGAATACTCCACCGCCGTCGCGTGCGGCGACGGCTTCCTGGTGGCATCGGAACGGCAGAAGGACTTCGTCCTGGGAGCGTTGGGGCAAGCGGGCCGGCTGCAGCACCCGCCCGACCCGCGGTCTGAAGCCTTTCCCCGAGTGGTGACAGTTCCGTTCGGGCTGCCGTCGCAACAGCCCCCGCCGCCCGCCGAGCATGTGATCAAGGACCGACTCGTTCCGGACGATTCGATCGTGGCCCTGTGGGCCGGTGGCGTGTGGAACTGGTTCGACCCGGTCACCGTGGTGCGAGGGCTGGCCGCCGCCCGCCGGACCGAACCACGGCTGCGGTTGGTGTTCCTCGGCGCCGGCCACCCCTCGCCGGCTTTCCAGGGACAGACGGCGTCGGCTCAGGCGCTGGCCTCGGCCGAAGTTCAGCACCAGGTCGAGCAGGGAGCGGTGGTGTTCGCCGACGAATGGGTTCCCTATCGGGAGCGGTGGTCCTACTTGGCGGACTCCGACCTTGCCGTGTGCGCCCACTTCGACTCACCGGAGACCCGGATGAGTTTCCGCACCCGGTTCCTCGACCATCTGTGGGCGGGGCTGCCCACGGTGTGTACCGCCGGCGGCGTTCTGAGCGATGTCCTGTCAGCTGCAGGCGCCGCCTGCACCGTTCCCGCGCACGACGAGGCAGCGTGGGTGCAGGCCCTTTCCCAGTTGGCCGGGGACCCGGCAACCCGCGCCCAGATGGCGCAGGCCGCTCACGAACTGGCGGCCGATTACACCTGGGAGCGGGTCAGCCGACCGGCAGTGGACCTGGTGGCCGATCTGGTGGCGGGACGCGTCGGCCCGCGACAACGGCCGGGGTGGGGCGACACCGCCGTCTATCTCGCAGTGGCCGTGGAGAACCGGTTGCGGTCCTGACTCACTTGCGGCGCAGCATGCGCCGCACTCGCTGACTGGCCGGGGGGGAGTTCCGATCGAGGGCCATGTCGAGGCGTACGTTCACGTCCCAGAACTCGCTGAGTTCGTCCAACGCCTCGTCGACCCAGTCGGGGGTGGGGGGCAGTTCGACCGGCAGCGCCGCTCCGTGGGCGGCGGCCAGCGCCTCATAGTGAGGATCCAGGTCGGCCGCCAGACGTTCAGCGGTCCCGTCGAGTGCCTCGACGTGCTGACGGCGCAACGTGGGTTCGATCCCGCCGACCACCTCCGCCACCTGCCCGGGATCGGGCGGCATTCCGACGTCCGTCAGGAACCGGGCAAAGGCGCCCACCGCGTGATCAGGGTCCGCCAGCGAGCGGTCGTAGTCGATCACGACACTCGGCCTATTGCCACCGTGGCGGGCGACGCTGCGGTTGTAGGCCCACCAGATCGCCAGGCCGCGCCGGAACCGGGTGCCGTTGCGCACATGCAGGGACATCGCGACGTCGCGGTGCGGGCGGACGCCGACGGCCACCGGTTGGCGCGACAGCAGCAACCGGTCCCACAGCGGCAGCAGCAGACTGATGCGGGGATCCTTGATGAACCAGCGCGATCCGCCGGGCAGAATCCGCCGAACCGACGATCGGGCCGTGTCCAGGGCACTCTCGTCGATGGAGCGCCACGTCTGCTCCCGAACCGGGGGGGGAGCCCACCAGGAACCACCCAGGACGCCGAGCCACTGATCATCGAGGGCGACGACCTCAGTCGTCTCGAACAGTCCTCGAGCGTTGCCACCACTTTCGGCGAAGTCGGTGCCGGGAACCAT
>WBZT01003530.1_pt1 | contig 10212 bp, 8 predicted proteins | sample 5204241 | NCBI WGS metagenome assembly WBZT01 (sample SAMN12344358, study PRJNA552823) | activated sludge metagenome | biome: Activated sludge suspended growth; feature: Nitrification reactor; material: Wastewater; isolation source: activated sludge from nitrification reactor of wastewater treatment...
GCCTCGGACTGCATCTGCCCCAGTGGGCAGCGATAGCGTTGCAATGGAATCTTCATGGTCATCTCCCTCATCGCGCCCACGGCGGCCGATAGCCACGGGGCAGGATCACCGGCCCGGTCGATTTGGCCTCCGCATACGTTTGGAGCAAGGTTTCCCGGCGAGCATGAAAGGCGGCGTAGACCTCGCCGGAAACCTCGGCCCATGCTTGACGGTTGATGGCTTGGCGCTCGGCGCGCGTCATGTCGACGGGGACGGCGGGCCTGACCTTGGCAAGCCCCTGTTGCAGTTGCCGGAATTGGCACTCGCAGTCGATCAAGTAACGCCGGGCTTCTCGCCCTTTGGCGCTCCGTTCCACCATCGCCAGTTCCTTCGCCATGTCCAGGGTGAGGAAGTAGTCGATCGACGGGCGCCCGCCTCGACCTTTCCCCAAAACGGGAGAAAAGTCCTCACCCTCCGCGAAGTCGTATTCCTGGATGCGATCTGCGATCCAGGTCGAGAAATCCCGTCCCACCCCGAGAAACGCGTGCAGCCGGCGCGCGTCCACGACCGAGGTGGTGTGTCCGTTGAGGGTGCCTGGCACAATGGGCAACAGCGTGTTGGTCGTCATGCGTCGTCTCCTGATTGGTGCATCGCTCAGTCGAGCAGGACCGGTGCGTCAGCTTCGTTGTCGTCTGTCGGTTGGAAACCCTTGAGGCGTAAGGCGGCGATCATCGCAGCCTTGCCGGCATTGCCCCTGCCGGTGGCGTGCTTCTTGATCGTGCCCACCGGCATGCCCTGATAGGGAATGTTGCGGTGTTCGCACCAGGCGGTCAGGTGCGCCCAAAAACCGCCGTAGGCGTGCGCCGCATCCACCCCAGTGTGACGACGAACTTCCTCGAAATAGACTTCGCTGATGTCACCGCTGGTCAGCAATTCGCCGAGCCAGCGCTTGAATTCCACGTTGCGAATCGACGGTTTATGGTTGTCCGCGATCACCAACTTGAATTGCGGCACGTACTCGAAGAAGTCCTGACGCATGAAGCGAGCCGACACCTTGTCGCCGCCGGTGATCGCTTTCACCTTCGACTCGTTCCAGCGCCGCCCCTGCTCGGTTTCGATCGAGGACACGAAACGGGCACCACGCAAACCGGCCAGGTCGGTCGGATGGCGGTCGGTGCGCGCTTCCATGAACGTATCCATGGGCGCGTTGGCGGCGTAATCGCCGAGGATCGTGGTGATCACATTCACGAACACCGATTTGCCGTTGGCCCCAGTGCCATAGAGGAAGAACAGGGCGTGCGCGGAAGTGACGCCCGTCAGGCAGTAGCCGATGACCCGTTGCAGGTAGCTCATCAGATCCGCGTCGCCGCGGGTGGTGTCGGCGAGGAACGCCAGCCACCGCGGGCAAACGCCCTTCGGTGTGGCTGTGGTGATCTTGGTCATCCGGTCGGCACGGTCGTGTGGCGGCAGTTTGCCGGTGCGCAGATCGACTACCCCGCCCGGGGTGTTGACGAGCCAGGGATCGCTGTCCCATTCGTCCGAGGTCGAGGCGTGCCGACGTTCGCTGCGGGCGAGACGCTCGACGCCGTTCACCGTGCTGCTGGAAGCCAATTTCGCGGCCAGCCTGTGCGAGCTTGCCTTGAAAGCGACCTCGCGACAGATGTGGCGCATCAGATGAGTGACCAGCAGCGTTTCGTCTGACTGCCGGTGGTTACCCGTCCATGCCAGCCACTTGCCCCACTGGGCGCAGTAACGCCAGTCCTGAGCGTAACGTCGGGTGAAGGACAGAGCCAGGTCATCCGTCGCCCAAATGGCCTTCTCGTCGGGTTCCTCGGTATCTTCTCCAGCGACGTGAGACTGAATCGTGATGTGGGGACCACTGGCCAGAAAGGTCGGTACATCGAACCCCTCCGCCAGCGCATCGGCGGCATCCCAGCCCTGCGCTTTGTCTTCCGGTGGCATCAGGACTTCGCAGGACATTGCGCCAACCATCAGCCCGGCATCGGCGGCGGTCAGGGCATAGCCCCACCCAGCCTTGTCGAGGTCCGGCCAGATCAGCACACGCTTGCCGTTCAGGGCGTCCAGTCGGTCTTCTCCACAGGAGCATTCGCGCCGTGCATCGCGGTGGTCGCCACGACGCCGGTGTCGATCAGCGCCTGCGCGCATTTCTCGCCTTCGACGAGCACCACCGTGTCGGCCGCGGTCATGCCCGGCTGGTTGTACAGCGGCCTGGGATCGGGCGGGGCCATTTTCTGACGCTGCGCGTCCCACGGCCGGAACTCCTTCTTCCGGCCCGGGGGATCGTAGCGATAGACGCAGGCGATGAGTTGGCTCTCAGCCGTGAAATAGTCCCACTTCGCCGTGTGCGGGCCGAGATCGTCGACCGGCGCTTCCCTGCGCCGCTTTGCCGGCAGAACCGCAGGCGAGCGCCCGAGCAACTCGCGGGCGACGTCGAGCACCTTCGGGAAGTGGGTGTGGGCGTCAATTCCACGCTGCGCCGCGATCAGCGCAAAGAAGTCGCCGCCCTCGCCGGTGGCGCGATCGGTCCACAGACCGGCCTTCTCACCGGTAAGGACGACTTCCAGGCTCTCGCCGGGATGGTCGACATCGAGGCCGACAGGATCGACGTGGTCGTGATCTATAAGATCGATCGGCTGACGCGCAGCCTGGCGGACTTCTCGAAGATGGTCGAAGTCTTCGAGCGGTACGGCGTTTCGTTCGTCTCGGTGACCCAGCAGTTCAACACGACGACGTCGATGGGCTGGCTGATGCTCAACGTGCTGCTGTCGTTCGCGCAGTTCGAGCGTGAAGTCACCAGCGAGCGCATCCGCGACAAGATCGCCGCCAGCAAGGCCAAGGGCCTATGGATGGGGGGCGTACCGCCGCTGGGCTACGATGTCGAGAACCGGCGACTGGTGCCGAACGAGCGGGAAGCCAAACTCATCCGGCACATCTTCCAGCGCTTCGTCGAACCTGGTTCGAGCACCGCTCTGTTCAACGAGTTAAAACTGGACGGGGTCACCTCGAAGACCTGGACCACGCAGGACGGCAAAGTCCGCGAGGGGAGGCCGATCGACAAGGGGATGATCTACAAATTGCTGAACAACCGCACCTACCTCGGTGAACTGCGGCACAAGGAGCAGTGGGTTCCAGCGGCGCACCCGGCAATCATTGAGCGCGAACTGTGGGACTGCGTGCACGCGATCCTCGCGACCAACTGCCGGGTGCGCGGCGGCGCCACCCAGGCGATCGTGCCCTTCTTGCTCAAAGGTATCGTGTTCGGAAACGACGGGCGCGCCCTGTCTCCCTGGCACTCGACGAAGAAGAGCAACGGGCGCCGCTACCGGTATTACATCCCGATGTGCGACACCAAGGAGCAGGCGGGTGCGTCTGGTCTGCCCCGCTTGCCGGCCGCCGAACTGGAATCGGCGGTGCTCGAACAACTGCGAGGAATTCTGCGGGCGCCGGCGCTGCTTGGCGAGGTGCTGTCGCAGGCCAGCAAGCTGGATCCTACTCTGGACGAGGCCAAGGTCACCGTCGCGATGACGCGCCTGGATGCGATCTGGGACCAGTTGTTCCCGGCCGAGCAGACCCGCATCGTCAGACTCCTGGTCGAGAAGGTGATCGTTTCACCCACCGATCTGGAAGTGCGCCTGCGCGCCAATGGCATCGAACGGGTGGTGCTTGATCTGCGCCCGGAGTTCGCCGAACGGCGGCAGGAGGCGTTGGCATGAACGGGGTTCGTATCCAGAAAACCGGAGCGCCGGGTGTCGTCGCCGCCAGCGATGGCAGGCTGACCCTGTCGGTGCCGATTCGGATCAAGCGCCGCAGCGGGCGGAAACTGGTCACCCTGCCGAATGGTGAGGCTGCCAACCCCAGGCCCTGGGATGTCGCCGCCACGCCGATGCAACTGGCGCTGGCCCGCGGCTATCGCTGGCTGGCCATGCTCGAATCCGGCGAAGCCAGATCCATCACCGAACTCGCTGCCCGCGAGAAGATCGACAACAGCTATATGTGCCGCATGCTCAACCTGACCACGCTAGCGCCTGACATCGTGGCGGCCATCCTGGATGAGACCTTGCCTCAGCACGTCACCGTGCATGAGCTTGCGATCAGTCCGCCGGTGTTGTGGGAGGAGCAACGCGCGAAGATTGGTGTGGTTGGCGAGGGACTGCAGGCGGAGTGATTGGCTGCAGCTGGGCCTATGAAATTCCCCCGCAGGAATTGACACATCCGCGTGAATGATTTCATCATTTTGGTTGCGGCCAGAGGCCGTGCTAAGGTATCGTTCAAGTTGTTTCGGTATCCATGCGGCATGCTCCAATGGGGAAGAGCGGCTCCACCAGGGAAATCGACCACCCCGGAGGTCGATCATTCCCGATGACACAGCAAGAGGCTTGTTACAAGGCAATTAGAGCGATATGGCTACAGCGAACCAAGTAAAGGCTCTAGTGAGAAGCCACGCAGACGGCGACGACACGCGCTTCTATGCAATCGCGATGCAAGTTGCAGCTCAGGCAGCTCTGAGCGGCCATGGCAAGTTTGCCCAGGATCTGCGCGCGCTTGTGGACCTAGTGAGAGAGCATGCCAAGGCAGCAGCCGATCCTGTTCTGCACAACCTCAAGCCGGTTCCATTGGCTCAGCCACGAGGGGAACTCGCGGGCCTACTTACGGTTGGCTACCCAAAGACCCGCGTCGTCGACATGGCGCTTACCCATACGCTGCGCACCAAGCTCGACCGGGTCATAACCGAACAGCGCCAGCGTGATCGGATTAGAGAGCACGGCCTCGCGCCGATGCGTAAGCTTCTGCTCGTCGGTCCGCCCGGCACCGGCAAGACCATGACCGCGGCGGCGCTCGCTGGCGAACTTGGTATACCCCTCTTCAGTATCCAGCTCGACGGGCTGATTACGAAATATCTGGGCGAGACTGCTGCAAAGCTACGGCTGGTGTTCGACGCGATCCAGTCCACGCGCGGCGTGTACCTCTTCGACGAATTCGACGCGCTCGGCGGCGAGCGGGGCAGTAAGAACGACGTCGGCGAGATCCGCCGCGTGCTCAACTCTTTCCTCCAGTTCCTCGAGCAGGACGAGTCCGACAGCCTCGTGCTCGGTGCGACGAACTACGTCGGCTTGCTCGACCGCGCCCTCTTCCGCCGCTTCGATGCCTTGCTTGAGTACGCTCTTCCAACCGCGGACGTTGCGGCCCGAGTGATGCGTACGCGTCTCGGGCTTCTCGACACGTCCTCGCTTAACTGGGACGCTGCTGCGAAGGCTGCCGATGGGCTCAGTCATGCCGAGATCACAATGGCCTGCGACCAAGCGGCGAAGGACGCGATCCTCGATCACTCCACCGCAGTTCGCGACTCGGATCTGGCTTTCGCCCTCGAGGAACGAAGCAACACCCACGCGTAGCCCGTCCAGGAGACCGAAGGGTGGCCGCTTCTCGGAACCGCAGGCACATCATCGTCACGGGTAATCCCACGACGGAACGGTACAAGCCGCACGGGCGGAGAATAGACATCCCAAAGCCACCGGCTCCATCAAGCCGAGCAACGCACGGAAATGCGCTCAAGCAGTCGCTCGAATCGGCCGTGGTCGAGGCGCACCAGCGCCGTGCTGACGCCAGAATCCAGGTGCATGGCGCGGTGCCTGGGCTCTACATCCAGTTCGAGAGCCAGCCCGGCGTCCCCTTGCAGCTCTCGTCACTTGAGGATGCGCGACAGGGGATCGAACTCGTGGCGGTCAGCCACACACAGACCCAGGAAGCAGAACCGCGACGTATCGAGCGGGCGACGGTCTTCGTTCCCGAAGGCAAGGTAAAGCACTTCGTTACGCGCTTTGAAACCTACGCAAAGACGACCCCGAAGACGAAAAACGAGCGACGCTACGAGGATATGCTCGACCCGGTGGGTGCGTTGCGGCTCGCCACGTTGCGGGGGCTCTGGACGGATGCGACAGAGGTCTACCCGGCCGACCGGGAGGCGATTTGGTGGGAGGTCTGGCTGCGCCGGCACGACGGTAGCGAGTTTGCGCGGCTCATGGAGTTCGCGGCCCTCAAGCAACTCGATATCGCAGCACGGCGTCTGCAGTTCGACGATCGCATCGTGACGCTGGTGTGCGCGACGGCCGAGCAGCTCTCGGCTTCCCTTGATGTGTTGAACGATCTTGCGGAGGTGCGTCGAGCCAAGGAGACCGCGACGGTCTTTTCGGACATGGCGCCCGAAGAGCAAGGCGAGTGGGCCAAGGAATTGCGCGCGCGGACGACGACGGCTGTGGCCGCTGCGCCCGCAGTATGCGTACTCGACACCGGCGTGACCCGCGGCCATCCTCTGCTCGCGGCATCGCTCGCCACATCCGACTGCCACACTTGCGAGCCCTCCTGGGGTGCCCACGATCACCATGGGCACGGCACGGAGATGGCCGGCCTCGCGCTCTATGGCGACCTGACGCCGGTGCTTGCTGGCTCAGCTCCAGTGAAACTCAACCACGGGCTCGAGTCGGTAAAGATCCTGCCTCCGAATGGCCAGAACCCGCCCGAGCTGTACGGCGCTATCACGGCGGAAGCCACGAGCCGCGTAGAAATTCAGGCACCTGAGCGACAGCGCTGCTTCTCCTTGGCCGTGACCGCCACGGACGAGCGCGATCGCGGTCAGCCCACGTCGTGGTCGGCTGCCGTCGATGCGTTGGCCGCCGGGCGTGCTCTTGACGCGAGCAGCCAGGGCCTCGTCTACCTCGACGATGAGAGCGACCCCGTCCAACGCCTCTTCATCGTGAGCGCTGGGAACGTCGATGAAGGTGCGCTGCAGGTCGCACACCTCGATCGCAGCGACACCGATGCGGTCCACGACCCGGCCCAAGCTTGGAACGCGTTGGCGGTGGGCGCTTTCACCGAGAAGTCCATCGTCCAGAATCCGAAGTGGAATGGCTGGCAACCCGTGGCACCCGCTGGGGAGCTCTCGCCGTGGAGCACGACGGGGGTAGTGTTCGCCGACGCGTGGCCCATCAAGCCGGATGTCGTTTTCGAGGGCGGCAACGTCGTGAAAAACGCGAAGGGTGAGGTCGACTTTCCTTGCCCCGACCTGTGCCTGCTCTCGACGCACTACCGGCCCGCGCAAAAAGCTTTCGTCCTGAGTTGGGCCACAAGCGCTGCTACAGCGCTGGCTGCGCGCATGGCCGCCATCATCGCGGCCGAGTACCCGACGTTCTGGCCCGTGACCGTGCGTGCACTCGTCGTCCACTCGGCCGAGTGGACGGCGCAGATGCAAACCCACTTGCGAGGGGCTAGCGGAAAGCGCGCCCGAGCGCGCCTCGTGCGCCGGTACGGTTTCGGCGTGCCCCACCTCGACCGCGCGTTGCGGAGCGCTGGCAACGCCCTGACGATCATAGCGCAGGACACCATTCGGCCCTTTGTGCCGAAGGAGTCGAATCCCAACGAGCGGCAGATGGGCGACATCCACTTCTTCGAGCTGCCCTGGCCCCGGGATGTGCTCCAAGGCCTCGGGGAGACGCCAGTGCGGCTGCGCGTGACACTCTCTTACTTCGTCGAGCCGAACCCCGGCCGCCGCGGCTGGAAGAAGCGCCACCGCTACGCGTCGCACGGGCTTCGCTTCGAGGTGAAGGGGCCGACCGAGTCCGTTGATGAGTTTCGCAAGCGCCTCAATCAGCGTGCGCTCGACGAGGACGAGGAGCGGCCCTCGGCGGGAGGCGATTCATCCGAGTGGTACCTCGGCGAGCAGGCGCGCAATCACGGATCGATCCACTCGGACATCCTGCAGGGCTTCGCCGCCGACATTGCCGAGCGCGGCGTCATTGGTGTCTACCCGGTGAGCGGATGGTGGAAAGACCAGCCCAAGCGGGACCGCAGTGAGAAGGGCGCGCGATACGCGCTCATCGTGTCGATCGAAACTCCAGGAGTCGAGACGGACATCTGGACACCAGTGGCCCAGCAGATCGGCGCAGTCATTCCTGTCGAGTCCCACGGTGTCATTGGCTAGTACGCGCGGCGTTATTGCTCTGGGTCGCCAACTAGCAAGATTCCCCGATTCTCCATTCTCGGCATCAAGGAAGTTTCCACCGCCTACCGATGCCACCAATCAACCGCTTGATTGGACCACGCAGAACCTGTTGATTCATAATGGTGCAATTTCATGAACTCGTGGACTTTGGCCTCCAGCGAACAGCGAGGCCAGAGAGAAGAATGGCCGGGAGAGAGTGAAAAGGCCAAATCCGGGCGCCTGCGGGAAACGACGAAGTCCACAGGAACCCGCACGAACCCGCGCCAGCACGCGGGAGCAGGCAAAAAAAGACCAACCCGATGAGGGGTTGGTCTTCTTGTCTGGTGGCGTGCAGTTTACTACCGAACAACTTGCTGTTGGGGCCAATGAGCACTGCTGAGGGATTCTGCGGCAACGTGCTCACGAGCCCTCGATCACCCGCGCCACGTCGCCGTGACACTCGGCGCATTTACCCACCAGCAGCAAGTTGCCACTCTTGATGGTCCCGGTGAAATTGGTGATCGTCACCTCGTGGCGGCATTGCCCGCACCAGACATTGGCCAGCAGGCGCTGGCGGATATCTGCGGGGATGGACTCCCAACGCTGGCATGCGGGGCGTGTGAAATCGGGAAGATTCTCAATGGTCATGGCTCATTCCTCGCGATTTCAACTTGCGCCACCACCAGGATGCGTATCAAGCCAGTGTTGCCCAAGGGGGGTTAGGCGGTAACGCTGACTGCGGCTGTTGGGCTTGTCGGGCAGGGTCATTTCGATGACGCCCTGCTCCAGCGCCGGTGCCAAATAGGTCTTGCGAAAATGCTCCCGGTCGGCCAGCCCTAGAGCATCCTGAATGGCCTGCCGGGTCATTTCCCCCTCTATTCGTGCCAGCAGCATTTCTACTTGCGGGGTGACTTGCGGGGTGACTTGCGGGGTGACTTGCGGGGTGACTTGCGGGGTGACTTGCGGGGAATCTGCTGGAGGGACAAGCGCCAGCGGATGTCGCGGCAAACGGATCACAAACGAGAGGCGGTCGTCGTCCGTCTCGAACAGCGGCGCGGGCGAGCCGTTGGCCGCCATTTCCTTCAGAATTTTCGGGATGCCGGTGGATCGCCCTTCGGTCATTTCAAGTTCCTTGAGGAACTCCCCAATCCGCCGGTTGCGGTAGCGGCGGCTGACAATGCGCCCGGCCTGAAAGTCTTCCAGCCGGATCGACCGATCCGGGCCGGGGAAGCTCAGGATGACCAGTTCTTCGTTACTGATGCGCACCTCGATGGGCTCGCGCTCTTCATACGACCGGTGGTAGACCGCGTTGACCAAGGCTTCCTCGATGGCGGCGTAGGGGAAGTTCCAGACGCGCGTGGCCTCGGCGCGGTCGGGATGCTTGATGACCGTCTCGCGTAGGAAGTTGCGTTGGATGTAGCTCAAGGCCTCGCGCGTCATCCGCGCCAGTGGGCCCTTGAAAATCTTTTCCTCGAAGCGATCACCGCCCGCGCCTTCGGGAAACCAGATCACATCGATCTGCACGCCGGGGAAAAATCGCTCCGGCGCCTCATTGAAAAACAGCAGGCCCACGTTCTTGGGCCATGGCGACTCGGTGGGCCCGCCCGCCACATTCATCTGCCGCGCCAATGCCTCGACTGATAATCCCGGCGCGTCTGCCGCCAATGCGCTATCCACCTCCTGTAAAAATGCCTGCATCAGGGGTTTCGACAAATCATCAAGCCGTGCCGACTGGTTGTAGCGGTCGTCGAATGGCACCTTGGCGGCCAGGCTCAACAATTCCTGCTCGGTGTCGCCCTTGGCCTCCACCGTGCTGCTGTAGCGGCGGATGTAATACCGCCACACCTTGTGCCGGGCGATCACCGACTCCAGCGCCTTGTAGGGACGGTTCTGACCGCCCGGCGCCCACAGCACGATCAGTTTGCGTTCATCAACTTCCTCAACACTCAGCACCGGGAAATACGGCGGCTGGATCAACTGGCAGTAGGCCAGCAGTTCGCGCTGGATTTTGTCCAGCTGGTTGTCGGCCAGGCCCGCCGGCGGAAATACCGGCTGGCCATTGGCGTCGCAATCCTGCCCGATGACCACATAACCGCCGCCGAGGTTTTCGATATCGTTGGCAAAGGCACATACGGTGCGGATGATTGGGTCTGGGTTCCATCCAGCCTTGTACTCGATGCGGTCGCCCTCGACTGTGCGCTGGCGCAGCAGGTCGTTGAGGTTGATGGGGAGTTTGG
>WBZT01003531.1_pt1 | contig 10212 bp, 8 predicted proteins | sample 5204241 | NCBI WGS metagenome assembly WBZT01 (sample SAMN12344358, study PRJNA552823) | activated sludge metagenome | biome: Activated sludge suspended growth; feature: Nitrification reactor; material: Wastewater; isolation source: activated sludge from nitrification reactor of wastewater treatment...
GCGGCATCAAGACCGAGGTCGCGCAGTTCTTCGTCAAGGTGAAGAGCGACGAGGAGGTCATGGAATACACCGGCGCCTTCCTGCAGCTCTACCGCGAGGAGGGTTTCTACCTCGAGCGCACCTGCCACTGGCTCGAACGCGTCGGCCTCGACCACGCCAAGAGCCGGGTCGTCGAGGACGACGACAACCGCCAGGCACTGTACGCACGTCTGCTGGCCGAACTGCACGGCGCCCGCGACCCGTGGGCCGAGCGCATCGCCGGCGTCGAGCATCATGAATACGAAGCCATCGTGGTTTAAGCAACTGGAGAAGTGAAATGGACGAATGGAAATCGATTTGCAAGCTGGAAGACATCCCGCGCCTGGGCAGTCGCATCGTACGTTCGACGAGCGGCGACATTGCCGTCTTCCGCACCTCGGCCAACGCCGTGTTCGCCCTGCGCGACCAGTGTCCGCACAAGGGCGGACCGCTGTCGCAAGGGCTGGTGCACGGCAATCAGGTGACCTGCCCGCTGCACGGCTGGAAGCTGCGGCTCGATTCCGGTGAGGCGGTGGCCCCCGACGAAGGCTGCTCGCGCCGCTTTCCCGTGCGCATCGAAAGCGGCACGGTCTTTCTGCAAATCTGACGTCGGCAAAGGAACCGCAAAATGGACAAATCATTCTGGAAAGTCGGTCATCGGCCGACGTTGTACGCCGCATTTCTCTACTTCGACCTGGCCTTCATGGTCTGGGTGATGCTCGGGCCGCTGGGTGTGCAGATCGCCAGCGACCTCGCTCTGACGCACGCACAGAAGGGGATGATGGTCGCCACACCGGTGCTCGCCGGCGCCATTCTGCGCATTTTCATGGGCATTCTGGTCGACCACCTGAAGCCGAAACTGGCCGGCGCCATCGGCCAGGTGATCGTCATCGTCTCGCTCTTCTGTGCCTGGTACTTGGGCATCCACAGCTACGAACAGACCCTGATCCTCGGCGGCTTCCTCGGCGTTGCCGGCGCCTCGTTCGCCGTCGCCCTGCCGCTCGCTTCGCGCTGGTATCCGCCGGAGCATCAGGGAACGGCGCTCGGGATCGCCGGCGCCGGCAACTCGGGCACGGCCCTCGCCGCGCTGATCGCACCGAGCCTGGCCATGGCATTTGGCTGGACCAACGTCTTCGGCCTGGCACTGATCCCGCTGATCCTGGTTTTCGGCTTCTATCTGCTGGCGGCCAGGGATGCGCCGGATTGCCCGCCGCCGAAGTCGCTGGGCGAGTACCTGAAAGTCCTGGGGGACAGTGATGCATGGTGGTTCATGTTCTTCTACGCCGTCACCTTTGGCGGCTTCGTCGGACTCGCATCTTCCCTGACCATCTACTTCAACATCCAGTACGGACTGGACGCCAAGACTGCCGGCTTCTTCACCGCCGCCTGCGTGTTCGCCGGCTCGCTGGTACGTCCCATCGGCGGCAACGTCGCCGACCGCATCGGCGGCATCAAGAGCCTGTCGGTGATGTATGTCCTGGCGGCTGTCTTTCTCGGCGTCGTCAGCATCGGTCTGCCGGCGGCGTGGATGGCCCTGCTTGCCTTCGTCGGCGCGATGCTGGCGCTGGGCATGGGCAACGGCGCCGTCTTCCAGCTGGTGCCACAGCGCTTTCGCAAGGAGATCGGCGTGATGACCGGGCTGGTGGGAATGGCCGGCGGCATTGGCGGCTTCTATCTGGCGTCGTCACTCGGATACGCCAAGGAAATCACCGGCAGCTATCAGCTCGGCTTCGTGATCTTTGCCGCCCTCGCCCTGCTCGCCCTGGGCGGACTGACTGGCGTCAAGACCCGCTGGCGCACGACCTGGGGCGCCGCCCACCTGACCGCCGCCAAGATCTGATCGAAACGAACCTTTGCGCAGTCGGGGCGGCACGGTATAGTGGCTGACACCTGCCGCCCCATTTCACGACGCTCCCGGCATGCCACTCCGAGTCGACATCGGTCATTCCTCGCTTAAAGGTCCTCGTGAGCGCAACGAGGATTTCTGCGGCATGGTCACTCCGCAGGGGACCGAACTCGAGAACAAGGGCCTGATCGCCGCCGTCGCCGACGGTATCGGCGGTCACAAGGGTGGCCGCGAGGCCGCCGAATACACGGTGCGCGGCCTGCTCTCGGACTACTATGCGACACCCGACACCTGGAGCGTGCCGCACGCGCTGGAGAAGGTCGTCGTTCCGCTCAATCGCTGGGTGATGGCCGAAGCGACGCGGCAGCCCGAGCTGGCCGGCATGGCGACGACGCTGACCGTGCTGGTGCTGCGCGGCCGGCGTTACGTCTGCGCGCACGTCGGCGACTCGCGGCTCTACTTGCTGCGTGACGGCGAGTGCCGGCGGCTGACCACCGATCACGTCTGGGAGCACCCCGAACTCCGGAACGTCCTGTCGCGCGCGGTCGGCCTGGATCGGCACTTCCATCTCGATTTCGCCGACGGCGAGCTGCGCGAAGGCGATTGCTTCCTGCTCTGTTCCGATGGCGTCTGGGGTGCGCTCGAACAAGGGCGGATCTCCGGCGTTCTCATCGCCCATGCCGACGCGCAGCAGACGGCGGCTTCGCTGACCAGTCTGGCGCTGGCCGCGGGCGGCCGGGACAACGCCAGCGCAGTGGTCGCGCGCATCCTGGAATTGCCCCCGAAAAACCTGCGCGACTCGCTCGAAGGCACGGCACGCCTGCCCTTGCCGCCGCGCTTCAAGCCCGGCCAGGAAATCGACGGCTTGCGCGTCGATGAAGTGCTGCACGACTCGCGCGCCACCCTGCTTTACCGCGTCACCGACCAGGCCTCTGGCCAGCAACTGGTGCTCAAGACATTGCGCCCGGAACTGTCCGACGACGCCGACGAGATCCGTGCGCTGATCATGGAAGAGTGGCGCGCCCGGCGAATCGTCTCACCCTTCTTCGTGCAGCTCGTGCCAACCGAAACGCGGAGCTGCCTCTACTACCTGCAGAGCTGGCATGATGGCGGGACGCTGCAGCGGATGCTCGACGCCGACATGCATTTCACCGTCGCCGACGCCGTCCAGCACGGCATCCGCCTGATGAAAGGGCTGTCGGCCTTGCACCGCCTCGACATCGCGCACCGCGACATCAAGCCGGCGAACATTCACCTTGGCCGCGACGGCCGGCTGCGCATCCTCGACCTTGGCGTCGCCGTCAGTCTTTCGGAAGACGAAGCCGGCAAGGGAAATCCCGGCACGCCGAGCTACATGGCGCCGGAACTTTTCAGCGGTGCAAGGGCGGGCACCGCGCATGACCTCTACGCAGCCGGGGTCGCGCTATACCACTTGCTGACGCGAAAGTATCCGTACGGCGAGATCGAACCCTTTCAGCATCCGAAGTTCGGCGAACCTGTGGCGCCAACGCGCTATCGGCCAGACATCCCGGGTTGGCTGGAAAACGTGCTGCTCAAGGCGGTCGCCAAGGACCCCGTGCAACGCTTCGAAACCGCCGAGGAGTTCCTGCTGGCGCTCGAACGCGGCGCCAACCGGCCGGTGAGCCGCCCGCCGGTCACCCCGCTGGCGATGCGCAACCCGCTGCTCACCTGGCGCATCATTGCCGGCGTCTCGCTGCTCGCCAATCTGCTGTTGCTGATGCTGCTGACGCGCTGAGGGGGGATTCGATCGGGCGGCCGACTTGCCGAAACGCGTGCTTCGCTTTCCTCAATCTGCCGGCTGGCCAAGGGGTCACGCCTTCCTCGGCACGCGGAATGAAAAACTCCACATCCCGCCTTTCCGGCTTCCGGTCGCCGGAAGTCACGCTCCTGCTCAACTACCAGGGAGCTTCTGGCAAGGTCCCTGCCCTTCGCTCGGGCTCAGCGGCGTGAATGAAGACCGTGTAGGTGTCCGCCGGGCGGGGAGCCTCTGCCAAATCCAGCGTGCGTCCGATTGCACCTCGGTGATAGGTGCCGTGGTTGATCAGATGGTACAGAACTTCTTCGCGAGTGAGGGTGCCCCGTTGGCCATCCACGAAGCGAAAGTGGATCGACTCCGTACGCTGCTCAGGTTCGAGTGACTGCGCGTAGGTCCGCAGCCAGTCATCGGATTCCGAAAGCCTTCGGTCCAGTTCGTCCAGTTCGGGAACGCTGCCGGAGCCTGTCGCCGAATGTGGTTCCGTGTTCCCGAGAAGCCTGGCACGAAACAGCTCTTCAACCCGGACCATGTGATCAAGTTGCTGGCGGACGAAGGCCCATGCGGATGGGAAGCGATGCGCATCGATCTTCGCTACCGCGTCAAGCGTGCGTCGATCAGCCCAGTGCTTGTAGCGAAGCAGATCATCGAGCAGCATAGGGGGACCCTCGAAGAGACCTCTCCGGAAGACGAGAAAGCCTTGCGCGTCCCCCTCCGAAACCGGAGGACGAACGAGCCATGCATCCGGCAGTTCGCTGCATTGAATTCCTGCCGCGCGGCAAGGCTCGGCAGACCCATTTCGTCGACAGGGCGCGAAGGAGTGCGATCGGCTGGAGGGTTGGCTGATATACCTACTTCGGGCCTGCGCGGACTCGCCGGCATTCCCCGCTTCGCCCCCGAGACGCCCGTTGCGCCGTTCCCGGCACACCGCGTGACCCAGTTGTTCGCAGGAAGTGCAGCGTAAACCACCGCATGGCCACTTGTCGAGGTCGCCGGAAGAGTTCGGCATTCCGGCGATTGGAGACGATCCCTTCCTGCTCGGCAAGGTTTCCCGAAGCGCAGCAACGACGTTGGCAACGCTGGCGCCTCTCGTACAAGGCAACAGCGCGTGGGTGCCGGCCTTGCGGTGGTAACGGGCCCCCGAGCGCCCAGTGTCAGAGGATTCGAGGGCATTGCTCACATAGGCACATTGAATGGAATTATGCGAGACGGGTTTCAAGATAGCGCCGATTGACGCGCTGCGGCCGGCACGCGAAATGTTGATCCCACAAGGTCCACAAGCGATCCAGGGGCATGTGAGGCAGTGCCGCGAGCGGCGCGGCGATCCGGGGAAGGGTCATCGTTGGACTCCAGGGGTAGAAGGCGTTCTATGAACGCGCTTGGGGGCCGGGAAGCCAAGGGAAACCGCGCTCTGTGTCGGGCCGGTTGGCATGCAGTCGCGCGATCGCCGTGGCAAGGATGGCGGTGGCTTCGCGGGTGCGCTCGCAGGGCGACAGCGGTTGAGGTAGATTAATTTTCACGGTCATCTATCGGCAGCGTACTCGCGAAGGATGGCGGAGGACCGCTTCCGGCCATAGCATTTGGATGGCAGCCAGTTAGGGAAGCGCTGATTTAATCGTCTCTGTGAGCAATGCCTTTGGTATAATGAAAGCCTTGCCGAGGAGGAGATGGTCGCGTGAAGCAGATCAGTTTTTCGGAAGCCGAGTTTGCCGGAAAGAAGCGAGTAACCAGACGCGAGCGCTTTCTTGCCGAGATGGAACGGGTGATCCCGTGGCAGGAGGTGCTGGCGGTGATCGAATCGCACTACCCGAAAGGGAAGCGCGACCGGCCGCCGATCGGGCTGGAGCGCATGCTGCGGGTGTATCTGGTGCAACATTGGTACAGCCTGTCGGACGAAGGGGTGGAAGACGCGATCACCGACAGCCAGGCGTTGCGGGGGTTTGTCGGAATCGACCTGTCGCGGGAATCGGCACCGGATGCGACGACGCTGCTGCAGTTCCGGCATCTGCTGGAGGAGAAGGAACTGACGAAGGCCGTCTTCGCGGCGATCAACGCGCAACTGACGGCCCAGGGGCTGATGATGCGCGAAGGGACGATTGCCGACGCGACGATCCTTGCCGCACCGCCGTCGGTGAAGAACGAAGCGAAGTCCCGTGATCCCGAGATGCACCAGACGAAGAAAGGCAACCAGTGGCATTTCGGCATGAAGGCGCACATCGGCGTCGATGCCGAGAGCGGACTGGTGCATACGGTAGTCGGAACCGCGGCGAACGTCGCCGACGTGGCGCAGACGGCCGAAGTGCTGCACGGCGAAGAGAAGACCGTGTATCTGGATGCCGGCTACACCGGGGTCGAGAAGCGCGAAGACCTGAAAGACCGGGAGATCGATTGGCAGGTGGCGACGAAGCGCAGCAAGCTGAAGGCGATCCCTAAGGAGAGCCAGCTCGGTACGCTGCTGCGTCGCCTGGAATCGGTCAAGGCGAGCATCCGCTCGAAGGTCGAGCATCCCTTCCACATCGTGAAGAATCTCTTTGGCCACCGCAAGGTCCGCTACAAGGGGCTCCCGAAGAACACGGCCCAATTGCACATCCTCTTTGCGCTCGCGAACCTGGTCATCGCCAAGCAGCGGCTTCTGGCCCTGCACAACCAAGGTGCGTCCTGAGCACCGCGAAGCGCCCAAAGAAAGGAACGGAAAGGCCGAAACCGGGCTTTGACGCCCGGCAAAGGCAACTCGAACGGCGCGACCCCTGACTCCGAGCCGTCGGGTGGCCAACCGGGAGTGGGCTTGGCACGCGTCGAGGTTCATTGATCAGCGGTTCCCTAGTATCTCCAAGTACCATTTGTCGAGCGAAATCGCACGATGAATCACGCACTCGTCCACTGACGGTGCGTTTTCTCCACTATACATCAACGGCTTGTCACGGAGAAAAACACGAATCGCGGCCCGCAAGACACGGAATCACACGTCAGGCGACGTCATTGACCAGAACAGGAGATCCACACCACAAGCTGACCGCCCTCGCGCTGCTACACCCCGGTTGGCGGAATTGGCTTGGCATGGGCCGGTCCGGTAGCGACGATTCTTGCACCTCTCATTGCATTGCCTCGGGTAGAAGATTTATGCAACGACTCATCAACGGTTTCTCTTGCGGGATTCCGGGCAGCCGGCCTGCATGATGGCGAGAACACGGCTATCGAGAAAAATGCACTTCCTCCGGGGAGTTTTCCCAGTCGACCGCCGTCCGAGGCGGCAAACCAACGCGATTGGCTCGCTGTCGCGCCCGGCCACCTTGACCTGACCGAGACCGCAGGCGCGGGCTAGGCGAGCCCGGCGCCGTCAATGAGCGGGCCGCCACCTCCCTATGGTCGTGCGGCTGGTTGCGTCACAACGGCAGGCTTGCCCGCCTGCCCGGGCTCGCAGTGAATCGAAGCGAGGGGCGACGTCGAGGCCCCTGACCGGAATCCATTCGCTCATCCCGCCTCGTGCCCTGCCCCGCCTATCTGGCAATCAACAGCAGAACGCTGCGCCCGCACAGCGAATAGTTCGTTCCTTCGCCGCCGATGAGTTCCTCGCTGCCGGGCGCGCGCACCTGGCTTGCGCCTTCGGCCCATGGGCAGGTGTCGGTGACGCGATACCACTTGCGGTTGGCCCCAGGCCACGGCAGCGAGAAATTGACGTCGCCGCTCCAGCCGTTGTAGGCCACGTAGATCGCCGCGGCGCTGTCGCCGAATTCGCTGCCGTCGATTCGCCAGGCGATGGCGTGATTGTTCGCATCGTCGAAGTAAGCGCCATCGACAATCGCGCCATCAGGCTTGAACCAGCGCAATTGCTCCATCACGTTGCCGTTGTTGTCGACTGACGAATAGAATGTCGCCGGGCGCAACGCCGGGTGCGCAGCGCGAAAAGCGACCATCGCCTTCGTGAAGACCTGGAAGTTGCCCTGCTCGGGGCTCAGATTCCAGTTCAGCCAGTTGGCGGTCGAATCGAGGTTGTAGGGGTTGTTGTTGCAGCGCAAGCTGCGCAGCGCCTCGTCGCCGCCGCCGATCATCGGCACGCCGGCGGACAACATCAGGAGGGCGATGCCATTGCGCGCCGCCTTGCGCTGCGCAGCGGCGTCGCCGCCCTGGTCCCAACTGTTGTTGTGGTCCTCGCCGCCGTCGGACGGGCCGTATGGCCACGGCTGGCCGTTGTTCTTCCCGTTGCAGGTGTACAGATCGTGCAGCGTGAAGCCGTCATGCGCGATGAGGAAGTTGACCGAATTCCACGGCTGGCGGCCGTTGTTCTGGAAGAGGTCTGCCGATCCGGCAAAGCGTGTCGCGAGCTCGCCGGTGGTGATCGCCGCGACACCGAGCTGGTTCTGGCTGCGACGAACGGTATCGCGATAGCGGCCGTTCCACTCCGACCAGCCGCTCGGGAAGCCACCGACCTGGTAGGAATTGCCGCCGATCGCCCAGGGTTCGGCGATCAGATCGATGCCGGCGCCACCGCTCGCCGGACGTGGTGGCAGTTCGCGGACGATGCGGTTGAGAGCCGTGCCCGGGTCCATCTTGTCGTAGTTGAAACAACCTTCCTCGCAGGTGTTGCCGAGTACCGGCGCGAGATCGAAGCGAAAACCGTCGACACCCAGCGTGTCGCGCCAGTAGGCGAGCGAATCGATGATCAGGTTCTGCGCGATCGGATTGTGCGTGTTGTAATTGCCGCCGACGCCGGTATTGTCCCAGGTCGATTGCCTGTCGCTGGTCAGCGTGTAATAGGTGGGGTTGTCCAGCCCGCGAAAGCTCAGCACGTTGTACGTCCTCGTGTCGTCGGACTTCCACGCACCTCCCTCGCCGGTATGGTTGTAGACGACGTCGATCAGTACCTTGATTCCCTGATCGTGGAACGCCTTGACCATCGCCTTGAATTCGCGTGTCGGTCCGCCGGGGCTGCGATCCGCGGCGTAGCGGCGATCCGGGGCAAAGTAGTTGAGCGTCGCGTAGCCCCAATAGTTCGCGCCTTCCGTACTCGGGGGTTGCGTCGCGTCGTTGGTATCGTTCTGTGTTTCCTGCACCGGCAGGAACTCCACTGCGCTGATCCCCAGGCCCTTCAGATACGGTGCTTTCAGCGCGGCGCCCCGATAGGTGCCGCGATACGCCGCGGGAATGGCAGGATCGTTCATCGTGAGGCCACGCACATGCACTTCATAGATGACTTCGTCCTTGAACGCGCGCGTCGGCTTGCTGCCGATCGACTGCTTGTCGCCACCGAGGACGATTCCGCGCGGAGCGACGAAGCCGCTGTCGAGGTTGCGATAATCCGGTCCCGACGCATACGGTACCCCGCTCGGATCGGTCGGCGTCAGCGGGTCGTGGCTCAATTCAAGCGCGTACGGGTCGGCGAGCAGCTTGTTCGGATTGAAGCGGTTGCCCTGCGCGTCGACATCGCTGACAAAACCCAGGCTGGAACCCTTGCTCCAGCCGGCGTCCCAGGTCCAGTTCGGACCCCAGGCGCGGTAGCCGTAGTAGACCGGGCCGGTAATGCCGGCGCGCCTCAGCGTCGCCCGCGAGACGACCGTCGACCAGACGTCGCCGCTGCCGCGCGTGAGCGGAATCCGCGCCACTTCCGGCGTTGCACTGCCCGTGGCATACAGCCATAGTTCGATCCGCGTGGCGCGCGAGGAATAGACCTTGAAGGCGATCGCGCTGTGGTTGGCGTTGTAGCTGGCGCCGAGTTGCGACGCATTGATCGCGGCGTTGCCCGGAAAGCTTGCAAAGGCGCCGCAGGCCAGCGCGAGGCCAAGCGATTGACGAAAAAAATGCATGGTTGGATCTCCTTGATCGTTGTCTTGACGGTCAGCACGCGAAATGGCCATCGGCGCGCACTTGCGCCTCTGACGCGCAGGTCGAGAATTCGCGGTTGCCGCTGCCGGTTGCCTGATCCCACTCCCCGGCGGCGCGGGGGCCGTCCCACTTCACATACTTCTATCGAGATTGACGTAGTTTAACGGCTGATACACGCCCCAGCAGCTGTTGACCTGCTTTGTCGCGCCCGGCGGCCAAATCTGGACCGTGCCAAGACCTTGCGGCCCGAGCCACTCGGTGCATTCGGTGGCGATGTCGTTCCAGCTCCACTGGAACATCTGCAACGAGGTGTCGGGCGCGTTGACTCGGGCGGCCTGGGTGGTGCCGGCGATAGCCAGCAGAGCTGACCGCAGCGGGCTTGAATGCCCGATCTGCTCTCGCGGTCCACGGATCGCTTGTATCTCGGCCTGCTCGCCACGATTTCTTCGGAAGCTCTCAGGCCGCCACGCCATTGGCGAGCAGCGTTGCCGCGTCCGCTTCGACCAACTCGATGCCGAGTCGCTGGCAGAATCTTCGCTCCTTGTCGTTCGCCCCGGCGATCAATGCCCAGCCGGCCGGATCGGCCGCCGCATCGTGGATCAGGTTGCTGAGGATCATCCGTTCGGTATCGCGGTCGAGGCGCATGCCCAGCCAGCCGCGGTGCCCCACATAGGCGGGAACGTAGAACCGGTCGGGCTGGGTCTCCACCAGTTCGGCCTGGACACCCCGGGGTGCCGGGCACCAGATGCCCAGT
>WBZT01003532.1_pt1 | contig 10210 bp, 8 predicted proteins | sample 5204241 | NCBI WGS metagenome assembly WBZT01 (sample SAMN12344358, study PRJNA552823) | activated sludge metagenome | biome: Activated sludge suspended growth; feature: Nitrification reactor; material: Wastewater; isolation source: activated sludge from nitrification reactor of wastewater treatment...
GGACCGGGTTCCGGTAAGCTGCTGGTCCCCGGCGGAGCGGGCTTAACCAATATGACGGCGCTCTGGGCGATAAGATTATTGTTTCTCTCCATGTGCATCATGGGTGGTTACGCCATCAGCCAGGTGCGCCCGGAGTATGTCGGCGGCAGCTACGCGGGCCCGCTGGGCATGGTGATCGGTTTTGGCTTCGGTGGCCTGCTCATCGCCGTGGACGAAATGCTCAAGGGGTTTTCGCTCCGCGCGTTCTCCGCGACGACCTTCGGCCTGCTGCTCGGCATTGTCGTGGCGCAGTTGATTGATCACTCGGGGTTGTTCGACAATCTGGAGGAAAAGAGCGCCACGCGCTGGCTGGTGCGGATGGGGCTGTTTCTGGGCTTCAGTTACATTGGCATCGTGCTGGCGATGCGCAGCAACAAGGAGGATTTTTCGCTCATCATCCCCTACGTGCGGTTTGCTCCGCGCAATCAGCCGGACAACCTGCTCTTGCTCGACACGAGTGTCATCATTGACGGGCGCATCGCCGACCTGATCGAGTCGAACTTCGTGGACGGGCTCATCGTGGTGCCGCGCTTTGTGCTGAAGGAACTTCAGGCCGTCGCCGATTCGGCCGACCCGATCAAGCGTTCCCGGGGCCGGCGCGGTCTGGAAATGTTGAATCGCATCCAGCGCAATACACGCAACGAGGTGAAAATCCACGACGGTGATTTCCCGGAAGAAAAGGAAGTGGACAGCAAGTTGATCCGGCTGGCGCGCAACCTCGGGGCGAAGCTGTTCACCAACGATTACAATCTCAGCCAGGTCGCCGAATTGCAGAAGGTCGCCTGCGTGAACGTCCACGATCTGGCGCGCTCACTCAAGGCGGTGTTGTTGCCGGGCGAGGTGCTCAACTTGAAGGTGGTCCGCGAGGGTAAAGACAAGGGGCAGGGGGTCGGCTACCTGCCGGACGGCACGATGGTCGTGGTCAACAACGGGCATTCACGCATTGGCCAGCAGATCGAAGTCCAGGTGCAAAGCCTCCACCAAACCGGCGCGGGCGTCATCGTGTTTGCTGACGTTCGCCCGCCGGTCACCGCTTAGATTATGGAACTCGTCACCGTCTCCACCCAGTTCAATCCCGCCGAGGCCCAGATGATCCGAGCGCGGCTCGAGGTCGCGGGCTTTCATCCGTTTGTAAAAAACGAAATCGCCGGCATGGTGTTCGAGGGCTACACGATGGGCGTCGGCGGCATCCAGGTGCAGGTGCCCGACAATGAAGCCGCGGACGCCCGGGAATTCCTGAAATCTCCTCCCCCAGAATGACGACTCAACAGTTGCGACGATTGCGGCGGCTCCAAGGGCTTTTGCCTTCCGGCGAAATCAAGTTCGACCCCAAAACGTTGCGGGCGTACTCCGGCGACAAGTGGTTCGCCTCGCACCTGCCGGACGCGGTCGCCTTTCCGCGCAACACCAGGTCGGTTTCCCGCATCCTCAAGTTCGCCCATCGCCACGGCCTCCCGGTCACGGCCCGCGGCGCCGGGCATGGTTACGTGGGTGGCTGTGTGCCGTTGCGCGGCGGCATCGTCCTCTCGCTGGAACGGCTGAAGCGGATCAAGGAAATCAATCCACGCGATTTTGTGGCGGTGGTTGAACCGAACGTGGTCACGGCGGAGTTGCAGGCGGCGGTCGAGAAACTCGGTTTGCTTTATCCGCCCGACCCAGCGAGCCGCGCGAACAATTCCCTCGGTGGCAACATCATCACCAACGCCGGCGGCCCGCGCTGTTTGAAATACGGCGTGACGCGCGATTATGTGCTGGGTCTCGAAGTCGTGTTGGCGGATGGCACGATCGTGAAGCTTGGCGGGCGCACGCACAAAAACAAAACTGGTTTCGATCTTCACCGGTTGTTTGTCGGCTCGGAAGGATTGCTCGGTGTGGTCACGGAGGCGACGCTGAAGTTGCTGCCGCTGCCGCCTTTTCGCGCGAATCTGGCGATTGGTTTCAACTCGATGCCCGCCGCCGTGCGCACGCTGCACGCCATCCTGGACGCGGGTTTTCTGCCCGCCGCGCTGGAACTCGCCGACGCTTTCACGCTCGCCGCCGCCTACCAGCGCACGAAAAGCGAGCGGCTGCGTGGGTGCCGCGCGCACTTGATCGTGGAACTGGATGGCCAGCCGCGCTCCGTGCGCGACGAGATTCGCACCTTGCAGCGCATCGTGGCGAAACAGAGGCCGTTGTTCGTCGAAGTCGGCCTCGGCGGGAAACAATGCGAAGCCGTCTGGCAAATCCGCCGCGAGTTTTCTTATGCGTTGCGCGACACCGGCCTGACGAAGCTTAACCAGGACATCGTCGTGCCCCGCAGCCGGCTGGAGGACTTGTTCAAGTTCGCGGCGCATCTACAGCAGAAGCACAAGCTACAGTTCGCCTGCTTCGGCCACGCCGGTGACGGCAACATCCACACCAACGTCATGGTGGACTTCACGCAGCGCGGCGCGAAGCCGCGCAGCGAAGCCGCGCTGGATGAACTGTTCCGTCAGGTGCTGGCCTGGGGTGGTTCGATCACCGGTGAACACGGCATCGGCATCGCCAAGAAACGTTGGTGGCCCTTGGCGGTCAGCCCCGCGGCCCGGCGACTCCATGCCAACGTAAAGCGCGCCTTGGATCCAAAGGGGATTTTGAATCCCGGTAAATTTGTCTGACGGCCGCTGGCGTCCGAGTGCCGCGCAGAAATCCGCTTTCATTACGGCTTCAAAACAGGCTATCTTGGCCGTGGTATGAAAGAAATACTCCAAATCTCAACGGCGAAACTGCAACGCATCGTCGCGCTCAAAAAGCAGATTGAAGGATTGCAGGCTCAACTCGAGAAGCTGGCTGGCGCGGCGACTCCCGCGGCGGGGGCCAAGCCTGCCAAGCGCCGTCGGATGAGTGCCGCCGGTCGCAAGGCCATCTCCGACGCCGCCAAGGCGCGCTGGGCCAAAGTCAAAGCGGCGAAGAAGTAAGCATTCCGCCGCCGCCTTCTGCCGCGGCTTTCGCCGCGGGTGAAATCAGGACCACGAACTCACCCTTGAGGCTGCGCCGGGCCGTGGCGGTGATCAATTCCGCCGGCTGGCCGCGGAGAAATTCCTCGAACTTCTTCGTCAGTTCGCGCGCGAGCACGATCGTCCGCGCCGGAAAGACTTCATTCAATTCGCCAAGCAATTTCTCAACGCGATAAGGCGATTCATAGAGCACTAGGGTGCCGTTGATAGCTTTTAGCGATTCCAGTTTGTTCCGGCGTTGCCCGGATTTGTGGGGGAGGAAACCGATGAAATGAAACTCGTCGGTCGGCAATCCGCTCGCCGTGAGCGCGGCCACGAGGGCGCACGCGCCCGGGACCGCTTCCACGCGCAAGCCGGCGGTGATCGCCGCCTTCACCACGCGCTCGCCGGGATCGCTGATGCCGGGGCTGCCCGCGTCCGTCACCAGCGCCACTTTCTCGCCGCGCCGCAGCCGTTCGATGATTGCTTCGCTGCGTTTCGCTTCATTGAACTGGAAATAGCTCAACAGCGGTTTCGCGATTTCAAAGTGCTTCAGCAATTGCCCCGTGCGCCGCGTATCTTCAGCGGCTACGATGTCGCACTCGCGCAGGACGCGCAGCGCGCGCAGGGTGATGTCCTCCAGGTTGCCGATCGGGGTGGCGACGAGATATAGCGTGCCGGGTGCGAGCGGCGGAAGCGTTGAGTCCGGGCCCATGCGTTCCTCGCGCTATTGATCTTTGCGCGGAAACAGCGGCGCCGGTTCGCCGATGGCGTGGCCAGCCGGCAAGCCACCCCACTTCGCGGCGTTGAATTGACTTGGTTCCCCGCTCAGACCGAGTTGCGCGTAAATCTTCGCGGCGGTGCCTGGAATGAACGGCCAGAGCAGCACCGCCAGCACGCGGCATGTCTCCGCAAGGTTGTAGAGTACTTCGTCCAAGCGCTTCGCTTGCGCCGGGTCTTTCGCGAGGCTGAATGGTTTCGTCTGGTCCACGTATTGGTTTGCGCGGTTGACCAGTGACCAGATCGCCAGTAGCGCGTCCTGCAATTGGCTCGCTTCAAGTCGCGCCCGCGTCGCTGCCACCACCTTCTCCGCGTCGGGCGCGAGTTCGTCGGCGTGCGCGGGCACGACGCCACTGCGATAGCGCTTCAGCATCGAGAGCGAGCGGTTCACCAGATTGCCGAGGCCGTTGGCGAGTTCGGCTTGGTAACGCGCTTTGAAGCCGGCATCCGTCCAGTTGCCATCGGGGCCGATGTCGAGTTCGCGCAATACGTAAAAGCGAAAGGCGTCCACGCCCCACTCGTTGATCACCGCAACGGGGTCCACGACGTTGCCGGTGCTCTTGCTGATCTTCGCGCCGTCCTTCTGCCACCAGCCGTGCGCGAGGACTTGTTTCGGCAACGGGAGGCCCATCGCCTTGAGCATGATCGGCCAATAGACCGCGTGAAATTTCAGGATGTCCTTGCCGATGACGTGAATGTCGGCGGGCCATAGGCTGAGTCTCGAGTTTTGAGTTCCGGGTTCCGAGTTGGCAGCTTTGGCCAGTGCCGGATCCCCGAGGGTTGCCGGTATGCTGATGTAATTCACCAGCGCATCGAACCAGACATAAGTCACATAGTCTTGGTCGAAGGGCAGGGGGATGCCCCAGTTCAGGCGCGCAACCGGGCGGGAGATGCAAAGGTCTTCGAGCTTCTGGCTTTTCAGAAAGCCGAGCACTTCGTTGCGCCGGTAGTCGGGCTGGATGAACGACAGGTTCGCCTCGATGTAGTCAATCAGCCACTGCTGCTGCGCGCCCAGCCTGAACCAGTAATTCGTTTCCGAAAGCTTGATGACCTCGCCGTAGGCCGGATCAAAAGTGCCGTCGGGGCGACGGTCCTTGTCGGTGAGAAAAGTCTCCTCCTTGGTCGAATACCAACCCTCGTAGGTTTGCGTGTAGAACTGGCCGGCGGCGTGCAGGCGGGCGAGGATGGCCTGGACGAATTCCTTGTGGCGCGGTTCGGTGGTGCGGATGAAATCGTCGTTCGTAATGCCGAGCTGTTGCCAGAGCGAACGAAAACTTTCCGCGAGTTCGTCGCAGAACGCCTGCGGGGTTTTGCCCTCCGCCGCGGCGGCCTGCTGGACCTTCTGTCCGTGCTCGTCCAGGCCGGTCAGGAAGAAAACTTCCTGGCCGAAGCTGCGCCGCGCCCGAGCAATCACGTCGGTGACGGTCTTCTCGTAGGCGTGGCCGAGATGCGGCTGGCCGTTGACGTAATCAATGGCGGTGGTGATGTAAAACCGTTTGCTCATCGGAGCGCAGTGTGCGGGAGAAGCGGGGGAATCGCAACCTCGGCGTCCGGGTCGTCCTATCACTGCCGTGAGAACCACCACCATGCAATGCCTGCCAGGACCAGGAAGGCAATCGTTCCGCCACAAAGCCACGCAACCCAGCGTCGCGACTGTTTGTCCAACTCCGACTCCCCTAGCAAGCTGCGGTTGCGAATCTCGGAATCTGCCTGCCAGATGCGTGCTACAAGTTCAATGAGATCTCCAAGCATGGCGGTGAGGTTGGCTGTGATTCACGTGGGGACGATTTTGACGCGCCCACCAGCAAAGTCGAGCGTACTACCAGTATTCATCGCCTTCGTCACTCGTCCCTAAAACCGTGGTCTCTGTGAGTCCGGCAACGGGTGGAAGTCCCGCACAATTGACCAGCAGCGCTTGCTACCGACTGAGCCTGCATTCCAACTCCTCAATCAGCCGGGATGATCAACCTGGTGCCAGCGGCTTGCCTTGAGTCAGAGCCGCGAAACGTCGAGTTGCGGTTCAGTCATCTGCGAGGCGGTGCTGGTCCGAAAACCAGTGGCGGTTTCGAGCGTGGCGCGATAATTCAATGCAGCCTTGGTGCCGGTGGTGGGACTCGAACCCACACGACTTTTTAGGGTCCCAGGATTTTAAGTCCTGTGTGTCTGCCATTTCACCACACCGGCGGGCGGGTTCACGGTGGCAAATGTCGCCGGCCGGCGCAAGCAACCGATTCCATGCCGGACTCACTTTCCGAGGGGCAGCAAATCCAGGGCAATCGCCACGATGGACAGCACGAAGATGGCGAGGTAGTTCCAATCTTCCTGCGAACGGCGGATGGAATTCAATAGATAGAGCGTGGCGGCGCGGTCGTCGTCGCTCAAGGGCCGGCTGTCGCGGATTTTCTCGATGATGTTGGACTGGGTGATCGTGCGCTTGCGCCGCTGCGAAATATAATAGCGGTACATGAAGAAGAGCATGTAGCCGATGACGCCGAAATACCAAACGGGCCGCACCCAGGCGGGACTCCATTTCTGAAACAGGATGATCGCACGAAAGGCGACGGAGGAGAGCAGGCCGATCACGAAGAAGGCGATGATGACCGGCTGCGGAATGATTTTCGGGGCGGTGGCCATAACGGGGGGAAATGTTCAGGCGGACGCCGACCGGGCGCAAGCGCCATCCGGCGGCCCACAAAAGCTGGCGCGAAACAGGGAAGCTTTGCAGAATCCGCCGATGCTCGCCTACGCGGTGACAATATTTCTGAGCGCGTTTCTGTTGTTTCAGGTGCAGCCGCTGATGGGGAAATACATCTTGCCCTGGTTTGGCGGCGCGCCGGGCGTCTGGACAGCGTGCCTGTTGTTCTTTCAGGTGTTGCTGCTGGGCGGTTACGCTTACGCGCATCTGCTCTCCCGCTGGCTGCGTCCGCGCACGCAGGCGTTGGTGCACGGGGCGTTACTGGTGATCGCCGTCCTGCTGTTACCGATTACGCCGTCGGATGCGTGGAAGCCGCGAGGTGATTCCGAACCGGTCAGCCAGATTCTGATGTTGCTGACCGTTTGCCTGGGTGTGCCGTACTTCATTCTCTCCGCCACCGGACCGTTGCTTCAGCATTGGTTCACGCGCACGAATCCGGGCGTGTCGCCTTATCGCCTTTATGCGCTGTCCAACGTGGGATCGCTGCTCGCGCTGGTGACTTATCCGTTTCTCGTGGAAACCCATCTGACCCGCGTCGGCCAGTCGAAATTCTGGGGTTGGGGATTTGCCGGTTTCGCCGGCTGCTGCGGATTTTGTGCCCTGCAACTCTGGAGAGCGAAATCGCCCGCGGCGGAACTCGCGGCGAGTCCGCCACCCGCCGGGCGGAAAACACCATGCCCACCGGGTGCATCCATCGTGGACCGCGCGCTCTGGCTGTTGCTGCCCGCGTGTGCATCGGTGCTGTTGCTGGCGACGACGAACAAGCTTTGCCAGGACATTGCCGTGATTCCTTTTCTCTGGGTGCTGCCGCTGGCCATTTACCTGGTGAGTTTCATCATCAGCTTTGACAGCCCGCGCTGGTATGTGCGCGGCGGGTTTGCGCTGGCGCTGGTGGCGGCGTTGGGGGGCGTTTGCCGGGCGTTGTTTCTGGAAACGGATTTGTCGCTGGGCTGGCAGGTGTTCATTTACCTGGGAGCACTGTTCGTCTGCTGCATGATTTGTCATGGCGAACTGTATCGGCTGCGCCCGCCCCCCGAGAAACTGACGGCTTTTTATCTGATGATCGCAGCGGGCGGCGCGCTGGGCGGAGTGTTTGTGGCGGTGCTGGCGCCGCTGATTTTTTCCAGCTATTATGAAATGCACTGCGGGTTGTTGCTTAACTGCCTGTTGCTCCTCGGGATTTGTTTGCGCGCCAAGGACGATCCCGCCGGCCGGGCGTGGCGCGGGCTGGCGGTGGCCTTCACCGTGCTGGCTTGCGCGGGCGTGGACGCTCTGCTGGTCTGGCTGAACCGGCAATATCCCGACGTGGTGGCGGGGCGACTGATTCCGATGCGGCTCGCGTGGTGGGGGGCATTGGTGGTGGTGGCGGGCTTGTGGATCGCCAGGAAGCAACATCAAACCTTCCGGCATTGGCGTTACGTCGTGTGCTTCTGGCTCGCGTTGGGTTGGCTCGGCCTGGCGACGGCGCTGTGGTTTCAAGTCTGGGATTTCGGGGAGCGGATCGTTTCGCAATCGCGAAATTTCTACGGCACCTTGCGGGTCTGCGAGTATCGCAAGGACGAACCTGACTCGCATTACTTCCTGCTGGAGCACGGGCGCATCACGCACGGCCTGCAATTTGTTGATCCGCAGTTCGCGCGGCTGCCGACCACGTACTACGGCGGCAGCAACGGCCTAGCCCTGAGCGTGGCGGCGCTGCCGGAGGGGCCGCGGCGAATCGGCCTGGTCGGCCTGGGCGTCGGCACCACGGCCGCCTACCTGCGACCGGGCGACTCGCTCCGGGTTTATGAAATCAATTCCGAGGTGGTGCGCCTGGCGGGCACGCGCTTCCGCTATTTGAGCAACTGCCCGGCGAAACTCGACATCGTAATGGGCGACGCGCGCCTGTCGCTCGAGCATGAGCCGCCGCAGAATTTCGATTTGCTCACGTTGGATGCGTTCAGCAGCGATGCCATTCCCGTGCATCTATTGACGCAGGAGGCCTTCGAGGTTTATGCGCGCCATTTGAAACCTGAGGGAATCATCGCGGTGCATGTTTCCAATCGCTATCTGAGTCTTGAACCCGTGGTGGCGAATGCGGCGCGGCGTTATGGCTTCCAAGCCGCGACGATCGAATACGAGAAGGACGAAGACGAAGACGACGAGGGGGAGTGGTGGGTTTATGAGTCCACCTGGGTTTTGTTGTGCCGTGATCCGGGCGTCCTGAATCGTCCCGAAATTCGAGCCGCGACCAGCGAAGTGAAAACGAACGGACCCGGTATTCCACTTTGGACGGACGACTTCGCCAGTATTTTCCAGATCATGAAATGACCGTCGTCGGTCGCGCCCGGGAATTTCGTCGCGTTCCGGGACTCATTCCCGGTCCAGCACCTTGATGCGCGCGTTGCGGATTTGCACGTGGTCGCCGCCGCGGCTCAACTCCTGAAAGCCGATGTGCCCCCGGCGTGGGCGATCCTTGATCGGCGGCGCGTCGTTGCCGTCGTGGCGCTTTACCGTGTCCTTGTGATCGTCGAGGGAGAGGTTTTGAACCGTTTCGCCGTTGAGCACCACCTTCAGCCGCGGCCCCTGGAGCGTGATCTCGTAGCGATTCCATTCCGTCGGACGGTAAACCTGTTTGGTTGGCGCAACCGCGCGATACAATCCGCCGGTCAACTCCGAATCCTTCGCTTGCGGATTGTAGCGCACATCGGCCATCTGCAATTCCATTCCATCAAAGGCCGGATCGCCACTTAGCGGGGCGCGCAACGCGCAGCCGCTGTTCCCGCGCTCGCCGAGCTTGAACTCGAACTCCAGCACGAAATCGCCGTATTCCTTCTCGCTCATCAGCCACGTTCCGCGCGGATCGCTGCCGTGGAGCACGCCGTCCTCGACTTTCCAAATCGCGTTGCTCGGACCGGGCAGGCGCACGTCGTTCCACGCGCGCACGATCCAGTTGACGGGTGCGCCGTTGGTGGGAAACAGCGGTGTGAAATCTTCCGCGGCGGTGGCGGTAAATCGGAATGCGGCGGCCAACACCATCACCAGATGTTGGATAGAATGTAGTTGGTTCATCCAGCCGCGACGGTATTCCCGGTTAACAACGGGCGCAAGACGATCGGCGCTCCGCACTCCACCGCCCGGCTCGACCGCTGTCCATAAATTAAGCATCCGGCAACTCCCGTGGCCGTCCGCGCGTCCGGTTTTCAGGCAACGCGGCGTGCCGCCGACGGTATTCCGTGGGCGGCGGCGGCTTGGCATGTCATCCGCTAAATTCCACGGCGAATGAACACCCGGCGGCTGAATTGAATTGGTGGGTCAGTGGATGCACGCACGCGAATTCGTCGGCAGCGAACCAATGCGGAGACAAGTTTATGGCATTTACACTACAGATGGCGGTTGAACCGAAGCAACTCACGCGGCTGCCGCCTCGCACGAGGGAAAAAGATGCGTTCGCCGTCGAGGTGGCGACTGGGGCGCCGAGCAGCAGTTCGCCTAACCTGCCAGGCCGGCCGCGTCGAATCCTGGTGGTGGACGACAATCCCGTCGTGCTGAAGGCATTTGAACTGAAGTTGAAGTCCGGCGGTTTCGAGGTCACCACGCTGGCCAATGCGGCGGCGGTGGCAAGCACGGCGGGCCGCATCGAAGCCGATTTGATCATCCTGGACATCAATTTCCCCGCGGGCGGCGCGGTGGAGTGGACGGGCTTCACCATCAAGCAATGGCTGGCGCGCTTCCCCGAACTGGCGGCCATCCCGGTCATCAT
>WBZT01003534.1_pt1 | contig 10209 bp, 6 predicted proteins | sample 5204241 | NCBI WGS metagenome assembly WBZT01 (sample SAMN12344358, study PRJNA552823) | activated sludge metagenome | biome: Activated sludge suspended growth; feature: Nitrification reactor; material: Wastewater; isolation source: activated sludge from nitrification reactor of wastewater treatment...
CGCACGCCGAAACGAACGGTCCCCCCGCCGCCGCCGGCGTCGGCCGCTGATGCTGACTTCCCCATGCGGCCGATCATAACGCCGGTTCCGGCCGGATTGGACGAAAAATTTCACGGCGTCCGCCTCCGGGACGCCGCGACGCTCCGGCGGCGGCGCGTACCCGTAGCCCGGAGGAGGCGGAGGGTACCCCGAGACCGATCCGGCGGAGGCTTGCGGTTGGGCGGGCGCGAACGGCAGCGCGTGCGGGGCCGCTCCTTGGGGCGCGGCCTGGAAGGGGAGCGCGGCGGGAGAGGGTATGACGACGTCGTTCGGCGAGGGGCCCGCTTCGGGAGGCTGCGTCGAGGGCCGCCCGGGGCGCTCCAACATCGGCGGCGTGTTGCGTCGCAACGGCGCTGCAACCGCGACCTCGGGTTGCACCGGAGAGCCCTGCGCGAACATCGGCGCTTGGGTGAATCCCACGGGCATGATCGGCCCCGGCGCACGGGTCAAGACGCCGGGATTGTCGAGCCGAACCTCGGGGGGGGTGGGCCAGCGCCCTCGCAAGATGACCTCGAAGGTAGCTTCAGTTCAAACGGTTTACCACGGGCTCATGTCGAGTCCGTGCGTCTGCTTTACGCTGACGCCATGCGACGGATGCATCTCTCGTTCTCGGTCTTGCTGTTGGCCGGCTGCACCCCCGATCCGACCGACGTGCGACCCACCCTCCAGGCTGCGGATCTGGCGGTGGAGGGGGAGCGCCTGGTCGGCACGATCGACGTGCACTTCGAGAGCTTCGGCGAGACCGATCTCACGATCAGCGAGCCGCAGCTCCTCCTCGGCACGACGAACGGCTACGTGGACGGGGTCGGGTTGGTCTTTCCGGAGGGCTTCGATCCCGTGTTCGCGCCCGGTGAGACGCGCGACATCACCTTCGACATCGACGACGACGGGGGATGGTCTTCGTTCTGCAATTCGACCGTGACCGGGGAGATCGACATGAAGACGGAGAAGAAGGCGGGCTCGGTCATCGTGACCATCGGGGCTCCCTTGGAGATCGTGCTCGCCTGCTCGCCGTAGCTCAGTCGGGGAGCGTCTCGACCTGCTCCAGCGCGGGGAACCGCCTCTTGAGCGCGTCGCGTCCGCCGCGGTTCAGGTAGTCGCCCTGGATGGAGATGCGCTTCAGCTCCGGGAGCGACTCGATGAACGGCAGCGAGCCCACCGATTGCTTCGCGAAAATGTACAGGCCGAGCTCCTTCAATCGGGTGAGCTTCCCGAGGGACTCGGTCTTCTCGGGCATCGTCGCGGAGTAGATCTCCAGGCGCTCGAGCTGGGTGAGGGGCTCCACCCTCGAGAAGTCGCTCAAGCCGAGGACGTACAGGCTTCGGAGCTTCGGGGCTCTCGCGAGGGCCTCGATCTCCTTCAGATCGCCGGTCGACTCGAGCATCAGGCTCGTCAGCGCGGCCGCCTCCGCGAGCGGGGCGATGGTCGGGAGCTTCACGCCTTGCAAGCGGAGCTTCTCGAGCTTCGGGATTCGGGCGAAGACGGATGGGTCGGTCGGGCCCGCGCAACGGAAGGCGTTCACGGAGAGGGACGTGAGCCGCTCGAGCCGAGGGAGCCAGGCGAGATCGCACGCTGCCGCATCGGTTCGCAGGGTGAGGCTCTCGAGGCCCGAGAGCGCGGCGAGGCTCGCGAGCGGCGCGCTCTCTCCGACCGCGGAGAGGTCGAGCTCGCGCAAGGACGGGTGCTCGCCGATGTCGTCGAGGCTCTCGATCGTGCCGCGCCACAGGGAGAGCTTCTCGAGCCCCGCGAGAGGAGCCAAGAAGCGGAGCGACGAGAGGCGCGCGTTCGAGATCTCGAGCTCGACGAGCCCGGTGAGCCGCGAGAGGACCTCGAGGCCCCCACGGCTATGAAAAGAGTAGCGATCGCCGAGCTTGATTCGGAGCCGCTTCAGCGAAGGCAGCCCCTCGAGCGCGCTCAAATCGACCGGTGCGTTCTCTCCCGTCGAGATCTCGAGGACGGTGACGGCGTCCCCGAGCTCGGGCAGGTGGGACATGCTGTCCGGCGCCGCCGCCGAGGGGTCGAGCACGAGGGTGGACCGGGAGAGGATGTCGTTCTTCCGCAGCTCTCGAATCACGAATGGGGTGAGGCTCCCGCGGACGGTGCACTGGCTCTCGGCCTTGATCTTTCGGCACCCCACCAGGCCGTCGTCCCTGACCGTGGCGCGGGCGCCGGACTTGTCTCCGCACGCGACCATGCACGCGAGGAGGAGGGCCCACCGCGCGCTCACGAGGCTGCCTCTGCGCGGGAAACGGCCGCGGCGAGGGCCGGCCGGATCGCGAGCGAGACCGCTCGAGCCTTCAGCGCGCGGGCTTCGGCGTCGCCGAACACGCCGTGGCGCGCGGGGCCGGTCGCCCCGGGGCCGTCCTCGCGTGGAGCCGGCCCCCACGCCTGGGCGGCGAGGATGTCCTCCACCACCTCGTCCACGATCGCGCCGTGCGCCGAGGCCATCCACGCGAGGGCCCGATAGGCGAGGGCGGCGTGGCGCTGCTCGTCCTCTGCGATGCGGCGGAGAGCGCGCGCCACCTCCGGCACCTCGCAGCGGTCGGCGAGGATCGCCGCCTCCGCCGCCGCGAGCGCCTCCCCGATGCAGCCCTCCGCCACGAGCGCGGCCGCGATCTGCCGCGCGTCGCTCGAGATCGGCGCGGTGGCAGCGGGGAGCGTGGAGGGCCCGGACGCCTCGGCGCCATAGAGCCGCGCGATCGCGTAGCACGTCTTCGCGTGCTCGATCTCGTCGCCCATCGCCGCTTGGGTCTCCCGCACGAGGTCCGCGGGCGCGCCCATCGCCAAGAGCTGCAGCGAGAACCGGGCGAAGCTCGCGATCGAAGCGTGCTCGAGGGCGCCCGCGCGGAGCCAATGCTCCTTCACGAGCGCGCGCTCGTCGTTCGAGAGCTCGGGCGCCGTGCCGTCGATCTCAGCGGCGAGCCAGTCGCATCGGCGCGCCGCAGGAGCCGCATGCACCACACCGTCCAAGAGCAGCGGCCTCCCCACTTGGCACTCCGCCGCGCGACAGGCCCATCGCGCCTTTTGGCCCTTCTTCTCCTCCTCCACGAAGACGCACTTGGTCGGCTTCTTCCGTTCGTTCGGCTTGCAGTCGTCGTCGGAGTTGCACTCGTCGTCGGACGTCTTGCACGCGATGCGGCGGGTGGTGCGGCAGCCGTCGTCGTAGATCGAGAGCCCGCAGACCCCGCTCGCGCAGTCCGAGCCTGAAGAGCAAGACGCGGGGACACACGCCGACGCCGAGCTGCCGAGATCGGGCCCGCACACGCACAGCTCCCCCGGGCCGCAGTCGGCGTCCACGCTGCAACCGTAGATGCAGTCGCAGGCGGCCGGCTCTGCGGCGCGCATCGTGGCCGCGGGCACCGCCGCCCGCGAGGCGCACATCCCGACAGGCCTCTCGTTGCAGTCCGCGTCGGTCCGGCAGCGAAGATCCGCCTCCGTGCCTGCGCACGGGGTGTAGCTCCGCGCCGAGTCGCACTGGGCCGGTCCGGTCCGAACGCGGAACCCCGCGCTCGCGGTGGAAGCTCCGCGCGGGCCGCTGCTCTCGCACGCCGTCGCGGCGAGCCCCAAGCTGGCGAAGAGCGCCGCTCGCAGGGTGAGGCAGTGCTGGTCGAAGTTCGTCATGGGCTTCTCCGGAATATCAAGAAGAGCACGCATGTCACGCGGCGCCCTCGATCGACACGGGCACCGCCGGATCGAGCAGGTACCCGCCCTGCACCGTCAAGACGAGATCGCGCAGCCCGAGCTTGCGCAGCGTGGCGAGCGCGACCCGAACGCGATTCGCGGACGCCGAGCCGCGCAGGCGCTCGCCCGGCCACCCCGCGCGGACGACCCCGTCGAGCGAGAGGGGCTCACCCGGCTGCGCGATTCGCAGCGAGGCGAGCGCGAGCAGGATGCGGCGGAGCGGGGCGCGCGTCTTGAGGTCGACCGTGTGGCTCGCGCCGGGGAGCCGAAACCCCGCGCCCTCGGCGAGGATCACGAGGGCATGGGCAGGCGCCCTCGTCTCCGCGAGGGTGCGCCGCACGAGCAGGCGGTAGGCGAGGCGGACATCGTCGCTCGCCGCATCGGCTCGCGGCGCCTCCGATCGCACGCGCGCGACGATCCCGGCGCGCTCGGCGCCGGTCGCGCGCTCGAGCTCGACGTGGAGGGCGTGCAGCCCGACCGCGGTCGCGATCGCCGGCTCGCTCGCGCAGAGCTCGACGGCCGCGCCTGCGCGCTCGAGCCAGAGGGAGGCCGCCTCGAAGGCCCCTTCGTCGGCCGCGCACGCGGCGAGGGTGGCGGCGATGAGCGCCTCGTAGCGGGGCATGCCCACCGCGCGGATTTCTTCGAAGGCTCGCTCGAGGACCCGCATCGCCTCCGTCGTCGAGCCCTTCTCCGCGTACGCCGCTCCCAACGAGTACAGCGCGCTCGAGGCTCGGTCCCGCGCCCCGATCTCCTCGAAGACGCGGGCGGCGCGCGCGAGATCGCCGAGCGCGCAATCGAGCTGACCCCGCTCCTGGGCGAGGATGCCGAGCGCGCACAGCGCCGCCCCCTCTGCCTGGCGATGATCGAGCCGCCGCGCGAGATCGAGGGCGCTCGCGAAGTCGCGCCCCGCGCCCTCTCGATCTCCGCGAAACAGCGCGATGACCCCGGCCTCGTAGAGGAGCATGGGCAAGGCGCGCTCCGCCCCCGCGCGCTCGTAGAGCGAGAGCGCGAGCTTGATCTCGCGCTCGGCGCGATCGAGGTCACCCTCTCGACGCAGGGCGTGGCCTCGGTGCGCGCGCGCCTCCGCCTCCAGGAGGGTGCGTGACCTCGCCGTCCCGGGGACCGCCTCGATCCGCTCGAGGGCGCGCGAGAAGAGCGCGATCGCCTCCCGCGTCTCTCCCGCGATCTCGACGATCTCCCCGCGCCGAATCCACGCGAGCGCCTCGAGGGTGGGGTCGCCGTCGCGCCGCGCGATCTCGAAGGCTCGCTCGACGTCGGCGCGGGAGAGCTCGAGCTCCGCCCGCTGCCGGCGCGCCATCGCCCGCGCCACGAGCGCGCGCGCGAGGTGAGGGGCGCCGTCCGGCGCCGCCCCGATCGCCCCATCGAGCAGCGACACACACGTCGAGAGCCGCCCCGATCGCAGGAGCGAAGGCGCGATCAGGACGGCGAGGGGGAGCACGCCGGACGCCTGCCGGCGCGAGAGCAGAGAGGTGAGCGCGCCGATCGCGTTCTCGATCTCGGGCTCGACCAGCTCCGTCTCCGCTTCCCGCGCGCGCTCGGCGAAGGCCGCGAAGAACGCGGCGTGTCGCAGGGCGATCCGCTCCGCGCGCCGCGCGTCGCGCTCGAGCTCCTCCTTGGCCATCTCGCGAACGACGGCGTACGTGGCGAACCGCATCTGGGAGGCGCGCGGGCGAGCCTGCACCAGCCCCCGCGCGACGAGCGCGTCGAGCGCCCGCATCACCTCCACCCCGTCGTCCGCGAGCACGTGCTCCGCCGCCTCGAGGGTGAAGCCTCCGCGGAAGACCGAAGACGCGCTCAAGGCCGCGCGCTCCTCGCGGTCGAGCGCCCCGAAGGAGTCCTCGAGCACGCGTCGCATCGATCCGTGCTTGCCCCGATCGTCCCGCCGCACGAACACGTCGAATGGCGCGCCCAAGCGGGCGCGGAGCTCCTCGAGCGTGAGCACGCTCACCCGCGCCGCGGCGAGCTCGATCGCGAGGGGGATCCCGTCCGTCGCGCGCACGACGTCGGCGAGCACGCCCATCTCCGCCGCGCTCGGCTCGAATCGGGGGCGCACCTGCCGCGCGCGCCTCACGAAGAGCTCGACCGCCTCGCCGCCGCGAAGCGCCGCTTCGTCGTCGCGGTCGGCCGGGAGCTCGAGGGGGCCGAGCTCCACCACGTGCTCGCCCGGCAAGCCGGTGGACACCCGCGACGTGACGAGGAACCGCGCGTCGGGAGCGAGCTGCATCCAGACGCCGAGCGTCTCGGAGGCGACGTCCGCGACCGGCTCGAAGCCGTCGAGGACGATGAGGACCCGTCGCTTGCGCGCGATCGCCCGACCGATCGAGGCCGGGAGGCGTCCCGCGGCGCCGCCGTCCTCGACCCCGATGTCGAGCTCGGCCGCGACCGCCGCGCACGCGCTCTCTCGATCCGTCGCCTCCGCGAGATCGCACGACCAGGCGCCGCCGCCCTCCTCCGCGTACGCGCCCTCGTGCGCGGCCGCGAACCGCGCCGCGATCCTCGTCTTGCCGAAGCCGCCCGGGGCCACGACCGTGACGAGCCTCGCCCCGTCTTCGAACGTCGCTTCGATGAGGGCGAGCTCTCTCGCGCGCCCCACGAACGAAGACGGGACCTCGCGCACGCCCACGCGCCGAAGATACCTCGCGTCCGCCGATTTAATGCCGTCTTTACGCGCGTTGAATGTCCGCCGGGGGCACGGTGGCGGGGACCACGAACCGAAAGGACATTCGATGACGACGACTTCTCTTCAGCTTCGCGCCGCGCTCTCCCACCGGATCTTGCTCGCCATCGCCGGCGCCGCCGCCATCGCCGCGTGCGGGGACGACAGCTCCTCGGGCGCGGGGGCTTCGGGGCAAGGCGGATCCGTCGGCGAAGGGGCGGGAGGAGCCGCGGCCACGGGCGGAAACGCGGACGGGGGCGCGGCGTCGGGGGGCGCCCCGAGCCAGGGTGGACAGGGCGGCGGGGGTGCCACCGAAGGCGGTGGCGGCAGCGGTGGCGCGGGCGGGGAGCAGGACGTCGAGCGATGCTTCGCGAACCCCAACGTCGGCGTGGCGTGCCCGACGATCAGCGAAGCGACTCGGATCTTTCTCTGCACCGCCGACGGCGAGCGAGTCCTCGCGTGGGACAGCGGACCCACCGAGAACGCCGACATGTGCTGCTATCAAGTGGACGTGAGCGCGCCGAACGATCCGAGCTGCGGCGCCGTCGGCCGGCCGCTGGTCGTGGACGCGATCCCCCGTCGCGCTCCCATCGCACGAGGCCGCGGCCCGCGCGGCTCCTGGGAGAGCTCGTCGTCCTCGCCCCGCCTCGCCGGGCTGACCGCCGCGGATCGCGCCGAGCTCGCGCGCGCGTGGGCAGAGGAGGCGGCCTTCGAGCACGCGAGCGTCGCCAGCTTCGCGAAGTTCTCGCTCGAGCTCATGGCCCTCGGCGCGCCCGCCGATCTCGTGGCGCGGGCCCACCTCGCCGCCCTCGACGAGATTCGTCACGCGGGCTTGGGCCTCGGGCTCGCGAGCGCCTATGCCGGTGTCGCCCTCGAGCCCGCTCCGTTCGAGGCGGCCTCGCGCGTCGCGATCGCCCGTCACCCGGAGGAGATCGTCGCCGCCGTCGTGGTCGAAGGCTGCGTCGGGGAGACCCTCGCCGCCCTCGTCGCGGCCGCCCAGCACGCGGTCGCGAGCGATCCCGCCGTTCGCGGCGCCCTCGAGGAGATCGCGCGGGACGAGTCGAGCCACGCCGAGCTCGCGTGGCGGACGGTCGCGTGGGCGATCCGAAGCTTCGGACCTTCGATGAAGACCGCCGTCTCCGCGGCCTTCGATCGCGCCTTCGCGTCGTTCGAGCAGAGCCGGCCCTCGTCCGAGGTCGCGCGCCATCCCCACGGCCGCCTCTCGGGCGAGGAAGCCCACGCCGAACGAACGCGCGGTCTCGCCGACGTCGTTCGGCCCTCCATGCGCGCCCTGCTCGCCTGAGCGCGCTCACCTCTTCCACGAGACGCGGCTCGCGTCTTGACACGACCGAGCGCGAGCCGCTCCCATGCTGGCGTGAACGAGATCCAGATCGAGCTCGAGATTCAGGCGGAGGGGGGCGGCGACCCGGTCGTGTTGAAGGTGCTTCGCCTCGATGGGCGCGAGGAGATCGGCCTGCCCTACGAGTTTCATGTCGAGGCTCGCCATTCAATCGAGCAAGGCCTGCTCGAGATCGACAAGATCGTCGCCCAGCGCGTGGCGATCGCCTTCCGGGTCGTGGGGACGGATCAAATCGCGACGACGCGGCGGACGGTGCGCGGCGTCGTCACGGAGATCCAAGACAGCCTCGAGCCGCAAGGCCGCTTCACCCGCGTCTACAAGCTCACGATCCGCCCCGCCCTCGCCGAGCTCGAGCGCTTCGTCTCTCAGGATATCTTCGTCGGAGACTCCTATCCGGCCGTCGTCCAGGCCAAGCTCGAGGGGGCGCGCTTCGCCCCCGCCGACTATGCCTTCCGCCTCCGCGATCCCGCCCTGTACGGCGAGGGCACGTGGGGTGACGGCGCGAGCGACACGCTCGAGCAGGGCCGCCTCGTGGTCCAATACCGCGAGAGCGATCTGAGCTTCATCTCGCGCCTCATGGAGCACGTCGGCGTCTCGATCGTGTTCGAGGACGCGGGGGACCGAGAGGTGATGGTCTTCGCCGATCATCCGGGGGGCTTTCCAGAGCGCGCGGACGCGGTCCCGTTCCGCGGCAACGGAGACGATCACGGCGTCACCAAGCTCGTCCGCAAGCTGCGCGCGATCGCCGGCGACTTCTACGTCTACGACTACAACTATCGGACGCCGACCCTCACCTTCGGGCGCGGCGACGAGCAGCTGTTCGACGTGCTCGGCGGCGAGTCTCACCTCGACGTTCCCTCCGCGGGGGTCCTGCTCGAGTATGCCCCCAACGCCAAGACCCCGGCGGAGGCGGAGCTGCTCGCGACCATTCGATCGGAGGAGCAAGAGGGTCGTCGCGAGCGCTTCCACGGAGAGAGCGTCGAGTCGTCGCTCTACGCGGGCCTCCGGTTCAAGCTCGATGGTCACCCCGAGGTCGAATCGAGCGAGCAGCTCCTCGTGGTGTCGATGGTCCACCGCTTCCGCGACGTCGAGTCGTTCGAGCCGGGGGCGCAAGCCCGCGGCGAGTACCACAACACCTTCGAGGCTGTCCGCGCGGACAAGGCCGGCAGCAAAGGCCGTCGCATCCCCTATCGTCCCGAGCGCCGCACCCCCAAGCCTCGCATCTTCGGCGTCGTCACCGGCGTCGTTCAATCCGCCACCGAGGAGCAGATGCTCCGGTACCAGCACATCGACGGCCAGGGTCGCTATCTGGTGAAGCTCCACTTCGATCAGGGCCCCAAGGTGATGCCGCGCATGCGCATGGCCCAGCCTCACGCCGGAACCGACTATGGCCATCACTTCCCCCTTCGCCCGGGGGTCGAGGTCCTCGTCGGATTCCACGACGGAGATCCGGATCGCCCCGTCATCGTGGGGGCCGTCCCCAACCCGATCCAAGTCTCTCCGGTCACGCAGGCCAAAGACAAAGAGCCCCTCGACATGAGCCGCATCAAGACGCGCTCGGGGGTGATCATCGAGATCAGCGACGGCCCCGTGACGGACCATTGAGCGCCATGCCCCTCCTCACCAGACCGCTGTCGCTCGGGATCGCCGTCACCGCCATCACCGCCGTCCTCTCCGCGAGCGGGTGCGGCGACAGCAGCGAGAACCCCGGCGGCGGCGCCACCGGGGGGGCCGGGGCGGGGTCGAGCGAGGGCGGCAACGGAGGGGCGGACGGCGGCAACGGGACGGGGGGCGCCGTCATCCCCGGCGAGCACCCTCGCATCTATTTGAACGAGGCCCAGCGAGCCCGCCTCGCGGAAGCTGTCCAATCAGGGACCGACGCCGCCAATCGATTCGTCGGTTTCGTGGAGAGCGAGCTCGCCGGCAACGATCCGTACGAGTTCCAAGGCTGGCACGCCGGCCTCCTCTACGGCATCACCGGCGACACCAAGTATGCAGATCTCGCCATTGCCCACGTCGACGCGATGGTCGCGGAGGACGAGGCCCTCGTCGCCTCCGGGCAAGCTCCCAACGTCGCGTTCGACAGCTACCTCGAGGTCGGCCCGCGCGTCGGCGACATGGCGATGGTCTATGACTGGTGCTTCGACCGCGTCACCGAAGAGCAAAAGGCGCGGTGGGTCGCGTGGGCCAATCAAGCCGTCTACAACGTGTGGCACCCCGAAGAAGCGCAATGGGGCGGGATGGCCATGCCCTGGAGCGGTTGGTCAATCGACGACCCGGTCAACAACTACTACTTCTCGTTCTTGCGAGCCACGATGCTCTTCGGTCTCGCCACGTACGCGGAGAACCCGGAGGCCCCCGCCCTCGTCGACTTCTTCCGCCAAACGAAGATCCAAGACCAGCTCGTCCCGGCGTACTCCGCCCAGCTGGAGGGCGGCGGCTCGCGGGAGGG
>WBZT01003535.1_pt1 | contig 10205 bp, 6 predicted proteins | sample 5204241 | NCBI WGS metagenome assembly WBZT01 (sample SAMN12344358, study PRJNA552823) | activated sludge metagenome | biome: Activated sludge suspended growth; feature: Nitrification reactor; material: Wastewater; isolation source: activated sludge from nitrification reactor of wastewater treatment...
CGCCGGCCACGCCGCAGGCGGCGGCGTTTCTGCGGGGGGAACTGGTGTACGAGACGGACGGATAGCCAAACCGGATCGCAAGTTACCTTTGCTCCTCGCGCTTCATTGTATAAAGGGCGCTATGAAATGGAATGAGATACGGCAGATCTACCCGAGCCAGTGGCTACTGGTCGAGGCGCTTACCGCCCATTCTGAAGAGGGCCGGCGGTTCGTCGAGGACTTGGCTGTAATCGACACGTTCGCCGATTCGACGGCTGCGTGGACCGTTCAAGCTACAATTGACTTTGGCGCCTTGACGATCTTCTGACCCGCGGTCGCCAGGCAGTCCCTAAAGCCCCCGCCGCTTCCGCAAGCGCGCCGCGAGCGATTCCTCTTCCTCGGTTGGTTCAGGGGCGCGATCCGGCCGATGAACGGGCGCTCCGGGCTGGTCGTTCGTCGTTCGTCCTTTGTCGTCGGCAGTCGGGCGTTCGTCGCTTGTCGTTGGCCCACCGACCTGTCCCGCCGGCCGCTCGCCACCCGCCACCCCCCGTTCCTCCGGCGTGGGGGCGGGCGATTTGGCAAATCGCCCGCCGTCTGCCCGCTCCTTCGCCCCCAACAACCGCTCCATCTCCTCGCTCCGCTCCGGCTCGCGCTTTTCTCCACTCGTCGCTCGTCGCTCGTCACTCGTCACTCGCCCCCACGCCCTCGCCACGTCCCGCCGCGTCAGCGCCAACCGCCGCGCCGCCACGTCGAACGGCAGCAGCAGCGCCGCCGCCAGCGTCAGCCACGGCCAGATCGGTTGCGCGGCCGGCGCGGCGTCGAGATTGTGGTCGAAGACGGCCGCCGGCCCCGGCCCGCTGCCCTCGGCCACGTCCAGCGCCCGGCCGCCGCTGAGATCTTGCAGCCCTTGCAGCAGCGCCGGATTCCCTTCCAGCGCCGCGTACTCCGGCGAATAGCCCAGCACCCAGCCGGCAGTGGTCTGCAATCCGTCGTCCGTGGCCTGTCGTCCGTCGTCCGCCGTCGTCCCTACCCCGATGAAATACGCCCCCTCGCCCGCCGGGGCAAACGTGCCCTCGTAGCGGCCGGGGGCGACGGGGCGTAGCGTCACCCCCTGTGTCTCGCCCGCGGGAGCGACCACACTGGCCGTCAGCGTCAGGTCATTCAGGAACGTCCCACCGGCGTCTTGCGCGTCCACGATCAGCCGGGCGCGCTCGCCGTCCAATTCGACGGCCGCCGCCAGCCCGCCGCGCGCCCGGTTGCCGAACGTCCAGCGCGCGGCCTGGTTCCAAAACGCCCCGTAACCCCGCCAGGGAACCCACTCGCGCGCCCAGCGGCCGGTCGCGTCCGAGGTCCACGCCAGCGACCGGCCAAGGCCGTACTGCCACGTCGCCAGCAGCGGGTCGCCCCGGGTCGCCTCCAGCGCCACCTGCGCCGTAGCCTTGGCGCTGGTGGCGACGTAGCCATAGAGCGGCGGCGTCGCGTCGATGCCGACGAGGATGGGGCTGGGGGCGACTTGTGTCGGGAAGAAGCGCTCCTCGACCAGGTAGCTGCGCTGAATAGCCGCCGTCTCCTGAGTGAAAATCTGCGGCAGGTTGGCCGCCTCGTTTGTCAGGTGGAAGCGGCCGTTACCCAGTTCGGCCATCTGTTGCAGCCACGGCGTATCCGGCCCCTGGCCGATGCTCACCATCGACACGGTGACGCCCTGCGCTGTCAGTTCGCCAATCAACTCGGGTACGCCCTCCTGCTCCTCAGCGTCGGCGCCGTCTGCCAGCACGATAATGTGTTTCACCTCGCTATCGCTGCCGTCCAGCACCGCGGCGGCGGCCGCCAGCCCGGTGCGCACGAAAATGCCGCCGCCCCCGGCGCCCAGCGCGCGCATGGCGGCAATAGCCGCCTCGCGGTCGGCCGTCGTCACCGGGCCAATCACGTCGTCGGCCGCTTCGTCGACCGGGATAAGCGTCATCTCGTCGCGCGGGTGGAGCAACTCCAACGCTCGCACCGCGCCCTCGGCCGCCAGCTGGATCTTCATGACCCCGCCCTCTTCGGCGGTCATGCTGCCGGAGCGGTCGATGACCAGGACGAGGCTGACCGACGGAAAGCGCTGCTCGTCGTCGATCTGCATATTCACGGGTAGCGTCGCTTCCAGGGGCGTGCCGAAGTAGCCGCCCATTCCATAGCTGTCCGGGCCGCCGACGGCCGTTAGGCCACCGCCCAGATCGCGGACGTAGGCCTGGAGCGCGGCCATCTTGCGCGGCGACAGGTCGCGGGCGTTGACGTTGACAAGGACGATGCCGGCGTAGTCGGCCAGATCGGCCAGACCGGGGGAGAGCGCCGCCGGCGTCGTCCGTTCGACGATCAGGCCAGTGGCGGCCAACGCCGCCTGGAGTTGGGCCGCCTCATTCACCTCGGGGCCATCGGCGGCGACGATGAGCAGCCGCGGCTGGCCGGTCACTTCAGTGAAGGCAGCCAGTTCGTTGTTTTGTGGGAAGGTATCGGCCGCGGCGTCGAGCGGCGTCAACTGGACGCGGTAGCGGGTGAACGCCGGCTCGCCCGCTTGCAGGCGAATGACGAATTGATTGCTCCCCGGTTGGAGGCGGACGGCCGCCTCATAAACGATGGCGCTGTCGCCCAACACGCGCAGCGTGGCGTCCGTGGCCGTCGCGCTCTCGGCGGCAACCTCCAGCCGGAACGTCTCGCCCTGGCCTACGCGCGCGGGCGCGCGGACGTCGCGTAGGATGACTTCGTTGCCCGTCACGTCGCGCGGCAAGTAGACGGTGTCGATGGATACGCCAGCCGCGGCAGCCAGCCGCGCCGCCTCGGCCGTATCGCCCGTCGTCGCCGCGCCATCGCTCAGGACGACCACCCGGCGCGCGGCGTCCGGCGGCAACAGGGCCAGGCTCAGGCGCAGCGCTTCGGCCAGGTCAGTCGCCAGCCGGACGGGCTGCGAGGCAAAGGGTGGCAGGTCGGCGGCCGATTCAAAGCGGCGCAGCGGCTGCTCCACCAGCGCGTTGCCGCCGAAAAGGATGACCGCCGCGCGATCGTCCGCGCCCATTGCGGCCACGGCGTCGCGGACGAACCGCTCGGCCGCGGCGGCGCTCTCGCGGCTCATGGAATCGGAAGCGTCGACCAGAAAGACCACTGCCAGGCTATCGACTGCGCGCACCAGTTGCGCTCCGGCCAGGCTTAGCACCACCAGCGCCAGAATGAGCAGCCGCAACACCAGCCCGGGCCAGCCGGAGCGAGGGCGGATCGCGCCCGGGGGCCGGGGGGTGCGCCGCGGCCATACCAGCCAGGCAACGGCCGGCAAGATCAACAGGAGCACAAGAGCCGCCGGGGTTGTGAAACTCATTGGGATAAGGCCGACTTTCCCAACATATCCCAACCTATGATTTGGGATATGTTTGGGATAATTCGGGAAAAGCGGGGGGCCATTACTTCAGGATGTAGTAGGTGCCCTTCTTGGAGCCGATCTTGAGCAACACGCCCCGGTCTACCAGGTCGGCCAGATCGAGGCGCAGCGTCTCGGGCGAGACGTCGGGGCAAAGCTGGCGGTACTCGCGGTTGGTGATGCTGCCCGACTCGCGCACGAAGTTGACGGCGCGCGTCTGCCGCTCGTTCATGCTGCGCGTCCACTTGGGCGCGCTCGGCCGCTCGCGCTTGTTGGAGAGGATGACGGTGAAAGAGTGGGGGGTGGCGCGAAACTCCGGCGGCGGGTGGCCGGCCTGGAGCATCTCCTCGATCATCTGGTCAATACCCAATCCCAACTCCTCGATGAAGCCCCACTGGAAGAGGCCGCCAACGAGGCGCGGGTTGCGCGAGAAGTGTTCGTCCACCAGGTTGTCGAGCGTCATGTAGCCGGGCAAGCCGCCGGGGCTGATGATCTCCAGCCGGTCGGCGTACATGCGAATCTCGATGCGCCGGCCGCTGATGCGGTAGTCGCGATGGGCTACGGCGTTGATCAGCGCCTCGCGCACGGCGCGGCGCGGGTATTCCAGCACCTCCTCGCGCTCCAACCCGTTGACCGTCGCCCCGATGCGCATCTCGTCAAAGACGATGCTCCAGGCGCGCTCGATAATCCCGGCCAGCGGCCCGTTCAGTTCGGCGCGCCGCCCGTAGCCGACGCCGCCGTCCTCGCCGCGCGGCTCTGTGCCGGGGAACTTGACGAAAACAACGCCGCTCTGCGGCAGGAACGCCTGCGGGTTGCGGCCGAAGAGCAGCAGGCCAATCAGCGTCGGGTTGCTGTCGCGGTCAGTCGCGCCGATCTCGTGCATGAGTTGCGAGACAGAGCTGGCCCGCTGGCCCGTGCGCGCCTCCCGCCGGTCCAGGTACTCGCGCATCGTCTCGCGGTCGAGGTCGTCGAAACGCGCGCCGGGCACGGGTTCGGTCTCGAAGTCAATGCTCGGCCGCGCCGCCGCCAGAGCGCGAATCTCCTCGCCGGTGAGGGGGCGGTTCTCGTCGCGCCGCCGGACAAGAACGCGGCCGTCGTTCAGGCTATGGAGTTCCAGGCTGCGCGGCACCTGGATACCGATGAAGCGTCCCGCCGGCAACTCGACCGCCTGGAACTGCGTCGGCACAGGCGGGCGGCACAGCGCGGCCGCCTCGCGCAGGGCATACTCGGCCTCGTCCTCCCATACCTCGCCCGCCGGGCGGCCCTCATGGTCAACGCCGAGGACGATCAGACCGCCGTCGCTGTTGGCCAGCGCCACCAGGGACTCGGCCAGCGGCAGCAGCGCCGTGTCGGGCAAATAGACGGTGCGAGGGCCGGGTTTCTGGAGGGTCATCCCGAACTATGTCCCACCCCGGGTAACGCCCACGGCTGGTCGCTCTGCATGTCGAGCGCGGCCATGGCCGCGCCGACGATACCGGCCTCGTTGCGGAAGGCGGCCGGCAGCAGCCGGGCTCGCACCTTGATGTGGGGGAAGAACTTCTCATGCTTCTTGCTGACGCCGCCGCCAACAATGATCACATCCGGCCAGAAGAGCAGTTCAATGTGTTGGAAGTACTGGTTCAGCCGCGCGCCCCACTCCTTCCAGCCCAGGTTGTCCTGCTCGCGCACGCGGTCGGATGTGTACTGCTCGGCCGTCTTCTTGCTGTCGCGCAGGTACACGCGACCCAGCTCAAAGTTGGGGACGAGGTGGCCATCCATGAACAAGGCGCTGCCGATGCCCGTGCCGATGGTAAAGACCATCACCACGCCCTTCTCGCCCCTGCCCGCGCCGAAGTACATCTCGGCCAGGCAAGCCACGTCGGCATCGTTGCCGACCGTCGCCGGCAGGCCGGTGGCGGCGCTGATACGCTCGGCCAGGTTAACGCCGTCCCAGCCGGGAAAGGCCAGCGCCGTGGGCGGCGTCATAACTTCGCCATGCATGACCACGGCGGGAAAGCCCACACCGATGGGGCCGCTATAGTTGAACTGATTGATCAGGTCGGCCACGGTGGCGATGACCTCGTCCGGCTGGAAGGTAGCCGGCGACGGCGCGCGCAGGCGTTCGGTCACCAGTTCGCCCGTGGATGCGTTCACAATCGCGCCCTTGATGCCCGACCCGCCGATGTCGATGCCTAGCAGTTCCATGTCAGTCGTACTCCTTGCTCAACACGACCGCTGACGGCCGACGGCCGACCGCAGCCGGAAGTGTTTTGGCCGTGTTCTGTGGTCTGTCGTCCCTCGTTGGGCAACCGGAGTTGCCTCTGGCGGCGGTCAGCGGTCGGCCGTCGGCGGTCGTTCATTCCCCATTGATCGTCGCATAAAACAGCGGCAGCGGCGCGACGGGGTCGGGCGCAAGCGTCAGCGCCGCCGGGATGTCGCGCTGCGCCTGTTGCAGCGTCATGTCGTCATCGGCGTGGATTTCGCCGATGGGCTGGCCGCGCTCCACGTAGTCGCCGATCTTAACCGGTAGCAGGAAGCCGACGCCGGGGTTGACCACGTCCGACTTGACCAGCCGGCCGCCGCCGCAGCGCACGCAGACCCAGCCCAGTTCGGCCGTGTCCATGGCCGCCACGTAGCCGCTGCCCGTCGCCTCGATCGGCTCCACGTAGCGCGCCCGCGGCAGGCGCTCCGGTTCGTCCACCTGCCGCCCGTCGCCGCCCTGGGCAACGACCAGCTCGCGGAACTTCGCCAGCCCGCGGCCGTCGGCCCGCGCCGCGCCGACCTTCGCCCGCGCCTCGTCCAGCGTGGCCGCCGCGCCGGCCAGCCGCAGCATGTGGGCGGCCACGGTCAGGCAGTGGTCCCAAAAGTCGTCCGGCCCACCGCCAGATAGCGCAGCGATGGCCTCCTTGACCTCCAGCGCGTTGCCGACGGCATGGCCGAGCGGCTGGTTCATGTCGGAGATAAGAGCCACGACGCGCCGCCCGGCGTCTTCGCCGATCTCGACCATCAGCCGGGCCAGGTCCTCGGCCGCTTCCAGGGTGGGCATGAACGCGCCGCTGCCCATCTTCACGTCCAGCACGATGGCGTCGGCCCCGGCGGCCAGCTTCTTGGACATAATGGACGCGGCAATGAGCGAGCGGTTGCTGACCGTCGCCGTCACGTCGCGCAGGGCGTAGAGCTTGCCGTCGGCCGGGGCCAGGTCGGCCGTCTGCCCGGCCAGCACCAGGCCAATATCGCGCAACTGGCGTTTGAACTGGTCTAGCGACAGCGCCGGCGACCAGCCGGCGAACGACTCCATCTTATCCAGCGTGCCGCCGCTGCTGCCCAGGCCGCGGCCGCTCATCTTGCCCACCGGCACGCCGCACGCGGCCACGAGCGGCAGCACGGCCAAGCTCGTCTTGTCGCCCACCCCCCCGGAAGAGTGCTTGTCGACAATGAGCGGCGCGACGTCGTGCAGGTCGAGCATCTCGCCCGAGGCGGCCATTGCCAGCGTCAGGTCGACCGTCTCGCGCCGGTTCATACCGCGCAGGTAGATGGCCATCAGCAGGGCCGCGGCCTGATAATCGGGAATCTTCCCCGCGGCATATTCGCGGATCAACCAGCCGATCTCGTCGCTTGTCAGTTCGCCCCCATCCCGTTTGCGGGCGATCAGGTCAACGGTACGCATGCTGCTCACTCCAATAGACAGACCTGAGCCGTGACACGCCGCGCCGCGGCTCTCAGGCTAACAGGCTACCGATTATAACAGGAAACGGTATAATGCGGTGGAGGAACGACCGCTGACGGCCGCCGGCCGGCCTCATACCAGGGGACAAACGACAACCAACTTGCTGATCACAGATCACGATCACTAACTACCGACCACCCGGAGACAAGCATGACCGAACAAGTAGACATCCTGCTGCGCGGCGGAACCGTCGTCACAATGAACGAACGTTACGACGTCTATGAGGATGGAACCGTCGCCATTCGCGGCGATTCCATCGTCGCCGTCGGGCCGACGGACGAGATGACGCGCGCCTATCGCGGCGTCGAAGAGGTAGACTGCGCCGATTGTGTCATCATGCCCGGCCTCGTCAACGCCCACACCCATATCCCGATGACCCTCATGCGCGGCCTCAACGACGACCTGCGTCTTGACGTGTGGCTGGGCTACCTGATGCCGGTCGAGCGCGAGTTCGTCACGCCGGAATTCGTCAAGCTGGGCGCGCGCGTCGCCTGCGCTGAGATGATCCGCTCCGGTGTCACGTCGTTCGCCGACATGTTCTACTATGAAGAGTCTATCGCCGAGCAGGTGGCCGAGATCGGCATGCGCGCCCTTCTGGGTCAGACCATCCTCGTCTTCCCCGCCCCCGACGCCGAGACGTTCGAGGACGCGCTGCAACTCTGCCGGCGCTTTATCGAGCGCTGGAACGGGCACCCGCTCATTCAGCCGGCTGTGGCCCCTCACGCCTGGTACACGGCCACGCCCGAATTGCTGCTGGCCTGCGCCGACCTGGCGCGCGCCTTCGACGTGCCGCTCCACACCCACGTCAGCGAGACGAAGCTGGAAGCCGACAACAGCGTCAATCAGAACCACATGTCGGTCGTCACCTGGCTGGAGCAGCATGGCATCCTGGACACCAAGCTACTGGCCGCCCACTGCGTCCACATCGACGAGGAAGACATGTTCAGCCTGCGGCGGGCCGGCGCGGGCGTGGCCCATTGCCCATCGAGCAATCTGAAGCTGGCCAGCGGCATCGCGCCCATCGCCCAAATGCTCAAGTTGGGGCTGAAGGTCGGCGTGGGCACCGACGGCCCGGCCAGCAATAACGACCTGGACATGGTCGAGGAGATGCGGCTGGCGTCGTTCATCGCCAAAGTCAACGCCCAGAACCCGACGGTCCTCCCCGCTCGCCAGACGCTGGAGATCGCCACAATCGGCGGCGCGCGAGCCATCCACATGGACCACGTGACCGGCAGCCTGGAGGCTGGCAAGCGGGCCGATATCGCCGTGCGCGATATGCACGGCATCCACAACCAGCCGCATTTCCACAACCACCCCGACGCCGTCTACTCGCGCCTGGTCTATTCCAGCAAGAGCGAGGATGTAGCCCACGTGATGGTCAACGGCCGCTGGCTGATGCGTGACCGGCAACTGCTGACGGTGGATGAAGCCTCCGCCCGGGACGAAGCTATCGCCGTGGCGGCCAAGATCGACGCTTTTGTCATCGATCGCGAATCGAGCCCCTACAATAAGCTCGTGCTTCTCTCAGGCGTACAGCGGTTGGAGAGCTTCGAGGTGCAGGTGAAAGCGCCGGTCAGCGACGACGAGGCCGTCCAGGAATTGCTGGCGAGCGGCACGATTCATGTCACGCGCGTCGCCCACTACCGGCAATACGATCACTACTTCCTGTTTGACAGCGGCGACCCCGACGCGGCGCGGCTGCGCTACCGGGAGGATGAGTTTATCGGGGACAATGGCGAGGTGACGCAGGTGCGGGCGCGGCTGACCCTCATTGGCGAGGGGGAGCGCGAAGAGTTCCACAACGCCGTCATGCTATCGCGGTCGCGCTTCCTGGCCACGGCCGATCGCAGCTTGCGCTTCTACCAGGAGTACTTCGCGCCGGCCCGCGAGTTGCGCGTCCACAAGGACCGCTACCGCTGGCACATCCTCTACAAGGCAACGGACTTCGCCATTAACCTCGACCGCGTGCTGGAGCCAGAGCTACCGGGCTACTTCCTGGAGATTAAGGCCCGCACCTGGTCGCGCAGCGATGCCGAGCGCAAGGCGGCCCTCATCGCGGAGTTGCTGGCCCAATTCGGCCTTGATCTGGGTCAGGCGGAGCGGCGCGAGTACGCCGAAATCGCCATCAGCGCCAACGCGGAGAAGCAGGCTGAGCCGGCGTAGGGCGTAAATGCGTAGGGGCGGGTCTAAGACCCGCCCCTACCCTTTGATACGCTGGGTTCCCGTCGTGGCCGCTAGAAACCGACCAACGACTGGAACTTCATGACCGAATTCAAGTCGCCGTCAACTTTCACCTTGCCGGTCATGAAGGCCATCATAGGGTTCAGGCTGCCGCTCGACATCGCCTGAAAGTCCTCGGCCGTCATCTTGACCGTAGCGCTGGGCGCGGTGGCCGGCGCGCCCTGGCTCACATCCAGGTGGCCGTTGGCGATGTTGACGTACCATTGGCCGCCCTCCGGCCCGCTCAGGTCAAACACAATGCCCATATTCGCATCGGCCGCTTTGTCAGCCTGAAAACGGGCCGGCATGCTATTAAACAGTTCGGCTACGCTCATCTTACCTGCTCTCCTTGGCTATCAAGCTATCCCTTTCGGGCTTAAGTTGCGGGAATACACAATCAGCTTGTCCCCCGATTACACGATCCCCCGCCTGCGGCGGGGTTTCTGCGCGGAGTATAACAGGGGGAGGGTCTCTGTCAAGAAGGGTCGTTTCTCCTCCACCTTATCTTAACGTTTGCTCAACGGCCGTAAGGCGAAAGCTATATGGGGCGACGAGGCCGGTTGCCGCAAGGGGTGGTTGTGCTAGAATGTGCAGCAGTTTACCGGACATTTAGAGGAGCGGGCGGCCGATTGCGCCGCCCTTTTCATCCTTCACCCTGAGTTTGACTCAAATCAAAAACATCCGGGAAGGGGCTTAACTTCATGGAAACCAACGAAACCAATCCGGGCAAGCGTCCCGCGTGGCCGCTCATTGCCGGCTTCGTCGTTGTCATTGCTCTGATTCTGCTCGGGCTTTTCCTGCCGCCCATCTCCCTGGGCACGCGCCTGGGGCTGGGCAACAACCCGGCCGAGCAGACGTCGGCCGAGCCGACGCAAGCGCCGGCAGCAACAACCGCCGCGGCTTTGCCCGACG
>WBZT01003536.1_pt1 | contig 10202 bp, 10 predicted proteins | sample 5204241 | NCBI WGS metagenome assembly WBZT01 (sample SAMN12344358, study PRJNA552823) | activated sludge metagenome | biome: Activated sludge suspended growth; feature: Nitrification reactor; material: Wastewater; isolation source: activated sludge from nitrification reactor of wastewater...
GATCGGCGCCCAACAAGCCGAGCTGCAGGGCAATATCGGTACCGTGACCTTTACCGGTCTTTGCCAATGAACCATAGAGCTGGATCCGAACCCTGCTCACGGACTGCCAACCACCAGCGCGTTCGAGGTACTCGAGAAATCGCTGAGCGGCACGCCAGGGACCGAGCGTATGCGAACTGCTCGGACCAATGCCCACCTTGAACATATCGAAAACGGAAATCTGCTCCTGTTCGGTCATAGCTGGATCGGATGCTCAAAAGTAAGCACCGGGAATGCAATGGATGGTAAGGGGTTTACTGTTTAACCAACAATCAGCGCAGGATCCTTCGGCTTGCACTGTGCTCGCCGTCGAAGTAGGAGACCAGGTAAACAGCCTGCTCGCCCGGTATCGACAACCGCAGCTCGCGGCTACCCGCTTCCCAGGTGGTGACCGATACGGTGCGTCCCATCAGGTCGCGTACTGTTACTTGCGCGCTGCCGGTCTGTTCGCGGAGCAGGGTGTACGAGCCGTCGGGGCCGGTCCGGATACCCAACGCGATCTGCTGAGGAGCGCCGCCGAGTCCAAGCACGAAATCGCAAACCGAATCGCTGATGGCGGTGCAGCCCAGGAGGTCGGTCACTTCGCAGCGGAAGCAGCCGGGGAACGGCAGCGCAAGGCTGCTGCCGGTAGCTCCACTCACGGGAACACCGCCGCTGTACCACTGGTAGGAAAGGAAGGAACCGCTCACGCTGGCATAAGCCGTATCGTTCACGATGCTTACGACCGGCGTGTCGGGGCCCGCGGTGATTTGTACGAAGACGTTGTTGCTTTGTGCCGAACAAGTGCCGGTGGAAGTACTCACGTTGTACTGCCCGTCGCTGCACACGGTGATCGACTGGGTCGTTTCTCCGTTGCTCCACAAGTAATTGGGCAGGGTAGGGGCGGTGAGTACGGCGCAATCACCCGGACAAACACGCACGGTAGAAGGAGCGTTTTGTCCGTTGAACTGGATGCGGAAATCGGCGGTGGACTTGAAACTGCCGGCTTCCAGGAAAATGCCCGAATCATAGATGCCGTCGCCTACGTCGGCGATGACCATCTTCAGGTGGTAGGTGAGACAGGGCGAGACTTTCCGGCCGGCCGTGAGGATGGTCGTATAACCATCGTACTGCAGAAAGGTGCCGTTTAGGTTGTCAATGTAGTATTGACAATTCACACACGGGCCGGTTGAGAGTGTTCCGACGGGCGTGAAACCGTTGTTGACGCTGTCAATCGTCACCGGCGTGGTGGTGCCGGGGATCAGGGCTACGTTCTCCGCTCCGTTGATACCCGGACCGCTGACGAAGAACGCGAAGATGTCGCTCACGCCGAGGTTGACGAATTCGTTGTACTCTTCGGAACCGAATCGGTAGTTGAACGCGAAGGTGTCGGATGCCGGAACGAAATCGAATTCCAAAATGGTCGCGTCGAAGGTGAACGTGTTGTACACCGTGTCGAGTTGGGGGTCGCCCGGCTGCAGATTGTCGACCTGCGCGCTGTCGAGGTTGTTCGGTCCCGGGATGCGAAGCGGACTACCACTCGTGAGTACGATGCCGTTGCTCATGCCCAGGTTTCCGGTAGTGTCGGTGAACGAGCCCGTGGCCGTGAGCACGCCGGTGAACGAAACATTGCTGATCGTCACGCCCGGACCCACCAGGGTCTGTACCAGTTGCTGCGGGTTCAGCACGCCGCTGTTGACGATGAGCTGAGCGCGTAAGCTGTGATGCGTTAAAAACAAGAGAAACAGGATCAGGTAGCAGTTCTTTTTCATAGCTTCGGTGTAATGCCGGTCGGCAGCGATGTTGAATTTATCGAATTCCCGTGCATTTCCCGGGGCCGTCGTCACGGCATCGGGCATATTCCTGAAATTATTGATAAGTATATGATAATCAATAATATAAATTGAATCCCTGGCCTGTAACAAATGGCCCGGGAGCCCGTCCCATAATTAGATCACTGATTTCCGACCCCCACCGGGAACCATGACCACAAAAGAATACAACGATTGTGTCGAGCGGCACGCAGACGGTCTGTACCGTTTCATCCTGAAGAACATGCGGGATGAAGACGAGGCACGTGACGTGGTGCAGGATACCTTCGAGAAAATGTGGCGCAACGTGGAAAACATCGACGGAAACAAGGCCAAGAGTTACCTGTTCACCACGGGTTATCACACTATGATCGACCGCATCCGGAAAAAGTCGCGCACCAGCGAACTCACCGAAGCGCACGAAGAAAGTCTGCAGCATTCCCAACAGTATTCCGATCTCAAACAGATCCTCCACCAGGCGGTCAACAAACTCCCGGAGATCCAAAAAGCCGTGCTCACGCTGCGCGACTTCGAAGGTTACAGCTACGCCGAAATCGGCCAGATTACCGGCCTCAACGAATCACAAGTCAAAGTCTACATCTACCGCGCCCGATTGTTCCTCAAGCAGTACATCGGGTCGTTGGAGGTGGTTGTTTGAGGAGTGAACAGTGAACAGTGAATAGTGAACAGTGAATAGTGAACAGTAAATAGTAAATAGTCCTTTTTCAACTCGAAACCCGAAACTCGAAACTCGAAACTCGAAACCCGGAACCCGCTTGCCTGCCGTAGCTTTAGCGTAGGCAGGAAGCCCTAAACCTCCAACCCTCGTCCCTCGTCCCTCGCCCCTCGTCCCTCATGTTAACCCGATCCAACTACGAATCCTTCTTCCTCGACTACCACGAGGGGAACCTCAGCGATGCGCTGAAGGCGGAGGTGTTGGCTTTTCTAGATCAGAATCCGGACCTGCGGGAGGAGTTCGAGCAGTTTGCTGCTATCACGTTGGAGCCGGAGCCGGTCGTTTTTTCGGAGAAATCTTTGTTGCTGAAGAAACCATCGGTCGACCAGCACGATACCGAGCAGTTGATCGCGCTGCACGAAGGTGATTTGTCTGTTACCGAAGCGCAGCAACTTCAAAAGCGTTTCGAGCAGGAGCCGGCCCTTCGCAAGGAGTCCGGGTTGATCGCCCGCCTTCGCATCGAGCCCGATCAGTCGGTGGTGTTCCCTGACCACAATAGCCTAAAGAAGGGAGGACGCGTCATTGCCTTCCGGACCCGGGTGTATCAGTCGCTTTCCATCGCTGCTGCCATTGTGATCTTACTCCTGGCGTATGTCTACTTCCGTTCCGAAGAACAACCGATGACGGCCGATCGTCACGTCGTTCCTGCCGATTCCTCCAATCCGGAAAAGCGGATCATGCCGCTGGAAAAGCAAGTACCACCTTCGACGCAGTACGCCGGTTTGCCGGTGGACACTTCCAAAGAATCGGCACCTGTTCGTCAGCTCAAAGAGAAGCAGAAGTCGGTGGCAGCGGATCCGGGCTCGTCTTACGCGCAAAAAGCGCCGGCTCCGCGTCCGATCTTCGAACAACCGAAGCAGCAGATCCGGGAGCAGTCGCCGGAACAAAAGCAGAGCATTCAGCCTGAGCAATCGCCACTACCGGAGCCGGTGTTCGCGCAGCAACCAACTCCCGCCAAATCCGAACCCTTACGTCCGGCCGGTGTCGTCAACGGCAGTGAATCCCTGGCCGATATTTTCTCCGAGCAGGAACTCGCCGAGCTCGGTCTGCGTGAACAGACTACCAAAGACGGACAACTCTGGAAGATCGTCGAAAAAGGCGCCCGGAAGTTGGGAGAAGCGACCGGCTCCGACGTAGCCGTCGACCATCAGTCGGATCCCGTCACCCAATCCAACACTTACGCACTCGCTATCGGCAAGTTCTCCATCCGTCGTTCCGGCCGGTAAGTAGGTACGAGCAACGGAACCGAGGTGAAAAATGTTCCGAGTTCCGTGTTTTGAGTTTCGTGCTAGCCTGCCGAAGCTTTAGCGCAGGCAGGCAGGCGGGCGGGTTGCGTGTTTTCAGTTATTGTGACAACGAATCTTCCGTCTCGTGCTAGCCTGCCGAAGCTTTAGCGCAGGCAGGCAGGCGGGTTTCGTGTTTTCAGTTATTGTGACAACGAATCTTCCGTCGCAACCCTTTTTATCGATTGACCAAGCCGTGACCAGGCTTCATAAAGATCCCTAATCTCCAATAACCAATTACTAATTACAAATTACTAATTACTAATTCCCAGTTTCCACCCCCTCGTCCCTCGCCCCTCGTCCCTCGCCCCTCGTCCCTCGTCCCACGTCCCTCTGCCTCGGTCTCACACTTTTTTTCCCCCTTCCTGTAACAACCGCCCCACTCAACCGTCCTATTCATAAACAAGCGAAAAACAAACTAAATCCTACACATATGAAACGCTTCATGCTCTCTTTCGCACTGGCTATCCTCGGGATGACGGGTGCCAGCGCACAGACCACGGAAACCCGGGAGTTGCCTCCCTTCACCGGAATCGATATCCGCTCCGTGGCCAAGGTCTTCATCCGTCAGGATGCAACCCAGGAAGTCAAGATCGTCAGCGGTGACCGTAGCGAAGCTACTGAGACCCGCGTCGATGGTGGTACCCTGAACATCGACGGCGCCGGTTCGACGATCTACATCGCACTGCCCTCCCTCGAGCGTATTGAGGTTTCCGGTCGCGCCAGCATCATGGGTCAATCGACTTTTACGGGAAAGGCCCTCCTGATCGATATCGGCGGCGACGGTAAGATCACACTCGACGTGCAATATGAATCGCTGAGCGCGAACATTTCCGGACTGGGTTCCATCATACTCAGCGGCGCTGTAACCAACGCCAACCTCAAGATCTCCGGCTCCGGTAAAGTGGAAGCACTCGATCTGAAAGCCACCAACTGCAATGCCAGCATTTCCGGCCTGGGTAAGTGCAGCATCGATGTCACCGATAACCTGAACACGAACATCAGCGGCAGCGGTACGGTCGCCTACAAGAACGCTCCCAAGAACATTTCGCAGAACGTCACCGGCCTGGGGCGTGTAGTCACCAACGAGTCGCTCAACATCAAACGCGATACGACACACCTGACCTTTGGGGATTCGGAAGTGCTCATCATCTCCGCAAAGGACAGCCTCAAGGCGCGCAAGAAGCATGACGTGAAGCCGATCTGGGCGGGCCTTGATTTGGGCATGAATACTTACATGACCCGCGACAACTCCTTCAGTCTGCCGGCCGGCTGGAACGGTTTCGAGCTGCGCGAAGAGAAGTCCATCTCGGTCGGACTCAACCTGCTGCAGAAGGACGTGCAACTCGGCAAGAGTAACTTCTGGTTCCTCACCGGACTGGGCGTTACCTGGAACAACTACCGCTTCTCCAACAACGTTTCCCTGAGCAACAAAGGCGGACGCGTTTCTGCCATCGTTGACACCACCAGTGAGATCAAATACCAGAAGTCGAAACTGACAGCCAGTTACCTGACCGTGCCCGTACTGTTCGAGTACTTCACCAGCAAGGACAAGAAGAAGGCGTTTCACTTCACTGCCGGCGCCATGCTTGGGCTCCGTATCGGTTCCCATACCAAACAGAAGTATGAGCTCGACGGCAAGACCGAAAAACCCAAGACCTACGACAACTTCTACCTGAACCCGTTCCGCTACGGCGCCCGCTTCGCGATGGGCTATGGTAACTTCAACCTCTTCGCGGATTACTACTTCTCTTCGCTCTTCAAAGACAACAAAGGTCCTGAGCTCTATCCGGTGAATGTCGGAATCACGATCGCGGGATGGTGATTCGAAGTTGGTGATTGGTAATTGGTAACTGGTAACTAGTAACTAGTAACTGGTAACTGGTAATTAGTTCTTGGATAGTAGAAACGCCTCAGGTCATTTCATCAACGACCAACGACCAATCACCAACCACCAACCACCAATTACTAATTACTAGTTACTAGTTTCTAATTACGACCTACCCACCCACCCCTCACTCCAACCCCATAACTCCTCACCCCATGAAACCCATCCTCGCCCTCCTGGCATTCTTCATCAGCCTGAATGCCTCCGCCTGTAACCTGGAAGGTTCGGGCCATCCGAAATCCGAACAACGAAACTTGCCCGCCTTCAACGGTATCGACCTGCGCTGCGGCGCTAACGTGATCGTTGCACAGGGTGACAAACAGGATGTCCGCATCGAAGCCGATGACAACCTGCTGTCCAAGATCACCACAGAAGTGAAGAACGACGAGCTGGTGATTGATTTCACCCGAGATTTTCGTTCCAAGAGTGGCGTGAACATCTACATCACGATGCCCGCGCTCTGCCTGGTCGAGCTGACAGGTTCCGGCAACATCACCGCTACCGGCACTTTCAGTTGTGATTTCCTGAACCTCCGCCTGTCGGGCTCGGGTGATATCAAAGGCCGGTTCGAAGCGAAGTCGCTCAAGGCCGCCCTGGCCGGCTCCGGCACGATGTCACTTTCCGGAAGCGTCGCGGAATCCGATATCCGCATCAGCGGCTCGGGCAACATCAATGCCCGCGAGCTGAAGATGTTCACCAGCGCAATCTCCATCACCGGCAGTGGCAATACTGAGGTCGATGTCGCCAACAACTTAAAGGTGGACATCACCGGCTCCGGAAACGTTTACTATGTATCCGAGCCCGCACACCTGCAAACCAGGATTACCGGTTCGGGAAATGTCGGGAAGGTGTAGGGTAGAGTGAATAGTGAATAGTAAACAGTGAACAGTGAATGGTGCTGGTCGAACCTTTTTTCATGGACTGGGATCGTTTGGGAGAGGTTACTGGTTGTTAATTACAAGTTTCCAGTTACAAGTATTTTCAGTTAGCCAGCCGGATCTTGAATGTTCCATGCTATTCACATTTCATAATCTATCGATCCCTTCGATCCCTTTCCATCCGGTACCAGAAGGTGTTCAATCGAACCCTCAATCAATGAATCCTGCCAGTTCATTGCCGGAAGGCATTTGATCGAAACCTCAATCAAAGATTCCATCCCGTACCTTTCCAGAAGGCGTTCGATCGAACGCCTTCTGGAAAGGCACGGGATGGAAGGGGTAAGCCTAATATTGGAAGAAGGTCTTCTTCAAAACCCCAAAAACAAAAAAGGCTGCACAAGCAACCTTTATCACACTATTCACTATTCACCCCTGCCTATGCTAAAGCTTCGGCAGCTAATTCGCTATTCGCTATTCGCTATTCGCTATTCGCTATTCACTATTCACTGTTCACTGTTTACTGTTCACTATTTCACCACTTCAGCTTATTCAACGCATCAATATCCACCGTCCCGATATTCCGATAAATCATCGTCAGGATCGCCAGGCCAACCGCCACTTCGGCGGCGGCAACGGCCATGATGAAGAAGACGAAGACCTGACCGGCCGGATCAAGATGGTAGCTGGAGAATGCCGCCAGCAACAGGTTCACGGCATTGAGCATCAGTTCCACGCACATGAGAATGACGATCGCGTTACGGCGAAAGAGTACGCCGATTACGCCGATGCTGAATAGCAGACTACTCAACAGGATGTAATGGTTCAAGGGGACCAGGCGGAGGATTTCGGTGACGTTTTCCATGACTTCCTGCTTATTTGATTTCTTTTTTACCCAACATGACAGCTCCGACCATGGCGGCGAGGAACAGGATGGAACTGATCTCGAACGGCAGCATGAAGTCTTTGTACAACGACTGGCCGAGGTTGTGGATCAATCCGACCTGCGGACCACCCGTGCCAGTGGGGGCTGGAACTGCAGCGTTGCGCAGCGCGCCGACCAGTACGATCATCAGTAAACCCCCGGCGACCGTAGCCGCGATCTTCTGGATCGCCGATTTGTGCGGCTCCACTTCGGCGTTCAGGTTCAGCATCATGATCACATACAGGAAGAGTACCATGATGGCGCCGGCATAGACGATCACGTGCACCGCGGCCAGAAACTGGGCGTTGAGCAGGATGTAATGTCCGGCGATGGCGAAAAAGGTGATGATCAGGTACAACACGCTGTGTACCGGGTTGCGGGAGACCACCACCATCAGCGCGCTGAGGATGGAGAGAAAGGAGAGGAAGTAAAAGAGCGAGAGCGTCATCGCTTAGGGCTTGGGGTCAGGAAAGGCGGTTGTGCTGAAGGGATTTGTCTTGCTTGAAAGCGGCGACGGAAGGTGTTTGACGGGGAGAAACATCCACGCGCTGATTGACGCCTTCGACTAGCTTCTCTTTCCCATAGATGAACTCACCTCGTTTGAATTCGGTCGGCACGATGCGGTCGGTGAGAAAGATGGCTTCCTTCGGACAGGCTTCTTCGCAGAGCCCGCAGAAGATGCAGCGCAGCATGTTGATCTCGTACACCTTCGCGTACTTCTCTTCACGGTAAAGTTTCTCTTCGCCCTTTTGACGTTCGGCCGCTACCATGGTGATGGCTTCTGCCGGACAAGCGACCGCGCACAGGCCGCAGGCCGTGCAACGTTCGGCCCCGTTCTCGTCGCGCTTCAGCACGTGCTGTCCGCGGTAAACCGGGGCGAACTCGCGCTGCTGGTCGGGATATTGTATGGTCGCCTTCTTTTTGAAGAGGTGCCGGAAGGTGATCTTCAACCCGCCGAGGATGGCCGGCAGGTAGATCTTTTCCGAAAAGGTCATTTCCTTTTTGGCGACGACTTTGCTTCGGTTGGTCAGTGATTGCATCGCTTATCCTTTAAAAGGACTTTTATGGGTAATGGTGCCGTCCGGCAAGCGGTAATAAATTTTGCCAAGGAGGGAGAATACTATTGGAATTCTCCGGCGACGGTTCTCTTCAAGAGCATTTCTGACGCCTGCATTCGCGATAGCTACTAATTCAGCCATCCGATGAAAGAATTCTGGATTGTTGATAGACTTTGCTTTCATTTTTTAGAAAGTGTGTTTTTAAGGAAGAGGACGTGTAATGCCTCGTCGTTAACAAGCATTGATCTTCCGGATCCCTCCGCAATTCGTTTGATCTGGTCTCCAGAGTTATTTAACAGCAGCCATTGGGCAGCCTTATTTTTATATTGATTCCAGAAGTTGGAACAGCTTCTGAAATAACGTCGGGTGACGTCGGAATCTGGTACTGCATGCCCGCCCTTTTTTACGCGTTCTTTAATCCTGGCTATGCACAATTGAGGAGAGTCCAGATAAACGAAGATAATGGTAATGTTATAGTTCTTTTGTTCGAGCCGTTTGATCAGGCGTCCCATGAATTTGCCTGAAAGGGTTGACTCTATGATGAGGTTTTTATTCTTATCGAGGAGTAGATCAAGTCGTTTGAAGTATTCCTTGCCGGCAGCAATGGAGTTACTGTTTTTATTTTCAATTTGAAGCTCTTTGTTTATTTCGTCAGCATTCAGGAAGCGGTATCCCTTTTCTCGGATAAAAGCTCGTGCAAAGGTGGTTTTTCCGCTGCCATTGGGTCCTGCAATAATGACCAGTTCTTTCTTCGGACTCACGGATTGGTCGAATTAAGAGACTTTCCCGGTCAGCCACATGACCAGTCCGGTAATGAAGATGTTGGCAATCGCCAACGGGATGAGGTTCTTCCAACCCAGGTTCATCAACTGGTCGTAGCGGAAGCGGGGGATGGTCCACCGGATCCACATGAAGAAGAAGATGAAGAAGAAGATCTTGCCGAAGAGGAAGACCGTTCCCAGGATGCTCAGGATGTTCGGGTCGGTAACAAATCGCCCGATGAACGGCATGTTATAACCACCGAAGTAAAGGGTCGAGATCACCGCGGAGGAGATGAACATGTTGATGTATTCGGCGAAGAGGTAGAAGCCGAGTTTCATCGAGCTGTATTCGGTGTGATAGCCGCCCACCAGTTCGCTTTCGCATTCAGGCAGGTCGAAGGGCGTACGGTTGCATTCCGCGAAGGCGCAAACGATGAAGATCAGGAAGCCCAGCGGCTGGTAGAAGACATTCCAGTGAGCGCCGGCCTGTTGCTCGGCGATCTCGCGAACGCTCAGGGTGCCGGTCATCATGACGAGGGCGATGATCGCAAGCCCCATCGCGATCTCGTAGGAGATCATCTGGGACGAGGCGCGCAAGGCGCCCATCAGGGAGTATTTGTTGTTCGATGCCCAGCCGCCGATCATGATGCCATAAACACCGATGGAAACCACTCCGAACATGTAAAGAATCCCGATGTTCACATCCGTGACCTGCATGGCGTAGAATTCGCCGCCGATCGTCAAACCCTTACCCCAGGGAAGAACGGCGCTCGTCATCAAAGCGGTCGTCATCGCTACGCCCGGGCCGAGAATGAACAGCCATCGGTTCGATACGGTTGGAATGATC
>WBZT01003537.1_pt1 | contig 10201 bp, 9 predicted proteins | sample 5204241 | NCBI WGS metagenome assembly WBZT01 (sample SAMN12344358, study PRJNA552823) | activated sludge metagenome | biome: Activated sludge suspended growth; feature: Nitrification reactor; material: Wastewater; isolation source: activated sludge from nitrification reactor of wastewater treatment...
CGAGGGCAACCCGCCGGAGGTGGTCAACGGCCAGGTCGTGGCTGGCACGCTGACGGCCAAGGCGGTGGCGCTGCAGAACCAGTTCACCTGGCTCAATCACACCTACAGCCATGCCGACCTGGACGCGGCCAGCCCCGGCGTTGTCACCAATGAGATCAGCGAAAACAATGCGGCCGCCGCCGTCTTCGGCTGGACCGATTATACCCCGACCACGCTGCTGACCGGCGACTACAGCCTGTCCGGAAAGCGTGATGCCCTCAAAAGATGAGAATTGGCTACGGCTTGGATGGACAGACGAAGGGCGAATCTGCTAAGTAACCGCCGTGCCTGCGGAAAACCGGAGCGCCGACCATCTCACGTTCGTCGAGCCCTCGCTGATCGCGCGAAGGTTGCTGTGGCATTTGTTCTCCCTGGGCTCGCGGCGGATCACGGCGCCCGATCACCATGTCTCCTTTGAAAAACCCGGCGCCCACCTGTTTTGGGTCCAATCCGGCGAGGGCGAACTGGAGCACGAAACGGGGCGATTCGAATTGCGGCGCGGCAAAAAAGTCTGGCTGGTGGACATGAGCCGGCCGCGGACATATCTGCCCAAGCCAGGCCGACATCTCACCATCGCCGGCTTCCGTTTCGGCGGACCCGGATTGGAACTCTGGCATGAGGAGATTCGCGGCGGCCAGAACTCCGAGTTCACGCTGGATGATTTCCCGTTCGTGACCCGGAGTCATGGCGAACTCTTGCGGCTCGCCCGGCGCAAGCCCACCGGTTGGGAGTGGCAGATTCATGTGGTGATCACCAACATGCTGGGCAAGTTGCTCATGTCGCGCAATCTGTTGACGTCGCCACAAGCGGAATTGCCCGCACCGGTGGTCCGCGTTCTCAACACCATCGCGGCCAACCCGCTCCGGGACTGGAAGGCGAAGGAACTCGCCACCGTCGGCAAGGTGAGTTACTCCGGACTGCGGGCGCTGTTCAAAAACTCCGGTCAGGGCACGGTGCATGGCCACATCCAGCGCGCGCGGCTCGATCAGGCCCGCCTCCTGCTGGCCGACCGGCGGCTCTCCGTCAAGGATGTCGCCGCCCAACTCAGCTTCTCCAGCGAGTTTTACTTCAGCCATTTCTTCCGCCACCAAACCGGGATGAGTCCCACGGAATTCCGCCGGCATCAGAAAATTTGAACCACGCGGCGATTCGCCGCCGGCTGCTCGTTCCGTGGGTAGCGCCAGGAACCAGTTATGAGACATTTTATTTACCTCGTGCTCGTCGCGACCCTGATGGCATCCGCCAGCTTGAGCGCAGCCGAGCGCAACCCCACACGAATGATTGGCATCGCGAGCGTGGATATCACACCCACCTTCCCGATCCGCCTGAGCGGTTACGCTGTCCGCACGACGGAAGCGACCAATGTCGTGCAAAAACTCTGGGCAAAAGCCCTCGCCATCGGCAGCGACCGCGAATTGCCGGCGCTCTTGATCACGGTGGACAACACCGGCGTGCCGAAGCACGTCCGCGATGAAGTCGCGGCGCGCCTGGTGAAACAGGGAATTGATTCGAGCCGCATTGTGGTCTGCTCGACGCACACGCATACGTCGCCTTATCTGGCCGGTTATTTGCCGACGTTGTTCGGCACGTCGTTGCCAGCAGAACATCAGGCGCATGTGGACCGTTACACGAGGGAGTTAACCGACGCCATCGAACAAGCGGCGCTGGCGGCATTGCGGGATCGGCGGCCGGCGCGCTTGAGTTGGGCGCTAGGCCGGGCCGGCTTCGCCGCGAATCGCCGTACGGCCGGCGGCCCGGTGGATCACGATCTGCCGATGCTCGCGGTTCACGATCCGAAAGGCAGACTTCGCGCGCTGCTCGTGTCGTACGCCTGCCATTGCACGACGATAGATCCCGGCGCCAATGCAATCTGCGGCGACTGGGCCGGCTACGCGGCGGAGTTTCTCCAACACGACCATCCCGGCGCAACCGTGCTCGTGGCCATCGGCTGCGGAGCCGACGCCAACCCGAATCCGCGCCGGGAAGTGAACCTCGCGCAGCGTCACGGCGGGGAAATCGCGACCAACCTCAATCAGTTGTTGCGCGGCAAATTGAAACCCGTGCGCGGCCCGCTCGCTTGCGCGATGCGCGAAATCAACCTGCCGCTCGACCAACCGCCCACTCGCGCCGAATTCGAGAGCCGCGCGCAGAAGAACGATTACGTCGGCTACCACGCCCGTTGGACGCTCGCGAAGCTGCAGCACGGCGAAGCCTTGCCCACGAGCATCCCGTATCTCGTCACGGCCTGGCGTTTCGGCGGCGACCTCGCGCTCGTTTTTCTGCCCGGCGAAGTGGTGGTGGATTATTCGCTGCGGATGAAGCGTGAGTTTGATGCGTCACGTTTTTGGATCAACGCCTACGCGAACGACGTGCCCTGCTACATTCCTTCCGAGCGCATCCTGACCGAGGGCGGTTACGAGGGCGGCGGCGCGATGACGTATTACGGCTGGCCCGCACGCATCGCGCCCGGCGTCGAAAATCTGATCGTGGGCAGCGTCCGGGCACTGCTGCCAGTGGAATTCCAACGGCAGCAATAGCAGAGCGGAGATTGCCAATCCACGGCTAGCGGTCCGGCGCAGGGTGGAGAGATGCTGGCAGGGCTGGGAAAAGTCTTTGCAAATCACTCCACGCATGAGCAAACGCTACACTTTTCGTTGGTCGCGCGGCGAAGAAATCCTGCGCGATCCCGCATTGAACAAGGACGCCGCCTTCACCCTCGCCGAACGCAAGCGCCTGGGACTGGAGGGGCTTCTGCCCGCCGCCGTGCTCACCATCGAACAGCAGATCGCGATGGAGTTGGAACACATCTTCTCCAAACGCGAACCGCTCGAACAATACATCGGGCTGATCGCCCTGCTCGACCGAAACGAAACGCTGTTCTATCGGCTGCTCATCGAAAACCTCGACCGCCTCACGCCGATCATTTACACCCCTACCGTCGGCCAGGCGTGCCAGCAATTCAGCCACATTTTCCGCCGGCCCCGCGGTTTGTTTCTCTGCCCCGGTGATCGCGGGCAAATTGCCCAGCGGCTGCAAAACTTCAAGCAGCGCGACGTGCGGCTGATCGTCGTCACGGACAACGAACGCATCCTTGGCCTCGGCGATCAGGGCGCGGGCGGCATGGCGATTCCCATCGGTAAACTCGTGCTCTATTCCGCCGGCGCGGGCATTCACCCCTCGTTCTGCCTGCCGGTGAGTCTGGATGTGGGCACGGACAATTCCGCGCTGCTGGCTGATCCCTTCTACCTCGGCTGCCGCGAACGCCGGCTGCGCGGCGCGGCGTACGACGCCTTCATCGAGGAATTCGTGCAGGCCGTGAAACAGGTGTTTCCCCATGCGCTGCTGCAATGGGAGGATTTCAAGAAGGCGAACGCCTTCCGGCTGCTGGATCGCTATGCGGGCCGGTTGCCCAGTTTCAACGACGACATCCAGGGCACGTCCGCCGTCACGCTAGCGGGAGTGCTCTCGGGCCTGAGGCTGACGCAACAAAAGTTGCGGGATCAGCGTTTCCTGTTTGTCGGCGCCGGCGCCGCGGGCGTGGGCATCGGCAAGCTGGTTCGAACGGCGTTGCTGGCCGACGGTGTGTCGCCGAGCGAAGCGCGACTGCGACAGGTGTTCATTGACTCGCGCGGCGTCGTCCACCAAGGACAGCCCGAACTGGATCACCACAAGCAGGAGGTTGCGCTCTCGAACGATGAACTGGCAGCGGTGGGACTCAACCCTTTGCCCACCGGCTTGGCGGCCATCATCGACGCGGTGCGTCCCACCGTGCTGATCGGCACGAGCGGTCAGCCCGGCGACTTCACGCCCGAAGCGATCCGCACGATGGCCAGCCATTGCAAGCGCCCGCTGATTTTCCCGTTGAGCAATCCCACCACCAAGACGGAATGCACGCCCGCCGAGGCACTGCAATATTCCAGCGGGCGGGCGCTCGTGGCCACGGGTTCGCCCTTCGAGCCGGTGACATTCGAGGGCCGCCGCCACGTCATCGGCCAGTGCAACAACGTGTTCATTTTCCCCGGCGTCGGTTTGGGCGCGTTGATCAGCGAAGCCAGCCGCGTAACCGATTCGATGTTTCTCGCTGCGGCCCACGCACTGGCGGAGTTCACGACAGGCGGTTCGACGGAGGAGGGATCGCTTTACCCTCGGCTGCAAGCGTTGCGGCAGGTCAGCGGGCGGATTGCGTTCAAAGTGGCGCAGTGCGCCCGCGACGCGGGATTCGGCCGCACCCTGACCGATTTGGAGCTGGAAGCGGCGATCAGTGACTTCTGCTGGCATCCCGATTATCCGACGAGTTCAAAGCGGGCAGTACAACCAGCGCCGGCGCTGACGATGTAGATTGGAATTCCGCCCCGTCATCCGACGGACGCAATCAAGTCAGCGGCGGGATTAATCCCCAGCGAGCCAAGCCATGCGAATAGTCGCTGGACAGCGGAATCCGGCGCAGACAATCTGATTCGGTGATTTTCAACGACAAGACGATTTCTCAAAGCGAGGGTCCTATGCGCCGAGCGGTTTGCCTTACTCAGTTTGCAGCGCTGCTTTCCGGCATCGTTACCACGCTTTTCACGGGAGCCGCTTCGGCGGCGGTGGACACCGCGACCGACTGGCCTGCGTGGCGCGGACCAAACGGGAACGGAATTGCGGCGCCCGGCCAAACCCCGCCCGTGCAATGGAGCGAAACCAATAACATTCTGTGGAAGTCTCCGGTACCAGGGCGTGGGCACGGCTCGCCGACCGTTGTCGGTGACCGCATTTATCTCGGCACTTCAGATCGCACGAAGCAGACGCAATCCGTCCTGTGTTTCGAGCGTGACACGGGGAAGCTTGTCTGGCAAACCGAGGTGCATGGGGGGCAACCTGAGGCCGGGAAACATTCCAACTCTTCGGCCGCCTCGGCCACCGTCGCGTGCGACGGCAGCCGATTGTTCATCAACTTCCTGAACGCTGGTGCCGTCCACACCACGGCGCTCGACATGGACGGCAAGGTGCTGTGGCAACGCAAAGTTTGCGACTACGTCACCCATCAGGGATTTGGCGCCTCACCCGTTCTGTATGAAACGCTCGTGCTGGTATCAGCGGATCACCGGGGCGGCGGAGTCATCGCGGGGCTTGACCGCAGCACCGGCCAAATTGTCTGGAGCGTGCCGCGCCCGAAAATCGCCAACTACACCTCGCCAACCGTTGTGCAGGCGAGCGGCCGCACGCAACTGGTGCTCGGGGGTTGTAATCTCATCACCAGTCTCGATCCTTTGACCGGCAAAAAACTTTGGGAAGTTGAAGGCTCAACCGAAGAATGTGTCACGACCGCGGTCAGCGACGGCGTGCGCGTTTTCACCAGTGGCGGGTATCCGAGAAACCACACGACTGCGATCGTGGCCGACGGATCGGGTAAACTCGCCTGGCAAACGAACACCCGGCTCTATGTTCCCTCGCCGATTGTGAAGAGCGGCCACCTCTACGCCGTGTTGGATTCCGGAATGGCGGTTTGCTTGAAATCAGAAACGGGCGAAGAAATATGGAAGGAGAGGTTGGGCGGTGATTTTTACGCCTCGCCCGTGATGGTTGGTGATCAGATTTACGCCTCCAATCTGGGGGGCAGAACGTTTGTTTTCGAGGCCACCCCCGGCAGATTCAAACTCATCGCGGAGAATCAACTCGGCGACGAGGCTTACGCCACGCCGGCCATCTGCGGCAGCCGCCTTTACCTGCGAGTGGCCAAGCGTGGGGACAATCGTCAGGAATTCCTCTACTGCGTTGGCCGCACACCCGCCAAGCCCGGCAGTTGAACGCCAGCGATAACGAATCCGCGACAGCTTTGCCCCCGGCACCCATTTCGGCATCGTTCCCCAAGAACTGTTCGCAGGGATGAACCTCGCTGTTCTAAAAGCAGTTTGTCGCTGAAGCCGGTGTGACCTTCAGAACCTCGCACTTAGGGTTCTTGACCCGAACGAACTGGACCACAAACTGTTTTGCGCAACGCCCGGCTTTGTTATGATCACTCACATGCGCGCCATCCAGGCAGGAAAATTACCAGATTGCGCTCGTTCGTCCGCGGCGCACCGGCTTCTCCGCTGCATGCTGATTGGGTTGACGGCTATGGGGTTGGCGGCTTCAGCCGTCGAGATTCGCACGGTGGTGGTGACGAACGATCTGGTCATCGCGAAGGATCCGGCGCTGAACGTCCGGTTGATCGTCCGCGCCAGCCAAGTGACGATTGACGGTCAAGGCTCAACGCTGCATGGCCCCGGCGCGGCAGAAAATCTCGCCTCACTGGAGCAGGCTGGCGTTGGCCTTCTGGTCGAAGGCTGTGTCAACGTCACGATTCGCAACCTCCGCGTGCGCGGGTTTGCGACGGGCTTGGTGGTGCGGGATAGTCAGGCGCTGTTGATCGAGGATTGCGATTTCTCGGACAACTACCACAACCCGAAACACGGCTGGGGGGAACTGCCCCCCCGGGGCGGCCTCTTGCTCGAGCGCACCCGCCAGAGTATCTTGCGTCGCAACAAAGCCAATCGCGTCTGGGATGGCCTCCATCTGGTTGATTCAAATGACAACTTGATCGAGGAAAACGACTTCTCCCACTGCTCGAACACCTGCGCTAAACTCTGGCAGGCGTCGCGTAATCGCTTTTTGCGGAACAATCTGTCGTATGGCATCCGCATTGACCGCGCCGCGGGCGAGGTGCATGCCCGTGATTCCACCTCTGTGCTGATCGAAACCGGGTCCGATGACAATTACTGGTTCCGCAACGACATCACCCACGGCGGCGATGGCATCTTCATCCGCGTGCTCAACGGCTGGGTATCGCGCGGCAATGTCTTCGTGGAGAATGACACTTCCTACGCCAACAACAATTGCATCGAATCCTGGAGTCCGGGCAATACTTACCTTCGCAACAAGGCGAACCACGGCAGCTATGGCTTCTGGCTTGGCGGCAGCGACCAGACGGTGCTCATCGGTAATGAGGCAGCCTACAACGGCTTGACGAACGGCAATCATAACGCCCCCGAGCCCGGTTTCGGGCATGGCGGCATCGTCATTGTGAACGGCTCCTCCAGCCACACCCTCCTCAGCGGCAATTGGTGTCATCACAACAACGGAGGCGGCATCGTTTTTCGAGGCGACGCCGCGACGAAAGGAGTGCGTTGGCGTACCAGTCATTGGATCGTGCAACAAAACCGGCTGGAGGAAAACCGCTGGGGCATCTGGGGCCGCTGGGGAGAAGATGTTTGGCTCGGCAACAATACCTTCTCCAACAATGCCAGCGGTAATGATCTGGCCGAAGTGATCCATCTGCACGAAGCCGCCGACAATGCCACCGTGACCCGCGCCCCGCAAGCTGCCTTGCTTGGTCCGGCGCGGACCGCCGTTGGTATTCCAGTTCATTTCGACGCAGCGGCAAGCCAAGACTTCAGCGACCGTCCCCTGCACTTTCGCTGGACGGCAGGAGAAATCAGTGGCGATCAACCCAGGTTCGAACCCACGTTCAGCAAGCCGGGCTTCTACCGGCTCGGCCTCACAGTGCATAACGGCGTGCTGGCGGATCTCGCCTGGCGGGATTTGATTGTCAGTGAATCCGTGCGAGAGGAAATCGGGACCGAGAACCAAGCCGCTCAATGGGGATTTGAACTTGAAGGCGACGCGAAAAAACGCGGAGGCATGAGCTTCACGGACGATTCCGATGCCGTCGCGGGCAAAACCTCGCTGCGCTTCTCGCCCAATCCCTATCCGGGCCAGTACGCCACGGCGATATTTCCGCACGATCGCGACGCGGATTGGAATTTCTCCGAGAAGACGAAAGTCCGTTTCTGGATCAGAGCAACGAATCCAAACCTGCCCGGCTTTCAAGATGCGGGCCCGGTACTCTGGCTATACGGACAAGCTGGCGCGGTGAAGTTTGAACCCGCCAAAGGGCGAAACCTCTTCGGTGACCTCCCCTTCAGTGAGGCGCGCTGGACTTGGATGCCGGTGGAAGTGCCGCTTGCCGGCAACGCCGCCTGGCAACGAGAGACGATTGGCCAGATTGACCTCGTCCACGTCCGGGGGATCGGCTTGGCGTTGGATTCCTGGGGCGGCGATCCGTTCACGGTCTGGCTTGATGGGATGACCGTCGAATAACCAGGTGATGATTCGGGAGGGTAAGAAACACTGCTATCCCGCCGCAGTGTGCCAAGCCAGGAGGATAATAAATCCGTTCTCCCCAGGGCTCAGACTGCTTTCCTGCCGTCCTCTCGCGTCCTACTTCGGGGCGACCTGACGAATCTGGAGTCCGATCAACAAGTCTGAACGTTCAGTTGAGAACATGACCGGGGAAACCAAGATTTTTATACAAATGGTGCGCGCTGTAGGGTTTGAACCTACGACCCCATCCGTGTGAAGGATGTGCTCTACCGCTGAGCTAAGCGCGCAAGGAGTCGCCAAAGTCCCCTGAAAACTATTGATTTTCATAGGTCTTTCGCGATTTCCGCGAGAGCGTATTGTTGAGCTTCCGCACCACCGTCGCAAGCCGAAAATTCATCAAGGTCAGGACAGAAGTCAGAAAGGAAGCGCTCTTGTTCGCGTCTCGCACGAACTTTTTCAACGTCAGCAAACGGTTGGCGGCGCGCAAAAGCGTCAGCGATTGAGTGGGCACCCGCCCCCGGATGTCCACCGTCACCGGTACCCAAGCACAGCAACGGCGGCCACGAGGGCGTTTGATTGCAGCCAGAGCGCGATGGCCGGGTTCGCTGCCGCGCATGGCTATACCTCAATCCCTCTATGGCGAATCTCAAAAACACAAGTCTTGGCGGCCTTCTGGACACCAAGGTCAGAATGGCTGACCAGAGGCTCAACCGCCGAAATATCAGGCAAACGGCCCACGACGAACAAACACGAAATTGCTCGTTCCACAGTCCTCGGGTCATCGTCTGAAAGTCTTGCGAGCGCGGCGGCACGCAGCGTGTCCCAACCGAACGCGTCTGCAAAGCGCGTCACCCACTCCCGAAGCGCTCCTTGGCGAAAACCCACATATTCAGGCTCGCTGCAACTATATGTCAGGCGGTCGAGGAAGCGCTCGATGTCCGCTGATGGCTCACGCTGAGGCATAAAGACCCAAGTTTAGTTACGGCTGCCACCGGACGTGCCGACTGCAACCGCGATGCCGCCGTTCGCTGGCGCGTAGGGTTAGGCTTGCGGGCACTGGGAGAAACGGTGATGTAACCCAAGGCCAAAGCAGCAATATCTCATGGCACGAGTCGGAATTTGTTTTCACCAAGCGGAATGAGCGACATGCGTGGTGGATGACCATGAGGTCAATCTATTGATTTATGCCGCTGAAGCCACTCTTTGATTACTGGCTCGCCACGATCTCTGAACTCTGGGCACTTGTGCCAGAACCCTTTTGTGAGAGAGAACTGATGAAACTGACCATCCAACTCAACCTTGATCTCCGACCAACTATGATTGAAATGGCGTTCGCGGTTCGCCGCGCCGACGCGAACCCCATAGGTATTTGAACCAAACCAAGTGCTTACTTCCATAATAGAGTGCGGGTGGCGACGCCTAACGGCCCAGCGATGGCAGCCACGAGAAGCGCCGATTGGCGCAGCGACGGCCCGCCGTCATTCGCTGGCACATCGTTGGCCGACGTTCTCATCTCAAAAAAAATCTCCCTATCAAGTATATCGCTCCGATGATCACAGCGACAATAATGGCAAAGAGGCCGTACACAAACAAACGGACATTCTTTTCAGGATTAACCTTCGCCAGCGTTGTAGCGAACTGCTCGACCTGCTTCTGGTCAAAATGCAATGGCTGCCCGCTCCGAATGCGCGTCGAAATGCCTTCAAGGTCAGCCTTGCTGAAATAATGGTCGGTGGTCATCACATGCTTTGCCTTGTCCTCCGGGTCGGCGTGCATGTGCTTGCACTTGGGGCATGGTGTCCATGCTCCGTGCTTCATAGCTCCACATTTCAAGCAAACGGCAACAGTCATGTCATGTGTGCGTGAGGTCAACGACCCAGTTCAGCGACACGGCCCACGAGAGCGTCCAACTGCAACCGTCGAACGCCAACAACACTTCCCACTTACGGCCAGCGGAGCCGGTAGAAGCGATTGGGATAGTTCTTCCATTGTGGATCGCTGAAATACAGTGAACCGTTGGTCAGGTTGCAGCTTTGCA
>WBZT01003538.1_pt1 | contig 10200 bp, 8 predicted proteins | sample 5204241 | NCBI WGS metagenome assembly WBZT01 (sample SAMN12344358, study PRJNA552823) | activated sludge metagenome | biome: Activated sludge suspended growth; feature: Nitrification reactor; material: Wastewater; isolation source: activated sludge from nitrification reactor of wastewater treatment...
GTCGCCGGGCTGATCGTCTTCTGGCTGGTCGCGGCAATGGTGGCCTCCTTCCCGTCCCCGACCTTGTCCTCGGCGGTGCGGTCGTCGGCCCTGCTGAAGCAGGTGGAACGGATGGCGCCGGCACAGGCCTCCGACCTGGCCTACTCCGTGCGCCGCTTCCTCGCCGACGTGAACCTGCCCGACGTCTTCTTCGGCCTCGAGGGCCTGCCCGGGACCAAGGTCGAACCGCCGCCGAAGAACATCCCGCAGGCTGCAATCACGGCCAGTTCCTCGGTGGTGCGGGTCTCCGGGCCGACGCCGTCGTGCGGGCAGGGTTCCACCGGTTCCGGGTTCGTCTACGCCACCGACCGGATCGCCACCAACGCCCACGTCGTGGCGGGTATGAGCCAAGTGCGGGTGACTTCCGGCGACGGACGCTCCTGGGGTGCCGACGTCGTGTACTTCAACCCCGACCTCGACGTGGCGGTGCTGTTCATCCCTGGCCTTGGACTGCAGCCGTTGAGCGAGTCGCGGTTGTCCGACGGCGATGCAGCGGTCATCGCGGGTTATCCGGGCGGCGGGCCGTTGGACCTGCGCAGCGCCCGGGTGGTCGCCCGTACCTCCGAGAGCCCGGTCTTCAGCGACAACATCTACGGAGAGTCCGTCAAGCCGCGCGAGATCTACGTGGTCCGCGGCCGGGTCATCCCGGGCAACTCCGGCGGGCCGCTGCTCACCCGGGACGGCCAGTACGCCGGGATCGTCTTCGCCAGCAGCCAGCAGTACGAGCGCACGGGCTTTGCGCTGACCACCAAGACCGTGGACCAGGCGCTGGCGCGGGCGGCGAACCGGACCATCCCGGTGGCGACGGGTTCCTGCGCGCGCTGAAGCTTTGCGACCAACCGCTTTGTGACTCACAGACCAGAAACTGGTCGCTGACTCACATTTCCCGCGGAAAGGCGCGGCCGGGACCTAGCCGATTGACCCCAACCACTCCAGCAGCAACGGCAGCACCACGTCCGGCCTTTCTTCGTGCGGGAAGTGCCCGCAGCCGTCGATCGCCTCGGCCCGGTAGTCCCCGGCGACGTGCAGCTCACTGCCGGTGGTCGTGGCCGAGAGCACCGTCGGATCCTGGCGGCCATGCAGGTGGAGCACCGGCTGCCGGATCGGCTCCGCGCCCATCAATGTGTTGAACCGCCTGCCGTCCGCGCGCACGTAACTGCGCCAGGCCCAGCGGTGGTACTCCATCGCGCAATGCGCCGTGTTCGCTTCGAGGAAGGCTGCCCGGAAGTGCTCGCGGACATGCGGCGTCAGCCATTCCTGGCGCACGGACCAGTCGCGCAGTACCTCCGCCACTCGTATCGCGTCGTGATCGGCGAAGTCGCGCTCCGGAAGCCAGGGCCATTGATACCGCAAGGCATAGCGCCACGCGTTCAACTGCTGCTGGGTACGAGCGGCCTCCCGCAACCGCACGGGGTGCGGCGCAGACAGCGCCACCAACCCCCGGACCGAACGGGAACGCCGGGCCGAGGTCCAGCCGATGTGCCCGCCCCAGCCATGGCCGACGACGACCGCCGACTGCTCACCGAGGCAGGCGATCACCCCCAGCACGTCGTTGGACAACGTGATCGGGTCGTAGCCGCGCGGTGAGTGATCGGACCCGGCGTAGCCCCGCAAATCCATGGCGGCCACCCGGTAACCGGCCTCGGCCAGAGCGGGCAGGTAGCCGCGCCAGGTCCACCAGTACTGCGGGAAGCCGTGCAGCATGAGCACCAACGGCCCAGCACCGGCTTCGGCGAGATGGAACTGCGCGCCGTTGGCCGACACCAGCCGATGGGTCCACGGCCCCGGCGCGTGGATCGCCTCGTACGGCGTGAGGGAGAGCGTCACTCAGCCTCGGAACGTCGCCTTCGTCGCCTCTAGGGCCGCCATCGACCGCTCGGCACCCTGCACGCTCTTGGCGCGCTTGCGCCCGAGCATCACGAGGATCGCGCCGACGATGAACAGGAAGAGCGTGACAATGCCGAAGCCGGCCCATACCTGCAGTCCGAGTTGCACGAGTACGTAGGCGATCGTGACCAGCAAGAAGATGAGCCCCAGTCCGAGGATCACCCCGCCCACGGCAAGCAGGCCGAACGACGAACCGGCGGTCTTGACGCTCTGCTGGATCTCGGTCTTGGTGAGTTCGATTTGCTGCTTGACGAGCTCGGTGGTGTCGGCCGCTGCCGAGCGCACGAGTTCGACGAGGCCGGGCTCGCTGTTCTTGGTGGTCAAAGCCATATGGTCACGATAGTCCGCGCTCATGGTTATACACGTCGGGAATGCCATCCTGATCCTCGTCGCGTTCCTCGACGTCGTACAGGCGCTGGTACTGCCGGGCGCGCAACTGCAGAGCAACAATGGCCAGCATGGCGGCCAGCAGGCTCGCGGACAGGATGCCGACCTTCGCGTCCTCCTGGGTCACGCTGCCGTATTCGAAGGCCAGCTCGGCGATCAGCAGGGACACTGTGAACCCGATGCCGGCCAGTAGACCGATGGCCGCCACGTCCAGCCAGGACAAACCCTTGGCCAGCGATGCCCTCGTGAATCGCGCTGTCAGACCTGCCCCGAGTAGCACGCCGATCGGCTTGCCCAGGACCAGGCCGAGGATGATGCCCAGCGCGACCGGCTCGCTCAGCGAATCCAGCAGGCTCTGACCGCGCAGGTCGACACCGGCGGCGAAGAACGCGAAGACGGGCACACAGAAGCCGGCCGACAGCGGGTGCAAGCGGTGCTGCAGGCGCTCTGCGGGGGATTCGTCCTCACCCGGGTCGGTGGTGATGCGCGTGAGCATGGCCAGCGCAACACCGGCCACGGTCGCGTGGACGCCGGACTCGTGCATGAGCACCCAGGTGAGCCCCGCCAGCGGCACGTACAGCAGGCCGGAGGTGATCCGTGCCCGCTGCGCCAGCCAGTAGGCAGCCATGCACGCCAGCGCCCCGAGGAACGGCAGGACGTTGAACACATCGGAGTAGAAGATCGCGATGACCAGGATTGCCCCGAGATCGTCCACCACCGCCAGCGTCAGCAGGAACGCGCGCAGGGCCACTGGCAGTCGGCGGCCGGCGACAGCGAGCACCGCCAGCGCGAACGCGATGTCGGTGGCCATCGGGATACCCCAGCCGCTGGGCTCACCACCTGCCGCGCTGACGTTCACCCCGAAGTAGATCAGCGCCGGGATGACCATTCCGCCCAAAGCCGCGGCCACGGGGACCGCCGCCTGCGAGGGCCGGCTCAGCGAACCCTTCACCAGTTCGTACTTCAGCTCGAGGCCGGCCACGAAGAAGAAGATCGCCAGCAGGCCGTCCGCGGCCCACGTCGCGAGCGTCAAGTTCAAATGCAGAGCCGACGGGCCGACCGTGAAGTTGGCGAGGTCGTAGTACAGGTCGCCAGCCGGGGAGTTCGCCCACACCAGCGCGATCGCTGCGGCGATGATGAGCAGCGCGCCGCCGACCGTCTCACTCTGCAGTTGCCGCAGCACCCAGAGGCGCTCCGTCAGCGGCAGCCGCTGGAAGATCTCCGATCGGCCGTCAGTCGTCACCCTTGTTCAGGCCCTCACTGATCAGGTTCATCACCGACGGGTCCGCCAATGTGGTGACGTCCCCGAGGCTGCGGTTCTCCGCGACGTCGCGCAGCAGCCTGCGCATGATCTTGCCAGAACGGGTCTTCGGCAGTTCCCCGACCACCATGATCTGACGTGGCTTGGCGATCGGCCCGATCTCGGTGGCCACGTGATTGCGCAGCACTTGCGCGACGTCGTCGGGCGCGGCCATGTCGGTGCGCAGGATGACGAAAGCGACGATGCCTTGGCCTGTGGTTTCGTCCGCGGCTCCCACCACAGCCGCCTCGGCCACCAGTTCGTGGCTGACCAGTGCCGACTCGACCTCGGTGGTCGAAATGCGGTGGCCCGACACGTTCATCACGTCGTCGACCCGGCCCAGCAGCCAGATCGCACCATCCTCGTCGTACTTTGCGCCGTCCCCGGCGAAGTAGTACTGCGGCCAACGGAACCAGTAGGTGTCGATGTACCGCTGCGGGTCTCCCCAAATCCCGCGCAGCATGCTCGGCCACGGTTCGCTGAGCACCAAGTAGCCACCACCGCCGGGACCGACTGGCTCGCCGTTGTCGTCCACGACGTCGGCCCGGATCCCGGGCAGCGGTCCCATGGCCGAACCCGGCTTGCATGCGGTCACGCCGGGGAGCGGGCTGATCATCATCGCGCCGGTCTCGGTCTGCCACCAGGTATCGACGATCGGCACGTCGCCGCCACCGATGTGGTCGCGATACCAGATCCAGGCCTCGGGGTTGATCGGCTCACCGACGCTGCCGAGCAGCCGCAGGCTGGTCAGATCGAACTGGGCGGGGATGTCGTTGCCCCACTTCATGAACGTGCGGATCGCGGTGGGCGCGGTGTAGAGCAGGGTCACCCCGTACTTCTCGACGATCTCCCACCAGCGGCCCTTGTGCGGAGTGTCCGGCGTTCCCTCGTACATCACCTGGGTCGCCCCGTTGGCCAGCGGCCCGTAGACGATGTAGGAGTGGCCGGTCACCCAGCCGACGTCGGCGGTGCACCAGTACACGTCGTCGCGTTTGAGGTCGAAGACGTTGTAGTGCGTGTAGGCGGTCTGGGTTAGGTAGCCGCCGGAGGTGTGCAGGATGCCCTTTGGCTTGCCGGTCGTGCCCGAGGTGTAGAGGATGAACAGCGGCTGTTCGGAGTCGAAAGCCTCGGGTGTGTGCTCGGGACTTGCGGCATCCACCACGTCGTGCCACCAGACGTCCTTGTCCGTCCAGGCGACGTCCTGGCCAGTCCGGCGCACGACGAGCACGTGCTCCACGCTCGGGCAGGCTGCGACAGCCTCGTCCACGGCGGGTTTGAGCGCCGATGGGTTGCCGCGCCGGTACCCGCCGTCGGAGGTGATGACGACCTTGGCCTCGGCGTCCTCGATGCGGCTGCGCAGGGCTTCGGCACTGAAGCCGCCGAACACCACCGAGTGCGCCGCCCCGATCCGGGCGCACGCGAGCATGCTGATCGCCGCCTCCGGAATCATCGGCAGGTAGATGGCCACCCGGTCGCCGGCCTGCACGCCCAACTCGGTCAGCGCATTGGCGGCGCGGCTGACCTGGTCCTTGAGGTCCGCGTAGGTCAGGGTGCGGGTGTCGCCCGGCTCGCCCTCGAAGTGAATCGCCACCTTGTCGCCGAAGCCTGCGTTGACGTGCCGGTCCACGCAGTTGTAGGCCACGTTCAAGGTGCCGCCGACGAACCACTTCGCGAACGGCGCCTCCGACCAGTCCAGCGTCTGCTCCCACGGCGTCTCCCAGTGCAGCCGCCGGGCCTGCTCATCCCAAAAGCCCAGCCGATCTGCTGCGGCCTGGTCGTACATCTCGGCCTTCGCATTGGCCTGGGCAGCGAACTCGGCGCTGGGCGGGAACGTGCGGTTCTCGTGCAGCAGGTTCTCGAGGGCTTCGTCGGACATTGGGCCTCCTTACGGACTTGGGTTCATCCGATCAGGTGCGGCCCGGTCACGCAACGCTCAGCGGATTGTTGCGCTGTTGTCGCTCGGGTCGACGTGTCGCGAGAACAGCGCGACAGAACGGGCTGCCGGGGGCCCGGTAGCGTCGGACCCGTGGATGCCTTCGCCGCCGTCGCCGAACTGCCCGGCGTCGCCGATGCCGCCGCCTCAGCCCGGTCCGCCTTCGACGCGATGTTGTGGGACCGGGGGCTGCGCGCCAAGAGCGAGGAACTCGCCCGCCGTTCGCCACTGGCCGGCGCCGCGAGTTCTGCCGGCATCGACGGCATCGAGGTGGAGTGGAAGGTGTGGAAGGCAGGTCAGGCGGCCGACGACACCCCGATGGGGCGCGCGGCGGCCGGGATCGTGGCGCTGTATGCCGAACTGCCCGCTATCCGCCCCATTTGGGAGAACGCGCCACTACAGGCGCTGGCCAAACTGCACACGCTGGTCGCCCGCCCGGTGACGCCCGACGATGTCGGCCGGCCTCGCCCCGATGCCCCGAATGACCCCCTGCTGCTGGCCACCGCTCCGGACCCGGCCGCCGTGCCGCCACGGTTGGCCGACCTGGCGCTGCGGCTGACCCGTCCGACCCAGGCACCGGCGCTGGTCGTGGCCGCCATCGTGCATGCCGAACTCATGACGATGCAGCCGTTCACCTATGGCAGCGGCCTGGTCGCCCGAGCGGTTGACCGCCTCGTCCTGAGTAGCCGCGGGCTGGACCCGGACAACTGGTCGGTGCCGGAGGCGGGGCTGCAGGAAGCCGGACGGACCGCATACGCGCGGGCGCTGCGGGGATATGCGTCGGGTGAGGTGGTGGCCTGGATCGAGTTCCACGCCGGCGCAATGGCCGCGGGGACGCAGGGGCTGGCCGAGCTGGTCGGTGTGTCACCTCAATCGGGGACATGACACTCGGACCGCGTTGCCTATGAAGTGATGCACTCATTGGTTATGGGGACGCGGGCCATGGTACGACGAATGCTCCTGCCGGACTCTGCACGCGCTAGGACGCGAGTCATGGGCGGCGGTGTCCCCGAGACATCTGCCGGGCACCGACTCCCGCCTGCCGCGCCAGACCAATCCGCAGGCGTCGCCGTGGGCTCCCGACAGGCCACGCCGTTCGCCGCCGGGCTGTTTGCCGCGACCTGCCTGGTGCCCATCGGCCAGGCCATGACTTCCTACGGCCGCTACGTCCTGGATTTCGAACCCATGACGCTGGCCTTTCTCGCAGGGGCTGTCATCGCCGTGGTCGTCCTGTTCTTACCAAGCGCTGTCACCCGACTGACCATGATTCCTCTGGCGATGGTGATCGTTCTGTCGGCGGCGCTGAACACGCTGGGGGCTCTGACACTGGCAGGTGTCGTGACAGTCACGCTACTGCTGCTACTGGCCGTGATCACTGACGCCATCCGGCTCGGAACCGCTCGTTGCGACCTGCTGACGGGACTTCAGTGGGCTGGGTACACCGCTACGGCTTGGCTGCTTGTGTATCTACTTGCTACGGCTGCAATCACAGTGCTCTACAACTGGCTGTACGTGCTTCTGGCCGCGCTGATCGCAGTGCGCGCGCGCCGCACTGGGAGGCTGGAACTGCTGGGTTTGGGGAGTCTCGCGCTTGCCGTGACTGCGGCAGCGAACCTGCTGGGACTCGGCATCCTCATAGGGGAGTCAGTGCTGCTGCTGGGCGTTCTTGCCCTGCTGCTGGCTGCGCCTGCCCCCGCGGGGATGACCAGCGACCTCGGACAAGTTGGCGAGGGATCGCTGGCATGTGCCTGGGCGGATGCCCGCACCTGGCTGCGGCAAGGGTGGCTGGAACTCCTCGCTTACGGAACGGCGAGCACGACGGTGGTTGTCATTGGTGCGCTTGCCGTCCTCCTGGGCGTCTACTACCTGCTCATGTTCTTGCTCGACCAAGCCACCACCTCGGGCAGCGGATCGGCATGGAACGCCGTGCTCTTCGTCGGCGCAGTGTCCTTGCCACAGATGGCAGGCCTGCTGGCCGGGGGCGTCGGTTTCCTGGTCGACCAGGCCATGGCCGTTGGGTTGCTGACTCGCCAGGATCGGCAGCGGCACTTCCTGTCCGCATTGGTCGGGCAACCGGGTACGGCGCTGGCTCTGATGGCTCTGTACTTCGTGGGCTTCCTGGCCTGTGCTATCCCGGGCATGTTCGTGGTTGTCCGCTGGGCTTTCGCCTTACTGACCAGCGCAAGCAGCGCTTCCGAGGCCTTGGGAGCGAGTTGGAACCTAACGCGCGGACCTCGCGGCTGGACGATCCTCGGGTATCAGTTCCTCAGTGGCGTCGCATCCCTAGCCGGGATGTTCGCGGCCTGGCTGGTGGCCGTCGGGGTGAGTCGCGTCTGGCCGGCACCATGGCTCGCGGCCCTGATCGCCGCGAGTATCTGGGGCTTCGTGCTAGCTGTCAGCGCTGTGATGAGGGCCAGCCTGTTCCGCCAGTTCGAGCGGGCGGATCACCTGGTTGCATAGACGGATCCGACGGCCTTACCCGGGCGGTCCAGGCTGGCGAACTCGCCGGTCAGGGCCGAACCGTTGAACACTACGTCGATGTGATCCATGAACCAGCTGTCGTTGGGCTTGTGTATCCATGTGGTGCCGTTCAGGACGAGCCGGTCACCGTCCAGGTAACCGGCTGTCTCGTAGGTGCCCCGGTTGCCCGTGTCCCGACTGGTGGCCGTCACAGTGCCTGTCACATCCTCTCCAACCTGGGTCAAGGAGAGTTCCAGGTCATAAACGACCTCTGACTTGTAGGCGGTCATCGTGCCGGTGTACGTGCCACTGATGTCGCTCACGCCATCCGCTGGGCTCGCGACGGCGGCCTGTGAGTCACCCAAGGTGAAGGAGTTACCCATGCGGCTGGTACCGCTGACAATGTCCACAACCCCCCACGACGGCGAATTCTGGGCGGTGAACGTGACCTGGGACATAGGCAGGTCATCCGGGACGAAAGCGACGGCAACAACTCCTGCGCTGCTGCCAGCCGACAACGGGTCCCAGGCGACCTCGGCGTCCTCACCGGCCGAATGACACGTCGCGCCGGTGTCCGAGTAGTAGACCTCGAAGTCGACGTCCATCGAGAATGTCAATTGGGGCTGCACCTCGGAGTCCGAACGGTTGGTGAGGCTCATGTCGATCGGGACCAACGCGACGGAGTCATCGGTTACACCACATGCCTGGCCGGGAGTGGTGCGGAACCCGTCACCCCACTCGACGTAGGGGCTGTCAGACAAGTGGAGCGGTTCGTCGATCATTCCGTCGACACCCACTTGTGCGTCTATGTCATCGACATACGTCCAGGAGAACTCGCTGCTCGTCGGCTGTCCCTCGACATCGATCCCACCTGCGCCTTCGTAGACCGTGTCGCCGCCGGATCCGCTGTCCCCATCCGAATCGACCACACTCGGGCTGTCTTCAGCGGAGGTCGAATCGTCAGAATCCATCGCCGAGAACGCGAGCATTACGGGCAGCACTGCGAAGAGGAAGACAGACACCACGCTCGCACCGATGCCCGCAAACAGGATGTTGCGTGCCATGCGTGGGTCCTTGTCCTTCACCGTGGCCCATCCGATGATGCCGCCAATCACGCCGAGCAGAGCCCACAGGTAAGACGCCCTGGAGACAGGCATGGTCCTGGACCCGGGATCCGTCTGCTTCACCGTGGGAACCCAGTCGAACGAGTCGGCTTCCCCGCGGGCTGGCTCCTGATGTTCGGTAACGGACGCTGATGAAGACACCGTCATATCGAGCTCCGGCACTTGCGCGCCACAGCGCGGACAGAAGCGGGAGTCGCCAGGGATAGCGGCTTCACATCCTCGGCAGATCACGATGGCCTCCCGCATGCGGCGCAGAAGCTGTCCTGGGCCTGCATGGCCGCTCCACACGAGGTGCAGGACCGTCCTTGATGAGCTCCGCAGTGCCGGCAGAACTGCTCGTCCAGGCTCACTGCTTCTCGACAGGAGGGACAGAGCCGGGCTCGTGAACGCATCCGCAGACCATCCAGGACCTGATCGCGTACCTGGCTGATCTCGTCTGGTCGCACGAATCGCGAGTCGATCACCAGCAGGTCCTCTTGCGGGGTCGCTGCGGCCACGTTGCTGACGAGGCGGATCCCAGCCGCACCCTCCGGTACTGCCGAAACGATCTCCGTGTGGTCGATGGTTTCCCGCTCCAGCCAGCAGGGAAACCGCAGAATGAGTTCCACGTTGGTGTCGGCCGGGCGTAGCAGTCCAGGAATCCAGTGGCCTACCCCTGTGATCGGCGTCGCTTCGTGCGTCACGGCCCACAGGATCGCCACATACTCATTCGCGATGTCGGCCACCGGCGCGGCCTCGTCGATCACCGAAGTTGCGGCTAGCCACGTTTCCCAGGTCAGTTCCTCTGCAAGCATGGATCCTCCTGCTTGCCATACAAACGGCTGTCGTGCTTACCGGAGTGGCCTATACGTCCCCTGAACTGGGGACTGCGCTGAAGGCGATTGGCTCACGCTGCATTCCGGGCGTTCGGTACGCGTCGAGTCGTGCGTCGCGATCAGCTCTGAGGAGGACCGCAGCAGATGATCCTCGTGAGAATCAGAACCCCCGCGGTTATGCGACACGATCCGTTGGGGTGAACCTGCGGCGTGTCGCAGGAAATGCATGACGAGGCAGCCGATGGGGAGGTAGAA
>WBZT01002401.1_pt1 | contig 10198 bp, 11 predicted proteins | sample 5204241 | NCBI WGS metagenome assembly WBZT01 (sample SAMN12344358, study PRJNA552823) | activated sludge metagenome | biome: Activated sludge suspended growth; feature: Nitrification reactor; material: Wastewater; isolation source: activated sludge from nitrification reactor of wastewater...
CGCATCGCCTGCCCGGCCGCCGCCGAAGTTCCGAAGCCCGATGTGGATGCGCCCGTCCAGGAAGGTCCCTGCCGTCAGCACCACCGCCCGCGCGCGGAACTCGATTCCCGTCTGCGTCACCGCGCCGGCGACGCGTTCGCCTTGCAGCAGCAGGTCGTCGACCCCCTGCTGGAACAGCCAAAGGTTCGGCTGCCCCTCGAGTCGCCGGCGCAGGGCCGCCTTGTAGAGGATGCGGTCGGCTTGCGCCCGGGTGGCCCGCACGGCGGGCCCCTTGCTGCCGTTGAGGATGCGGAACTGGATCCCGGCTTCGTCGGTGACCTCGGCCATTGCGCCGCCCAGCGCATCGACCTCCTTCACCAGATGTCCCTTGCCGATACCGCCGATGCTGGGGTTGCAGCTCATCTGCCCCAGCGTCTCGATGTTGTGCGTCAGCAACAGCGTCGCGCAGCCCATGCGCGCCGCCGCCAACGCAGCCTCCGCCCCGGCATGGCCGCCGCCGATCACGATGACATCGAATTCCGGCGGGTAGTGCATGGCGTCGCCAATTTTACGAACACGCCGTCGTTGCGACGTGGCCGGGGCGTTGGAATGTCGCCGCCGGCACGCCCCGCTCGGCGCAACCCGCAGATCGACGACGCTACCATCGTGCCATGGACTGTCGCTCCGCCTGCGCCGCCTGCTGCATCGCACCATCGATCAGCAGCCCGATCCCGGGCATGCCGCATGGCAAGCCGGCGGGCGTCGCGTGCGTGCAACTCGACGCGCACCTGCGCTGCCGGCTGTTCGCACATCCTGAACGGCCAGACGTCTGCCGTGGCCTCCAGGCCTCTTCGGCCATGTGCGGAGATAATGCGGAGTCTGCGCTGACTTACCTGATCGCGCTCGAGGCTGCCACGGCACCCGCATGAACGGCCTGAGCGACGCCGTGTGGCAGCAACTCGCGCAGTTGTACCCCGTGCTGCAACGCATGCCGCAGGCCGACCTGGCCCGGATCTTCCCCGCACACGCCACGCAGGCACGCGTGCCCGCAGGCGCCGTGCTGTTCCAGGAAGGGGCGCCCTGCCGCGGCTTTCCGATGGTGCTCGAAGGCGCCGTGCGCGTCGCCCGTGGTGCGGCGCAGGGGCGTTCGCTGGAGCTGTATCGCGTCACGCCGGGCGAGCTGTGCGTCGTCTCGACGTCGTGCCTGTTCGGCCAGGTCCCGCTGCAGGCCCATGGCACCGCCAGCGAGCCGACCGGCCTCGTTGTGCTGAGCCCGGACGGCTTCGCACGCCTCGTCGAGCACGAGGCGTTCCGCACCTTCGTGTTCGGCGCCTTCGCCGATCGCCTCGCCGATCTGATGTCGCTCGCCGAGGCGGTGGCCTTCCACAAGCTCGACCAGCGTCTGGCGCAGGCCCTGCTCGGCCGCGGCACCGTCGTCACGGCGACGCACCAGGCGCTGGCCGACGAACTGGGAACCGTGCGCGAGATCGTGACCCGGCTGCTCAGGCGCTTCGAGCGCGCCGGCTGGGTGCGGCTCGGCCGCGAGCGCATCGAGGTGCTCGACGCCGCCCGGTTGCGCAGCGCGGCCGCGGGCGGCCTGCCCATCTGAACGCGCTCCCGGGCGCGCCGGCCGCCGGACCGCGCCCGGCGCCGCCCGGCAACGCGTCTGTGACCGTGGTCACTGAAGCGCGCGCGCTGCCACCGCACACTCGCTGCAACGGCCATCCTGCCGTGCCTGTCCGCTGGAGTGCAACCATGGGTATCAATGTCGGCGGCCTCGACCGCATCCTTCGTGCCGTCGTCGGCATCGTCCTGATCGCACTCACGCTGATGGGCACCATCGGCGCCTGGGGCTGGATCGGCGTCGTGCCGCTGTTCACCGCGGCGATCGGTTGGTGCCCGGCCTACCGACTCTTCGGCATGAACACCTGCCCGATGAAGAAGACCTGAACCCCAAGCGCCGGACCGCTCGGCCGGCGCCGCACCACGCGACGCCCGCGGGCACGGGACTCGTCCGCGCCGGCGCATCGGCGCTGGCGCCCCCAGTGCATCCGCGCCAGCGCATCGGCGCAAGCGCCCCCAGTGCATCGGCGCCGGCGCATCGGCGCGAGCGCTAGTGCATCGGCGCCTGCGACGGCACGGTGCGCAGGTCCTGCGCGATGCGCCCGTCGTGCAGCGCGACCACCCGGGTTGCGCTGGCGATCGTCTCCGGCCGGTGCGCGACGACGATGCGCGTGAGCGCGAGTTGGCGCACTGCCTGATTGACGGCACGTTCGCGCTCGACGTCCAGCGAGCTCGTCGCCTCGTCCAGCAGCAGCACGCTCGGCTCCTTGTACAGGGCGCGCGCGAGCAAGACGCGCTGGCGCTGGCCGCCCGACAGCGCCGTGCCCATGTCGCCGATCAGCGTGTCGTAGCCCATCGGCATCGCCTCGATTTCGTCGTGCACCGCCGCCAGGCGCGCACAATGCTCGATGCGCGCGCGCTCGGGCGCGCCGGCAAAGAACGCGATGTTGTCGGCGATCGAGCCCGAGAACAGCGGCTCGTCCTGCATCACCGCTCCGACCGCGGCGCGCCAGGCGCGCACGCCACGGTGCGCGAGCGGCTCGCCCGCGACCAGCACCTCGCCACCGGTGGGTGCGTGGATGCCCAGCAGCAGCTTGAGCAGCGTCGTCTTGCCGCAGCCCGAGGGCCCGACGATGGCCACCGATTCGCCGGGCTCGATGACGAGGTTGACGCCCGCCAGCACCTCCGGTTCGCCGTCGGCATAGCGAAAGCTCACATTGCGCAACTCGATGCGCGGCGAGGTGCCGATCGCCGCGCCGCTGCCGCCGTCGGCTTCGGGCGCCGACAGCACGATGTCGGCCAGCCGCTCGCCGTGCAGTTCGAGCATCTTCAGCTCGGACGCCTTGTCGATGAGCGAGCTCACGCGCTGCGCGAAGGTCTCCTTCCAGGCGAAGAATGCGAACAGCATGCCGACGCTGAAGCGGCCGTCCAGCACCAACAGCGCGCCCAGGCCGATCACCGCCACGCGCTCGAGGCCGAACAGCCCGCGGTTGAGCACCGAGAAGAGGATCTCGAGGCGCCGCGTCGCGATATCGGCGTTCATCGTGTCGACCACCAGGCTGGCATAGCGCGAACTGCGCTCGCCCTGCGCGCCGAACAGCTTGATCGCCTGCACGCCCCGCAGCGACTCGAGGAAGTGGCTGGACTGCCTGGCCTCGAACACCAGTGCCTCCTCCGAGGCTTCGCGCAGCGGCCTGAAGAAAGCCCAGCGCAGCGCGCCATAGGCGGCCACCGCCGCCAGCGCCACCAGCGTGAGCCGCACGCTGTACGCGAGCATCATCGCCAGCGTCAGCAGCACCAGCGTGCCGTCGAGCAGCGCCTCGACGAAACTGGTCGTGAGCGTGCGCTGGATGTGCTGCACGGCGCCGAAGCGCGACCAGACGTCGCCCACGTGCCGCTTCTCGAACCAGGCCACGGGCAGGCGCATCAGGTGCGCGAAGACGTTGAGCAGCCATTGCAGGTTGAGCGTCGCCGACATGACCAGCACCGCCCACGAGCGCGCCGCCGCGGTCGCCACCTGCAGCACGACCAGCAACGCGAAGCCGACCACCAGCGTCAGCAGCAGGTCGCGGTCGGCACTCACCACCACGCCGTCGACCACCCACTGCATGAGAAACGGCCCCAGCAGCACGAAGGCCTCGAGCGCCAGTGCAAGCACGAGGACCTGCGCCAGCGAGCGCCGCCAGCCGCGCACCGGCCCGACGAGCTGCCCGAGCGTGATGCGCTGGCGCTGCACCGCGGGGCGGAAACCCGGCGCCGGCTGCAGCTCGAGCGCAATGCCGGTGAAGTGGCGCGAGAACTCCTCGCGCTTCAGGCGCCGCAGCCCGCGTGCCGGATCGTGGATCACGGCCATGCCGCGCCGCAGCCCGACGAAGACGACGAAGTGGTTCAGGTCCCAGTGCAGGATGCAGGGGCGCTGCAACTGGTCGATCTCGTCGAGCTCGGCGCGCAGCGCGCGCGGCACCAGGTTCAGCGCCTCGGCCATGCGCACCAGGTCCACCAGCGTCACACCCTTGATCGACAGCGAGAAGCGCTGGCGCAGCGTCGGCAGATCGGTGTCGTAGCCGTGTGCGCCGGCCACCATCGCCAGGCAGGCCAGGCCGCATTCGGCGGCCTCGGTCTGCAGCACGAGCGGCACGCGCCGCCCGCCGATGCCCAGCCGCAGTGCGTCGGCCGCGCCCATCACGCCCCGACAGCCCCGCGCTCGCGCCACGCGAGCAACGGCTCGAACAGCCAAGCCACGAGCCGGCGGCGCTCGAGCAGCACGTCGCCCGCCAGCCGCATGCCGGCAGCGAGCGGCACCGCCTCCGCGTCGTGGCGCGCGTCCAGCGCGAGCGTGATGCGAAACAGCGGTTCGCCCGCCGCGGCAGCGGCCGCACTGGTGGCCGGCAGCGCGAGCGCCGCGAGTTCGCTGGGCGCCAGCGGCACCCGCGAGACGTCCACGACATGCGCTGGCCAGTGACCGAAGCGCTCGAACGGGAAGGCCTCGAAGCGCAGCTGCACCGGCAGTCCGGTGCGCACGAACCCGACGGCGCTGGACGGCGCGTACAGCTGCGCCTGCAGATGCGCGCCGGCTGGCACGAGGCTGGCAAGGGCCGACGACGGCGAGACGCTCTGCCCCGGCTCGGCCAGCACGGCGCTCACGGTCCCCGACTGTGGCGCGCGCACGACGATCCGGCGCTCGCCCTGCTGCTCGGCGCTCTCGCGCCGCAATTGCGCGAGGTCGCGCGAGATGCTGCCGGCGATGTTCTCGGCCAGCAGGGGCAGGGTCTGGCGCTCGCCTTCGAGCTCGGCACGTTCGCGCTCGAGGGCCGCACGCTGCCGCGCCAGCGCCTGCTCGGCCGCGCGCAGACCCAGCAGCTCCTCGTCCTTGGCCCGCACCTGGGCCTCCGAGATGAACTGCGCGGCCTGCAGCGATCTCAGCCGCGCCAGCGACTCCTCGGCCAGCGTGCGGCGCTGGCGCTGCAGTCCGACCTCGGCGTCGAGTTGCGCCGCCTCACGCTCGAGCGCCGCCAGTCGCCTGTCGAGCGCGACGCGCCGCGCTGCGGCCAACGCCTGCTGCTGGCGCGCCGCCTCGACCAGGCTGCGGCCACGCTCGTCGATGCTGCGCCGGACCTGGGCTTCGTCGGCGTCCGCCAGCTGCGTGCGCTCGAGCGCCAGCACGAACAGCACGTCACCCGCGGCCACCACCTGCCCTTCGCTCACGCGGCGCTCGAGCACGGTGCCCGCAGCCGTCGGCACGAGCCGGATCAGGCCGCGATCGGGCACCAGCACACCGGGCGCGGTGACGCGGCGCGTGTACTGCGCCAGCGTCAGGAAGGCGATCACCGCGACAAGCGCCGCCACCGCCCCGAGCGTGACGACGCTCAGTGACAGCGGCCGCGCCAGCTGCACGCCGCCCAGCCAGGACTGGGACTGGGCATCGAGCGCCTCGGGGCGAAACAGCGAGCGTGTCATGGCTCGCCAGCGTTCGGTCTACGGCGGCGGTGCCGCACCCGACCCCGGCTTCGAATCACCACCCCGGGCCGACCGCAGGCACGAGGCCACCTGCGGACATGCGGCGTCGAGCCCGAGGCGCTGGAACCCGGGCTACCAAGTCCCCTTGGGTGAAGCCCACGTGCCCTTCGGCGAGCCACCGGCGACCAGCGCCAGTTGCTTGGGATCCAGTTCGACAGGTCTGGATTCGCGCGCCGGCTGCTGCGCTTGGCTCGGGCGTTGTCCACTGGGCTGGGTCTTGCGGCAAAACATGGCTTGCTCCGTTCGACAAGACGCGCGGGATTGCGCGGTTGCCGACATTGAAGCAGCAGCGGCGCATCTGTTGTACTGTCATCTCTGACAGGGTGCGGCGCAGCGCCGTGCCGGAGCGCGCCGCGCGGGCCGCGGCCGTGCGCTGCCGGCGTCAGTGAATGAGCCCGAGCCGCAGCGCCTTCAGCACCGCCTGGTGCTTGTTGGCGCAGCCCAGCTTGTGCGTCGCTGCGTTGATGTGCAGGTTGGCCGTGCGCTCGGTGATGCCCATCACCGCACCCACCTCCCAGGCCGTCTTGCCCTCCATCGTCCAGCGCAGGGCCTCGAGCTCGCGCGGCGTGAGGCCCGGGCGCTCGGGCTGCTGCGCCACCGGCATCAGGATGCGCATGGCGACGTCCTGCGCCACCACTGCGAACAACTGCAGATCGGCGACGATGCGCTGCAATTCGTCGGGCGCCGCCGGCAGCGGCTGATCGCGGTCGACGCCGAGCATGAAGTGGCGCCCTTCGGGCATGTGCAGCGCCATCGCGATGCCGGTCCGGTAGCCGAAGCGCGCCTGCTGCTCCCACAGCTCGCCCACGTTGTGCCGCAGGTAGGTCTGCTGGTTCCAGATGATGGGCATCGTCTGCCGCTTGCAGTGCTGCATCACCGGATCGAGCCGCCCGAGCGCGGGATCGTCGTAGCTGTCCGTAAAGCCGGGCGGGGTATTGTCGATCGCGATGAATTCGCTGCGGCCGGGCGAGCGGTCGATCACCGCCATCGCCGAGACGGTCTCGAACCCCATCCGCTGCGTGAAGCGCACGACCTCGTCGCGGAATTCCTCACGCGTGCGTGCTTCGAGCACTTCGCCATAGCTCCCGGGGAGCATCGATCCTCACACCCCTAATTCGGCGTCCATCCCTGACAGGTTTGACAGTTCCCAAGCGGAGTCGACCTGTCGAAAGATCACGCCATGACTTACGCCGAACTCTCCTCTGCCGCAGCCACCCCACCTGCCGTCACACCCTGGTCGCTGCGCAGGTGGCCGCCATTATTGTGGCAGGTCGAATCGGCAACGCGCATGCGGTTTCGCCACATGGACACGCGTGTCACCTTCCTCGGCGACGACAGCGAGCCGACCGCCGGCCAGACGGTCTGGACGAGCCAGGGCGGCGACGGTGCGGCCGGCATGGCATGGGACTGGGTGCAGATCGGCGAGGGTATCGTCGCGATGGCCGATCCGATGTCCGTGATCACCAATCTGCGGCTGCTGGGTGGCGAAGGCGAAGTGCTGACCGCACATGCGGCGGCGCGCTACCTGAACGAGTTCGTGCGCGCCTTGCCGTGGCAGCACGAGGTGCATCGCGCCATCCGCGGCCTGCCGCACTGAGCGCCCCAAGGGCCGGGCGGCCCCGGGCGCCGAGCCGGCCCCGGTGCGCCGCCCGGCCCGGGCGCGATCACGCCGACGCCGCGTGGCGCAGGCGTCGCGCGACGTACGCCAGCGCCAGCGCCGTGACGAGCACGCAGGCGGCCAGCGCGACGAGCAGGTCGCGCGCCGGCAGCGGCGCGCCTTCGAGCACGCGGCTCATCAGCGTCATCTGGGCCAGCGCGGGCACCCACAGCTGCCAGGGCTGCTCGCCCTCCTGGTTGAACAGCGCCATCATCGGCAGCAGCGTCACCGCCAGCATCACCACGGTGGCGCTGGCCTGTGCCTCCTTGACGCTCCGGCAGCGGATGGCCACCGCCATCAGCACGGCCGCGAGGGCGCCCGCCAGCGGCAGCAGCAGCGCGACGAACCGGCCTGCCTCGCCGATGCCGAAGCGAAACAGCGCCGCCAGCGTCTCGCTGCGCAGCAGCCACTGCCCGGGCAGGAAGCTCGCGCACGACAGCACCGCCACCGCCATCGCCACGCTGGCCACCGCGGCCCACTTGCCGAGCACCAGCGCCCATTGCGGCGCCGGGTTCATCAGCAGCGGCTCGAGCGAGCCGCGCTCGCGCTCGCCGGCCGTGCTGTCCAGCGCCGCGTTGAGCGCGCCGTACAGCACCGCCATCAGCACGAAGAAGGGCACGATGCGCGTCAGTTGCGCCGCACGGGCGCCGACATCGGCCAGGTCGCGCTCGTCGATGCGCAGCGGTTCGACCAGCGCCGGCGCCACGCCGCGCAGCGCCAGACGCAGCGTCGCCTGCTCCTGCGCGAAACCGCGCAGCAGCCGCACCGCGGCCCCGGCGCCGGCCTGCGCGCGCTGGTTCGAGCTGCTCGACACCACCTCCACGCGCGGCGACTCGCCGCGCTGCAGTGCGGCCTCGAAATCGGCCGCCACCACCAGCACCGGATCGCCGAGCCGGCTGCCGCGCAGCTGCGCCTCGTAGTCGGCGGGTGCGGTGCGCACCGTGTAGGTCTGGCGCGCGATGTAGTTGGCCAGCGTCGGCGCGTGCTCGAGCCCCGCCACCACCAGCACGCGCGCCTCGGCGCGCCGTTCCATCGACCCCACCAGCGAGGACAGCAGCGCCAGCACCAGGGGCCCCATCGCCACCGAGCTCAGCAGCACCGTGAGCAGCGTGCGGCGGTCGCGCAGCGCGTCGACCAGCTCCTTGGCGTACACGATCCAGGTCGACGCCATCACCCCGGCTCCAGGCGCGTGGCGGGTGCGCCCGGCGCAGCGGGCATCGAAGGCGCCTGCGCCGCCCGCTCGCCGGCCGTGAAGGCCAGTTGCACGAACGCCTCCTCGAAGTCGTCGCATCCCGTGCGCGCGCGCAGCGCGGCCACCGAACCCTCGGCCACCGCGCGCCCGTGCGCGACCACCACCACGTGGTCGCACAGCCGCTGCACCTCCGGCATGACGTGGCTGGAGAAGACGATGCACTTGCCCTCGTCGTCGCGCAGCCGCGCCAGCGCACGGCGCAGCGCGCGCGTGGCCAGAACGTCCAGCCCATTGGTCGGCTCGTCGAGGACGACGTTGGGCGGGTCGTGCACCAGCGCGCGCGCCAGCGCCGTCTTCATGCGCTCGCCCTGGCTGAAGCCCTCGGTGCGGCGATCGAGCAGCGGCCGCATCTCGAGCAGCGTCGCCAGCTGCTCGGCGCGCGCCGCCGCCGCCGCAGCAGCCAGCCCCTGCAGCCGGCCGTAGTAGACGATGTTCTCGCGCGCCGTCAGGCGCGGATACAGCCCGCGTGCGTCACTCAGCACGCCCATGCGTGCGAGCGCGGCGCGCGGCTGCCGCGCCACATCGATGCCGTCGACCTCGATGCGTCCGGCGTCCGGCTGCACGAGCGCGGCCACGGCGCGCAGTGCCGTCGTCTTGCCGGCGCCGTTGGGTCCGAGCAGCGCGGTGATGCGGCCGTCGGCGGCCTCGAAGCCGAGTCCGTCCAGCGCCTGCACCCGGCGCGCATTGCGGCCACGCCCGTGCACGAAGCACTTGACGAGATCCTGCACGCGGATCACCGCCGCCCCCCCTGCGGCGTGCGCGCGGCGGCGCCCGGCGCGGGGGTCGGCGCGCGCCCCGGCACGCCAGCGACTGCGCCGCCCACGGGCACGAAGACGCCGGGGCGCGGCAGCGCGCGTGCGCAGTCCGCGTCGACCGCCAGCGCGGCCGCGTCGTCCGCGGCATCGATGAAGCGCATGGCCGCCTCGCGCACGCAGGGCAGCATCAGCGTGCCGTGCCCGGCCGCCGGCACGACGACATGGCGCGCGCGCGCGCCGAGCGCGCGCGCCACGCGCGCGCCGTGGCGCGGCGGCGTCGCCGGATCGGCGCCGCCCGACAGCACGAGCGTCGCGCTCGGCGCCGCCGGCACGACGTAGAAGGCCGCCGGCACGGCGCCGCGCGGCCATTGGGCACAAGCGGCGCGATAGAAGTCGGCGTCGCCCTGGCCGAAGTCGGCGCCGGGCGGGTTGTTGCCGAGCGCCAGCCGCGGCACGTCCTCGGCGCAGAGGACCGAGAAGTGCATCCCTTCGGCCAGCCGCGACGAGCGCGCGCCGCCGCCGGCGAGCACGCTCGCCAGCCCCGCCAGCGCGTCCAGGCGCCCCGCGGCCGCCTCGGTGATGGCCTCGGGCAGCGCCGCGGCCACCCAGGGCGCGTACAGCGGCGCGCGCAGCAGGCCGAGCACGAACTCGCGCTCGACGACCAGCCGCTCGACGCGGCCGGTGAACGGCTGCGCCACGTCCGCCTCGCGCGGCAACGAAGCCAGCAGCCGTTCGAGCGTCTCGTGCAGCGCAGGGTAGCGCTCGCGGCAGCGCGCCTCGGCGGCGCAGGCCGCAAGCAGCCCGTCGAGCGCAGCCTGGCTGTCGGTCGACAACGACGCCGGCAGCGCCATGTCGGGCGGCGCCACGCCGTCGAGCACCGTGCGGCGCACCGCGCGCGGGAACTGGCGCAGGTATTCGAGCGCGGCACGCGTGCCGTAGCTGCCGCCCACCAGGTCGATGCGCCCGGCGCCCAGC
>WBZT01003541.1_pt1 | contig 10196 bp, 8 predicted proteins | sample 5204241 | NCBI WGS metagenome assembly WBZT01 (sample SAMN12344358, study PRJNA552823) | activated sludge metagenome | biome: Activated sludge suspended growth; feature: Nitrification reactor; material: Wastewater; isolation source: activated sludge from nitrification reactor of wastewater treatment...
GCCGAGCGGTATGAGGGCTTCTGGGACCCGAATCTGGGAGCCACTGGGAACATGTTCGGCTACGGGGCCTTCCCCACGTACCCGAATCTGATGGACGCCGCCCAGAAGGAGATGAACTCCAAGGGCTTGGACTTCCCCTGGTACATGACCCGGGGCAACCACGACACCTTGGTGCAGGGCAACGTTCCCGCCAGCCTCGAGGTCGCCGGCCTGCTGTCGGTGGAGAGCATCGCGACCGGGTGCAGCAAGCCGTGGCCCAACACGGAGGTCAATCCCGAGGACGCCAAGGGTTTGCCCGGCGACAAGGTCTTCGACTGGCTGTCCGAGCCGGCTCAACTGGGTGGCGTCATCAATGCGCTGACCGTCATGCCCGCAGTGCCGCCGGACCCGAACCGCCGCTACGTGTCGAAGCTCGAGTTCAAGAACATGCTCCAGGGCTCGGACAATGGCCATGGATTCGGTTACGTCGACCGCAAGCAGTTGGCCGCGACCAACCAGAACGCGACCTACTACGGGTTCAACAAGGGCAAGTTCCGCATCATCATGTTGGACACCAATGCCGAGGGCGGCGGCGCGTCGGGCAACCTGGACGACCCGCAGTACCAGTGGCTCGTGGATCAACTGGACCGGTACTCCAGTACAGAGATCCGCAACGGCAAGTTGCGCCACGACGGCGATCGGGACAAGTTGCTGATCATCTCCTCGCACCACACGTTGGAGACGTTCGACAACACCACGCCTGACGAGGCCGCTGGGGTCTGCACCGACAACATGCAGGCGGGATGCGACAGCGATCCGCAGAACTCGGAACCCCTGCACCTCGGGATGACGGGCGACGAGCCGGTGCTGGACCTGCTGCTGCAGTACCCGAACGTCGTTGCGTACGTCAACGGCCACACGCATCACAATGCGGTGCGTGCGTTCAACCGCACTGGCAAGGTCAAGGGCGGGTTCTGGCAGATCAATACTGCCTCGCATGTGGACTTCCCGCAGCAGAGCCGCACTGTGCAGTTCATGGACAACCGGGACGGTACGTTGTCGATCTTCGGGACGATCCTGAACACGGCTGCCTCGGTGAAGGCTCCCAAGCCGGGAACTGACGCCATGGACATGAGCAACTCCGAGCTCGCGTCCCTGTCGCGCCAACTCGCGGCGAACGATCCGCAGTTCTGCTCGACCACGGACGGCAAGTTGCGTTCGGACGGTAGCTGCAAGCACGGCGGCCCCGGTGTCGCCAAGGATCGCAACGTCGAGTTGCTCGTGAAGGATCCACGCAAGTACTGGAACTGGGGTCAGGGCTGATCGCGCAACCCCACCCCGAAGCCGGACCCCTGCAGGACCTTCCTGTGGGGGTCCGGCTTGTTGCGGCGAGCGTCGAAGGGTGACGACCACTCAGCGCGGGATCCTGTACGGTGCCGCTGCCTATGTGCTGTGGGGCATCTTCCCGCTGTACTTCCCGCTGCTGCTGCCTGCCTCCCCTGGGGAGATCCTGGCCCACCGGATCATCTGGTCACTCGTGGTCGTCGGTCTGGTTCTGCTCCTACTGCGGCGCTTCATCCGGATGTTCACCCTGGCCCCACGGCAGCGTCTTCTCCTCGGTATCGCGGCGATCATGCTGTCCGTCAACTGGCTCACCTACGTGTATGGGGTGCTCACCAATCAAGTCGTCGAGACGTCGCTGGGGTACTTCATCAATCCCCTGGTCACGGTGGCGCTCGGGGTGTTCGTCCTCGGTGAGCGACTCAACAGGGTCCAGCTGGTTGCGGTGCTGCTGGCGGGGGTGGCCGTTGCCCTGCTCACTTGGTCCTACGGACGCGTCCCCTGGATCGCACTCACCCTGGCGTTCTCCTTCGGCTGCTACGGACTTCTCAAGAAGAAGGCTGACGTCCCACCGTTCGAGAGTCTGGCGTTCGAGACGACCGTCCTCGTCCTTCCGGCTGCGGCCTACGTCTTGTGGCTGTCGCTATCGGGAGGATCGACACTGGCCACGCAAGGGTGGGGACACGCGCTACTACTGGTTGGCCTGGGCGTGGTGACGGCGCTTCCCCTGCTGCTGTTCGGCGCCGCGGCCACCACGATCCCCCTGGTCACATTGGGTCTGTTGCAGTACATCGCACCGACGCTGCAGTTCCTCATCGGAGTCATGATCCTGGACGAGCCCATGCCCGCGAACCGCTGGTATGGGTTCCTGCTCGTCTGGGTGGCGCTGGTGATCTTCACTGCTGATTCCTGGCGCCGCACCCGCCAGTCCACGCCGAGCCCCGTTGCGGAACCGGTCTAGAAACGTCTACCGGTCCTCGGGGTGGGCCGATTTCAGTCGGCGCCTTGGTAGGACTCCTGGCGCCAGGCCTCGTAGAGCGTGATGGCGACCGCATTGCTCAGATTGAGGCTGCGACTGCCTGACACCATCGGGATCCGTACGACGCGAGCAGGGGGTACCGCCGCGAGTACAGTCTCTGGCAGGCCGCTCGGTTCGCTGCCGAACACCAGCACATCCCCCGAGGTGAATCGGCAGGATCCCAGGGCGACTTCGCCTCCGGTGTCCACCGCGTACATCCGCGAGAGGGGCAGCTGCTCGCACAACGCGCGCCACGATTCGTGGACGGACACCACAGCCCTGTCCCGGTAGTCGAGGCCTGCTCGGGTCAGGCGGCGGTCGGTGAGCGTGAACCCGATCGGGCGGACAAGGTGCAGTCGCGCTCCGGTGTTGGCGCACAGTCGCATGACATTCCCAGTGTTCGGGGCTATTTGGGGGTGCACCAATACCACGTCGAACACCCCTTCAGTATTTACCCTGGACCGTGCCCGCCCGTGCTGCGCTTGCCGTGGTTTCTGTCGCTTCCGTTGTGATCGCTGTCCTGAGTGGATGTGCGGCCACCCGTGTGGTCGTGCCCACCGAGTACGTGGAGGCCGTGCGGAGCGCGGGGCAGCAGTGCCGGGGCATCTCCGCCGACGTGCTGGCGGCGCAGATCGAGCAGGAGTCAGGCTGGGACGCCACCGCCGAATCCGCGCAGGGCGCTCAGGGTATTGCGCAGTTCATGCCGGAGACATGGGGCCGGTGGGGACGGGACCTGGATAGCGATGGTCGCGCCGATCCGTTCGACGCCGCCGAGGCGATCGACGCACAGGCGCGGTTGATGTGTTTCCTCCTGGAAGAGGCCCGCAACTCGGATGTGCCGGGCGATCACCTGGAACTGGCGCTTGCCGCCTACAACGCCGGGCTCGGACCCGTACTCGAATACGGCGGAGTGCCGCCCTACCCGGAGACGCAGGAGTACGTGAAACGCATCATGCGCAACAAGGATGCCGTGAACCTGTCCGGTGGCTGACTCGGCCGCAGGCTCACCGTCGCGTGGGCTTGAGTGTCCAGAGAACAGACATGGCGCCGGTCTGGGTGCCGTCGTCGGTCGTGATGGAGATATCGACGGAGAACTCGGGGCGGCGGCCCTCGTCCAACTCCGCACTGATGTCGGCGGGGTCTCGGGACAGGGTCGCCGTGGCGGTGACACGGCCCTTGGCGAACCTGAGATACCGGATCGTGGCCTCGACGGCGAGGGGAGTGGCGTCGGCCATCCGGTCACCGAAGTTCACGAAGACCAGGGCACCTGAGGCGGACTCCCCCAGAGTGAACATCGCTCCGGCATGGGGCCCGGCCACGTGATTGTGGTACGCGGGCTGGTCGGGCAGCACCATCACGGCGCGCCGCCCATCCAACTCGATGAACTCCAGTCCGAGCGTGTTCACCATGGGAACCGCTTGACCGAAACTGCTCTTGACCGACTCGACATCCATCGCCATGGCCCGACTGTAACCGTCGAGCCCGGCGAGTCTGTTCAGGGGTGGCGCGGGCGCGTACCGGGTTACGGTGGCGCAATGCAGTCCGAGCGTCCGGCAGTGGCCGGGATAGACATCGACGGAGTCATCGCCGATCCCGCCCATCGACTGCACTTCATCGAAAGGCGCCCCCGAGACTGGCGGAACTTCTTCGCCCACGCCTACGCAGATCCCCCGCTGGTCGCGGGGATCGCGGTGGTGAACGATTTGATCAGGCGTGGAATCACACCGGCGTTCGTCTCAGGGCGCCCGGACTACCTGCGCCGCACCACCGTCAAGTGGCTGCGTGAGCAAGACCTTCCGGCCGATGTCCTCTACCTGCGCGCCAGGGGAGATTTTCGGCCCGCTCCCGACCTGAAACTCGAGATCTACACTCGCTTGGCCCAGGAGTTCGAGATCACGCAGATCGTCGATGACGACCAGCGGGTGGTCGCCCGCTTGCGCGACTCCGGGTTCGAGGTGCGCCATGCCGACTGGTTCAAGCCGGACGAACGCGACGCGAAGGCGCTGACCGAGGCCCAGGACGAGTCCGGTCGGTCCTGATCAGCCGGACCGGGCAGCTCTCGACCGCGCATCGAGGTCCTTTTGGATCTGTCGCATCAAGGTGTCGGGCAACCCTTCTTCATCGCGCAGCCGGAGCAGCTCCTCCTGCTCAGCGTGGACCATGCTGACCCGAAGCTGCTGCAGCGATGGACCGCTGTCACTGCCATCCTGTGATGCGTCGCTCTCCCGCGACACCTGGTCGAGACGTAGTTCTGCGCCCGTGCGCAGGCCGTCGATCATCGCGCCGGGGATCGGGTCACCGCTGCGTTCGGCGATCTCCGTCAGTTCCTCCAAGCGCTCCAAGGACGCCCGAGCCAAGGCTGTGCGCACCCGGCGCAGCCGAGCGCTGTCATCAGGTTGTGGCAAACGAAGCGCGCGGGCGAGGGGGCCGGTGGTCGGGGCGAGCAGCAACGACAGCACCACCACACAGAAGGTGATGCTGATGATCAGGTCGCGGCTGGGGAATGGGGCACCCGAGTCGGTCGTCAGCGGGAGGGTCAAGGCTGCCAGTGCGGAGATCGGCCCTCGGGTTCCGGCCCATGCGAGCAGGATCCAACTGCGGGGATGTGACGCCTTGGTGCCGGATACCGCCGTCATCCCGTACACGAACACGAACCGGGCTGCGATCAGTGCCAGCAGAACCACTGGTACTACGAGGATCAGTTGCTGGCGGGCTTGGTCATCAAGTGCTCGCAGCGCCGCGGGGACTTCGATGCCCACAAGGAAGAACGCGACCGACTGCAGGATGAAAATGACGGTGCGCCAGACGTTCTGCGCCTGGATGCGGCCCGTGTAGGTGACAGCGGACGACGTCGCGTGCGCGACGATCAAAGCCGCCACCACCACGGCGAAGATCCCGGATCCGTCGAAACGCTCCGCCACGGCGTAGATCGGGAATGGGGCGACGAGGATGACCCCGTTGGCCACTGTCGTGTCCCGAGAGCGTCGGGTGACGCCTGCCAGCACCAATCCGCCCACTGCGCCCACGAGACCGCCGACCACCACACTCTCGAGCATGATCAAAGACACCTCGCCGACAGTGACGGGGCCGGCAGCGGCGGACAGTGCGAACACCCGCAACAACGTCAGTGCGGTGCCGTCGTTGACGAGACTCTCGCCCTCGAGAATGTTCACCAGGCGCCGGGGCAAGGCGACCGACCGGGCTGTGGCGGAGACTGCCACTGCGTCGGTGGGTCCCAGGATGGCGCCGAGACACAGCAAGACGGTCCAGGGAACGCCGGGGAGCAGCAGGGTGGCCACCCCGCCCACGACGAACGCCCCGAACACCACGAGGCCGACCGCGAGCGCCATCACCGGGCGGGACACCTTGCGCAGGTCGATGATCGAACTGGACAACGCCTCCCCGAACACCAGCGGAGCCAGTACGAGGACCAGCACGAGTTCGGGTTGGGTGGGTGCGTCCGGGCCGATCGGCAGATAGCCGACCGCGAGCCCCACGATCAGCAACGGGAGCGCCGGATTGTGCCCGCGGTTTCGCACGAACGCGGCGATCACCACCGCCAGGATGACGATGCCTCCGAGGGTGAACACCTCATTGCTGATCACAATTGGCCGCTGATCACGAGAGGCCACCGATCACGAGAGGGCCGCCGATCACGAGAGGCCGCTGATCACGAGGGTTCGGCGAAGTCACCCACGGGCGGACAGGCGCACACGAGGTTTCGGTCGCCGTAGGCCTGATCGATGCGCGACACCGGTGGCCAGTACTTGTCGGCCACCAGTTCGTCGACCGGGAATACGGCGGTGCGCCTGCTGTATGTCCGGTCCCAATCGTCGGTGAGCGACTCGGCCGTGTGCGGCGCATGACGCAACGGGGAATCCTCGGCGCTCCACTCCCCTTGGGCGACCTTGTCGATCTCCGCGCGAATGGCGATCATGGCGTCGCAGAATCGGTCGAGCTCGGCCAGGCTCTCGCTCTCGGTGGGTTCGATCATCAAGGTCCCCGCGACCGGGAACGACATGGTGGGTGCATGGAAGCCGTAGTCGATGAGGCGTTTGGCGACATCTTCGGCGGTGATCCCAGTCGCTTTGGTCAGGGGCCGCAGATCGAGGATGCACTCGTGGGCGACGAGCCCCTCGCGCCCGGTGTAGAGGATCGGGTAGTCCTTCGACAAGCGTCGGGCCACGTAGTTCGCGGAGAGGATGGCCACCTCGGTGGCCTGCCTGAGCCCCTCGGCGCCCATCAGCCGGATGTAGGCCCACGGAATCGGCAGCACCCCCGCACTCCCCCACGGAGCCCCCGACACCGGCCCGACGCCTCCGTCCGGATACCCCCGCCCCGCGGGCCCGGCCTCCGGGCGCAGCGGGTGCCCGGGCAGGAACGGCGCCAGGTGCGACCGGACCGCCACCGGGCCGACGCCCGGACCGCCACCGCCGTGCGGGATCGTGAACGTCTTGTGCAGGTTGAGGTGGCTGACGTCGGCACCGAACTTCCCTGGACGCGCGACGCCGACGAGAGCGTTCAGGTTCGCTCCGTCGATGTAGACCTGCCCCCCTGCCTCGTGGACCAGGTCGCAGATGGCGGTGACGTCGGCTTCGAACACACCGTGAGTCGATGGATACGTGATCATCAGGGCCGCGACGGTGTCGCCCTTAGCCTCGAGTTGCGCGCGCAGGTCGTCGATGTCGACATCGCCGTTCTCTCGGCACTTGACGACCGACACCTTCATCCCCGCCATGACCGCGCTGGCGGCATTGGTGCCGTGGGCGCTGCTGGGAATCAGACAGACGACCCGCTGATCGTCGCCGCGGGAGCGGTGGTAGGCGCGGATCGCCAATAGTCCGGCGAACTCCCCCTGGGATCCCGCGTTCGGCTGCACGGACACGGCGTCGTACCCGGTGATCTCCGCCAGCCACGATTCCAGCTGCGCGATCAGGTCGCGGTACCCGGTGAGTTGATGCATCGGGGCGAACGGGTGCAGGGACGCGAATCCGGGCCAGGAGATCGGCTCCATCGCGGTCGCGGCATTGAGTTTCATGGTGCATGACCCCAGTGGGATCATGGCCCGGTCCAAGGCGATGTCGCGGTCGGACAGACGCCGCAGATAGCGCAGCAGTTCGGTCTCCGAGCGGTAGTCGTGGAACACGGGATGGGTCAGGTAGTCGGATGTGCGTCGCACCGCTTCGGGAATCCGGGATTCGGCGGTGAGCGGGATCGGCCCGGCGTCCGCCAGGGCCTGTCCGAACTCAGGCAGTGCCGCGGCGACCCCATCCCACACGGTGGCTACATGCGTCGGTGAGGTGAGTTCGTCGGTGCTCACGGAGACGGTGTCCCGGTCGACGGTGCGTACCCCCACTCCGAGGCGCTCGCACTCCCGGGCGACCGCATCGGCTCGACCAGGGACGCGGAAGGCGACGGTGTCGAAGAACTCGTCGTTGACGATCGCGATGCCGCCCGCGGTGAGGCCCCGAGCCAAGCGATCCGCGTGTCCGTGGGCTCGTTCGGCGATCGCGCGCAGCCCCTGCGGGCCGTGATAGACGGCGTAGGCGCCGCTGATCACGGCCAACAACACCTGGGAGGTGCAGATATTGCTCGTCGCCCGGTCGCGGCGGATGTGTTGCTCGCGGGTCTGCAGCGCCAGGCGCAGCGCCGGCCGTTTGTCGGCATCGAGGCTGAGGCCCACCAATCGCCCGGGAAGGGCGCGCTCGAGCCCTGTGCGCACACTCATGAAGCCTGCGTGGGGGCCGCCCATGCCCATGGGCACGCCGAATCTCTGCGCCGACCCGATGGCGATGTCGGCGCCGAACTCGCCGGGCGGGCGCAGCAGGGTCAGGGCCAGCAGGTCCGTGGCCACAGCGACCGTGATGCCCTGCTCGCGGGCTTGGGCGACCAGGTCGGCCGGGTCGCTGATGGCACCCAGGCTGCCGGGGTAGGACAGCAGGAGCCCGAATGCGTCATCGGGGAGACCGTCCGCTCGCACGTCCCGGATATCGAGTTCGATGCCGAGAGGTTCGGCTCGGGTGCGCAGCACGGCGATGGTCTGCGGGTGAGTGTCCGCGTCGACGATGAATACGTCTGATGCGCTCTTCGATGTCCGGCGGGCCAAAGACATCGCCTCGGCAGCGGCGGTGGGTTCGTCGAGCAGCGAGGCGTTGGCGACCGGCAGGCCGGTGAGGTCGGCGATGAGGGTCTGGAAGTTGAGCAGTGCCTCGAGTCTGCCCTGGGAGATCTCGGGTTGGTAGGGCGTATATGCGGTGTACCAGGCGGGATTCTCGAGGACCCGGCGGCGGATCACCGCTGGGGTCTCGGTGCCGTAGTAGCCCATACCGATCATGGGTGTCGTGAGTTCGTTGCGGGCGGCCAGATCGCGCAGTTCGACCAGCGCGTCCGGTTCGGAGCAGGGTTCGGGCAGTTGCAGGTCGTAGTCCCGGACTCCGGCGGGGAGCACGGCGGCCATCAAATCGTCGAGCGAGTCGAAGCCGAGTTCGGCGAGCATCACGCTCGCATCCGAGGAGTCGGGACCGATATGGCGGCGAACGAAACTGTCGAGCGGGCTGGGGTGTTCCATGAACCCCTCTCAGGGTGTCAGCCCGTACGGCGGGTGCGGCGCGCGGCCAGTTCGTCCACCACGCCGTCCGGGGAGATGTTCTGCCCGTCGGGCGATTCGCCGGGCAGTTCGGACAGGGTGCCCTCGACCTCACGCCACACACTTCCGACGGCGATGCCGAACACTCCTTGACCACCTCGGACCAGATCGATGACCTCGTCCTCGCTGCGGCACTCGTAGATACTCGCCCCATCACTCATGAGAGTGATCTGGGCCAGGTCGGCGTCGCCCCGGTCACTGAGATGCTGCACAGCCGCCCGGATGTTCGGCAGCGAGACCCCGGTGTCGATGAGGCGCTTGACGATGCGCAGGACGAGGATATCCCGGAACGAGTAGAGCCGCTGAGTCCCGGAACCGGAGGCGGTCCGGATGGACGGCTCGACCAGGCCGGTGCGGGCCCAGTAATCCAACTGGCGGTAGGTAATGCCCGCAGCGTTGCAGGCGGTAGGGCCTCGGTAGCCGATGTCCTCGGGCAAAGGGCGTAGGTCGCGGTCATCGAAGAGCGCGGTCTGCTCCTCGCGGGGCGCCTCGGGATCCGCTTGATCCGCCACGGGACCCTCCTCGCTCGACGGGATGACGCTCGGCGTCTGTGACGACGAAAGTCTAGTTCTGGACGCTAGAGCAGGGGGGGTGTCCGGTCAAAGACCCACGCGCTGACACGCCGGGGATTCACCCTGGTGCCTGAAAGTCTTCGGGGCTGACATGGTCGAGGAACTCCCGGAACTTCTCGACCTCCTGATCGGCGTCGGGCGCGGCGTCGTCGTCCGAGGGATCTGAGGGAGTCGCGTCGTCGATTTCGACGCCCGCCTCGTTGAGCAGATCGGCGTCGCCGAGCACCGGAGAGCCGGTCCGCAAGGCGATGGCGATGGCGTCCGAGGGCCGCGCTGAGACCTCACTGCCGGACGCGAACTGCAGGCTCGCGTAGAAGACCCCGTCTTCGAGGTGGGTGATGTGGACGGCGGTGATCTGCTCGCCCAGGGTGTCGAGCATGTCCTTGATGAGGTCGTGAGTCATGGGCCGGGGCGGGGTGACACCCTCTTGGGCGAAAGCGATGGCAGTCGCCTCATTGGTGCCGATCCAGATGGGCAGGTACCGAGAGGTGCCGGATTCGCGCAGCAGGACCACTGGCTGGTTGGAGGGCATCTCCAGCCTCACGCCGACAACGTCCAAGGGCCGCACGATGACCACTGTATCCCCGCCCTCGGTCCCCCGGCATCCCCGCCGCCGGCCCGTCGTCCGGCCCGTCATCCG
>WBZT01003542.1_pt1 | contig 10195 bp, 10 predicted proteins | sample 5204241 | NCBI WGS metagenome assembly WBZT01 (sample SAMN12344358, study PRJNA552823) | activated sludge metagenome | biome: Activated sludge suspended growth; feature: Nitrification reactor; material: Wastewater; isolation source: activated sludge from nitrification reactor of wastewater...
CAATCTCCTCTACGGTATGAAGGAGAAATTGTAGTGGCTATGAGTTGCCAAAAACAGTCTTGCGGCTATCGATTTTCTGTGAGCATACGCAACGCCAAATCTGGCATCTAACGCAAAAAGTGAGCCGACTGCGCCGCTTTTGGCGCAGGTCGGCTCGACTGACGGGTTAGATGCCGGGGATTAAAGATGCTGGAGAACTTTATGCACATGAATGCTGATGAACAACACGCAGTTGAGACATGCGGACCGCTCGAAGCCGACCCGAACGGCAAGAAACCGAACGAGGCTGGCGCGAAGCTGGACGCCGGAAAGAACCGGCTTGGCCTGGTGATGTGCGGGTTTGCGCGTGCGCTGCAAGAGGTTGGCAAGGTTGGAACCTACGGCGCCAACAAATACACCGATAACGGATGGGTTGAGGTGCCGGACGGCGAACGGCGTTACACCGACGCCATGCTGCGGCACTTGATGCGCGAAGCGACAGGCGAGGAACGCGACCCGGACACCGGGCTGCACCACGCCGCACACGCTGCATGGAACGCACTGGCGCGGCTGGACTTGGCGCTTCGGAAGGCATCTAACAGTTGATTGAACAGAATCGGCTATATAGGTGCTACACGGATTCTTGATATCACCGACCATCCCGGATGTTCTTTTCCGGGTTCTGTCGTAGCATTCTTTCCCGGCTTCTACACAACACTATCAGGGAGCAAGAAATGAGTGAAGCATCCCGTCAGGACAGGGAGCGCAGGTTTTGGGACAGGTATCTGAAGATCCTGCATTCACAAGGGATTCAGCCTCCATTCGACCGCTGGCATGTGCTCCGGGCGGAGCAGTTCATCCGGGCGTTTCCCGGACGTCGTCTGGCCGAAATCGGGGCCGGCGAGGTGTCGGCTTACCTGGAGGAAGCGGGGCGGAAGGGGGATTTGAAGGACTGGCAGTACCGTCAACTGGTCGGTGCTACACGGATTCTGTTCAGCCTCGTCGAGCCGGACTGGTTGCCGGGGTTCGATTGGACGTTCTGGCTGGGTTCGTCGCGGCCCCTGGAGGCTCAGCATGCCAGTGTGGCCAGGCAGGCGGGCGTGGCCGTGACGGACGACGGGGCGGCGTTGGCGGAGCGCGCCGGGGGCGGGGGGTGCGCCCGGCTGGTGCATCGCTATGCGGATGCCTTCGCCGCCCTGTCCCGGGTATTGCGCACGCGGGGCATGAGCATTCGCACCGAGAAGACCTACCTGCATTGGCTGTGCCGTTTCCTCGCCTTCAACGACGGGCGGGCGCCGTCAGAGCTGGGGGCGGCCCAGGTGGTGAGCTTCATCCAGCATCTGGCGGTGGAGCGGAATGTGGCGGCGAGCACCCAGAACCAGGCGCTCAATGCCCTGGTGTTCTTTTTCGACAAGACGCTGGAACAGCCGCTGGGGGACCTGGGGCCGTACATTCGCGCCAAGCGGCCGAAGCGGCTGCCGGTGGTGCTGTCCGCCGCCGAGGTCAAGCGCCTTCTGGCGGGCATGGATGGGGTGTATGGCCTGATCGCCGCGCTGCTCTATGGCACCGGCATGCGCTTGCTGGAATGCCTGCGCTTGCGGGTTCAGGACGTGGAGTTCGAGCGCAACCTGATCATGGTGCGGCGGGGGAAGGGGGACAAGGACCGCGTGGTGCCGCTGCCGGCCGCCGTGGCGCCGCGGCTCATGGAACAGCTCGAAGCGGCGCGCCGCCTGCATGAAGCCGACCTGGCCCAGGGCCTGGGCCAGGTGCATTTGCCGGATGCTCTGGCGGCGAAATACCCCAACGCGCCCGGGGAATGGGGCTGGCAGTATGTGTTTCCCAGCGGCCGCCTGTCGGTGGACCCGCGCGGCGGCGTGGCCCGGCGCCACCACCTGCACGAGGATTCGGTGCAGAAGGCCCTCCGCGCGGCCATGCTCCGGGTCGGCATCGAGCGCAAGGCGAGCTGCCACAGCCTGCGCCACAGTTTCGCGACCCATTTGCTGGAGCGCGGGCACGACATCCGCACGGTGCAGGAATTGCTGGGCCACGCCGATGTGTCCACCACCATGATCTACACCCATGTGCTGAACCGGGGTGGCGTGGGGGCGTTGAGCCCGCTGGATGCGCTGATCTGAAGCGTGCCCCGGCCGCCGGGCTGAAGGCTTTCCTGTTTGAAATCCCCTCTCCCGCCGGGAGAGAGGTGGGGGAGAGGGAGCCCGGTTTGGGCTTGGTGATGTTGCACCCTCTCCCCGTTCCTCCCCCGGAGGGGTTGCAGGCAGGGCGCGTCTACTTCTTCGGCGCCTGCCCGGCCATCCTCTCGTACAACTGGCCCAGGCTGAGCTGGGCCTTGGCGTAGCCCTGGTCGGCGGATTTCTGGAACCAGGCCAGGGCTTCGGCTTCGTTCTTCTCGACGCCGGAGCCGTCGCGGTACATCACGCCCAGGTTGTGCTGGGCCACCTTGTCGCCGGCCTCGGCGGCCTTCCTGTACCACTTGGCGGCGACGGCCATGTCCCTGGCCACGCCCTTGCCCTGCTCGTGGATCACGCCCAGGTTGTTCTGGGCGGCGATGTCGCCGGTTTCGGCGGCCTTGGTGAGCCAGGCGACGGCTTCGTCGGCCTTGCCGGCCTTGTGCAGGAGCCAGCCCAGGCGGCTCTGGGCGGCGGCGAGGTTCTGGTCGGCGGCCTTGCGGAACCAGTCCAGGGCCTCGGCCTCGTTCTTGTCCATGCCCTGGCCCTGTTCGGCCATGAGGCCCAGGTTGTACCAGGCCAGGGGTTCGTTCTGGGCGGCGGCCTTGAGGAACCATTCCCGCGCCTTGACGAAGTCCTGGGCGACGCCCTGTCCCTCCCGGTACAGCCGGCCCAGGTTGTTCTGGGCGGCGGCGTCGCCGGCCTGGGCCGCCCGCTCGTACAGGGCCAGGGCGCCGGGCAGGTCGGCGGGGCCGGCGGCGCCGGTTTCCAGCAGCCAGCCCAGGTGGGTGGCGGAGGCCGGGTCGCCGGCGTCGGCGGCCTGCTTGAACCAGCGCGCGGCCTCGGTCATGTTCTTCGGCACGCCCTGGCCCTTCTCGAACAGCCAGCCCAGGCGGTTCATGGAGGGCACGTGGCCCTGGCTGCCGGCCAGGGCCATCCAGTTGGCGGCGGCCATCAGGTCCTGGGGCACGCCGCCCATGCCGTCCCGGTAGATCAGGCCCAGGTTGCCCTGGGCCTCGGAGTTGCCGGCCTCGGCGGCCTTGGTGAACCAGACCACGGCTTCCTTGAAGTCCAGGGGCACGCCGTTGCCGGTGGCGTACTTGATGCCCAGGTTGTTCTGGGCCGGCACGTCGCCCAGCTCGGCGGCCTTCTTCAGCCAGTGGGCGGCCAGGGCCGGATCCCGGGGCACGCCCAGGCCCTGCTCGTGCAGGGCGGCGAGCTGGGACTGGGCGGCGGCCAGGTTGAGCTCGGCGGCGCCGGTCATGAGCTTGGCGGCCTGGTCCATGTCCTGGGTGACGCCCTGGCCGCGCATGAACAGGAGACCCAGGTTGAACAGGCCCACGGGCTCCTTCTGCTCGGCGGCGCGGCCGTACCACTCGGCGGCCTTGGTCATGTCCTTGGTCACGCCCAGGCCGTTCTCGAACATCCAGCCCATCTTGGTCTGGGCTTCCGGATCCCCCGCCTGGGCGGCCATCTGGTAGTAGCGCATGGCCATCTGCATGGCCTGCATGGGATCGGGGATGGGCATGGACATCTGGGCCGCCGCGGGCAGGCTGGCGCAGGAGAGGGCGAGGAGGAGGGGCAGCGCGCGAAGTTTCAAGGCGGTTCCTTTCAAAAAATGGGGTTCCCCGGGTTCATTTCTTGGCGTCCTGCAAGCGGTACACCACCGGCACGTCGATCCAGGCGGCCACGGGCTGGCCGTTCTTGCGCGCCGGGTTGAAGCGCCAGAAGGTCAACTGGGATTGGGCGTCCCGGTCCAGCATGCCGTTGCCGCTGGATTGCTTGAGCCACATGCGGCCCGGCCTGCCGTCGGCCAGCACTTCCACGCGCACGATGGCGTTGCCCTGGACGTTGGCGAGCAGGGCCTGGAGCGGAAAGATGAAGCTGGGGTTGTCCTGGGCATAGGTGGGCACGCTGTTGTCGGTGCCGTCGGGTTTGGGCGGACGGTTGACGGGGAAGCTATGGCCGGGCAGGGGCAGGGGACAGAACGTGGACGGGGCCAGCACGTCCAGGGGCTTGGCCTGGGTGTCCTGGCGGATCACCCGGGTCTCGGCCACCTTGACCGCCTGCAGGCGGCCGGGTTGCCCGGCCGGGTCGTCGCCGGCGCCAGCGCCGGCCTGGGCCGGAGCCCCGCCGGCGAGGGTGCCGTGGCCGCCCTGGAGGGCGCGCATGCCCGTCGGCGCCACCGGCGCGCCTTGCTGGCCACTGGCCAGGGCCAGGCCCGAGGGGGCGCCGCTCCTGGCTTCGCCGGTGCCGGAACGGGCCAGGGCGACACCCGGGTAGGCGCCGCCCGTGCCGGTGGAGACGCTGGCCAGGCCCTTGCCGCCGCCGCTTCCCCCCTTGTCGCCGCCCCGGCCCACGCCGGGTTTGGCCACCAGGGGCCGCATGGCCACGGCCAGCCTGGGCGAGCTGCCCGGTTCTCCCGGCGCCAGGGCCAGGCTGACGCCGGACTGGGAGGTGCCGGGGCCTGTGCCCGGCGACTTGATACGGGTCTGGCCCGCGCCGGCCGTGGCCACCCCGAGCCGGCCGTCGCCGCTGGCCAGGGTGGCGCCCCCGCCGGCGGTGTCGCCCCGGCTGGATGGGCGCTCCGACAGGTTGCCGCCGGTTTTCGTGTTCCTGGCAGGCGCCTTGTCCGGGCTGACGGATTGATGCCCCCGGCCGCCGCCGGCCAGCCTGGCCGGGGCTTCCCTGGAGGTTCCCGCCTTGCTGGCGGAGCGTTCCGCCAGGTCACCGCCCCCGCCGCCGCCCGCGCGCTTGCCCGGGATGGACAGGGGGTTGGCCGAGGCGCCGCCGGCCCTGGCGCTGGCCAGGGAAGCGCCGCTGCCCTGGGCCTGGCTGGGGGCGGCCCGGCCGGATTCGACGGACTCGGGGCCCGCCGCCAGGCCGCCGCCGCCGGCGGGCAGATCGGCCCGCGCCGACAGCACGCCGGCGGCGCTCAGGCGGATGCCCCGGGCTTCGCCGCCGGCCAGGGCGGCGGCCTCCAGGCTGGAACGGCTCTGGGCGCCGTCGCCGGCCGCGACGTTCAGGCCGGCGCCGGAACCCTGGCTGGAAGCCAGGCTGCCCGGGCCCTGGCCGGCGCTCGCGGCCTGGCCGTGGGCGGACAGGCCGGCCATGGCCTCCGCGCCCTGGGCGCCGGGGGCGTTGCCGATGGCGGCCGATGTGCCATGGGACAGGCTGGGACTGGCGGCCAGGGCGATGCCCGCTTCGCCGCCGGGGCCGGACGGGCCGGCCATGCCCGCGGCGGACCGGCCCGGTTCCGACAGGCCGGGTTCGGATGGCGTGGATTCGGATGGCGCGGATTCGGCCTTGCCGGTCTGGGAGGGTTCCGCCGTCGGCTGGATTTCAGGCTGGGACGGGGCTTTGGCGGTTCGCGTGGCGGCGGGCTTGCCGGGCCTGGTCGCCACCTCCACGGGGGCCTCGATGCCCAGGTCCCGCGCGTCCGGCAGGTCGAGTTTGGGGGCGTCCTTGGGCGGTTTGGTTTCGCCGCGCCAGCGGGCTTCCAGGGTGTAAGGCTCGCGCTTGGCCTGTTTCACCCTGGCGGGTTTCTTCGCCAGTTTTTTCTGGGCTTTGGCCTTGGCGTCCGTCAGGCGGGTTTTGGTCCTGGCCCGGGCCTGGGGTTCGGGCTTGGGGGCTTCCAGGGCGATTTCGAAGCTCACCGGCTCGGGTATCGGCGGCGGCGCCTGGCGCAGGCCGAGCAGGACCGCCAGGTGCAGGGCCAGGCTGGCGCCCAGGCCGACCCAATGGCGGCGCTCCACGTGCGCCAGCAGGGCGGAAAGACGCGCCGGCAAACTCACCGCTTACCCTGGGCGGCGCCGGCCTTGCCGGGAGCGTGAGCGGTGATGAAGGTGAGCTTGGCGACGCCCGCCCGGCTGACCGAAGCCATGACTTCGGTGATGCGTCCGTAGGGCACGCCGGCGTCGGCGCGCAACTGCACGGTGAGTTCCGGCGCCTTGGCCAGTTCGGCCTTCAGGCGCGCCTCCAGGGCCGGCAGTTCGATGGGCTTCTGGCCGAGGAAGGCCTTGCCGTCGGGCTGCACGCTCACCACCATGGCCTGGGCCGGCTTGAGGGCCGCCACCGGCGAGGTCTCGGGCAGCTTCACCTTCACCGACTGGAGCAGGAAGGGGGCCGTGATCATGAAGATGGTGAGCAGCACCAGCATCACGTCCACCAGGGGCGTGACGTTGATCTCGCTCATGGTCTTGAAGTCGGTTTCGCCGGAAACCAGGGGGGAGTTGGCACGCAACGCCATGTCAGTCCCGTTTGTCTTCGGCGCGGCAGGCCAGGTTCATGAAGTCGTGGGCGAAGCGTTCCATCTCGGCCACGGACAGGCGGGTGACGCGCACGCCGTAGTTGTAGGCCAGCACGGCGGGGATGGCGGCGGCGATGCCGATGGCGGTGGCCAGCAGGGCCTCGCCCACCGGTCCGGCCACCACTTCCAGGCCGGAGGAACCCGAGCGCGCGATGTTGTCCATGGCGTTCATGATGCCCCAGACCGTGCCGAACAGGCCGACGAAGGGGGCGGTGCTGCCGATGCTGGCCAGGAGCATGAGGCCGGATTCCAGCTTGTGCTGCTCCTTGCGCACCTGCTGGGACAGGCTGCGTTCCATGACCACCTGGCGGTCGCCGGCGCCGGCCAGGGTCTTGCGCTCGCCCATCTGGCGCAGGGTGTCGAAGCCCTGCTTGGCCAGGCGCGCCAGGGCACCCCCGGCCTGGCTGGCGATCTGCTCGGCGGCGGGCAGGTCGGCGGCCTGCCAGAAGCGCTGGGTGAAGGCGGTGTTCTCCTGGCGGATGCGCCATTGCAGCCAGCCCTTGGCGAAGATCAGGGTCCAGGTGACGAGGGAAAACAGGACGAGGAGCGTGAGCGCCAGGTTGACGGCGGTGGAAGCGGAGTAATGGATCATGACGAGCCCGGGAATGAAAAAGCCCGCGCATTATAAGGGGTCGCTAATGAACAGGGTTCCCGGTATGCGGCGATGCATGGCGGCCCTTGTCCCGGGCGCCGCGTTCCCCCCGCAATGCCCCGCCGCAACGCCCCGCCGCAACGCCCCGTCATGAGGCCCGCCGCACCGCCGTGGTGCGGGCCTCGCCATCCTTCGGGCAGGCATCGCCACCACTGCTCCCGCCGCGCCCGCGTGGCGGCTCGCTCCAGGGTATCAGTCGGGGGGAAGGCGGCATCTGGCATCCATCTTGCTCAAGATGAACCGTGGCCGCATCGCTCCCCTCATAACGACAACTTGCATACTCCTCCCTTTCCTCCACGCCCCTCGGGGCGTTTTCTTTGGGTGCTGGTCGCGTTGAGTATGGATGTCGCGCTGTTGGGGGTAGTGGTTTTCTTCCCCCTTTATCCCCGTATGGCGGCTTTCACAAAGTGGGGTGTCCCGCCACGCGCGTCCCGCGACATCGACGGCTACACTGGGACCAGAATCCCCGCACCGGATCGCCCACGATGCTTCCTTCCATTTCCTCCCGCTTCGGCCATCTTTTCGCCAAGCCCGCCGCGCCGGACGACGCCCGGGGCGGGCGTTTCGTCGTCGTGATCGAATGCCTGCTCAACCAGAACGCCCGGGACCGGGGCGCGGCGGCCTATCCCGCCGTCAACGACGCGGTGGTGGCGTTGTGCGTGCGCCATGGCGTGGGCCTGCTGCAACTGCCCTGCCCGGAAATCCGCCTCCTCGGCCCGGATCGGGCCCGCCCGCCCGGTGTCCGCATCCGGGATCGCCTGGATACGCCGGCGGGGCGGCGCTGCTGCCGGGAGATCAGTGACGAGGTGGTGGATCGGGTGCGCGGCTACCTTGAACAGGGCGTCGAACTGCTCGCCATCCTGGGCGGCAACCCGGAAAGTCCCGGCTGCGCGGTCCATACCCGGGCGGGCGGCGGGGAAGCGCCGGATGCCCGTTCCGGCATCCTCATGCAAACCCTGGCGGAGGCCCTGGAAGCGGCCTCCATCCGGGTGCCCTTCCGGGGCATCCGGGACTGTCGGCCGGAATGGCTGGAAGAGGATCTGCGCTGGCTGGAGGAACGATTCCGGCCGTGATTGTCACGTGTCGAGGAGGTGGCCTGATGGATGCCAAAACAGATACCCACACCCGCCCAATCTTCATCTTGCTGCTCGCCATGCTGACCGGCTGCGGCGCCGAAACCGTGGGCACCGCCGCCGTCGGCGCCCAGACCCAGGTCGACGCGGCCCGGGAGGCGGAGGCGGTCAAGGCCAATGTCCAGACTCAGCTGGACGCCGCCGCCCAACTGGAAAAACAGCGGCTGGAGCAGGCCGAGGCCGCCACCCGGCCCTGACGGGCGAGCCGGCCCACTGTCGTGATCAACGCCCCCAGCGGTTGCGCTCGATCTGGCGTCGCAGCTCGCTGTCTTCTTCTTCCCAGCTGGCTTCCACCTCGCTGGGATGGCAATCCTCGGCCCGCTCTTCCCGCTGAGGCGCGGGCGGGTTGGCCGGCGGCGCCCCGGTGCCATTCCAGGCAAACGGGTTCTTGAACCGGGGCGGGTCCGGCAGGCAGTCGTACTTGTAGGACGGCGGCCAGCCCGTCTCGTAGGGCAGGAAGGAGATGGTCTGCTCGAACACCAGGGGCTGGCCGTTGGGGGTGGGGGGCAGGCGCGGCATGTCCTGGATGGCCTTGCGGGCCAGTTCCGAGGCCTTGGCCGAGGTGGACCAGAGTTCCTCCGCCTGGGCCAGGGTGCCGTCCGGGTTGATGGTGATGCGGAAGCGGACCTGGCCCTGGTCCGGGCCTTCCACGGCGGTGCCCATCTGGCTGCGCACCTGCTGGCCCCAGGCGTTGCGATAGCGCTTGCTGTTCTTGAGGGTGTAGGTGGAGGCCAGTTGCCATTCCTCGGCGCTGGGGGCGGGCGGTGCGGCCAGGGAGGCGGGCGTCTTGGGCGCCTCGGCCGGCGGCGGCTCGGGCTGGGCCTCGTCCCGGGGCGGCGGGGGCTCGCGGGGTTTCTCGGTCTTCTCCGGCGGCGGGGGCGGCAGCTCGATCAGACGGGCGTCGAGAGGGGCTATTTCGGCTGGCTGTCCCTCCGCGCCCGGCATGAACGAGGCCCCGGCCCAGAGGCCCAGCAGGCCGACGAGGGCCGCGCCGGGCAGGGTGAGGGGCAGGCGCCGCCAGGGACTGTCCAGGCGCCAGTCGTAGCCGGCCGCATGGGCCTTACCGGCCATGCTGGACGGCGATGAGGAAATGCTGCGCGCCCGCCTCCCGGGCCTTCATCATGGCCTGGACGATGACGCCGTTGGTGGCCGCGTTGTCGGCGGCGATGATCAGGCTGGGGTCGGCGGGGTTCAGCCGCGTCTTCAGGGTGGGGGCCAGGCCGTCCAGGGTGACCGGCGTCTTGTCCAGGAACAGCTTGCCGTCCGGCGTCACCGTCAGGGTCACCAGCGTTTTCTTTTCCATCGGCGCCGCCGCGCCCCGGGGCAGGTCGACCTTGACCGCGTTCAGTTGCCGCATGGTCAGGGAAGCCAGCATGAAGGTGGCCAGCAGGAAGAACATCACGTCGATCATGGGGATGATCTCGATGCGGCCCCGCTTGGGCTGGCGGCTTCTACGCAGTTTCATGACGCGCCGTTTCGCGGCCGGCTCCGGCTTCCTGGGCATCCAGGCGGATATGGTCCACCAGGCGGGTACCCAGGCGCTCCATCTCGTCCAGGGTCTGGGCCTGCAAACGGGTCAGGTAGTTGAAGCCGAACAGGGCCACCAGGGCGATGAGCAGGCCCACCGCCGTGGCGATCAGGGCCTCGGCCACCCCGGCGGTGACGCCGCCCGGGTTCACCAGGCCGTCGGGGCCGATGAGCCGGAAGGACCGCATCATGCCGAAGATGGTGCCCAGAAGGCCCAGCAGGGGGGCGGCGGTGATCACCGTGTCCAGCACCCACATGCCCCGGCCCAGGGCCTTCTCGATCTGCTGGGCCTCGTCCCCGGCCCGGGATTCCACCCACCAGGCGGGCTTGGCGCGGTTGTCCATGATGACCCGGAAGAAGCGGCTGAAATAGTTGCGCGGCCCCAGGTCGGCGAGCTGCCGGTCCAGGT
>WBZT01003543.1_pt1 | contig 10194 bp, 3 predicted proteins | sample 5204241 | NCBI WGS metagenome assembly WBZT01 (sample SAMN12344358, study PRJNA552823) | activated sludge metagenome | biome: Activated sludge suspended growth; feature: Nitrification reactor; material: Wastewater; isolation source: activated sludge from nitrification reactor of wastewater treatment...
GTTGCGGTAGAGCCGTGCGCGGTTGGCGGGTGCGTCGGCCGCGCGTGGGAACCCGCGGGCGGCAAGCCACCGCGCTCTGGGGCACACCGTTCGGCCATCGGCATCGGGTTCGATGTCGTTCGGGCCGGCGTCGGCGAGAGCCGCCGGAACCTGCGCATCCCAATGCGTCATCAACACGTCGAGGTCGCCGTCGCGGTCGAAGTCCGACAGCGTCACCCCGTGGGCCTGGGCGAGCGCGGCGTCGCCGAGCGCAGGAAGGTCGGCGAGGCCGCTGGTGGCCGTGGCATCGGCGAACGTGCCGTCGCCGTTCGACAGATACACAGCGGGCGACGCGCCACCGGCCGGCGTGACGATCAGGTCGAGGTCGCCGTCGCCGTCGATGTCGCCGAACGCAGCGGCCGACGACCCGCCTGCCGGACCCTCGACCCCCGCGGCGGCCGCTCGGTCGACGAAGGCGCCGTTCCCATCGTTGATGAGGAGCCGGTTGGGCAGTCCGACCCGTGTGAGGTACACGTCAAGGTCGCCGTCACCGTCGACATCGGCGACGGCGGCGCCGGCGGTCATCGCCGACTCGCCGGTCAGGTCGGCGTGGCTGTGCGGCTCGGCGAGCCCCGCCCGCTCGGTCACGTCGACGAACCTGAGCTTCGTCATGGCCACGGCCGATCGGTCCCTCGGTTCGGCGGGCCCGGCAGCGTCGTGGCGCGTCAACCGCACGGCCACGAGCGTGGCGACGATCGCAGCGAAGGCCAATGCCGGTGCGACGCGACCGACGTTCGATCCGGACATCTGCGGGCCCCTCCGTTCGCGCCGTCGGCGAGATGGTAGCCGGGGGTCCTTGTGGGTTCGCTGCGTGCGCGCCCATACTCACGCCGGGAGGGGATACGTGAGCACGACGTCAACGCTCGACGCCGCACATCCATCGACGTCGGTCGCGGGGAAGCCGCGCGGCCTCACGTTTCGGCCGCCGCAACTGCGCGATCCCCGGTTGCACGTCGCCGCCGTGCTGCTGACCGTGCAGGTGCTCGGCCAGACCGTGATCGACTGGGACCTCTCGGTCGCGCAGATCCTCGTCGCGCTCGGGTCGGCCGCCGCGGTCGAGTTGGCGATGACCGTGCCGGGCTCCGGTGTGGTGGCCTGGCCGGCGAGCGCGCTGCTCACGGGCAACGGCGTGGCGCTCATCACGAGGGTTCCGGGAACCGAGCACGGCGACTGGCTGTCGACCCGCGGGTGGTACGTGTTCGCCGCGACCGCGGCGTTGTCTGTACTGAGCAAGTACGTGATCCGGGTGGGCGACCGGCCGCTGTTCAACCCGTCGAACCTCGGACTCGTGCTCGCCTTCCTGATCCTCGGATCGGGCATAGCCGACCCGCAGGACCTGTGGTGGGGTCAGCCGTCGGTCGGCCTCACCGTCACGTACGCGGTGATCGCGGTGGGCGGACTCGTGATCACCACACGGCTCGGCCTGCTGCGCATTTCGCTGATCTTCTGGTCGGTGTTCGCCTCGCTGACGGGCATCGCCGCAGCGCTCGGTCACGACATCACCGCTCGCTGGAGTCTCGGGCCGGTGAGCGGCTGGACCTACTGGTCGACGGTGACGCTCTCACCGGAAGTGCTGATCTTCCTGTTCTTCATGATCACTGACCCCCGCACCGTCGCCCGTGGGCGACGCGGGGCCGAGCTATACGCCATCGCCGTCGCGACGATCGGCGCGCTGCTGGTCTCGATGCAGACCACCGAGTTCGCCACGAAGGTGGCCCTGCTCACGGCGCTGGTGATCGTGTGCGGGCTCCGCCCCGCTATCGAGGCGTGCGGCGATCGGCCCGGTCGAATCGCGATGGTGGCGCTGCCCGTTGTGTCGGTGACGGTCGTGCTGCTCGCCGCACCCCGCCAGGCGTCGCTCGACCCGACGGCGCCGTTGCCGACCGTTGAACTCGCGGCCGACCGGGTGGGTCTCGGCGACGGGTTCGATTCGCTCGGTGGCTCGTTCACCCTCGCGGATGCTCGTCGCGTCGCCGAGCGGACTGCCGGGGCGTTGCTCGCGGTCGACCGTGCGCTCGCACAGGGCGACACGGCGGCGCTCCGCCGGGTGACCGCCGGGCCGTACCGCGAGACGGTGGTGCGCGCGGCCGCGTCGCGTCCCGAGGCGCCCGTGCGCACCTTCGACTCGGCCCGCTTGGATGTCGTGCGTGAACGCGCCGAGTTCCAGGCGCAGCCGCGCCTGCTGGTGCACCTGACCGGCACGCTCGACGGCCGCCGTTGGAGCGGCGACTACCACGTCGCCGCCACCACGGCCGACGTGCACATCGAACGCGAGGTCTAGCTCGGGTCTAGCTCGGGTCTAGCTCGGCGCGGCGGCGAGGTTTCGGGCGGTCAACGAACGCGCGGCGCTCACGATCGCGAGCCCGAGAACCTCGAACTCGGCGGTCAGATCCATCTCGGGCTCCGAGATGGCGGCGATGAACAGGCCGTCGACCGAGGCAAAGGTGAGGCGAACGAGCTGGCGAACCTGCGGTGGCGTGAGCGCGGGGAACGAGCGCGCGTACCCGACGATCACCCGGTTGTGGATCTCCATGCGCGACTCGTGAAACCGTCGGCGCGCGACGGCCTCGACGGGGCGGCGCTCCAGCAGGAGCATGAGTCCGAGCCGAAGGAAGTCCGGATGGGTCATGACTCGGACGCACTCCTGGCGGAGCCCGTGGACCATGCGCTCCTCGTCGGTCGCGTCGGCGGGGGCCGGCTCTGCCTGGTCGAGGGCGGCCGACCAGGCCTTGAAGCTGCGGTCGATCACGGCGGCGAGGAGATCGTCCTTGCTCTTGAAGTGCCAGTAGATCGAACTGGCAGGGAGCCCCGAGAGCTCGCTGACCAACTTGAAGCTCGTGCCGTCGTACCCCCGATCGCCGGCGATCTTTGCTGCGGCATCCAAGATGGCGTCACGCGAGGCAACTCCATTGGCTCGTTGCTGTCGGTGTGGCATCCGGCTCTCCTCGCTGTGGAGGCTATCGGGCTCCTTCGGCGAGTCGGCCGCAGAAAGAATCTTGTTCACCGCTCAAGGCGGCGGGGAGACGGCCGAACGATCTCTCATGGAGCAGTCACTACAGGAGCGCGGCGGTCGTCACCGCCGCTGGTCACTCGTCGGAGCGGTGGTCGCCGTGGTCGCGTCGTTGCTGGTGATCGTCGCAGAGCCGAATGCCGGTGCCGCGCCGATCGCCCCGGTGCCGAACACCGAGATCACGCTCGCGGTCGCCGCGGATGGGACGGCGTCGTTCTCCGACCCGGCCTTCGTCGCCGGTGACGTGGGCGACCACACGCCCGGCTACGACGCAGGCGCCAACAACGGCATCGTGCGCACCTTCGACACCGTGACGTACCGGGTCGACTGGAATGCCAACGAGCGTGCCGCCGACGAAGTCGAGCTGTCGATGACGCTGCCGGCGGGTGTGCGCTGGAAGCGCGACACGACGGGGATGGTCGCTCCCGGCTGCCTCGACGACGCCGCGGGCTCGTCGATCAGTGCGGATGGACGAACGTGGACGTGCGCGCTCGGCTCCAAGGCGCAGGGCACTGCCGGAGCGATCTTTCCGGTAGCTGAGGTCGAACAGCTCGGCGACGGTCAGCTGGTGGCGGTGCATGCGTCGCTGAGCACGTTGCAGGCGGGCGTGGTGCAGTCGAACGACGTCACCTCCATCGTCTCGGCAGCACCGAGCGCCAACTGGGTCAAGGGCAACCAATCGGGCAAGGCCGCCTCGAACGGCATGAAGCCGTACGACCCGGCGCTCGCCGGTCCGTCGACCCCACCCGGGCCGACCCAGATCGACGACGTCATGCGCTCGGGCGTGCCGGGCCGGATCTTCATATACCCGATCTGGCTCGAGCCCGGCGATATCGGACACAAGGGATCCGAGCCGCTCGACGACACCTACACCTACACGATCTACGACAACGCGTGGGCGCTGGCGACGGGCGCGATCCTCGCGCCACAGTCGATGATGAATGCGTATGCAGGCGGGCGCACGGCGTGCGGCGGGTACGACGGCACCGGCCCGCTACCGCTCGGCACGCAGACCTCGCAGTCGACCGCCGAGAACACCACGCCGGGCGCCCTCGCCGGCGGAACGGTGACCTGCACCGACACCTCCACCACCGATGGCGTCGTGCGCCTCGACATCGCCGGGCAGGACACCTCGCACACCGCAACGAAGAACGCGGACGGAACCCGCAACACGCTGAACGCCAGCATCACCGCGCAGATCGCCTGGTGGGTCCCGAGTCGGCGCTGCGCTCCCGCGCCGGTGTCGCCAACGACGGGGGCTCGTACAACGCCGGCGTGACCCTGAAGAACGACATCTCCGGGTCGGCGAGCGTGAGCACGCAGCCGTCGGGTCCGAGCACGGGTGCCGGCCCGACGATCACGCCGATCACGCTGCGGTCGGCCTCGGGTGGGTTGTTCGATGAGTCGACCACCGCCGACAACCGTGCCGCGAACAGCACCCTGTTCGCCTACACGATTCCGTGCTGCGAGTCGGTCTGGAGTTACACCCGCTTCGATCCGGGCGCCTATCGCGAGGCCCGCTACGTCGGATCGTCCGACTACGACTGGACGGTCGGCGACTTCCGTTCGCCGGTCAACGGCGGCCTCGGCCAGGGCCTCAGCGCCGGCATGAGGGAGTATGGCGGACCCTCCGACATGCGTTCGACCAGCGGCGAGTGGGACGGGAAGAACGAGGCGCCGCGCAACACGGTGGTCACGATCACCACCGCGGCGTTCGGCCATTCGACGCCGGTCGGTTCGGTCTACCGCTCCGAATACCTCCACAGCTGCACGGCGATCGATACCACGCACCTGCAGCTGGTGCCGTTGCCGAGTTCGTTCCCGGTGACCGAGATCCACGTCCCCGACGTCGCGAGCGAGCGGTGGGGCCGTCCGACGGCCGCCGACACGTCGACGACATCGACGGGTGCGCCGAACGCCGGCCCCCTCGCAACGGCGATCGCCGGGCCCGCGAAGTACACCTTCCACGACGGCCGGATGGCCAAGCCGAACGCCACGTTCGGTGCGAACAACCCCTCCGGGTTCGTGGACGGCGTGGCGCAGACGACGCCGTTCGTCGTCGAGTTCGCACACGCAGGGTCCGGCTATCACGCCGCGCAGGGCCTCACATCCGGCGGCGACCCCTCAGGGGTTCCGACGGGAACGGTTGGCTCCAACGTCGGCGCCGGCGGCGTCACGTGCAACGACGGCGATGCGGACGCGTCCGGCTGGGTCGCCGGCACCGGTGATCTGTCGGTGTTCGACGCAGACGGCGACGGCCGCTACGAGGGCATCGACCTGGTGCGTGTGCGCACCCTGGAACCGATCGCCTGGAACGAGGTCGGCGGCGTGGTCGTGCACCTGCAAGCGCAGGTGGGCGCATCACCCGTCGCGCACCCGAACGGTTCCGAAATCTACATCCATTCGTCGCGCGCCTTCGGGCCCTGGGTGGGTGGGCAGCCGCAGATGGACGGCAGCTGCATGAACACGATGGACTCCTCGCTGACGCTTCCTGCCGTGGGCGACGACCTCTCGCACGGCTGGTGCAACCTTCCGTACGACGCCGCAAACGAGGGAACCGGTCTCGACCCCGACGCCGTGGAGCTGTCGAGCAGTGTCGGATGGGATGTGCACAGTGACAAGCTGACGATCATCGACGCGCTGCCGAAGGTGACCAAGGTCAACAACGACGGGCTGTCCGACTACGTGCGCAACGGCGACACGGCGACCTTCACACTCACCCCGAGTGTCGTCGGCGCCACGATCGACACGGTCACCGCCATGTCGCTCGTCGACACGCTCCCGTCGACGATGGAATTCGTGTCGGCGACGCCGGTCCCCACCTCGGTTGCGGGGCAGGTCCTGACGTGGGACCTCGGCGATCATCCGGGCGGCTGGACGGGATCGCCGATCGAGGTGACGGTACGCATCGTGGGTGCCGGCCCGAATCAGGCGCTGAAGAACGCCGCCACGGTCAGCGGCTACCCGACCGGTGCGCTCGCGCCGAGCACGGCGGTCGCGTCGGCCTTTGCCTACACGCCGGCGGCGTACCGTGAATCGTCGATCGTCAAGGCGGTCGGCGCGATGGACGGGCCGTGCACGCGGTTCCCGGAGGCGCCGGGCGGGGCGAACTTCCCGACGTCGGTGGCGGACGCATGGGCGCAGAACTGCTCGCGTACGTCGCTGAACGGTGACCTCTCCTTCACGTTGGGTGTGACCAACTCGGGTGGCGAGCAACTCACCAACTATCGAGTGGTCGACGTGTTTCCCTTCGCTGGGGACGGCGTCGAACCGCAGGACGGCTTCTCGGGTTCACCCAACACCGGTGGTCCCGCCGACGACGGTGACGGGCGGACGCCGGCGTCGTCATTCGTGGGAACGGTCGGGTTCGGTTCGATAACCGGTCTCGCGGCCGGTGAGACGGCCCTGTACTCGGCGAACGCGCCGGGCTCGATCCCGCGTGATCCTGATGAGGCGGTCAACGGTGGGACGACGTGGTGCACCGATGTGTCGGGCGGTACTGCGACGTTCGGGTCGGGCGCGTGCCCGACCGGGCCCGATTCGGTGACGGCGGTGATGATCACACGCACTGCGTTGACGCCGGGTCAGAGCCGGTCGTGGACGCTGAATCTGACGACGTCGGACAACGCGTGCGACGACGTGTACACGAACAGTTTCGGGGCACGAGCGGTCGGGACGGCGCAGGCTGCTCCGACGCCGACGGCGACCGACATGGCGCTCGAGATGCGCTCGAACGACGTGTCGGCGATGGTTGCGTGCACGGTCGACCTGGCGTTGACGAAGAAGCTGGGTGCCGGGCAGCCGGGCCCGTTCCTGCCGGGCGATCACGTGTCGTTCGACGTGACCGTGGAGAATCAGGGCACGTATCCGGCCGAGCCGGTGACGGTGTCGGATTACGTGCCTGCGGGCCTGCGGTATGTCGCGTCGGACAACGCGGATGCGTGGGGTTCGAGCGATGTGAGCGGTCCCGCGACGGTGAGTCGCGTGATCCCCGGTCCGATCGTCCCGGGCGCGTCGTCGACGGTGCCGATCGTGTTGCGGCTGACCTCGTCGGCTGCTGGCACGTTGGTGAACCGTTCCGAGGTCTCGGCGTTCGACACCGACGGGGATCCCGCCAACGGATCGTCGGCCGGTGACCCGTTGGACGTTCCGGGTGACGCGGTCGCGAACCCGCTGGCCGATATCGACTCGACGCCTGATGTCGACGTTGCGAACGACGCCGGGGGAGCGGTCGGCACGGCTGCCGACGACTCCGTGGCCGGCAATGGCACCGGCACGCCGGGCGACGGTACGGCTGCGAGCGACGAAGACGACGCCGATCCCGCGGCGATCGACACGACGGCACCGCCGGTGTTCGACCTGGCGCTGACCAAGAAGCGTGCGCCCGGTCAACCCGAGCGGGTCTCGGTGCCGCCGGCCCATCCGGTGGTCCCGTTCGAGATCACGGTGGTCAACCAGGGTCCGACCGACGCGTATCGCGTGCAGGTGACCGACACCCCGGCTGCGGGCATGTCGTTCGTGTCGGTCGCGGGTGCCACGGGCACCGCGCCGACCTTCGAGATTCCGCTGGTTCGCTCGGGCGACTCCGTGACGTTCACGGTGAACTACCGGCTGGACGACACGTCTCGCGCCTCGTTCGTGAACCGCGCCGAGATCTCGGCGTTCGACAACGACGCCGATTCAGCGAACGCACTCCCAGTGTGGGTGGTCGACGTCGACTCGACGCCCGACACCGACCCGGCGAACGACGCTGGAGGTTCGCTCGGCGACGCGTCGGATGACGCGGTCGACGGCGACGGCAGCGGCACGCCCGGCGGCAGCGATGCTGCCGACGACGAGGACGACGCCGATCCGGCGGCCGTCACGCTCGACTACGACCTGGCCGTGCGCAAACGCATCGACCCCACCGACAGCGCGGGGGCCGACGGTCTGGTTCCGGGCGAACGCGTTCGGTTCTTGATCGAGGTATTCAACCAGGGTCGCGATGTCGACTCGGTCTCGGTGGTCGACGGCGTCGCGGCGTCGTCGGGGTTCCAGTTCGATCCGGCCGACAACCCCGCCGGGACGGGCAGCGCCGGTTCGTACGCCGCTCCCTCGGCACAACCCACCTACGTGTGGGATGCCACCGACCCGGAGAAGCCGGCGCTCGTGTTGAGCGGCGGCATCGAGGCCGGTACGTCGGTGGTGGTGCCGGTCGTGTTGACCGTCGCTACGCCGATGCTGTCGGGCGCTGCGCTCAACACTGTCGAGATATCGGCGTTCGGTGACAGCACGAACCCCGACCCGTCGTCGGTGGTGGATCGCGACTCGACACCCGACTCGGATCTGACCAACGACGTCATGGTCGACGACGTGATCGACTCCAACGCGACGACACCGCCCTCCGGGCTCGAAGCGGACGAGGACGACCACGACATCGCGAGAGTGCCGTGGTGGGATCTCTCGCTGGTCAAGACGGCGGGCACGTTCAAGTTGAACGCCGGTGCGACACCCCTCGAGGCAACGTTCACCGTGACGGTGACCAACCAGGGGCCGACGGCCGCGCAGAACGTGCATGTGGTCGACACCGCCCCCGCCGGGTCGGTGATCTCCGGGACATCGAACGTGCCGGCCGGCACCTCCTGCACGATCGCCGGAGGCGGCACCGAGGTCGAATGCACGATCGACCGGATCGAGCCGGGGGCGACCCTGAGCCTGGACGTGACGATCGAGATCGTCGACCGTTCCTTGGGCATCTACGAGAACTCGGCAGAGATCGCATCGATGCAAGGAACGATCGACCGCGGCTCCGGCCCCGAACTCCTCGACGTCACCGATATCGACTCCGTGGCCGATCGTGCCACGGGCAACGATGTGGTCTACGAGGCCGACGGCGACCCGTTCGGGTATCCGAGGAACTCGAGCAACGACCCCAACTTCCATGACGGCGTCGCGACGGTCAATGAACCGAACCCGCTCGACGAGGACGATCACGACACCCAAGCGGTGGTGCTGCCGGTCGCGGTCGGCGACTACGTCTGGGACGACGCGGATCGCGACGGAGTTCAGGACGCGGGCGAATCGCCGATCGCCGGCGTGGTCGTCCACCTCTACGACAAGGACGGGGACCTGGTCGCGTCGACCGCGACCGATTTGAACGGGTTCTACGTGTTCGACGACCTCGATGCGGGCACCTACAGCATCGGCTTCGAGTTGCCCGCCGGGGGCCGCTCCTGGACGATCGCCGATTCGGGGTCCGGCGTGGACAGCACCGATTCCGACGCGCTGTTCTCCGACGAGTCCCAGGCCGAGGCACGCACCGCTCCGTTCGAGCTGCGCCCCGGCGCTCCCAACATGGCCGTCGTGACACCCGGTGATGCCGGTGAACTCGGAGTCGCTGCGCTGGCGGCGGCCACCATCAACCGCACGATCGATGCCGGCATCGTGACCTCCGTGTCGATCGGTGATTTCGTGTGGTTCGACACGGATCGTGATGGTGTGCAGGATTCGGGTGAGTCCCCGGTTGAGGGTGTGGTGGTGAATCTGATCGATCCGGGTGACGGGTCGGTTGTGGCAACCACGACGACTGATGCTGACGGGTTCTATTCGTTCACCGGGTTGATTCCGTCGACCGAGTACACGGTGGAGTTTGTGGCGCCGTCGGGTGTGTCGTTCACCGACGCGAACGCTGGGGCTGACGGTGCCGATTCGGATGCTGATCCGGTGTCGGGTCGGGTGTCGGTCACAACCCCGGCGAACGGTGCCAATTCGGCGTCGACGCCGGATGATCCGACGATCGATGCTGGTTTGGTCGAGTTGGATCTGTCGATCACGAAGCGGCTCACGTCGACTGGGGTGGTGTCGCCGGGTTCGACGGTGACCTTCGAGTTGGTGCCGCGTAACAACGGTCCGGTGGATGCGTTGGCGGGCTGGTCGGTGACTGACGTGGTGCCTGCGGGGTTGACGTTGGTGTCGATGACCGGTGACGCGACGTACACGTGTGCGGGCGCCTCCTGTGTGTCGAGCGTGACACTCCCGACGGGTGCTGATGGTGGTGCGGTGACGGTGACGGCGACGGTTGACGCGGGGTTCACCGGGACGGCACACAACGTCGCCTATGTCAGCCCTGCCGGGTCGGAGATCGTGGAGTCGAACCCGTTGGTGGT
>WBZT01003546.1_pt1 | contig 10193 bp, 6 predicted proteins | sample 5204241 | NCBI WGS metagenome assembly WBZT01 (sample SAMN12344358, study PRJNA552823) | activated sludge metagenome | biome: Activated sludge suspended growth; feature: Nitrification reactor; material: Wastewater; isolation source: activated sludge from nitrification reactor of wastewater treatment...
CGGCATCGGCGTGATTCCGGTGGCCGTCGGCCTGGGTCTCGCCGTCGTCGTCGGATTGGCGGGTGGGTGGCTCACGGATCGTTCCCGGGAGTTCCAGTGGAGTTCGGTCGACAGCCGCGAAATCGCGGTGTTCGCCCTGCCTCTGCTGTTGCTCGGGCTCGCCACCATGACCGGGGGCAATGTCTTCATCGCAGCCTTCGTCGGTGGTCTCATCTTCGGTGGCGCCTCCAGCACCTTGCGAGCCGAGCCCGAAAGCAGTCAGTTGCTGCAACTGATCACGGACCTCTTCAGTCTGGCCGTGTGGTTCATGGGCGGTGGCCTCGTACTGCTGGTGGTCGAGTTCGGGATCCGTTGGCAGTGGGTGGTCATGGCCCTGTTGATCCTCACCGTTCTGCGCATGGTCCCGGTCTGGATCAGCCTGTGGGGCACGGGATTCCGGTGGCAGACGGTCGCTTTCTTCGGCTGGTTCGGGCCGCGCGGGCTCGCGACCGTCATCTTCGCGATCCTCGCCATCGAGGACCTGGGCGACTCCGCACCGCTGATCACCGATGTCATCGGCACCCTCGCGGTGACCGTGCTGATCAGTGTCTTCGCACACGGCATCAGCGCCGGACCCCTGGCTGGGCGCTATGCCGCCTGGGTCGCCCGCACGCACCCACCGATCGAGCACGAGACGGCCCCGGAACCGGCTCCCACCCGCGGTGGCATCGCCGGTCGCCCGGGCTGAGTCTCAGCCGGCTGAACGGGATCGACCACACCCCTGCCGAGAACTTCGCGCTATCTCACGCCATCTCGCGCCATCACGCGGCTTGTGCGGCGTTCCCGCCAGCCGGACTGCTCACCCCGCCGGATATGGCGCGGTGAGCGCATTCCACTCCGTACTGGAGGGCCTCAGCGCTCGATATCGCCGGCGATGAAGGCCTCGACAGCCGTCTTGGCCTCATCATCGGTGTACTGCACCGGCGGGGACTTCATGAAGTAACTCGATGCGCTCAGGATCGGGCCACCGATGCCGCGGTCCTTGGCGATCTTCGCTGCGCGCAGGGCGTCGATGATGATCCCGGCGCTGTTGGGGGAGTCCCACACCTCGAGTTTGTACTCCAGGCTGAGCGGCACATCACCGAAGTTGCGACCCTCCAGGCGGATGAACGCCCACTTGCGGTCGTCGAGCCACTCGACGTAGTCGCTGGGCCCGATGTGGACGTTGCGCGATCCGATGTCCCGCGACATCTGCGAGGTCACGGACTGGGTCTTGGAGATCTTCTTCGACTCCAGTCGCTCGCGCTCGAGCATGTTCTTGAAGTCCATGTTGCCGCCGACGTTCAACTGGTAAGTGCGGTCGACGGTGACGCCCCGGTCCTCGAACAGTTTGGTCAGCACCCGGTGGGTGATCGTGGCGCCGATCTGGCTCTTGATGTCGTCGCCCACGATCGGGACGCCGGCATCGGTGAACTTCTTGGCCCACTCGGGCGTGCCCGCGATGAACACCGGCAGTGCGTTCACGAACGCCACACCCGCGTCGATCGCGCACTGTGCGTAGAACTTCGCGGCTTCCTCGGATCCCACGGGCAGGTAGCACACCATCACATCCACGCGGGCTTCGCGCAGCGCCGCCACCACATCGACGGGTTCGTCGGCGGCTTCGGTGATGGTCTGCATGTAGTACTTGCCCAGACCATCCAGGGTCGGGCCGCGCTGAACGGTGACACCGCTGGGCGGGACGTCACTGATCTTGATCGTGTTGTTCTCGCTGGCGAAGATGGCGTGGGCCAGGTCCTGCCCGACCTTCTTCGCGTCGACGTCGAACGCGGCGACGAAGTCGATGTCATTCACGTGGTAGTCGCCGAACTGCACATGCATCAGCCCCGGCACCCGGGACTCCGGGTCGGCGTTGCGGTAGTACTCCACGCCCTGGACCAGGGACGAGGCGCAGTTACCGACGCCGACGATCGCGACGCGGATGGATCCCATCGTCGTACTCTCCTTCGTTCACCGGCGGGCGTTGTGCCCGTTGTCCGGGTTGGTGGTGACGGCGCTGGATGCGCCATGTGTCTCTTCGTTCTCGATCAGTTCTCGCAACCAACTGACCTCTCGCTCGACGGAGTCGAGGCCGTGCTGTTGAAGTTGCAGCGTGTAGGTGTCCACTCGCTCGCGGGAGCGGGTCATGGATCCGCGCAGAGTGGCCAGGCGTTCCTCGAGTCGCGAGCGGCGGCCCTGCAAGATACGCATACGCACATCGGCGTTGGTCCGCCCGAAGAATGCCAGATGGACTCCGAAGCGGTCGTCCTCCCACGCCTGCGGGCCACTGTCGTCGAGCAGTTCCGCGAAGCGATCCTTGCCGTCGGCCGTCAAGCGGTAGACCACCTTGGCGCGCCGGCCAGACAGTGCCGGCGCCCCCTCCGGGGTACCGATCGGTCGCTCTTCCTCGATGAGCCCCTGACGCAGCAGGTCCTTCAGGCACGGGTACAGCGATCCGTATGAGATCGCACGGAACGTCCCGAGTACTCCGTTGAGTCGCTTGCGGAGCTCGTAACCGTGCATGGGGTTGTCCTGCAGCAGGCCCAACACCGCGAACTCCAGGACGCCGGAGCGCTTCGCCATGCCGTCCCTCCTTCGCAGTCGGACCGCGGGTCGGTGCGTCCCGTGGCGGGAGGCAGTGATAGGAATGCCTAACGCTGCCGGATACATCGTCCGGTTCGATCGTTCCGACATATTCAGTCGACGTATCTCACCAACGTGTCGAGTCAATGTATCGCATCGATATATTGACCGAAAGCCTCAGCACGCGGTGGGAATAGATTTGTGACGGGAATCACAAGTTCAGCGCTCCCCTGGGAGCCCCGTCAGTAGGGTGACGGAGCGAGCGTCAGGCCGCACGAGCCACAATCGGAGGGTGCGCGACGATGTGCGAGACGATGATGTGATCTCCGGGCCGAAGGGGAGCGATGCGCCCTCGGGTCCGGCCGTCCCCCACCGCCGGAGCCGAACGCGCAGCAGGCAGATCCTGCTGGTGGGAGATCTGCTGGCCATCGTCCTGGCGTATCTGACGTCGGTCTCCGATCCGCCGTGGTACGAGATCATCACGGGTGTGGTCTTGATCGTCGCACTGCTGCTGGCGCGTCAGTACCAGATGAAGATGTCACTCCACGTACTCGACGACCTGCCGCGCCTTGTGGCCGCCACGATCGTTGCGGGAGCCGCCAGTGCGGCGATCCTGGCGCTCATCACACAATCTCTCCTGGGCGGCCGGGATCAGATCTTCCTCGCCTCGCTCGTGGTGCTGGTGGTGGTCGTCCGTACTGCTACCTACTGGCTCGTTCGCGAACTGCGCCGTCGGGGGCATCTAAGAGAACGAACGGTGATCCTGGGAGCGGGTCAGGTGGCCCGGGATCTCGGGGTCTACATGGTGACCGATGGGTCGTACGGGTGCACCCTGGTCGGTTACGTGGACAGCGACCCAGCGCTGCCCGATTCGGCGCTGCCCGCCTCCAATCTCGGCCCATCCGAGAATATGGCGACCATCGTGTCCGACGAGCGTGTCGATCAGGTCATCATCGCCTTCACGGTCGCTCCCGAAGACCAGTTGGTTCCGATCATCCAGACGTGTGATCGGGCCGAGGTGAGCATGTACATCGTGCCCCGACTGTTCGAGCTGACGGCGCAGCGCGGCGCCTCGGATGAAATAGACGGGATCCCCTTGCAGCATCTCCATCGAGCGCCATTTCGCTCCCCCACCTGGTGGCTCAAGAGAGCGATCGATATCACGGTGTCCGGTCTCGCGCTCTTGCTGCTGTCGCCGTTACTCCTTCTTCTGGCACTCATCAATCGCATCGTGGACGGACCCGGAGTTCTCTTCCGGCAGCACCGGGTGGGAATCGATGACGTGGAGTTCGAACTGTTGAAGTTCCGCAGTCTCCGCCCGGCCAGCGAGACGGAGAGCGCCACCAACTGGAACGTCAAGCATGACGATCGACTGTCCTGGTTCGGCAAGTTCCTGCGCCGGTCGTCGCTCGATGAGCTTCCCCAACTGTGGAACATCTTCCGGGGGGACATGAGCCTCGTCGGGCCCAGGCCGGAACGACCTCACTTCGTCGACGAGTTCTCGGATCGTTACGCCCGCTATGACGCGCGGCATCGGGTGCCGTGCGGTTTGACCGGTTGGGCGCAGATCCACGGCCTGCGCGGGGACACCTCGATCGAGGAGCGTGCGCGCTACGACAACTACTACATCCAGAACTGGACACTGTGGCTGGACCTCAAGATCATGCTGCGAACCCTGACGGCCTTCATGAAGGGCTCCGGATGACGGGCGCGCCGGACACTCCGTTCGCCGACCCGCTTCGGGTTCTGCATGTGTGGCAGCCGATCGAGGCCGGGGTTCCCCGGTACGCCTGGGCCGCTGCGGAGTATCAAGGCGATCATGGCTGGGACGTGCATGCGGCGTGCCCGAACCCAAGTCCACATCACGGTGTGACCACCCACCGTTGGCCGGCGCAGCGCAACCCGGTCAAAGGCCTGCGTCGCGAGTCGCGGCGACTGCGCCAACTCGTGACCCAGATCGCCCCGGACGTAGTGGTGGCGCACTCCGCGAAGGCCGGGCTGGTCGTGCGGGCGACGCTGCGCGGTGAACTGCCCACCGTGTATGTGCCACACGCGTGGCCACACCTGGCGCTCCCGCGACCGGCACAGCCCATCGCAGTCGGCTGGGAGCGGTTCGCCGCACGCTGGACCACCACGGTGGTCGCGGTAGGTGATGGCGAGGCCGAGGAAGCCGTCCGTCGGTCCATTACCGTGCCGATCGAGGTGGTCCACAACCCTGTTCCGCCGGGCTGGGTTCCCGCGACTCCCGCTGACAAGGACAGCGCCCGTAGCGAGCTGGGGCTGCCGGATGGGCCCATCGCAGTGTGCGTCGGGAGGTTCTCGCGCCAGAAGGGTCAGGATGTCCTGGTCTCCGCCTGGCCGATCGTCAGACAACGGGTCGGCGACGCGACGCTTGTGTTGGTCGGCGACGGACCCGACCTCGAGAGCGTGAGGCAATCCGCTGGACCCGGTGTGCTGTTCCCCGGTGCCTCGCGCGATCCGCGCCCCTACCTGGCGGCGGCGGATATCGCGGTCCTGCCGTCACGCTGGGAGGGGCTGTCCCTGAGCATGCTCGAAGCCATGGCCAGCGGTCGCAGCCTGGTGGTGACCGACGTGTCCGGTAGCGAGGTGGTCGAAGCCTCAGACGGCGGCGCCGTCGTTCCGGTCGATGATCCGCAAGCGCTGGCCGACGCAATCGCGGCCCGACTGAGTGGTGACATCGATGCGGCAGCGGAGGGCCGACGGGCAGCGGACTTCGTGGCGGAATTCCACAACTTCGATACGGAGATGATCCGGCTGGCGGAGGTCATCGCGGCGGCGGGTGGCAGTCGCCGGCCTGTCGTCGGCACCGGATGACGCTGAGTTCCGAAACCCGATCGGATGGGGCGCTCAAGTAAACGCTGAGTTCAGCCGATGGCCGTCAGGTGATGACATCGACGGGTGCACTTCTTCGCAAGCTGGCACTTCTTCGCCAGTTGGCGTTGATTCGCAAGCTGACATTGACCGGGGTGGCCGTGTTCGCCGTGGTCGGTTTGACGATGGTGGCTCCTCCAGCGGGTGCGGCCGGTCCGACGCCCGTTGCCTGGCAGGTTGGTGATCCGTCTTTCACCGCCCCGACGGCCAAGACACCCATCGCCGGTGTCCAATACCACGGGCTGTGGAGCGACTACACGGACGCCACTCGGGCCCGGATCCTCGACAGCCTTGCCGCGGCCGGTGTCCAACATGTGCGATTGGACGTGGCGTGGGCGCAGATCCAACCCAATCTGCCCTCGGCTACCAACGGTGGATACGACCTCGGATGGGCTGTTCCCCGGATCGACGCCCGACTGAAAGAGATCACCGATCGCGGCATGAAAGCCCTGATTGTCTTCTACTGGGCCCCCCAATGGTCGACGGGGACTTCGGAGAAGAACGGCGTGCCCCGCAGCGCTGCCGAGTACGGCGATGCTGCTGCTTGGGCCGCCAAGCGGTGGAGTTCGTCGCTGGTCGGGATGGAACTGTGGAACGAACCTGATCTGCCGGAGTTCCTGGCCAACACGTCCGTCGCCACCTACACCAGCCTCGTGAAGGATGCCTACTCGAAGATCAAGGCTGTTGCCCCCGCGGTGACGGTCGTCGCCGGGGCTCCGACCTATGTCAAGACCTCGTGGTATCAGGGCTTCTACGACAATGGTGGTGCGGGTCACTACGACGCTCTCGGCATCCATCCCTACATCGGGGTGGCAGACCAACCAGTGACCGCCTGTGAGTCGAAATACCGCGAGTACTACCCGTGCAACATCCCGAACCTGATCTCACTGATGCAGGCACACGGTGACGGTGCCAAGAAGATCTGGGCCACGGAATACGGCTGGTCCAGTCACGACGAATCCGCCTACACCGCGCCGGTCCCCAACTGGAAGCGAGGCGTCACCGAGGCGGAACAAGCCGACAATCTTCTGGCCATGCAGAACCTGCTGGGCTCGTACCCCCAGGTCGAGGCATCGTTTTGGTACAACGACTGGAACAAGGCGACCGGCGATCAGCAGGAGGACAACTGGGGTTTGCTCCAGCGGGACTTCACGCCCAAACCCGCCTACTTCGCCATGAAGTGTGCCGTCAGCGGTATCTGCGGCGCCCCCACCACCCCGACTCCAACTCCGACTTCAACTCCGACCTCGACACCGACTCAGATCACGCCGACGCCAACACCGGATCCCCCGACGGCGACACCGACGCCGACTCCTGATCCCACGACCGCGACCCCGACGCCAACACCGGATCCCACCACAGCGACACCGACGCCGAATCCCACAACAGCGACCCCCACCCCGACCCAGCCCACGCCCGTGATCCCAGCCGCGCCGACCGGCCTCCAGGGATTCGCACCGAGCTCCAGTTCGGTGAAGCTCACGTGGTCAGCGTCCAGCGGGGCCACCAGCTACCTCGTCTATCGGAACTCGAAGAAGGTCGGCACGACGGCGAGCACCGGTTTCACCGACTCTGGTCTGCGGGCCTCGACCAAGTACTCCTTCAGCGTGCGAGCACGCAACACAGTCGGGACGAGTCCGGCGAGTACAACGGTGACGGTCACCACCCTGAAGCGCGGTCAGACAGCGACAGCGCAGGGCACAGCTCGCACGACCGCGAAGGCCAAACGGGCCGCCACGAAGTCCGCGAGCGCCAAGGCGAGGCGGGGCAAGTAGTCGGCCAGGCCTGCGCTCAGCACGCGTCGGTGCCGCTGTCGACGACGATCGCGCTGTCGGTGGGGATGAAGCGCCAGTCGTAGCCGTCTGTTTTCAGGTCCAGCTGCAGCACTCCGTGCCCCTGATTCCACCTGACCTCCGAGGCAGGGTTGACGGTCGCGAACGGATACAGATTGGCACCACCGGTCCCGACGATGAACTCCCGCATGCCTGACTCAGCCGGAGTGCCGGTGCCGGACATCCGCGGGTACCGCTCGTAGAAGTGGGCGTGCCCGTTCAGCACAAAGTCCCCGCCGGCGTCCACGAGTGCGGTGAACAAGGGCGCGACCTCGTCGTTATCGCCGTATTCGCTGCTGCTGTAGCGCGGGTGATGCCAGATGGCGGCCAGGCAGGCGGTGTCGGACTCGACCAAGTCCTGCTCCAGCCAGCGGTACTGCGGGGAGTTCTCGTCGCAGCCACCGATGTACTCGCAGTTGGAGTTCAGGTGCACGATGTGCCACGAGCCGATGTCCTGGGAGTACCAGGATTCCTCCTGCGTCCCTGCCGTGGCGCCGAAGTAGTCGAAGTAGGGGCGACCGTCGTCGGTCATGTAGTCGTGATTACCCGGAACCGGGCGCGTTCGGTCCTTGAACTGCCCGTAGTAGGGGTCGTAGCACTCCTTGTAGTCCTCCGGCGCACCCTTCGGGTAGGCGATATCGCCGAGCGCCAAGAATGGTCCGCCGACAGCCTCAAGGATCTCCGAGGTCTCGGGGGCGGCCCCCCCGCACTCGCCGATGTCCCCGGCGGCCAGGACGCGCGTTGCGCCCGGTGGGATCGGGGAGTCGGCGGGGGGAGCCTCGTCCAGGGCGAGTATCTCGAGATCGAAGAGGAGGTCACTGGAGTCGCGGGCGGACTGATGGACCTCGACGGCGACCGTGTTGGGCCCCGGTGCCACGACGTCCGCAGGGAGTTCCGCGCTGACCCAGGTCTGCCCTTCGTCCGGTGCGTTGCGGGCGGCGACTGACGCTGTGACTTCACCTTGCGGCATGCCGGTGCGCAGGACCTCGCTGCCGTTGAGGTAGACCACCGCCCCATCGTCCCTACGAATCCGGAGCTCTACACCGGCGACGCCTTCCGGAACCTGGAAACCCGTGCGGAAGTACGTGGTGATGTGCTTGCGCTTGGGGTCGGCCCCGTAGGAGATTTCCGTCGCGGTTTCCTGGCCGTAGCCGAAGGGGGCGGGAGCCACCGGCCAGCGGGAGTCGTCGAAGTCGGCCTGTCGCCAGGCTACGTCCAAAGGTTTTCCGCTGTCGTCGTATCGCCACAGCGAACCCGTCGGCAATAGCACAGCGGCATGGCTCTCAGCTGTCTGCCGCAAGAGCAACGCGGCTCCCGCCAGCAACCCGGCCACGAGGACTACGGCAATAACAATGCTCAGGCTGCGCCGGCTCATCCACCCTCCCCATCGGGCCCCTGTTGCCCCATCGGGCCCCTGTTGCCCCATCGGGCCCCTGTTGCACACTACCCGCGGGCCGCGGCCGGGTCGCTATGCCCGTGAGTCCGGGTAACTCCTGCCCGGAAGCGCCGACATCGGGACATTCTGGGGAGGCAACGAACACGCAGGGTGACTCGTTGTGTGAGCAGCGTGATAGCTCGGCTGAAATCCGCTCAACCCGGCTCGAACTCAGCCGCAACTCGCTTGTGCCACCCCGAGGATGGCGCAAGGATCAAGCCACCGGTGTGTCAGCCGGGGTGATCGATCGGGGAACGCGTGAGGCTCCAACTCAGCGACACGATCGGCTGTTGGGCGAGCGCGGCCACCGAGTACCTCCATCGTGGTGGGTATGGCGGGATCAAAGTCACCCAGCAGCAGGCGGACGTGACCGTCACCGACTCAGCGTCGCGCGGCAACTCGGAGTGGCGCTTCACGGATGCCGCCGGTGACCCTGTGAACCACTCGCAATGGATCGTCCACGCCGTGGCCCACCGGGAGCCGGTCCAACTGCAACTTCGCAGCGGCGATCAGATTCTCGCTGCCGGTGTCACCGATGTCCGCCGCAGCATCGTCAGCACCGTCGCAGTGGCGCTGTCGTCGGCGGGCCCCCTCATCGAGATGGCCCTGTCCGACTCGACCGCGCCCCGCCCTGCCGGCGACCGGCGGCCAAGTGATCCCCCCAACGCACGGACGGCGGCTCTACGGGCGAACACCGCCCTCGCTGGTCGCGTCGTCCGGGCTGCAATGACCTATCGGCAATGGGGAGTCGCCCGGCTGCCGGCGAGGACACTCGATCACCTGATCGAACGGCGGCAGTTGTCGGGTCGACTCGATTGGCACTCCCCGCCGCCTTCGTTCTTCTGGGCTGATCCGACCGTGGTCTCTCATGACGGACAGTGCTGGCTTTTCGTGGAGGAACTCGATCGCAAGACCGGGCGGGGACACATCCGTGCCCTGCGTTGGCTCGACGGAATCCTCCAGCGTGGGCCGGTCGTGTACACGTCCGCTCATCACCTCTCTTACCCGCAGGTCCAGTTCGTCGGTGGCCGCTGGCTTGCCACGGTCGAGACCTGTGCTGCCGCCAACCCGATCCTGACCTTCGACAGTCTCGGGGACCCGTGGCGGGTCTGCTCCGACCTCTCGGCGTTACCTCCGCACATGGCCGATCCAGTCGTGGTGTTTCGTTCGGATGGGACTCCCGACCGACTGATCAGTACGGATGCGATGACCGGCCCGGACACCAACTACGTCGAGCACATCTATGAAGAAGATCGCTGGGTGCGAGACCCCTCCGCTACCTATGTGGACATCACGTCCGCGCGGGGAGGTGGAACTCGTGACCCATCCAGGGGGGTACGCGCGGTCCAGGATTGCGCCGGTGGGTATGGGCTCAGCCTGGGTCTCGTGCCGGACAAAGGTTGGTACGGAACCGCCTCCGGTGACCCCCTGAT
>WBZT01003547.1_pt1 | contig 10192 bp, 5 predicted proteins | sample 5204241 | NCBI WGS metagenome assembly WBZT01 (sample SAMN12344358, study PRJNA552823) | activated sludge metagenome | biome: Activated sludge suspended growth; feature: Nitrification reactor; material: Wastewater; isolation source: activated sludge from nitrification reactor of wastewater treatment...
CGAGACCGAGCAGCAGGTGGTTCAACATTTGAATGCGCATCTGGAGCGCCTGCCGACCGAGGATCGGCCCAGCCAGGCCATTCTGGAGCAGATGCGGGAAGACGAGGCCCGCCACGCCGCCGATGCCCTGGCGGCTGGCGGCGCCCGCTTGCCGCTGCCCGTGCGTGCGCTGATGCGAGGCATGTCCAAGGTGATGACCCAAACCACTTATTGGGTCTAGGCACGCCGCGAAGAGTCTCGCTAAATCCGCAAGCCCTTGCGCAGGTTTTCGCCGTAGAAGATTTCCGCCATTTCCCGCCGCAGGCGCCGCTCGATTTCCGCCTGCTCGCGCGGGGGCACGTCCTGTTTGTCCACGCTGAACAGGTAATTATTCAGCTCGAAGTCTTTCAGGATCATCTTGGTGTGGAAGATATTTTCCTGATAGACGTTCACATCGATCATCTGATACCGCTCCCGGGTGTCCCTGGAGAGGTAGTTCTGAATCGAGTTGATCTGATGGTCGATGAAATGTTTCTTGCCGGCCACGTCGCGGGTAAAGCCCCGTACCCGATAGTCGATGGTGACGATGTCGGACTCGAAACTGTGGATCAGATAGTTCAGGGCTTTGAGCGGGGAGATGCGGCCGCAGGTCGATACGTCGATATCGGCCCGGAAGGTGCTGATGCCGTTGTCGGGGTGACTTTCCGGATAGGTGTGGACCGTGATGTGGCTCTTATCCAGATGGCAGACCACCGCTTCCGGCAGTGGGCCAGGCGATTCGGTATTGGATAGTTGGTCGGATTCGATCGGCTCCTCGGAAATCAGCATGGTCACGCTGGCGCCCTTCGGGTCGTAATCCTGCCGGGCGATGTTCAGAATGTTGGCGCCGATGATCCTGGATACATCGCTTAGGATCTGGGTCAGACGCTCGGCATTGTACGCTTCGTCGATATAGGCAATGTAGCGTTCCTGCTGCTCCGGCGTCGAGGTGTGGCAGACATCGTATATATTGAAGCTGAGCGTCTTGGTGAGGTTGTTGAACCCCTGCAATTGCAGTCTGGGCACTGGCTTCGGAGTCATCGCAATTCCTCTCCCCAAAAGCGGAAAAGCCAAACCCGCCGACTCGCGCGCCGGCGCGCTCCACGGAAGAAAGCGCGCGAGTATAACAAGCTTCGATGACAGGATTAGGGATTTGCGGCGAGCGTGCTCAGGCTTCGCGGATTTCGAAGGTGTGGGTCATTCGGGCGGTTTTGCCCAGCATGATCGAGGCCGAGCAGTATTTTTCCGCTGACAGGTGAATGGCGCGTTCGATGTGTTTGGTGCTGAGGTTGACGCCAGTCAGAATGAAGTGAACGTGAATCTGGGTGAACACCTTGGGATCCTCGGTGGCCCGTTCGGCTTCGATCTGCACCTCGCAGCCACGCAGGTCCTGTCGGGCCTTGCGCAGGATGTTGACCGCGTCGATCGCGGTGCAACCACCCATGCCCATCAGCAGCATTTCCATCGGGCGCGGTCCGAGGTTATGGCCACCCAGTTCCGGTGGGCCGTCCAGCACCACGGCGTGGCCGCTGGGCGATTGGGCCACGTAAGTCATGTCTTCCAGCCAGGTAACGCGGGTTTTCATGGTCGTTCTTCTCCCAGGGGCGAGCGTTTTTCCTCGCAGCTTGTGGGTTGACGGAGTTTAGGCGGGTAGGGTAGCACCGACTGTCCTTGTCCGTTGATGATGTGGCGGCCTTTGGACGCGGGGTTGTGAGCTCGCCGCCAGTGCCGGCGAGCGGATAACGATTTCGATGGCGGCGTGGGAAAACCGGAACCCGGATTGCGCCGGATTCCGGTCGTTCACAACCATTAAGCCAAATACACTCTTTCCAGCGCCCCGCGCGAGACATTGCCCTTGCTGTCCTCGGCTTCGATGTAATAGCGCACGTCGCCGGCGCCGACCGGCAACTTGGCGGTGTAGTAATTGGCGACGATGACCGCGCCGGTTTGCGACGGATACGGGCCGTTGTCGGTCATCGCCAGGCGGGTTTCGCCCGTGGCGGCGCGCAGTACCAGCGTCACCCGTTTCAGGCCGGCGATGTCGTGGACAAAGGTATGGACCGTTCCCTCGCGCGGCGCGTCCAGCAGGCAACCTTGACCCCAGCGCTTGCCGCCCGGATTTTCCGGGGTCACCCACGGCGCGAAGATGGTGGGGCCGGTGCGGTCTTTACCGGCGGACAGCAGCGCATCCACCTCGCTCTTGACCATGGCGTAACCGGCGTTGGTGGCGTTGGTGACCTGCTGATCCCAGACGTGTTGCCCGGTCCAGTACCAGTAGCAACTGGTCTCGGCGGTCAGCATCAGCCGGCTGATGTCATCCAGCCACGGTTTGCCGGGAACGGCGTCCTCCAGCGCATGCACCACGTTCTGGAACGCGGTCAGCACTGCCCAGGAATTCAGGTCGGGCGAATAGGGCTGGTCGTAGCGGCTGAACCACTTCATGAATTGCGGATCGCCGTTGTCGGCACCGGCCCAGGAACCCGGTTCGATATGCACCGCCTGAGCCGGATCGGGCGGGAAACGGTCGAGATAATCGTGCGTCGTGGTCAGCTCGAAACGCGGATCGCCCTGTAACCACCGCACCATTTCTCCGGTGTTGTGGTTGTAATAGCTGTCGGCGCCGCCGCCGTGGTTGTCGCCATCGGAGTGCAGCAGGAAAAACGGCGGATGCTTCGGATCGAAGGAGCCGGTCTCGACGATCTGGTTGTAGACCTGCCCGAGCACGTCGGGGTATTGCAACGCCCCGAAACCGCCGCGGGCATCCTCATTGCCGATATAGCGCTCGGCCGGCACCGCGATGATCTTGTGAACCTGACCTTCCGGGTCTTCGTATTGCACATACTCTGGCTTGAGCAGGCTCGGGGAAATTTTCGATCCCGCCCAGATATTCCGTAGTTGCAGCCAGTCGTTGACCGGCGGATTGACCTGCTCGGCGAGGTTGGGCGGCAACATGCCTTCGTTGATCCCGGCGTAGGGATAGTCCCGGCAGGCCCGGAAACGGTGGATGGAATCGTAAATCACTGCTCTGATGCCAGCCTGGTTCAGCGCTGGAATCATTCGCACGTGGAAAGCGGTTTCCGGTGGAAACATCACGCTGGACGCTTCGATGCCGAACGCGGAACGAATAATATTGCGGTGCCATTCGACCTGCTTGACGATATTGCGGGCCGGAGTCAGCGCCATCAGCGGATGAAAGAAACCGAAGGCCGAGAAATCCACTCGCGGGTGGCCCAGCTCGGTCTGTTCCTGAGCCACGGCGCGCAATTCGTTGTTCCAGCCGCCGAACCGCCCGCCGCACAGGCCATCGGCGGCGCAGCGGTCCAATTGCTCGATCAGCGAGCCACTCCAACTGGTGGATAGCCCGGCATGAGGCAGCCCGCCGCCGACGTACTGGCGCACGGCGTTCGGGATGAAATGCGTATAGGGGCCGCCGCGCGCCCCGAAGATCGAGTCCTTTTCGCCGTCCCAGTACATGCGGTCGGTGGCGTTGTAGTAGGGCTGGTGCATGTGCTTGTGAATGCCGAAGTACAGCTTGACCGGCGCATCGCCCGGTCCGGTTGCTACCCGGATGACCGGTTGGGCCTTGGCGTTCGGCGCGATCCGAAATTGGCGAAACTCCTTGATCCAATCGCCGCCGCCAGCCTGCTGGATGTCGGCCTTGCGACAACCTTCCGCCTGCACGGTGAAGGTATTGGGCCAGAGCCAGCCGGCGGGGATACTGGCGGCATACTGGTAATCGCCTTCGATCACCGTTTCTTCCAGCGCCTTGCCCGCGAACAGACGTTGTCCCTCGGGCGTATGCAGAATAATCTGCGGGAAGGGGACCGGACCATCGGCGACGAAAGCGATGGAAAACGCCGGATTCTTCCCGGATTCATCGCATTGCAGCGAGTCGGGCAGTTCGATGCGCAGGATACGAGTGAAGACCTCAACCATTGCTTAACCTCATGTGGGTTCCATAGGGATGGAGTGAGTTTAGACCGCCGGACGCAACTTGCCGCCTATACCCCGAAACGGCTGGTCGACCGCGCAAACCGCTTTGAGCGGCCGGTGGCCTCCTTTACACTTCGCGAACCCGACCAGAAAAATAACCAGTTGATTGTTTTTTGTTTTTATCCACTCTTTCAGCAAGGGGCGCGGCGAGTATGTCGAAGATCATGAAATTCACCAAGATTGTGGCGACGCTGGGACCGAATTCCCGCGATCCGGAAACGGTCGAGCAACTGCTGCGGGAAGGCGCGGATGTGATTCGGCTGAATTTCTCGCACGGTTCGCTGGAAGATCACGAGACGGCCGTGCGGCGGGTGCGGGAGGCCGCGCAAAAACTGAACCGGCACGTCGCCATCTTTCAGGATCTGCAAGGCCCCAAGATTCGCCTTGGCCAACTGGAGGGGGAATTTCTCGAAGTGAGTGCCGGCGAGACCCTGGTGCTTAGCACCGATGAGCTGATCGGCGGCGTCCATGACGGCATCAAGAAGGTGGCCATCGATCACCGTAGCCTGCACGAGGAGGTTAGCGCCGGTGATCGGATTCTGATCGACGACGGCTTGTTCGAATTCGTGGTCGAGCGGATCGAGGGGCGCGAGATTTTCACCCACGTGATCAACGGCGGTCGCCTCAAGCCGCGCAAGGGCGTCAATCTGCCCAACATCAAGCTGAATATTTCCGCGATCACGGAAAAGGATCGGCGCGATTTGCAGTTCGCCTACGACCACGGCCTGGATTACGTGGCGCTGTCCTTCGTGCGCGAGGCAGCCGATGTCAAGGAGCTGATCGATCTGATGCTGACCGTGCATGGCCGCAAGCTGCCGATCATCGCCAAGATCGAAAAGCCGGAGGCATTCCGGCACATCGACGGCATCATCGCGGTAGCCGACGCAATCATGGTGGCGCGCGGCGATCTGGGCGTGGAAACCTCGCCCCAGGAAGTGCCGATCATGCAGAAGACCCTGATCCACAAGTGCAACCTGGCTGGTAAGCCGGTGATTACTGCCACCCAGATGTTGGAATCGATGATCGGCAACCCGCGTCCGACCCGCGCCGAGGCTAACGATGTGGCCAACGCCATTCTCGATGGAACCGACGCAGTGATGCTGTCGGCGGAAACCGCCGCCGGCCAGTATCCGGTCGAAGCGGTGCGGATGATGAAGAACATCGCGCTGACCGTCGAGACCAGCGAGGTGTTCAAGACACTGGTGCGCAAGAATGTGGTGGCCCAGGAATCGCTGCTGTCCGATGCCTGCCCACCGGTCGAGGATGCCGTCCACTTCGCCACCATCGATCTGGCCGGCAAGGTTTGCGCCCGCTATCTGGTGAGTTTCACCAACAGTGGGGCCAGCGTGTTGGGTCTGACCAAGTTTCGGCCGTTGATGCCGCTGATCGCCTTCAGCCCGAAGCCGGCGACCTTGCGCAAGTTGGCGCTGGTGTGGGGGGTGGAACCGTTGCAACTGGGCGCCGTTCAGTCGGTGGACGACCTGCTGAGTTCCGCCACCGAGTTTCTGCTCAACAAAGGCATGGTGCGGGAAGGCGCGACAGTGGTGTTTACCGCCGGGGTGCCGGTCGGGGTGTCCGGCGGTACCAACATGATCAAGGTGGTGAAGGTGGAGAAGGCGGATTGAGGTGCATTTTTGCAGATATACAACTTCATGCTGGGTGGAAGCGGCACGCGATCCAGGCAGCTTCCGCCAGTTTCTGCTTGAAATGTTTCCATTAGTTGATATGGCAGCGGAATTATCCTAACTTGTTAGAACATGTGAAAAAATATCAAGCAAATGAGATGTCGTTCAGTTGGGCGTTTTATCTGTGATATATCGGAAAATAGTGTGAATTTGTGCTACGTCATCTTTAGCCAAACGCTATAAATTGTCTCTTTTTTAAGACAAGTTAAATGGCCATAGGGTGTTTATTTAGATTTTTTTGATTGATCGATCATGCCTTATCCAAGGCAGCAATCAGTTAGGTTGGGGATCCAATGAGTTTTCAGCCTTCCTCCATGGACGACTCCTCCGAAGCCAATGAAAGCGGCGGACGTTTGCGCCGACAGCAATTCCTGCAAATCCCTGGTTATGAAATTCATTACAAGATTGGCAGTGGTGGCATGGCAACGGTATATCGTGCCAGTCAACGATCTCTCGGTCGCGATGTCGCGATCAAGGTATTGAGATGGGAATCCGATGACGATGATCAGTTCGTGCAGCGGTTTAAAAAGGAAGGCCGGATTCTTGCTCAATTACTTCATACCAATATCGTTACCATTTATGATGTTGGCATTTCCGAAGACAAGAAGCTTTTTATATCCATTGAGTATCTGGCCGGCGGTACGCTGACGGATCGAATTAATCTCGGCTTATCATTCGATTCTGCTATTCAAATTGCCAGGGCAATAGCGAGCGCTTTGGGATACGCCCATGAGCGAGGCATCGTTCACCGAGACGTCAAGCCTTCCAATATCATGTTTCGCCATGACGGTACTCCAGTATTAACTGATTTTGGAGTTGCTCGGGTTGTTGAGTCCAAGACCAGTTATACCATGGAGGGACTGACCGTCGGCAGTCCGGGATACATGAGTCCCGAACAGGCCATGGGCGAGAGTGTCACGAGCCAATCCGATCTTTACAGTCTTGGCGTCGTGATTTATGAGATGCTTGCGGGGCAGCGGCTATATCAGGCGGAGAATCCTATTTCCGTTGCGATGAAGCATGTGAACGATCCCATTCCAAAGTTACCCAAGCAATATGCTTACCTTCAACCGGTTTTAAACAAACTGCTCGCTAAAAAAAGCGCGGATCGATACAGAAATACACATGAATTTCTCGAAGCGCTTGATGCGATCGTGCCCAGTGATATAGGGACACAGCCGAAAACACCTAGGGACTTCGAAAATCTGGGTCTTCTGGAATTTACGACTGGTAAATTTCGCAGTTTGTTCAAAAGTCAAAGAATAAGATGGCCCATTGTTATAGTCATCATCGGCATTATCATTTTGCTTATAGCCGTCTTTTATGTAGTGTCGAGAAAATTTGTGGATCAGTCGGAAATTATGGAATCCGCCATGCCGGTTGATCCAGCCGAGCGAGCTCGGCGCAACCAGCAGATTGCGACTTTGTTAAAACTGGCTGATGTACAACGGAAAATAGGGTTACTGGCCGGCGACTCCAAAGGGGATAACGCGGAAGCGACCTATCGGCAGATATTGATTTTTGATCCAGGGAATGCTCAGGCCTTGGCTGGATTGGAAGCGATTGCTAATGAATATGCACGACGAGCGCGGCAGCAACTGAGTGCAAACGCTTTGCCGGAGAGCTTGCAACAGATTGAGTTGGGTTTGGCGGCATCCCCACAACATCGGGAGTTGCTGCGCTTGCGTCAGGAGGTGGCTGGGCGGATGGCCGCGATCCGGCTCCAGAAAGCCCAGGAGGAAGAACAACAGCGGTCTCAGTTGCAAGCCGAACAGTTTTTGGAGCAGGCGCGGAGCAGTTTCCAGGAAGGTTTGTTGGAATTGAGCCTGGTGCATATTGAGCAGGGTTTGTTGGCGGTGCCCAAGCAGCCGGATTTGTTGGCGTTGCGCGAGCAGGTGAGGGCGCGGCTGGCTGAGCAGCAACGGCAGGCGGAAGCAGAACGGCAACAGCGCGAGGAGGAGGCACGCTGGCAGGTGGAAGGAGCCGAGCGGCGGAAGGCCGAGAAGATCCGCTTGCAAGCGGCGGCCGAGCGGCGGCGCCAGGAAGCCGGGCGTTATTTCACGCAGGCGGTGGAAGCCCAGCGCAAGGGAGAATTCGTGGCCAGCGAGCAGTGGATTGAGAAGGGGTTGGAAGTGCTTCCCAATCATGCGGAGTTGTTGCATCTGCGGGAAGCCGTGCGTGCCCAACTTGTGGCGGAGCAACTTCGGCAGGCGGAGCAGGTGAAGCGTGAACAGGACATCAAGGCGTTGTTGCAACAGGCCGAGGCGCATTGGCAAGCAAAGCGGTTGACCGCACCAGCGGGAAATAACGCGGAGGCGGCCTACCGACAAGTGCTCAAGCTGGATGAAGGTAATGCCGAGGCCCAGGCGGGATTGGAGCGAATTGCCGGGGACTATCTGCAACAGGCGCGACAGCGGCAGGCGGCGGGGGCATTGCCAGAGAGTCTGGAATTGATCGATCAGGGTTTGGTGGTGGTGCCAAAGCAGGGGGAATTGCTGCGGTTGCGCCAGGAAGTGGAGCACGGCATCGCTGAGGTGCGGGTCCGACAGGAGCAGGAGGCCAAACGGCGGTTGCAGGCTGAACAATTGTTGGCACAGGCTCGGACTCGGTTTAAGGAAGGAGCCTTGGAGGTCAGTTTGGCCCATGTCGAGCAGGGTTTGTTGGCGGTGCCCGATCAGCCGGATTTGCTGGCCTTGCGCGAACAGGTGAAGGCGCAAATCGCCGAACAGGCGCGGCAGCAGGCGGAGGCGATCAAGCGTCAGCAAGAGGAGGAGGCGCGGCGGCAGGCGGCGGAGGCGGAACGGCAGCAGGTGGAACAGGCGCGGCAGCAGGCGGAGGCGATCAAGCGCCAGCAAGAGGAGGAGGCGCGGCGGCAGGCAGCGGAGGCGGAACGACAGCAGGCGGAGGCGATCAAGCGCCAGCAAGAGGAGGAGGCGCGGCGGCAGGCGGCGGAGGCGGAACGGCAGCGGGCGGAACAGGCGCGCCAGCAGGCCGAGGCAGCTAAACGTCGGCGGGAGGCCGATCAATATTGGGCACAAGCAGTCGAGTTGCGGCGCCAGGGTGATCGGGTTGCCGCTATGCAGGCAATCGAAAAAGGACTGGCGCTGGTACCGGATCATGAAGGTTTGACGCGTTTGCGCCAGGAGGCGAGCGCCGAGATCGCCGCGCAACAACGCCAGCAGGTCGAACGGGAACAGCGCGAACGGGAGATCGCCAGTCTGTTGGAACAAGCGGACGCGCATGTGCAGGCATGGCGGTTAACGACGCCGGCGGGAAACAATGCGCAAGAGACCTATCAGCAAGTGTTGAAGCTGGATGCGGGCAATGCTCAGGCTCGGGCGGGATTGGAGCGGATTGCCGAGGGGTATCTGCAACTGGCCCAAAAGCGACGGACAGCCGGAGCGTTGCAGGATAGCCTGACGTTTATTGAGAGAGGCTTAGGAGTGGTTCCGGAGCACGCGGAGCTGTTGCGCCTGCGGGAGGCGGTGCGCGCCGAGGAGTCGGCGGCGCAACAGCGGCAAGAACAGCAGCGCCAAGAACAGCAAAAACAGGATCAGCAGCGCCAAGAACAGCAAAAACAGGACCAGCAGCGCCAAGAACAGCAAAAACAGGACCAGCAGCGCCAAGAACAGCAAAAACAGGACCAGCAACGGAAGCTGGAGCAGCAGCGGCAAGAGGCACAACGTTTGGAGCAGCAGCGGAAGCTGGAACAACAGCGGCAGGAGCAGCAGCGTTTAGAACAACAACAGCGTCTGGATCAGCAGCGGAAGCTGGAACAACAGCGGCAGGAGCAGCGGCGTCTGGATCAGCAGCGGCGATGGGAGCGGCAACAGGAGAGGCAACGGCTTCTGGAGCAGCGGAAGCTGGAACAACAGCGGCAGGAGCAGCAACGTAAGCTGGAGCAGCAGCGGAAAGAGCCGCCGCCGCGTAGAGAACCGCCGCCGGAATCGAAACCGCAACCACAATCCGAACCGACTAAGCCGCGTGTATTTGGGACATTTTAGGGATGCCGAAATTTTGAATTGGGTGACCTGCGAATAGGGGGGTGCCCAGGGTGTGGTAAAGCAGATTCGTTCTGAGCGGATCAACAAAGTGCAACCGAGGGGAGTATGAAATATGAAAACCATTCTGATGAGTTCGGCGGTCGTTTTGAGCATGGCATCGCTGGCGGCCGCGGCGGAAGAAATGAGTTCGAGTTTTTCGTGGGGGGATGTAACGTTTCAGCCGAGGGCGTATGCAGGGTATGCGGATTATAATCTTAAATCAGGGCCAGTGACTTTTACTCAGGGTGATTCTGCACCTAAGACGGGCACACTCAATCTTGATTTGCGTAGTCATCACGAGATTTCATTTTCCGGTCTGATTTGGGGCATTGGAGGAACTGTCGCGTCGGGGCGGTTTTTTGGCGATATTTATTATCAGGCCACACCGAACGAAACCGCTTACTCAGCAACTCAAACTCAAAACTCGGGAGGTGGTTTTACTTTTGAGAATTC
>WBZT01003549.1_pt1 | contig 10191 bp, 8 predicted proteins | sample 5204241 | NCBI WGS metagenome assembly WBZT01 (sample SAMN12344358, study PRJNA552823) | activated sludge metagenome | biome: Activated sludge suspended growth; feature: Nitrification reactor; material: Wastewater; isolation source: activated sludge from nitrification reactor of wastewater treatment...
CTGCAGCATATAAATACTTTCTGCTGAATCCGTTTTTCCTCATATCAAGTATTGCCAGAATTATCGGAATAATTATCAGTATAATTGCCAGCAGGTAAAACAGCATAACTCCGGAATTCCATACAAATGAAATATCGTTGTAGGGCAGCAGTGATTTCGGGTCATACTGCGAGGATGTTCCCGACCAGAATATATGCTGCAATCCGTTTGCCCAGTATGGAATGCAAACCCACCCCAGGCAAAAAGTCAGGAGCATTATCGTATAGTTAAGTATCTTATCAGGCGGGGCGGCTTTCTTGCCAATTGCAGATTTCATGAAGATCAGGATAGATATAACGGAAAGTATCAGACCGGGATATATCATCAGCCGGCGCTGAAGGTCAAGGCCATCGGGGTAGGGATTCATTGACGCTTCGCCGACAAAATTATCCATTACAACCGGCTGCGATGTAAGTATAAAACACAAAACAGCGTTTACAAGTACTGCCGCAAATATGGCGGCTAAAGATCTGGTGCTGATGTGTAAACTCTTTTTTTTCATTAAACTTATGATAGTTCCGGATAGCTTTGCGATCTGTTTGAGACCGCACCCTGTTTATAGAGTGTTTACCTGCTTAAAGTTCCGTTTAATATACTCTTTTGCCTGCTTTTGGGTCATTGCGGCAAAGTTACTGTAGCGGTCGTGCACATCTATAATTTCCTGCAGGGCATCTTCTACCAATTGCAGGTTTTCCCATTTTTTCAGGTCTTCAACTACGATAGCAAGGCAGCCTTCTTTGTATGAGATCTGCCCTATTACATGGACAAGTGTATTTCTTACACGCGGAGCCTTATCGTGCTGAAGCTGTTTTAATAATGGCAGAATATCGCCGGGATATTTCCTTCCGCGCAGCTCGAGCCCGTGGCATATTTCTCTTCTTACTTCTTTATCCGGGTGATGCAGGTATTTAGCGGCCCATTTAAGAACGGGCTTCGGATTTACCTCACCTGCCTTCTTTATCGAACCTATAACTGCATTCCGCGGCGAATGATGTTCATCGAATAATCCTTTATCAAACAGGTGTTCTGCTGCACCAAAATCAGCCTTTGCAATTTCACCTGCCGCGTTCAGTGCCGTCTGCCTTACGCGGAAGCTTTCGTGTGCCAGCATGTTTTCAAGCAGTTGGATAATATCAGCCTGCAGCCCAAGCTCTTCGAAATATATCCGGCCTGCAGATAAGTATGCCGCCTTCCTTATATAAGTATCCGGGTCATCAAAAAAAGAAACTATCCTGCTGCGTTTCTTCTGCTGCAGCCCCAGGAGCAGTTCCCGTTTTATCCGTGAAACAACTTCCGCTCTTTCGGTTTTATCAAGGTCGTAAAATTTCTGTACACTTTTCATTTCAGGATTTGCCAAAAAGATTAAACAGATTTGATATTGATCTTTGGACAAACACCGGTATTCATGGGTGATAAATATTATACTTTCCGCACATGCGAACTGCCTGCATAAATGAAGGTGCGCCGTTTGGTTTAGTTCTGCCGGCGGAAGCGAGCGCGAACATCTCAACGAAAAAATCTTCGGTATTGGCGGCGGGAGTGAAGCTTACATACAGGGTTGATTCTGTTTCGGAATTATTCCACCACCTGTGGGCAATGCCTTTCGGCATGACCGCCTTTTCACCCGGCATTAACATAACCTGCCTGCTGCCGGTTTCAATATTAACGCAGCCGGTCAATACTTCAAACACCTCATCCTGTTCGGTATGAATATGTTTCATAGGCACCTTGCTTCCGGGAGCGAGTGTTAAATGAAACTTGAGCAGGTTTCCGCCTGTTTTAGCAGCAGTTTCAACAAAACGAATTGTTTCGCCGGTTACGGGATTGGTAATGACCTGATCTTTAAAAGCCAATTTATACCTTCCTGTTACCTGATTTCCTGGATTGGCTCATATACCCATACTATCCACTTATCAGTTTCCATCGCCTTCTTCAGGTCATTGCGCACATAAGCGCGCGGAGCAGTAAGCCCGGTGAATATTGTGTTCATTAAAGTGGGATTCTTCCTGTACATTATTATGCCCGAAGGATTCCGCTTCATGAAAGATTTTATTTCCGTTGTTAAACCCTCTTTATCAACCGGTACGTTGTAACTGCTGATGAGTATTTTTTCGGGCGGCGCAAGCCTGGTGCGGTATGGCACATATAATATGCTGGAAGCATTATCATCCGCATCAAAGATGAGTGATGGATACTTGCGGATGTTGTTATCGATGAAGCTGAGAAGCTTAGCGGTTTCTTCAGGTTCATCGGCAGTTACAATAAACTCTATTACTTTTGGGAAAAGCTTGTTGTATTTTTCGGGAACCATTTCTTTTATATATGAAAGCGGTATGCAGGAAAAGATCACAACCGCCGCAATTGCCGTCTGCAGAATGCCCGAGCGTATTTTTGTGAGCTGCATGTTCAACCCGGCTGCGGCAAATACCGGGGCAAAGAAGAATACGAGATAAATATAGTGAGTAGTATGATAAATTGTCGACTTCGCTCCCGCCGCGCCGTTTATGAGCGAAGGGGCTAAGATCGGTATCAACAAAGTAATTAAAAGCAGCTTCGGTCTTTGTTTGTAGAAATATATGAAGCCTTTAATGAAATACCAGAACAGGATTATCGTAAGCCCGAATGCAAGGAAGTAGAACGGCAGGAAAAATCCTTTTAGCCTCAGACCTGCATTGAGTCCCTGTATATTTATAGAATCGGTATATTGATCAGCGGAATTAATTGTTTTGAACGGTTCGCCGTAAGCCGAGTAGCTTATAACTATCCACGCTGCCTGGAAAAGCAGGGTCAATACAATGTAGTAAGTTCCTCCTCTGCGGCGCGTTAAGAATACAAGCAGACAAAAGGGCACAAGCACAAATATAGCTTCGGGCCGCGAAGCTAAAGCGATGAACGAAAAGAATCCCGCGATGAGGAAATACAATACGCTCTTATCCGTATATAACGCTTTAACCAGGTAGTACGCCATTATGCAGATAGCCGCAAGATATGTTTGCTGCGCATATGGTTCGAAGTTAAGGCGGAATATAACGGGGTTAAGAGTTACTATCAGGAATGAAAGAAGAGCAGTTTTGAAATCGGTGAGTATTAACGTGAGCTTAAAGATATAAATGCAGCCGATAGTCATTACAGCTATCATCGTAATTGCAGGCGTGAAATATATTTCACCCGTCATTTTGATTATTGGCCCCATAAAATAGAACCAGAACGGGTGCCCGGATTCAGGCATTACGAAGAACGGTTTTTGCGCCCACCACAAAGCATTCCAAACGCGCGTGGCAGAGTCACCCATATCCATCATGTTAAACGGTATAAGGTATATTTTAGCCGCTATTGAAAGAATTACCGCTGCGGCAATAATAATGACCTGTACGGCGGTCAGCTTTTCGGATTTCAGTGTGAACTCTCCCGCACCAAGAAGCTTTGGGAACAAAAACGGTTTTGAAGATTGGTTCATATATAATTTCCGGATTTTCTAAATAGGCTTATAAATATTGTTCATTTCATAAAGCTTAGGTTCGGCCTGCCTTTATGCCCCAGTAAGCCGGCATAGGTACCCTTGAGATAATAATAACCCAGCTTTGCGTCGCAGACTTTCATAAACCAAAGCAGCCTCACGGGGAATTTAAAAGAATCAGTGAGATAAGAAACGAACATGCTGAAATATAATTTATGTTTCCTGAAGTATAAATACTTGTTGCGCTGAATGAGATAATACTCAAAATAAAATCCCTGCCGGTTTTCCTTAACCCATTTATGATTATGCCACAACACGGCTTTTTTTGTAACAACAGATGAGAACCCTGCATTTTTCAGTCTTGCTGCAAGATCTATTTCATCGCCGTAGGCAAAATACTGCTCTTCCCACAGCCCGGCTTTTTTCAGGGCTTCAGCCCTAACAAGCATAGCGGCTCCGCTTACCAGGTCAACCTTCAATTGGTCAGGCATATATTTTTCAACATCTGAAAGCATTTTGCCTTCATAGTATTTAGTAATTCTGTAGGAGTTGAAATCCGCCTTCGCGCCGTATTCCTGTATCCTGGGATTCTTTTTATCGGCTGTGTAATATAGAATAAGCGGCGAGGAAACCGCAGCCCCGGGAGCGGGCCCGAGGGCATTTACTAATTCCTGCAGGCAGCTTTCCTCAAGCTCGGTATCATTGTTCAGGAACATGATATATTGGCAGCCATCGGAAATTGCTTTTTGGGCACCGAGGTTATTTCCACCGGCGAAGCCGGTATTGCCATCCGCGGCAATATATTCTATATCCATACCAAGTTTGCTGTTCAGCTCTTCTGAAACCAGCCTGTCAGCATCATCGGGATTGTTATCCACAAAATATATCCTGAAATCCTGATAGCTTTGCCTATGCAGCGAATTGTAAAGCAGCTCAAGGTTATGCTTCTGGCGGAACATCACTAAAATGATTGCTGTTTGTTTTGCCATCAGCGTTCAGTGCGGTTATGTTGGGAATAGACCTTTTGTATAAGCTCTGAATAATAGGCAGATACATTCTCTATAGTGTGATTCTGCATAACAAATTCCCTGCCCGATTCACCAAGCTTACGCGTGAGGCTGCGATCCGTTATAAGCTTTTCCATGGCCGATACAACGCCATCAACTGATAGCTCTGTAAGCAGACCGTTTGAGCTGTTGATCAATAGACCGGTATCGCCTGTATTGCTTGCTATTACCGCGTTTTGGCAGGCCATAGCTTCGATAACACTTTGGGAAGGATAGTTTGTGCCGGATTGCAGCGAAACAAATACCGATGTGCCGGCAAAAATTTCCGGTGGATTCTTATGGAATGTAAAATTTATTTTTTCCTTTAAAGCGTTAGCTGATATGAAATTGTTTACCGCGCCAACCAGGCTGCCTTCGCCGAGAATGTGGAATTTTATTTCGGGATATTTATTCAGGATCACAGATGCAGCTTCGAGGCAGAGCATCGGATTTTTATCAGGCTCAAGCCTTGCTGCAAAGGCAATTTCAAATTTTTCTTTGCTGCCAGGCATGCACTTTGAATAATCTATAAATGATGATGGCGCGATGTTGATTTTTTCTTCCTGAATTTTTACGCCGCGCTTTTTAACCCCTTCGGCTATGTAAGGACTCAGGAAATCCACCGCGTCGGCTTTTTCGAGAATATCGTTGAATGAATAATACTTTCTATACCAGAGTTTTTTGGTATCGGGCAGTACATCAGTAAACCAGCTATCCATATCAGAAAATATGATGGCCGGTCTTGAGGGCTGTTCAAAATAAAAAACCAGCGGCGGCCCGCCCGCAAATATGCCGATCAATACCTTTATATTATTTTTTTTAACCAGTGCGTCAATACTTTTGAACAGCTTATTCTGCCTGAATTTATTCTTATAATACCAATAATATTTCCTTGCAGCGGAAGTCCGGTTATCAATTTCCAATGGGTCGGGGGAATTATCGTTATATAAAACAGGCCCGGCAGAATCCGCAGGAATTTCCTGCCCGCCGTTTGTTTCGCCAATTACATCTATATAATCAAAGGTTTGCCCGGCAAATATACGCCGGATGTGGCTTTGCATGAGCGGGTTTACAAACATCCGGATACTCCCGGGATGCATCCTGTTAAGGAAAGAGCTTAAATTCAGGAATCTTTTTTCAGCGCCGCCAAATGCGCCGGTACTGAAGATCACAAAAGCAGTATTTGGAAATTCGGCCACTAATCAGATATCAATACTTTAACGCAGTTATGTTCAAAACAACCAATGTAATTTCAAATATAGCTTACCTTATGATTTATAGATAGTAAAAAAGTTAAATAATCAGCATTTTGTTTTCAAAACTCCCGTTTAAAGGGTATTAAAAAAGACTTGCAGTTAAGATGTTTGGTTTTTAGATTTATAATTCAATTTAGCCAATATTCAATGAAAAAAACATACTTCTTATTAGCGTTAATGGTTATAACATGTAGCGTATTTTACTACGGCTGCGACGATGCTGGAACTTTGCCGGTTGAAATTAAAGCCGGTCAGGTTGTACTGATGCAGGCGCCAAATCTTCCCACACTTGACCCGGTAAATGACGGGATGTATAACCTGTGGATCCTTTTGACTGATACTTTAGGAGCTCCGAGATTTTCACATCTTGGCAGGTTTAACGTACTTTCAAATGGAAATACTGTTGACCAGGACGGCAACCCGGTCACACTTACTATGAATCCTAATGACACGCTCGATCTTGCAAGAGCGCTGTATGCAATGATCAGTATTGATGTGGGTGTTGTTGGACAGCCGGGCCCCACAAGGATAGTTGCCGCCCCGGTAAATGTTCTGGCAGATTCAGTTACATCAGCAATGAGGATGAGCGATACTGCCGCATTGGGCAGCTCGGGAGCCTCTATCAGTGTTCCCAATTCTGTATTTTACATTATTAACTCGCCGACAGGCAGCAACTGCGCCAAGGGCGTTTGGTTCGGCGACCAGGATGGCGCGGTTTCCTGGCCTTCAGGAAATGCACTTAAACCGGGCTGGGGATGGCAATACAGGGGCTGGGTTAGGAATAAAATCACTAACGAGTACTTTACCACCGGCACTTTTTACAGGGCCGATACAGTTGATTCAGACTGGGCAGGCGCATGCGCCGATACCCTCGGAACCGGATACAATCTGCCGGGCCAGGATTGGGATATTACGGGATGTACTAATTTTGCATCAATGCTTGACGGCAACCATGAGGTTTTTGTAACACTTGAACCGGAATTCCGTCCGGCTAATGTGGCACCGTTCGTCCTGAAGCTGTATTACCAGAATCTTATTGTTACAAGCGTGGGATGCAACAGGCGTGATAACATGTTCACACAGAGGCAGAACCTGCCTTCGATAAATTTAAGGGTAACAAGATAATTTGTAACTTTCCGCACAAAGAAAAAGCCGCCATTTTTAGATGGCGGCTTTTTTATTTCAGAAAACTGTGTAAGTCTCAGAATTTAAAATCTTCGTCCGGGTTTTCGTATTTGTAGACGAGTGCTGCAATTGAGATAGAGGTTGACCAGAATCCCCACAGCCCCACAGTAAGACCCATGTATGAATAGTTTATTACGCTGTCATAAAACAGCTTTGAAATGAATACCAGAATTAAGAAGACCAGCAGGTCGTATTTTGTAGTATTCTTAACAATTTTTATTGATGTAACAAAGTAATATACCTGGAAAAGTATTGCCAGGATAAATCCCACAAGGCCGTACGCCACTAATACAGAAGCCCATCCCACGTCGGAAAATCCCCATGCATAGATACTTTCTTCCGCGGTTACAGGGCTAACTACCCAAAGGGGGTGCATGCCAATGCCAATGAAGATGTTATTGCTTTCCCAATAAGTGAGCATCGCGGCAATATTGGCAAGTCGTGAGCCGTATGTTCCTTCCTTGTATTTAAGGTCTTCCTGCCCCTGTGATACACGCGCATCAATTGCTGATATCAAATAATCTGATTGGGGCACAAATTTCACAAACCCATAAATAAGACCGGTTCCCAAAATCACAACAATAATTATCTGCCTTAACACGGCACGGAATTCCTTCTGCTTAAGCGCGTACCAAACCAGCATAACAACCACAGTAAACGCAAAATATATCCATGCAGATCTTCCGAATGCAAGTATATGCGGTACAATGAACAGTATGGCAAGGAAGAGCTGGTACACCCTGAATTTTTTTGTCATCCATGTATATATAAAACCCAGGAAGAAAAGTTCGCCGTAGAAAGTACCGCCGTAAACGCGGAATACTTTTAATCCGCCGGGCAGGCTTTGCTCGGCAATACCAATATCGGGAAGAAAGGCAGTTCCCGTTACCGCGCTCATAATATACAAAATATTCGAAACCACGGCCACCGGGAGCATAAGCTTGATAAGATAACCCAGCCCGTTTCTTTTAAGCAGCAGAAGGAAAGGAAAGACGAGAAAACACATCCACAAACCTTTTAGCCTGAAAAAGAACTCGAAGAGGTTATAATCATATTTGAGAAAGCTCAAAATGAACTGGAAAATAAAATAGCCTAATAAAAGCTTTGGCAGCAGGAACGCTTTGCTTTTGTATAACGGCAGGAATTCTTTAATGTTATAAAATGAATACAGCGTTAAACCGTATAGCAGGAAATCCGAAATTCGCATATTCCGGTAAACAAAATAGAACTGCCTGGGCACAAGCCCAAGAGTTCCATTTTCAATGAAGAAAAAAAGAAACAGCCCCCACGCAAGGATCTTGGCATTCTGCGTGAGGAAATTGGATCTCTGGAGAGCTTCAGTGTAAGTGAGGCCCTCCTTTTTCTTCATGACCCTGAAGTTATTTGCTAAACGTACAACCAATTTGTTTTATGTGCGAATGTTTAGTTTCAAGCAAGCTGCCGCGATTCTCTTTCGCGCTTATCCTTTTCATACAGGTATATAAAAACCGGGATGTACATATTCAGGCCTGTAAAGAATCCCCACAAGCCGGTTGAAAGAAATACATACGAAAAGCCAACGGTACAATCGAACAGCAGCTTCGAAAGCATGAATGTAAGCAGCAGGGTATAAAGGGTGCTTTCTTTTGACCTCTTCAGCAGCCTGAAGCTTGCTACCATGTAATATATCTGCAGGAAAAAAGCTAATGAAAAACCTATAATTCCGTATGCTGCCAGCACCCCCGGCCAGGTTACGTCGCAGAAGGCGCCGTAGTAGATAGCCTCCTCTCTTGAATCCGGGCCTATTACCCACATTGGATGCATTCCTACGCCGATGAATATATCGCTATCAAGCCAAAGCTGCACTAATGCCGCGTTTTGCATAATTGTCCTGGTGCCGTACGTACCTTCCCCGTATTTAACATCCTCCTGCCCCTGGAAGATTCTTGCGTTAAGCGCGTCAATATAGAAGTCTGATTCAGGAATGAACTTTATGAATGCGAACATCAGGAACAAACCCATTACGATGAGCATTACTGCCTGCCTGAAGAGTATCTGGTAATTTTTTTTATTTAAAGAGTTGAGCAGTATCATGATCAGGATAGTGAATACGAATCCCACCCACGCAAGCCTTCCGAAGGCAAGAATATGCGGAATAACGAACAGCGCAACCAGCCCAAGCTGCCATGCGCGGAATCGTTTGGTTATCCAGTAATAAACAATTCCCAGGAAGAACATTTCACCGAAAAATGTACCGCCGAAAACCCTGAATACTTCAATATCACCGGGCAGCCTTTGCCGTACGATCGAAACATCGGGCAGGAAAGGAATGCCGGTAAGAGCGGTCAGCAGGTACAGCAGGTTTGAAATAACAGCCACGGGGAATATGATCTTGATCAGGAATGGCAAACCCCCTCTTTTGATAAGGAGCAAATATGGAAAAACCAGGAACGATGTCCATATGCCTTTAAGCCTGAAAAAAAACTCAATTGGATTGTAGCCGTACCTGAACGAGCTTATGGCAAACTCGAAAAGCAAATATACCAGGATAAGCTTGGCAACAAGGAAGGGTTTGCTGTTGAACAGGTCTTTATATTCTTTGTACCTGACAAGAGAGTAGAAGGTCATGCCGTACAGCAGCAGGTCAGATATCCTGATATTCCTGTAAACAAAATAGAATTTAGAAGGAACCAGGCCCAGCGTACCGTTTTCAACGAAGTAATAAAGGAAAATGCCAATGGCAAGTATCCTTGCCCGCATATTTGTTACGAGCTCTTCTTTAAGGAAGTTTTCGCTGTAAAGAACGGTGGTTTTTTCTTTTTTTATCGCTGAAGGCTCAAAGGCTCCTTTTCGTCTGCTGCGGAAACTATGTGCAAATATTTTCTGCACTTACAGGCTTTCCTGGTACTTCTTTATTTTGGCGGAGTATTCTTTCACAAGTGTTTCCGCTTTTTTCCGGGTTTTGGCTTCTGCGTTAACATGAAAGATCTCCCTTTCACTATCGGGAATGCAGAGTACCCAGGTAAGATCATCGAAGAATATCTTTATACCATCTATCATCTGTCTTCTCTGGCCTTCAGAATCTTCAACAAGCCTGCGCATTATTTTGCCCTTCAGGTCAAGGGTACAGAAGACATTATTTTTTGCCATGTGAAGGCGCGGTGTTTTTTCTTCGGTTTCGCTGAGCCTCCTGTGCGACCTTGCGGCAAGCTCAAGGATCTTCATTATC
>WBZT01003551.1_pt1 | contig 10190 bp, 9 predicted proteins | sample 5204241 | NCBI WGS metagenome assembly WBZT01 (sample SAMN12344358, study PRJNA552823) | activated sludge metagenome | biome: Activated sludge suspended growth; feature: Nitrification reactor; material: Wastewater; isolation source: activated sludge from nitrification reactor of wastewater treatment...
CGGTTATTTCGTTAGCCCTATAATGCTTGCAGTGCAAGCGAAGTGCCCGGGAACCCACTCGGCGCAAAGGTCGTTGAAGCAAGGAGCGCAAAGCCGTATGTCCCCCCTGGTCGTATCCCGCACGCGTGGCCGCCGCATTTGGCCGCGCCTCGTTCCGCTTTTTCTTCTTCTGCTGTCTCTCGCCGTCCTGCCGGCTGCCTGGGCGCAGGAAACTTCGGGCGATGAACCCAACCCGCCCGATGCGGCGCTGGCCATGGAACCGGTCGTCCTCAGCGAATCGCGCGCGGGCGACGCCAAAACCGTCACCATTGAAGTCCCCATTGGGGCCGATACCTTCACCGCATCGGACCGCCCCACCACCAACTTCTCGACCGACAGTTTTCTGCGCGTTGGTTTCAACAAATCCGGTAACGGCGCGGAGCGAATTTTCCTGTACTTCCCCCTGGACAAGATTCCGGCCAACGCGACGATCCAGAGCGCCGTTCTGCGCGCCAACGTGGCCGGTTTTTCGCCCAACAACGACGCGCCGATGGGCCTGCTGGCCCGCTTTCTGATCACCTCGTGGAACCCCCCGACCATCACCTGGAGTAACACCAACCCGCAGTGGGGCGCGGAGATCGGCTTAGGGCAGGTCCCGGCGTCCACCGGGTGGGTGGAGGGCGACGTCACCGGACCCGTCCAGGATTGGGTGTCCGGCGTCCGGCCGAACTTCGGCATGATGCTCCAGGGTGATGAGTCGCCGGCCGCCGGCCGCGAGCGCGTTTTCTTCGCGCTGAATGCCCAGAATGGACTCTATCCGCGCCTGGTCGTCACCTACCAGATCGACACCATGCCGCCCACCTCGATTGTCAACCCGCTGCCGGTCTGGTCGCGGGCCACCTTTAACGTCTCGTGGACGGGCCAGGACAACCAGGGCGGTTCGGGAATCAAACATTATGACCTGCAAGCGCGGGCCAACGGCGGGCCGTGGCAGGCGTGGCTCAACGCCGCGACCGTGACCGCGGCCGATTTCAACGGCCAGGACGGCGTGTTGTACGAGTTTCGGGTGCGCGCCGTCGACCGGGCCAATAACGTCCAGGCATTCCCCAACAACCCGCAGGCCAATACGCGCGTCGACGCGACACCGCCCATCGCCACCGTCACCGCGCTGCCGCAATACACCTACAGCGACGCCTTCACCGTCCGCTGGGGCGGCGCCGACATCGGCGCCAACGGCCAGCCGGGCAGCGGCATCGTTCGCTACGATGTGGAGTATCAGGTCAATGGCGGCGCGTGGCAGCCGTTCAAGACGAACACGACCGACACGTCGGGCCAGGTGACGCAGGCGGCCCCCGGCGCGACCTACGGGTTCCGCGCTCGCGCCCGCGACCTCGTCGGCAACCAGCAGGCGTTCAGCGCCACTGCCCAGGCGCAAACGACCCTCTCGCTCGGCAATCCGACCGCGCGGATCATCCCGTTCATCAACGGCATCTCCCGGCAGGCGACCTTCCTCGTCCAGTGGACGGGCACGGCCGCGCCGGGGGCGGCCATCATGAATTACGACGTCGAGTCCCGCTTCAACAATGGCCCCTGGACGCCCTGGCACGACAGCTTCGCCGCCGCCAGCGCCCAGTTCACCGCCATTCAGGGCGATGGCGTCTACTCCTTCCGCGTGCGCGCCCGCGACAACGCCGGCCGCGTCAGCGACTGGGCCGAAGGCCCGGCCAACCGGATAGCCGTCGATACCGCCCCACCGTTCATCACCCCCCGCGTCTACGTCCCCATCAGCCCCAACAAGTAAGTACCCGAAACGACTGGCGATGATAACGGCCCCGGACAGCGACTTTGTCCGGGGCCGCTTTCCGGAGAAGGGGAACTTCTGCGCGGCCAGCGGCGTCCCATAAGAGAACGCCGCTGAAGGCGTACGCCCCGCGCCGGGATGCGGCGGGGGCCGCCTAACGAAATTGCGAAGAGGAGTCGATGAACAAGTACGCATGGTTCGCGCTGGTTGCATTGCTGTTGGCGCTTGTGGCTTGCAGCCCGACGGGCGGGCAGGAACAGGCCGCCGAGCCCACCGCGCCGGGCCAGGGAGAAGGCGAAGCGACGGGGAACGGGGCGAGCGCCCTTCAGGGGACGCGCTGGGTTCTGGTGTCCTATCGCGACGCCGCGGGCGAAATCGCCGACGCGCTGGCCGATCGGGAAGTGACGGCCGAGTTTGGAGCAGACGGCCAGATGGGCGGCAACGCCGGCTGCAATAGCTACTTCGCCGCTTACACCGTTGACGGCCCCGCGCTGACCATTGGCCAGGCTGGCTCGACGATGATGGCCTGCATGCCCGAAACGGTGATGCAGCAGGAAGCCGGCTTCCTGGCCGCTTTGCAGTCGGCCGCTACCTACGCCATTGCTGGCGATACGCTGACCCTCAGTGATGCCGCCGGCGACACCGCGCTCACCCTGCGGGCGACGCAGCCCGCCTCGCTGACGGGCGCCACCTGGGTAGCGACAAGCCTCAACAACGGCCGGCAAGCCGTGGTGTCGATAGCCGAAGGCGGCGTGGTCACCGCCACCTTCACCGAGGACGGCCAGCTGAACGGTTCGGCCGGCTGCAACAGCTACATGACCGGCTATACCCTTGACGGCCAGGCCATCGCCATCGAACCGCCGGCTTCGACCCGCAAGCTATGCCCGGACGAAGCGGTCATGGCCCAGGAGGCGGCCTATTTTAGCCTGTTGCCGTCGGCGGCCAGCTGGCGCATCAGCGGGACAACGCTGGAACTGCGCGCGGCCGACGAGGCGCTCATCGCCTCCTTCGCCCCCCAGTAGGCCAGCATCCAACGCGTAGTCGCATCCAAAGGGGCCGGGGGCCAGGTTCTAGGGAAGATCGCTCTTCCCTAGAACCTGGCCTCTTCTTCTTTGCGTCCTGGCGTCCTTGCGTTTATTCTTCCTCCGCTTGTAACGGTAACCCAAGAGGAGCATGCAATGTCAGTCAAGTCCGATACCTGGATCCGCCAGATGGCGCTGGAACGCAAGATGATCGAGCCGTTCGTCGATGGTCAGGTGCGCGACGGCGTCATCTCCTATGGCCTGTCGTCCTACGGCTACGACATCCGGGTCAGCAACGAGTTCAAGATTTTCACCAACGTCCACTCGGCCGTCGTCGATCCGAAACACTTCAACCCGCTATCATTCGTGGATTACCACGGCGACATCTGCGTGATTCCGCCCAACTCCTTCGTGCTGGCGCAGACGGTTGAGTACTTTCGCATCCCGCGCGACGTGATCACCGTCTGCGTCGGGAAGAGCACTTATGCCCGCTGCGGTTTGATCGTCAACGTCACGCCGTTTGAGCCGGAATGGGAAGGCTTCGTCACGCTGGAAATCTCCAACACCACGCCATTGCCGGCGCGCATCTACGCCAACGAAGGCATTGCGCAGGTGTTGTTCTTCCAATCCGATCAGGTCTGCGAAGTCTCCTACGCCGACCGCAAAGGCAAGTATCAGGGGCAGCAAAGCATCATGCTGCCGCGCATCTAGCGTCAGGCGCAAACGGGCTCTTCGCGGTTGCCCCGCGAATTGCCGCTTTCCCTCCGCGTCGCTATAATGAACACTGCGGAGTGGAGGGCGCTTAGCTCAGTTGGTTAGAGCGCTTCGTTTACACCGAAGAAGTCGGGGGTTCGAGTCCCTCAGCGCCCATCTGGCCCTCGCGGGCGGTCTTTTCGTTTGGATGGCAAGCCATCTTGTGATAAAAAGCACAACTCTGTAATCATTGACCGCGGCCCTGGGCCGCAGAGGCGACTGCAAGACAAAGTACTGTTCTAAAGAGGCAGGAGAATAGCCATATGGCGAGTCAAGCGGCAACAGCCAACGCCGGACCTTCCGGGCTGTCGTCCGGCATCAGCCGGCGCGAGTTCCTCTATTACATCTGGGGCGCGTCGATCGCATTATTAAGCATGCAAGGCGCGGGATTATTGGTATGGTTTCTGATTCCCCGCTTTCGCGAAGGCGAGTTCGGCGGCTCGTTCACCATCGACGTTGCCGAGCTGCCGGCGGTCAATGACGCGCCGATCAACTTCGCCGACGGCCGCTTCTGGCTGGTCAACCTTGACTCCACCCAGCCGAACGAGCGCATGTACCAGGCCCCCGACGAGCCCAACCCCATCGTCGGCGTAGCCGCCATTTATAAGGTCTGCACTCATCTGGGCTGCATCTACTCCTGGACGCCGGCCAACAACCGATTCGAGTGCCCGTGCCACGGCTCTAAATACCGCCTCGACGGGCGGCGCGTCGAGTCCCCCGCCCCGCGCACGCTCGACCGCTTCCTGCTCCAGGCCATCGCCGACGATGAAGCGACCGTTCTGGGCGAAACCGAGCTCGTGGGTGACTTTTACGCCCCGCTGCCTTTGCCCGCGGGCACAGCCTTTCTGCGCGTTAACACCGGCAGCCGCAAGCAAGGCCCCTCCCAGCCGTTGCTGTGCGATTTCCAGGGGAACTGCCCGTAGGAGAATTAGGAATTAGGAATTAAGAATTAGGAATGAAGAGCGCGTCCGCGGCCCAACTCCTGATTCCCACTTCCTAATTCGCTGTTCCTGATTCGTAATTCCTAATTCGTAATTGTTTCTGAGGAGTTGTTATGGCTACATTCGTCGAACAAGTCCGCGAAATGGGGATCAAGCAGGCCGTCGTTACGAAAGCGGACGAGGTCGTCGAGCGCGTCACGGCGGGCATGAACATCAACGACGTGCGCGCGGCGCTGCGCGGTGATGAACCGCGCCGGCCGAACCCCCGGCTGCGGCCCCACGCCGACGGCTTCTGGCTCCACATCCGGCCCAGCTTCTATCACACCGGCGTTACCCACATCTACCCGACCTTCCGGTTGGGCTGGCTGTCCACGTTCATGCTCGTCTGGGAGACGATCACGGGCCTGATCCTGATGGTCTTCTATACGCCCAGCCCCCTGGCGGCCTATAGCAACATGTGGAACATCCTCGGCAATGTGCCGCTCGGCCAACTGTTCCGCAACATGCACCGTCTGGGCGCGGAGGTCATGGTGCTGGTGGTGGCCATGCACATGCTGCGAACGTTTATCACCGGCAGCTATAAAAAGCCGCGCCAGTTTACCTGGGCCACCGGCGTGTTGCTGTTGCTCTTCACAATCTTCCTGAGCTTCAGCGGCTACCTCTTGCCGTGGGACCAGCTGGCCTATTGGGCGCTGACCGTGTTCATCAGCGGCGGCGCGGCCGCGCCGGCTCCGGCTTTCGTCAACGACAACGTGCTCCTGATCCTGCAAGGCGGGCCGGCGCTGGGCGCCAACGGTTTGCTGCGCTGGTACTTGCTCCACGTCTTGCTGCTGCCGCTGCTGGCCGGCATCTTCTTCTTTGTCCACTACTACAAGGTCGTCCTCTATGGTATCTCGCTGCCCCCGGGGCGCGAGGAGATCGGCGAGGATACCGCCAAGCGCGTCCCCAAGGACGAACGCACCTACTTCATTCCCGACATTCTCAGCAGCGAACTGATGTGGACGGCCCTGGCGACTCTCTTCCTGGTCGCCGGCTCGCTGTGGCTGTGGGATGCGCCATTGGAGACCCACGCCGACCCGGTCGTGACGCCGCTGCACGTCGTCGCCCCGTGGTATTTGTCCTGGTCGCAGGGCTGGCTCAAGCTGGCCCCCAAGACGGTGGTCGTCGGTTTCATCCCGCTGCTGCTGGTGGCCTTCATCGTTATGCCCTACTTCGAAGTGGGCAAGAGCCGTCGTTACGCCGACCGGCGCATCGGCCTGACCATCGCCATGCTGTTCATGTCTCTCATGCTGGTGTCCAACTGGATGGGATCGCCGGAGTTTCGCGTGACCTCGTCGCCCGACCGGGAGGTCAGCATTCGCCTCTTGCCGGAAGAAGGGCCGGGTGGCTTGAAAGGCATCCCTTATGAGCACATGACACCGGGAACCTACACACCGGGGCAGGAGATCGACGGCAACCCATACCTGACCCGCGGCCTGGCGGTCTTTGAGGAAGCGATGCACGAGCAAAGCTGCACGCTGGTCAGCAACGACATGTGGGATGCCTGCCGGGTGGAGACGCTGGAGAACGGGGCCAAGAACTATGGTAACTACTTCACCGAAACCGCCATGCCCGACCCCTTCGCCCAATTGGAGATCGTCGAGGTGCAACCGGGTCTGAAGGAGATGATTCTGACCTACCAGGCTACCAATCCGGACAACCCGAACGAGATGATCGTTGACACGCAGTGGTCGGCCTTCCGGCATGAGTCTTCGAACTACGAAGAGGAATGCCGGTTCCTGAACAAGTCGTGCGCGACCGACTAAACAGCCGCCAACGTGGCGACCCTCCTTCGGGGCGGCCGCCACGCTGTGAACAAGGAACGATGACCCATGCAGATTAAGATTGTCATTGGTACGATCGCTTTCATGCTGACGATGATGGTCTTCGGCTACTCGGCGCTGCGTGAACAGTCCCGGCTGGAGCGCTTTACCAATGCCGAACTCGGCCGCTCCATCGAAGCCGGCGGCCACATCTTCGTCAACAACTGCGCCACCTGCCACGGCGTGGACGGCACGGCCCAGGAGTGCTACGACTCGGCGGGCAACCAGATCGCCTGCCAGGGCTTGCCGCTCAACTACAATGCCTTGCTGTGCGGTGAGCCGTCGCAGCGCATGACGGATATGGGCTGGAAGGGCACCAAGTACGACTACATCCTGACGACTGTCTCCGCCGGCCGCGGCCCCATCATGCCCACGTGGTCGGAGCAGTTCGGCGGCCCGCTGCGCCAGGACCAGGTGCGCAACGTGACCAACTTCGTCCTCAACTGGGAAAGCGAGACGCTCTGCTCGCAGCCGCTCGTGACCTACGATTGGCCCGAGACGGCCGATGAGTTCCTGGCCCGCACCGAGGAGGTGCAGCCGGGCGACCCGGCCCGCGGCCAGGAGTTGTTCAGCGTCACCTACGGCTGCCAGGCCTGCCACGGCGCGCTTGATGGGTCCATCGCCGCAGCCGTCGGCCCATCGCTGACCAATATCGAAACCGACGGCGCGACGCGCGTGGAGGGGATGGACGCGATGACCTACGTCTACCACTCCATCCTCTATCCGAGCGACTTCATCGCGCCCGAGTGCCCGACCGGCCCTTGCGCCGGGCCGCCCAGCGCCATGCCGGCCAACTTCGGCTCGCGCATGGGCGAAAATCCGCAGGACATGGCCGACATCCTGGCTTACCTCTTGCAGGAGTAGCCTGGCCAGACGCCTCTCTCTAAAAAGCAACGGCCCGCCTTTTCGGCGGGCCGTTTGTTTTTCGCCACTGTAGCGCGAACCTGGAGGTTCGCGCGTGCCTGGGGTGGGCCGCGATCCGGGAGAATCGCGCTACTTGAGTGTCGTCCCGCAATTGCGGCAGAAGACGTCGCCGGGCTGGGCCGGGCGGCCGCAACTGTGGCAGAACCGGGCCGCGCTGCCCTTGGTCGCCGCCGGGCGCGCCGAGCGAGGCTTGCGCGGCCGGCCGGCTCCGCCGCCCTGTTGCCGCCCCAGATACCACGCGCCGCCCACCAGCAACAGAAGCGCCGGAATGGCCAGCAGCCATAGCGGGTCGATATCGCTCAGGCCGCCGGTCGCCGCGGGGGTCGAAGCGGGCGCGACCGTCGCCACGGCCGGGGCGGAAAGCACCGGAGCTTCAACCGTGTAGCGGATGTCGACCGTGTAGGGCTGGCCCGCGCCCAGCGGCTGCGGCGTGACACGGTGATAGGTCAGGCCATCGCCGCGCTCGGCCGCGCTGGTCATCGGCGCGGGCGTGACGGTCATGGACGTAGCCGCTCGCGGTTGCTGGACGACGGTCGCCATATTATCGATCGTCAGGTCAGACACCCACTCAAAGCGATAGCTGTACTCGCTGCCGTCCGCTTCGTAGGGCACGTAGTACTCCACGCGAAAGACACGGCCGGGCGTGGTCAGCGTCAGCCCGCCGTCCGTCTCGGAGGCGTCCACGTCCGAGATCAGCGCGTCCACGTCGTTGAATCGCGCGACGGCGAAGACGTCGGCGTTATCGGGAAGTGGGATCCGCACTGTAGCCGGGAGGGTCGCCGTCTCGGGCAGTGTACCCGTCAGCAGGACGAGCACCGCCGGCCGGTCATAGTCGGGCCACAGCTCGACGGTCATATCGCTCAGTTGGGTCGCTTCACTTTGCGCGGCCACTGGCAGCGCGCTCAGCAAGAATAAAGTTATGAGGATGAGGAGGTAACGCATAGTGTAGTGGTCAGTGGTGAGTCGATCGTCCTTCCTGGAAGCCCAGCCTTTGGAATCCGATCTTAACTCGTAAGGCTTTTCACGCGTGTCCGCGCAGGCGAATGCGATTGGCGCGGCAATGAGGGCACTCCAGCTCCGTATAGTCGCGGCCGCACGTGCGGCAGGTACGCACCTGGACTTCGCGTTCGTCGGCCGTCGAGCCAAGCACGAGGACCAGTTCTTCGCCGTGGTGAGTGTCGAGCCAGGCGTCGAGATCGTAGTCGCCGACACGCCAGCGGCCGTCCTCGGCGCGGCGGACGATACCGGTCATCACGTCGAGTTCCATTTCGTGGGCCGACGCGGCCAGCTTATAAATCGCGGCGCGTCTCATCTGCTTCATCGTTGTCCTCGCTCTGAGAGTAGGGCGATTCTCCAGAATCGCCCTGCTACAGACAGGGGACGATTCTGGAGAATCGCCCTACAGTGGCTGCTTTAGCGCCCGGCTAAGAACGTTTGACGCTGCTCAGGCTGGGGTCTATTATATCCCATAGTCCGATTCTTCAAGTGGAGGCCCTTCATGCATGATGGGAGCGAACGCCTGGCCCAGGACGCCGCGGTTATGGGGGCGATGGCCGGACAGATGGCCGAGTACCTCGACAGCGAGATTCTCTTCTGGCCGCTGGGGCGCGGCAACATGCCCATGCTCACCCTGGGCGGCTACCTGCTGCGCGAGCACCGCTTGCTGGCCTTGCCCCAATTGCTGACCCCTGACCAGCGCACCCAGGTCGACGCCGCCATCTTTCAGTTCAATCAAGTGCTGGCCGACCGCGTCGTCCGCTTTGAGGCCAAAGCCAACCACGAACTGGAGGCCCGCCTCCGCCAATGGGAGGAGTACCTCAAGGACATCGAACGCGACACGTTTGACCGCAGCAGCAACTATGCCACGGCCGTCGAGACGCGGGTCATGATCCACGCGCTCCTCGACCGGCTGGCCATGCCCCCCTACCGTCTGGAGGCCCGGCCTCAGCAACACCTGGCGCTGCTCGACACGCGCCTGCAGAACCGCTGGCTGCCGGGCGATTTCGTCTGGCCGGCCGACTGGCAGCCCGCCTATCCGCGGAACGAGTACTGGTGGCTCTATGGCTCGCCGCGCGCCGCCGGCAGCTCCACCGGTTCCTGATTCAACTAACCAGAACGCGCCAACAGGCTGAACGACGGACCGGCCGCTCGTAGTTCCGCTTCAACGCGCCAACCCACCCACACGCACACGGCCGTGCGCCCCTACCAGCCTGCCTTATGCCGCGCCTTAACCTGCAATTCCCGCCTTCCCTTCGCTACCGCGATTTCCGCATCTTCTGGATTGGCCTCTTCATCTCCGTGGTCGGTTCACAGATGCAACTGATCGCCATTAACTGGCACATTTACGAACTACTCCAGGGCCGGACGTACAGCGTCGAGATACTCGGCCGCACCTTCGATCTGGGCGCGCAAGCGCTTGGTCTGGGCGCGCTGGGCCTGGTGCGCGTTGTCCCCATTGTCCTCTTCGCGCTGTTCGGCGGCATGCTGGCGGATACGCGCAACCGCCGCTCGCTGCTCTTGTTCACGGAGGGCTTCGATGTGGTTATCGCCGCCCTTCTGGCCGTGCTGACGCTGACCGGCCGGACGACAGTGGGCACCATTTATCTGGTCACAGCGGGGCTGGCGGCCATGAACGCCCTGGAAGGGCCGTCGCGGCAGTCGCTCATTCCCCACCTTGTGCCGCGCGAGCACTTCAGCAACGCCGCCAGCGTGCAGACGCTCATGTTCACAGCGGCGGCCATTATTGGGCCCGCCCTGGCCGGGCTGATCGTGGGCTACGTCAACGTCGGCTTCGTCTACGCCATCAACGCGGTGTCTTTCGTCGCCGTGGTCATCTCGCTGCTGATGATGAACTACCGCGGCCACGTCGCTGCCACTTCCACCGGCCTGGGCTTATCGGCCCTGACCG
>WBZT01003552.1_pt1 | contig 10183 bp, 9 predicted proteins | sample 5204241 | NCBI WGS metagenome assembly WBZT01 (sample SAMN12344358, study PRJNA552823) | activated sludge metagenome | biome: Activated sludge suspended growth; feature: Nitrification reactor; material: Wastewater; isolation source: activated sludge from nitrification reactor of wastewater treatment...
CCGAGCGGCAGAATATCCTTTTCACATGCCCGGATCGCGACGCTTCACGCGCCGTTGAAGCGATTGAATCGATCAAGGCGAAGATTGGCGTCGAGGAAGTTCACGTTCGCCGCGATGTGGCCAAGGTTTCGGTTATTGGCATCGGCATGAGAAGCCAGGTGGGCGTGGCGCGCGCGATGTTCGCCGCGTTGGCGCAAAAGGGCATCAACATCGAGGCGATCTCTACCTCGGAGATCAAGATTTCGGTGTTGATCGACGCTGCATACACGGAGCTGGCCGTGCGCGCGCTGCACACGGCTTATGGATTGGACGCCGCGTGAGCGGTGATGTTGGAGGGCGCTAAGCCGCGATGGTTGGACCCGCGAGCATTGGCGGATCCCGGGTGCTCCTGCGCAAATTGCGGGAGATCATGGAGACTGGCGCGGAGCCGCAGGAGCGGCTGAACCGGCTCGTCACCATGGTTGCGTCGACCATGGTCGCGGACGTGTGCTCCATCTATCTGACGCGCGGCGGCTATAACGAACTCTTCGCGACGCAAGGTCTGTCGCCGGCGGCGGTTCACAACACGCGGCTGAAGCCTGGCGAAGGTCTCGTCGGCTTGGTTGCAGAGACTGCGCAACCATTGAACCTCGCTGACGCTCAACATCATGAGCGCTTCGCCTACAAACCCGAGACGGGCGAAGAGCCGTTCAACGCGTTCCTCGCCGTGCCAATCGTGCGCTCGGAGCGCACCTTCGGCGTGCTCGTCGTGCAGAACCAGGTCTCGCGACTCTATGGCGAGGACGAAGTCGAAGCGCTGCAGACCATCGCCATGGTGCTGGCCGAGATGGTCGCCTCCGGTGCGTTCGGCGATCTGACCGGGCTGGCCGAAGTCGAGGCGGTGCCAAGCCGGCCAGAATTGCTCACCGGCCGTTCGTTCTCCGATGGCATCTGCATTGGCACTGCGGTGTTGCATGAGCCGCACGCGCCGCTCGGTCGCGTGATCGCGGATGACCCGATTAAGGAAGAGGAGCGGCTGAACGCGGCGCTGAGCCAAGTGCGGCGCGCGCTGGAGGATATGCTTGAGGGCGATCCTGGGCGCATTTCCGGCGTTTCGCGTGAAGTGCTCGAGACCTTCCTGATGCTCGCCAGTGACCCGAGTTGGGAGCTGAAGCTGCGGCAAGGCGTACGGGCTGGACTATCTGCGGACGCCGCCGTCGAGCGCATACGCGGCGAACACCGTGCCAAGTTCAACGCGACGCGCGATGCCTATTTGCGTGAGCGGCTGCATGATCTGGAAGACCTCGATAATCGTTTGCTGCGCGCGTTGGCCGGCGTCGAAGGCGGTGCGGGACAGGCGCTGCCGGACAATGCGGTGCTCGTTGCGCGCGAACTCGGCCCTGCCGAACTTTTAGACTATGGCGCGCGTCTCAAGGGCGTTGCGCTGGAAGAGGGCGCCAACACAGCGCACGCGGCGATCGTCGCGCGGGCGCTGGGCATTCCGATGGTGGGCTTGCTGCCCGGCTTGCTCTCGCGCGTCGAAGCCGGCGATCGCATCGTTCTCGATGGAGAGCGTGGCGAAGCGCGCTTGCGGCCCGAGGAAGCGTTCGTTCACACCTACAAACAGCGCATCAACTTGCGTTCGGCGCGGGCCGAGGAATTTGCGCGCCTGAAGAACATTCCGCCGGTGACCGCCGACGGTGAGCGTGTGACGTTGCTGTTGAACGCCGGCCTGGCGCTTGACGTGCACCACCTCGATGAAGCCGGCGCCGAAGGCATTGGCCTGTTTCGCACCGAGTTTCAGTTCATGGTCTCCGAACAGCTGCCGCGGCTTGAGAGCCAGACCATGCTGTATCGGGATGTGCTCGATGCGGCGGGCCTACGGCCGGTCACGTTCCGCACGCTCGACCTCGGCGGCGACAAGGTGCTGCCGTACGTGGCGGCGGAGCGCGAAGAGAACCCGGCGCTAGGTTGGCGCGCAGTTCGCATCGGCCTCGATCGGCCGGCTTTGCTCCGCTACCAGCTCCGCGCCCTGATCAGCGCCGCCGCCAACCGGCGCCTGCGCGTCATGTTTCCGCTGGTTACGACGGTCAGCGAATTCGACGCGGCTCGCTCGCTTGTCGACCGGGAACTGGAATGGTGCCGGAAGAATGGCCGGCCGCCGCCGTCGCTAGTGGAGGTGGGCGTGATGGTTGAGGCGCCGGCGCTAGCGTTCTCGGTCCCAGACCTCAAAGGCCGCGCGGACTTCATCTCGATCGGCACCAACGATCTGATGCAGTATTTCTTCGCGGCGGACCGCGGCAATGCGCGCGTCTCGGATCGCTACGATATCCTCAGCGCGCCGGCGTTACGGCTCCTGAAGCGCATCCGCGATGATGCTGACGCGGCCCAGCTGCAAGTCTCGATCTGCGGCGAAGCAGCCGGGCGGCCGCTGGAGGCGATGGCGTTCACGGCGCTGGGTTTCCGCCGCCTCTCAATGCCGGCTTCGGGCATTGGCCCGGTGAAACGGCTGATCCTGTCCATGGAAGTGCAGGCGGTGGAGCGCGTCTTGGCCAAGCTTATGAGCCGCAATCGGCCCTCGATCCGCAACGAACTCACAGAATTTGCGGCCGCGGAAGGTTATGCGCTGTAACGCGCGTAGGCCGCGCGTTGAGGTATGCTTGATTCGTGATTAGTCTTTTTCGGTGGCGCAAAATTTGCCTTTGTAAACGTAAGGTCTCCCAGGAGTGACCGACCGCTCGATGCTGCAACCGATACCTACCGATCCACAACCGACTGGCGAACCGGTCGATGCGCGAGCGCAACGTCAGGCCACCGCGGCGCCTTCGCCTGTCCTGGAGGATGCCTGGCGGGCAGGCCGCAAGCTGTCGGAAGCGCGCCGGCAACGGGGATGGACGCTGGATGAAGTCGCGGATCGCATCCGGGTCCGGCGAGAGTTTCTGGAAGCGCTTGAGGAGATGAACGTCAAGCTGCTGCCGGGCAAGGCATACGCGCTGGCGTTCCTGCGCTCCTACGCGCGCGAACTTGGCATCGAAGAAAAGGCGCTGGTTGACCAGTTTCAGGACGAGTGCGCGCTGACACGCGATGATGTCGCTGCGCCCGCAATCCGCACTCCGGCCTCCAAACCCCGCCAACGCCCGCCGTGGGTTTGGGCGGCGGTCCTGATCATTGGTCTGGCGGGCCTGGTCGGATGGCGCGCGCTCGAGTCACAGCTTCGCAGCGAGGGCGAAACGCCGGTTGTGGCGTCGGGGACGACCGGAGCGGTCGGAACCACCCCAGTATCGACGGGCGCCGTGACGCGTCGGGTCGTGGAGATCCGGGCTTTGGCCGACGCTTGGCTTGAGGCGCGTGGGCCGGACGGGACGGTGTTCCTATCTCGGAACCTGCGGGCGGGCGATGTTTACCGTCCAGACGCAAGCCCTGGCTGGACTTTGCACGCTCGCGATGGCGGGGCTTTCGAACTCTATGTGAACGGGGTTTCGGCCGGCCTTTTGGGGACGGCGGGGATGCCGGTGCTTGGCCGGTCAATCGACGAAATCCAGCCGCTGACCCAGGCCAGCAACAGCCCGCCTCGCAGCTAAGCCGCAGTTCCCAGGGCTGTTAGCGGCCCAGCGGGCGCGCTATCTCCGGCTGGAAAGGACGTGCTCCCATGGACGGCGCCGCAGGCGACCTGCACCACATTCGGCCCTGGCGGCGGATTGAACGCCGCCGGTCGCGGAAGATTCGTGTCGGCGCGGTCGAAGTGGGCGGCGATGCGCCGATCACGGTGCAGTCGATGACCAATACGGTCACCGCGGACGCCAAAGCGACGATCAACCAGATACGGCAGCTGGAAGCCGCGGGCGCGGACATCGTGCGCGTGTCTTGCCCTGATGAAGAATCGACCAAGGCGTTTGCCGAGATCGCGCGCGCCGCGAAAGTGCCGTTGGTCGCGGACATTCACTTTCACTATCGCCGCGCCATTGAGGCGGCCGCCTCGGGCGCGGCCTGTTTGCGGATCAATCCCGGCAACATCGGCAACGCGCAGCGCGTCAAAGACGTCGTTCAAGCCGCCAAGGATCACGGCTGCTCGATCCGCATCGGCGTGAACGCTGGATCGCTTGAGAGTCATTTGCTGGAGAAGTACGGCGAGCCTTGCCCTGAAGCGATGGTCGAGAGCGCGCTCTACCACGCGGCCTTGCTCGAAGAGCACGACTTCCGCGACTACAAAATCAGCGTGAAGGCGTCCGACGTTTTCCTCACCGCTGCCGCGTATCAAGCGCTCGCTGAAGCAACCGATGCGCCGCTGCATCTCGGTGTCACCGAAGCCGGTGCGTTGCGCGCGGGAACAGTAAAGTCGTCGATCGCGATGGGATCGTTGCTGTGGGCCGGCATCGGCGACACGATACGCGTGTCGCTCGCGGCCGATCCGGTTGAAGAGATCAAGGTCGGCAACGATCTGCTGAAGTCGTTGGGCCTGCGTCAGCGCGGCGTCACCATCATTGCGTGCCCTTCGTGCGCGCGTCAGGGCTTTAACGTCATCGCCACCGTGGATGAGCTTGAAAAGCGCCTCGCGCACATCGCGGAACCGATCACGCTCTCGATCATAGGCTGCGTCGTGAACGGCCCCGGCGAAGCGCTGATGACCGACCTGGGCTTCACCGGCGGCGGCAAGGGCGCCGGAATGATGTATGTGGCAGGCAAGCCGGACCATAAGGTCGACAATGGCGCCATGATCGACCATATCGTTGGACTGGTTGAGGAACGCGCCCGAACGATGCGCGAAGCGAAGGGCTGAGCGATGCTGCAGCGCCACCTGCAGGACACGTACGAATACCTGTTCGACACCGCTCACACCGCCCTTAAACAGGGCGGCTCGTTCGCGCCGTTCGGCGCGGGCATTCGTAAGACCGGCGAACAAATTCACACCAATGTCGATCTGCCGATCGATCGGTCCGCGCCGCAGGATCACATCTCTGGCCTGATCGCTGGCTTTCGGCTCGACGAAAAAGAGAATGGTCTGATCGCGGCGGGGCTCGTCTTCGATGGCCGCTCGGGCAGCGACAACGCGGCCGCTCTTTGCTTTCACCTCGAAGTCGCGAACGGCCAGGCCGTTGAGGTGATCGTGCCCTATGCGCGCCGCAGCGTCGAAGAGATTGCGTTCGACGATCCACAGGTCTCGGAAGTGCAACCCGAGATTTTTGCCGACCTCAGTTAGCCGATGTCAGCGTACGATAGATTGGAACGGCGCCTGTCGCAGGCGGTCGATCGGTTCGAGCGTGTGGAAGCGCGTCTCGTCGCCGCCAGCGACGGCGCGGAAATCGTCAAACTCGGCCAAGAGCACGCGGAGTTGAAGCCGCTGGTGGAAGCTGTGGCCGCGGTGCGCTTGGCGCGCGAGGAGATGATCAATCTCGAAGCCATGGCCAAGGACGGCGATCGAGAGATGGCCGAACTCGCCGAAGAAGAGTTGAAGGGCCTGCGCGACAAGCTGCCCGAGTTGGAGCAGACGGCGCTGATCCTGCTTGCGCCAAAGGACAAGGACGAGAGCGCCTCGGCGGTGCTGGAAATTCGCGCAGGGACGGGCGGCGAGGAAGCGGCGCTGTTCGCCGGCGATCTGCTGCGCATGTACCAGAAGTACGCCAGCAAGCGCGGCTGGAAGTTCGAGCTTGAGGACATTTCCGAAACCGGCATCGGCGGCGTCAAGGAAGCGGTGGCGAGCGTTACCGGCAAAGGCGTGTTTGGGCGGCTCAAGTTCGAGAGCGGCGTGCACCGCGTGCAACGCGTGCCGGAGACCGAGGCGGGCGGGCGTATCCATACATCGGCGGCGACGGTTGCAGTGCTGCCCCAGCCGGAGGGCGACGTCGATATCGTCATCGACGACAAGGATATTCGCATTGATACGATGCGCGCCTCAGGCGCCGGCGGCCAGCACGTCAACAAGACCGACTCGGCGGTGCGGATCACGCATATTCCCTCCGGAATCGTCGTCATCAGCCAACTTAAGTCGCAGCACCAGAACCGCGCGCAAGCGATGCTGATGCTGCGCACAAAGCTCTATGACGCTGAGCGCGAACGCCAGGCTTCGGAGCGCGCGGCCGAGCGCAAAGGGCAAATCGGTTCGGGCGATCGCAGTGAGCGCATCCGCACGTACAATTTTCCGCAAGGACGAATTACCGATCACCGCATCAACCTGACGCTCTACAACCTCTCGGAGGTCATTGAAGGCGCGCTCGATCCGGTGCTCGACGCGCTCGCAGCTGAAGAGCAAGCGCTGAAGCTCGCGGCGCTGGAGCGGGGCGAATGAGCGAGACGCTGGTCTCGCTCTGGACAGATGTCCGCAAGCGCCTCGAAGCGGCGGGCGTCGACACGCCCGTGCTTGACGCCAGGTTGTTGCTCGAAGCGGGCGCGGGCGTCTCGCGGCTGGAGATCGTAACTGATCCGCGGCGCATCGTTGATGACGCGCAGGTCGAGGCTGTGAACGCGCTGACGCAACGGCGCGAGGCGCGAGAGCCGGTCAGTCACATCCTGGGCCGCAAACATTTTTGGACGCTCGATCTTGCGGTGAACGCCAACGTTCTGACGCCGCGACCCGAAACCGAGTTCGTCGTCGAAGCCGGATTGCAGGAGACGCTCCCCGCCGACGCTCCGCATCGCATTCTCGATCTTGGCGCCGGCTCGGGTGCAATCATTCTTGCGCTGCTGAAGGACAGACCGAACGCGACCGGCGTTGCCGTCGATATCAGCGAGAAGGCGATCGAGACCGTGCGCGTCAACGCCGAACAGCTTGGCCTCGCCGACCGTCTCGAAATTCGTCAGGATAATTGGGCGGCCAGTCTCGATGAGCGCTTCGATCTGGTGGTTTCGAATCCGCCCTACATCCGCACCGGCGACATCGATGAACTGGCGCCGGAGGTCTCACGCTTTGAACCGCGCCTGGCGCTGGATGGCGGGGACGATGGGTTCGTCGCTTACCGCATCATCGTTGCCGCGTTGCCCCGCCTGCTAAAGCCGCGGGCGGCGTTCGCGCTGGAAGTGGGGCTGGGTCAGGCCGAGGCCGTGAGGACGATGGCCGAAGAGGCCGGCCTCTCCACAACCGAGCCGCGCCGGGACCTCTCGGGCATTCCCCGCGTTGTTGTTGGGTACGCGGCATAATCCACCGTCTGGAAAAAGCCCTTGGATCGGTGGGCGCGACGCATTAAGTTCGGTGCCGGAATCGATGGCGGAGGGGCTTTTGTCCGTCGGTTCGCACGGCTAGCAGGCGTTAAAGCGCCACTGGCGGCTCCCTCAGTAAGAGGTTCAATCGCGGCGCTTGGCGCTGCTTGGCACGGCCCGAACCATGAAGAACGGGCTTTTGAAATGAGGCGCATTCGGCGGCGGGCCCTTGGCCTTGGCGCTGTTCGCCCGAAACGGAACCACAAAGCAAATGGTGCACTTCCAATGAAGCGTCAGCGGGGCCGCGGCCGTAAGCCGGGCGGCGGTGGTGGCAATTACCATCACAACAATAATCAAGGCGGCCATCACCACCCGAACCGCCAGCTTGAGACCAATGGTCCAGAGATAAAATTCCGCGGCACCGCCTCGCACATTCACGAGCGTTATCTGGCGCTCGCGCGCGATGCGCAGAGTTCAGGCGACCGGGTGCTGAGCGAGGCCTATCTGCAGTACGCCGACCACTATTTTCGCTTGGTCCGCTCGATGCAGCCGGCAACGCCGGTGCAGCAGCCGCAGCAAAACTTTAACGAGGGCGCTGAGTACGAAGGCGACGACGAGGCGAGCGCTGAAAGCGAAGGCTCGGAAGAAACCGAAGTCCGCGCCGAAGGCGAAGAGCAGGCTTCGGGCGAGTTTCAAGGCGAGCGCCAGCAACACTATCGCGAAGGCGCCGGCGACCGTGGTGACGGTGGCCAGCGGCGCGGCCGCAACCGCCGTCGCTTCCGTCCCGAGGGCGAGCGCGAAGGCGGCTATGAAGCCCGTGACGGCGAGCGCAGCGAAGGCGGCGAACCGCGTGAACATCGTGAGCCCCGCGAGGCTCGGGAGCCGCGTCAACCGCGGGAACGGGCCGAAGGTGAAGCCCGCGAACCGCGAGAGCCGCGCGAACCGCGCCGCGAGCGTCAGCCGCGCGAAGATCGCGACTCTGGCGGCCGCGAGGGCTTTTCAGATGGTCCGAAGCCCGCCTTCCTGCGCAGTGGCGGCGGAAGCTCCAGCGAATAATCAGCGCTTGGATGTCGGCGGACGAGGCGGCGCGGCGAGGCGCCGTTCCAGATATTCGCGGGCGTGACGCTCAACCTCTTCCAGGTGATCCTCGCCCGGATCGCGGCCACGGAAGAAGTGATCCGCGCCTTCGATCGGCGCGCCATCTACCTTTATGTTCTTTTGCGTGCGGATACGGCCGATCACGCGTTCCATGTCCTGCGCGGTCGTCACGCTGTCGCGCGTGCCATAGATGATAACGCCAGACGCTGGGCACGGCGCGAGGAACGAAAGATCGTAGTGGTTCGCCGGCGGCGCCACGGCGATGAAGCCGTCGATCTCCGGGCGCCGCATCAGCAGCTGCAGGCCGATCCAGGCCCCGAATGAGTATCCGCCCACCCAGCATTGCTCGGCGTTGGGATTCATCGCTTGCAGATAGTCGAGCGCGGAGGCGGCGTCGGAAAGTTCGCCCATGCCGTTGTCGAAAATGCCTTGGCTGCGGCCGATGCCGCGAAAGTTGAAGCGCAGCACGCCAAAGCCCTTCGATGTGTAGAGCTTATAAAGCTGGACGGTAACCCGATCCTGCATGGACCCGCCAGCGCGCGGGTGCCCATGGAGAATAAGCGCGATCGGCGCGCCCTCTTTGGCCGGTTCCTGGTAACGGCCTTCCACGCGCCCCGCGGCGCCTGGGAAAATTACTTCCGGCATTCGTTCTCGACCTCAGAGCCGCCCGGAAATGCGGGCGGCTAATTCTTGACTAAAACACTCGGGTATCTTAGCTGACAGCGTAAGAGGCCCGGCCCCAAAGGGGGCGGCTTCTAGCACTCAATTTGGGGACGGGCGAGGGCGCGGGAAGGGACAGGCATGCGTTTAACGTCGAAAGGCCGCTATGCGGTGATGGCGATGGCCGATCTGGCGCTGCACGGCGGCGCCGAGCGGGCCGTGCCGCTGCAAGAAGTTGCGCGCCGGCAGGAGATTTCGCTCTCCTACCTCGAACAATTGTTCGCGAAGATGCGCCGCGCCGGCCTCGTATCGGGCGTGCGCGGACCGGGCGGCGGCTATCGGCTCTCGCGCGCCGCCGGCTTGGTGACGGTGGCCGAGATCATCGAAGCTGTGAACGAGCCGATCAAAGCCACGCGTTGCGACTCCGCTTCATCCAAGAGCTGCATTGGCCGCAACGGCCGCTGCATCGCCCATGGCCTCTGGCAGGAGATGGGCGATCGTATCCAAGTGTTCTTGGCTTCGGTCTCGCTGGCCGATGTTCTTGAACAACGCTTCGACGGCAGCGCGCGCGTCGCGGCGGAATGATCCAATGACGAAAACGCCCGTCTATTGCGACTACAACGCCGGCGCGCCAATCCGCGCGGAAGCGGCGGTTGCGATGTCGCGCGCGCTCGCGGCGGGCGGCAATGCGTCTTCGGTGCACAGCGTTGGCCGGCGCATGCGCGCGATGATCGAAGACGCGCGCGAACGGATTGCCGGCGCGCTCGATGCGAGCTCGGAGAATGTGGTGTTCACATCTGGCGCGACCGAAGCGCTGCATCTGGCTTTGGATGCCTTTGAGGGCCACTCAAACCGCGTGCGGGCGAAGACGCCCGTGAACAAGCACGATCTGGATGCGCTCGACCCGCTTTCGCCGGCCTCCCTGATCGTTGCGGAATGTGAGCACGACGCGTTGTTCGAGGAGGGCAAGCAGCGCTTCATGCTGCGTGCACCGCTCTTGAACGGCGGGCTGGTTGATGTCGATGCATTGGAGGGGGTTCTGCGCGTGGCGGAAAAGCCCGTGCTCGTCGCTGTTCAACTCGCAAACAACGAAACCGGTGTGATCCAGCCGATCGCAAAGATCGCCGCTCTGTGCCGCGAACATGGCGCTTTGCTGCTTGTTGACACCGCGCAGGCGTTTGGGCGCATTCCCGTCAGCATCGCCGATCTCGACGCAACGTATCTCGTCGTCTCCAGTCACAAGCTGGGCGGGCCTCCCGGCGCTGGCGCGCTTGTGTTGGCGCCCGGCGCGCCATTCGTGACGACGCGCTTTGGC
>WBZT01000371.1_pt1 | contig 10179 bp, 9 predicted proteins | sample 5204241 | NCBI WGS metagenome assembly WBZT01 (sample SAMN12344358, study PRJNA552823) | activated sludge metagenome | biome: Activated sludge suspended growth; feature: Nitrification reactor; material: Wastewater; isolation source: activated sludge from nitrification reactor of wastewater treatment...
CACCACGTCCAAAATTGGTTACGGCTGGCTGTTGCCAGTGTCCTTTCAATTCGGATCGCCATTTTGCTTTTGCGCCTAGTGGACGCTGTTTCTACTTGTTTTTAACAAGTTCTAACGGAGTCTGTTTCATGTTTTACGGCTTTATTTTTTCCGGCAATCTACCCAAGGTTATTCCATTTCGGCGTTTGAAAAGGCGCGTTCATTGCAGCGCATCTTTGACTCTGGCTGCGCTATGCGCGATTCCACCCATCGCTGCGGCATTCGACAACGATATGCTGGATGAAGTGATCGTGACCGCCCGCCGCGTCGAAAGCAAAGTCGAAGAAACTCCGCAAAAAGTTGAAATTATTACCCGTCAGGATATTGAAAAAACGGTTGCTACCGATTTAACCGACGTGCTGAAAAAGAATGCCGGAGTGGATGTCATCCAATACAACGGCGTGTTATCCGGCATTGGCATTCGCGGCTTTCGCCCAGAATTTTCCGGCACCAACAAACGCTCGCTCTTGCTGATTGATGGCCGTCCTGCGGGTTCGACCAATCTCGCCACGATTCTGCTGGATAACGTCGAGCGCATTGAAATTCTGAAAGGACCCGCTTCAGCATTATATGGTTCATCGGCGATGGGCGGCGTGGTCAACATCATTACCCGCCGATCACGCGGCGATGTGCAAGGCGAAGCGCGGGTCGGTTATGGCAGCTTCGACACTCATGATTTGGGGGCGCGGGCGGGCGGTAATTTCACCGATAACATTGATTTTGATCTGAGTGCTGCTTATCACAACCAAGCCGATGATTACCGCATGGGTTCGGGCGATACTCGACCGTATACCGCTTTTCGCACCCAGAACATCAATGGGCGGCTCGGTGCTGACTTCGCCGATCACTGGCGGGCCGACGTTAAATTCGATGTCTTTCAGGGACGCGATATTCTGACTCCAGGCGATATTGCCGACGGCAGCACCAATCAAGGCAGCAAGGATGTGGATCGCGCCACCGGTGATATTCGGCTGAGCCGCAAATTTGAGACCAATACGCTTTCTCTGACGGCATACACTGCCCAGGAAAAGAACGACTATCGCCGCGTGACCTCGACCAATCCGCTTGATCAGCCGTATCTGCCCTACAATTATTTCGATAACCGGATTGACTGGTACGGCGTGCAAGTGCAGAACGACTGGCAATGGAGCGACGCGCATAATCTGGTGATGGGGATTGATTGGGAGCGGGTAGATACCGAGACCCGCTCACTGAGCCGCACCGGAGAGCGACAAGCGCCGTTCTATCCCGACAACCGCAAAGAGACGTTAGGCATTTATGCCGAGAATATCTTCCGCTTCAACGACGGCAATACCATTTTAACTCTCGGCGGGCGCTACGATTCCATCGAAACCACGACTCTGGAAACCCCTTTCCTAACCAATTTCACGCCGTCCAGCGCCGAATCCAACGTCTTCAATCCCAGCATTGGCATAAAGCAACTGCTCTGGCCGGGAGTGCGGTTGCACGCCAGCGCCGGACGCGCCTTCGTAACGCCCGAAGCGGCTCAACTCACGGGCTACAGTGAAACCATTCGCGGCGGCCAGCCGCAAATCACCCAAGGCAATCCTGATCTTGAACCTGAACGCAGCATTTCCTGGGATATGGGTATTGAGTACGCCGATGAACGCTCGCGCCTGGATGTGACGTACTTCTGGACGAAGGTTGAAGATCGGATCATTTCCAATGTCGTGATCTCCAAGCCGCCACCGCCCGCGCCGGTGATCGTGACGTATGCCAACGGCAATGAAGCCCGCATTCAGGGTTTGGAAATAGAAGGCTCGTGGCGAATCGCCGATCCGTGGACTTTATTCGCCAACATCACCTATTACTTCCAGCGTGAAGAGACGTTAGCTGGCGTGACCAGCGACATTAAAAACGTGCCGAAAGAAACGATTCGGGCGGGTGTAGATTATGCCGAAGGACCGTGGAGCGGGCGATTGCAGGCGCGTTATGTCGGCGAGCGCTTCGACAACGATTTTACCGTGGCCGGCATTCCGACCATCGCTTATCCGACCTTTACCGTGGCGGATTTGAATGTCAATTACCGCTTTGCCAAAACACACCGGATTTCACTGGATGTGAATAATCTTTTTGACCGCGACTATTACGAGAAGAAAGGATACAACCTCGCCGGTCGCTCTTTGCTGCTGGGGTATCGCTATGAATTCTGAAATCACGCCGTCCATATCACGCACGATTGTTGATGAACCGCATCGAGGTCGTCTGGAAATATGGCCCTTGCCCACGGATGAAACCTTCTTATGGAATCTGCTCAAGCCGTTATTCGAGGAGCACTGGGATCAAATCACCTTTGGCCCGTTACTGCTCGGCGCGGCCTGGGAAGTGCGGGCGTCCAACGCTCCGACCCGGGTGACGCTGAACAACGGCTATCTGACCATCGACTTCGGCCTCTGGCATTTCCATCTCTGCATCGGCGAGTTCGGCGGGGCAGAGCCGGAATCGGCCAAGCTGCGCCGCACCGCCCGCGCTGAGTTGTACCGGTCGCTCAACAAGAACGATCAGCCGGTCTCCTGGGGGCTGCGGTTGTACAACCATGAAGGCACGCAGCAAATGACCGTGCTGTTGCCCAATCCGCTGCTGACGCCCGATCAAAAAATCGCCGATACGCCCGATTGGTCGCGGCTGGGGTTGTGGGACCAACTCCGAAAGACCCACCTCGATCTTGATCCCGATCCGGTGGATCGCAGCTCGCCAGGCTACAACCGTGCCTAGCCCCATAAACCCGGCGTGCATCCATGCCAGCGGCTTCTCAACCGTGGTCTTGTTGACATGGAACTAAGCCGTTGGGTGCTCAAGATCGAGGCCCTGTTACTGCTGGGGGCGTTGATTCTGGCGTGGTCGCCGCCGCGCGCGACGCGCGTGGCGACGCTCCTATGGTGGGCTTCGGCCATCGCCGGCGGCGTCTACGCTGGCCTGCGTTACTGGGTGACCTGGCCGATGACGCCGATGTTCGCCGGTAGCGTCCTGTTCGTACCCCTGCTCGCGCCGCTCGGCGCACTGGCCCTGCGCCACATCGAGAATCCGGCTTGCGCTGCCATCATCCGCCGCGTCCTGATCGGTGGCGGATTGATCGTCGTCGTTTTGGGCATCTGCTTTCCCAAGGATTTTTATCTGCCGATCATCAAAACGGCATCGCCGTATGCGCACGGCGTGTTGCTCTTCGGCGCGCTGGGCCGGGCCTGCCTGTTCATGTGTGCGGCCTGGGGCGTGGCGGCGCTGTGCGGGTTCGACGGGGTGATGCCGCGCCTGTTCCGCGCACTGGTCTGGGGCTTCGGCTGCTGGACGCTATCGCTGTTTTCCGGCGAGGTTTGGTCCTATTCCGGCTGGGGTGTGCCGATGGTCTGGGAGGATGCCTCGACCCTGACGGCTATTGCGACCTGGTTCTTCTGCATTGGCCTGATTCATCTGTGCTTGGGCAATCTGTACAGCCACCGGACCCGCGCCGCGCTGGCCGTGCTGGCCGCCGTGCTGGTTCTGGCGTTCAACGGCGGGCCGGAGCTGGGGCCGTTCCGCAATCCCTTCGTCCTGTGATAGCCGCCATGAACGCCAGCCCGACTTTTGATTTGCCGCAGCGCGTTTGGTGCGCGCTGGCCAGCATCCGCCTCACCATCGCCCTCTGCTTTTTGCTGACCGCTGACCTGGGGCTTGGCTACCTGTCGTTGCGCAACAATCTGGAAATGTTCTCGCCGATGAGCGATGTCGGCCTGCTCGAATGGGCGCGGACCTACGGTGCGGTCAACCTGCGCCACACGGCCTGGTTCTTCGCCATGCTCAGCTTGCTCACGCTCCTGGCGGTCAACACCTTTGCCTGCACCACCCAGCGCCTCATCGGGATTCTGGCCCGCCGCCCCCCGCGCCATGAACTGCCGTTCCGTCTCGCGCCGCACCTGATGCACTACGCGGTGCTGATCATCCTCGCCGGCTACCTGGGCAGTTATCTGTTCGCGGCCAGCGACCCCGGCTGGGCGCTGCGTTCGGGTGAAACCATTACCCTGCCCAATGGCGCTACGCTGCGCTTTAAGCATTTTGCGCCGGAGACGATCCAGGGTCAGCGCATCGACGGTTTCGACGGTTTCGTCCTCCGGCCAAACGCTCACATCACGGTGGGCTCAGCTGAAGACGAAACGCAGGGAGGCACGCGCTCGACCGTTCTCAACTTCAACGAACCCGTTACCGTCGATGGCTACGGGATCTACCTGGGTGAATTCCAGCCCCGCAAGCCCGGCGGCGGTATGGGCCGTGCCTACGTGAAACTGATCGTTCGCCGCGACCCCGCAGCAGTCGTTTACCGCTTCGGCATGGCGGTGTTCGTGTTGGGTTTGGTCCTTTACCTGATCGGACGCAGCCGCAGGACGCCTTGATTGCTCAACATTCATCCTATCTCAAAAAGGTGGAAGACGATGAAACTTATGGAAAAGATTACAATTTTGTCATTAATGCTCACGTTGGTCGCCGCCCTTGGTGGGTGTGACAAGGAGGTCGGCACGACGGAAAAGCGATCCTTCATGAACATCGGTGAGTTTTCAGTCAACCGCAAGCAGGATTACACCGAGGTGCGCGACGGGGCCGGGCGCAAGCTGGCGCTGATCCCGCGCGGCGGCAAGGCCCCGGAAGGCTTCGCGCCGACCAGCGTCATCGAGACGCCGGTACGGCGCGTCGTCGCCTACCGGGCGTTTGAAGTCGGCATCCTGGCCTCGCTCGGGGTCCCGGAAACGCTGGTCGGCGTCACCGATCCGCGCGAGAAATGGGTGCGGGACGACGTGCGGCGCGGTTTCGACGAAGGCCGTATCGCCTACGTCGGGCAAAGTTTCAAGATCGATTTCGAGCGCATCAAGGCTCAGCATCCAGACTTGGTGATGACCTGGGATCCCTCCATCATCCCGATGATGGACAGCCTTGGCATTCCGGTCGTCGTGACGACAACGCCGGTCGCCACCTGCCTCAACACCCACATGCGTTTCGTTGAATTCATCGCTCCTTTCTTTGGCCGCGAGGCGCAGGGCAAAGCCTATTTCGAGCAGGTCGCCGCCGCCTTGCAGGACATCCGTGACCGCACCCGGGGCTTGCCGCCGCCGAAAGCGATGTGGGGCGATATTTATGAAAAGCGGGTGCTGGTCGAACCGGGTAACGCCTGGGTCGCCGAACTCATCGGCCTGGCGCAGAGCGATTACCTGTTCAATGACATCTACGGCACCTCGTGCATCGAGATTTCGACCGAGCGCTTCATCTACAGCGGCAAAGACGCCGACCTCTACTTCACCTACCGGACTCCGGACTGGGGTGCGACCTCGAAGGCGGCACTGGCGCGGCAAAATCCGTTGATCGCGCAGATTCGGCCGCTCGGCCCGGAAGGCCACGTTTACGCTCCGCTGGCGGGGTACTCGCAGTCCTCCGACCAGCTCGACCAGATTCTCATCGACATCGCGGCCATTTTGCATCCGCAGGCGTTTCCAGGACACCCGATGCGCTTTTTCGTCGAGTTGCCGGACACCGATCCGGTTCAGCAAAGCGAGGGCATTTGAACCATGAGCGTTACCGCCCAAGCCCTATCCGAGCCGCGCGCCGCGCTGACCCACCCACGGTTCAACAACCGCCGCGCTGGCGTGTTCGTGGCGCTGGCCGTGCTGCTCGTCATCTTCATGCTGCTCAACCTGCGCATCGGCTCCATCTCCTACCCGGTCGAACAACTGCTCGATGCGCTGTTCCATCCCAGCGCCCAGGATGATGTCGCTTACATCGTCTGGAACATCCGCCTGCCGCGCACCGTCGCGGCGGCGCTCGGCGGCGCTTTCCTGGCGGTGTCCGGCCTGCTGCTTCAGGTGTATTTCCGCAACCCAATCGTCGGGCCGTTCATCCTGGGCATTTCTTCCGGTTCGACGGTGATGGTGTCGCTGGTCATGCTGACCAGCATCGGTCTCGGCTTTTCCGGCTTCGCGCCTTACCTCAACACGCTGGCTTCGTGCCTCGGTGCCTATGGTGTCACGGCCATCATCGTCGCCATCGCCGTGCGCGTACAGAACGGCGTGACACTCCTGATCGCCGGCCTGATGATGGGCTTCCTGTGTGGCGCATTCACCTCGATCCTGACCGCGCTGGCCGAAAAGGAAAGCATCAAGGGTTTCGTGCTCTGGCAGATGGGCAGCTTCTCGGGCCTGAAATGGGTCGAGGTCTGGGTCATGGTCGTGTGCGGCGGCGCGCTGCTGGCCAGCACCTATCTCATGAGCAAACCACTCAACGCGCTGTTGCTCGGCGAGGAATACGCCGCGTCGATGGGGGTCAACATCCGCCGCTGCCGCCTGTTGCTGCTGTTCCTGTCCTCTTCGCTGGCCGGTCTGGTCACAGCGATGGCCGGCCCGGTGGCCTTCATCGGACTGGCGGTGCCGCACATGGCGCGGCTGAGCCTGGGCACCTCCGACAATCGCGTTTTGCTGCCCGCTGCCGGTCTGCTCGGCGCGCTGGTGACCAGCCTGTGTGATCTGATCGCGCGGATGTGGTTGTCCCCGGTCGAATTGCCGCTTTCGGCGATCACCGCGTTCCTGGGCGCACCGCTCGTCCTCTATCTGTTGCTGAAAAACGGGATGAAATCGTGAGCGGCGAACCGGTTCTGCGCACTGCGGGATTGGTGGTCGGCTATCGCGCACCGGTCCTGAGCGACATTGATCTCTATTTTGAACGCGGGCAGTTCATTGCCCTGCTCGGCCCCAATGGCGCGGGCAAGACCACGCTGCTGCGCACGCTGTCGCGGCACTTGAAGGCGCTGGCCGGAACCATTGAGGTGCTCGGACAGGACCTGAATACCCTTCCGGCCCTCGACCTGGCGCGGGTGGTCGCGGTGTGCCTGACCGACAACGCCAGGCCACCCCTGCTGCCGGTCGATGAATTCGTCGCCCTCGGCCGCTACCCGCACACCGGCCTCATGGGTCGCCTGTCGGCGCGCGATACCGAGGTCGTCGAGCTGTCGCTGGCCGCCGTGAGCGCCAGCGAACTGGCCGGTCGTCTGGTCGAACAGTTGAGCGACGGTGAACGGCAAAAAGTCGTGTTGGCCCGCGCCCTGGCGCAGGAGCCGAAGCTGATGCTCCTCGACGAGCCAACCGCGCACCTCGACCTGAAACACCGCATCGAGGTCATGAGCATCCTGCGAGCGCAGTGCCGTTCTCAGGGCTTGACTGTACTGGCCGCCCTGCATGACATCGACCTCGCCGCCAAAATCTCCGACCGAGTGCTGCTGTTGCGCGACGGCGGTATCAGCGATGACGGCCTGCCCGAAGCGGTATTGACCAGCAATAAGGTCGCCACTCTCTATGATTTCGACACCGCCGACTTCGACCGCCATCTGGGCAGTATCGAGTTTCGCAGCGATGGCCGCACCGGCACCGTCTTCGTCATTGCCGGACGCAGTCGTGCCGCGCCGCTGTTCCGCCTGTTGAGCAAGAAGGGGCTGGCCATTGCCACTGGGGTGCTCGATGAGGGCGATCTTGATGCCTATGTAGGTACGGCGATTGGCGCGCAGGTGTTCCTGCGCCCCACCGCGACGGCGGAAGTCGGAGTGGTTCTGAACGCGGCACTGGCTGCCTGTGCCGCGTGCGATTTGATCATCGACAGCGGATCGACAGGCATTGAGGCCGATACCTTGCGTGCGAGCGCGGTGGTCAGCGGTCGGCCACTTCTACGCCTTACCGACACCGCTGACACCATCACATCTGCCAACGGTACGGAACACTGCTACACGCTCGCCCAACTCTCCAGCACGATTGACCACCTGCCATTCTTCCGACCGCAGGCCGCGCCATGAACGCGGAATACGATGTTTGACGTCCACCAATGCTTGAAGAAAATTCAAGAGGATCGATATGACCACAACCCAGCAAAACCAAACGCTTCCTCATCAGATCGCCGATAAAGAAGGAAAGGTGGTTTCCGACAAGCCGTGGATGTTCCGGACGTATGCGGGCCATTCCAGTCCGAAGGCGTCGAACGAACTCTATCGCAGCAATCTTTCCAGAGGGCAAACGGGTCTTTCCATTGCTTTCGATCTCGCCACGCAATGCGGCTATGACTCGGATGATCGCATTGCTCTTCCGGAGGTGGGCAAGGTCGGCGTGCCGATTAATTCCCTGGATGATTTTCATATTCTCTTCGACCAAATTCCGATTGAGAAGATGAATACCTCCATGACGATCAATGGTACGGCGATGTGGCTGTTGTCGCTCTATGTGGCTTTGGCACGAGAGCGCGGAGTCGATATCAAGTTGTTGCAGGGAACGACCCAGAATGATTTGATCAAGGAGTATTTGGCACGGGGCACGTATATCTTTCCGCCTGAAGCGAGTTTGCGCATCATTGCCGAGATGTATGAATTCTGTCTGGTGGAAATACCGAACTGGAATGCTTCCAATATCTGTTCCTACCACCTGCAGGAAGCAGGCGCGACTCCGGTACAGGAACTCGCTTTCGCCCTGGCCAATGCAATCAGCCTGTTGGATTTACTGAAAAGCCGTGGCCGATTTGATGACAAGAGTTTTGAAGTGGCAGTCGGGCGCATCAGTTTCTTTGTCAACGCTGGCATCCGGTTTGTTGAAGAAATGTGCAAGATGCGGGCGTTTGCGGAACTCTGGGAGGAAATCACCCGTGATCGTTTCAAAGTGCAGAATCCCAAGTACCGCATTTTCCGCTATGGAGTACAAGTCAATTCACTGGGTTTGACGGAGAGTCAGCCTGAGAATAACGCTTGGCGGATTTTATTAGAAGCGTTGGGAGTGACTTTAAGTCGTAATGCGCGTTGTCGTGCATTGCAACTTCCGGCGTGGAACGAAGCACTGTCGTTACCTCGTCCCTGGGATCAACAATGGTCCCTGCGCTTGATGCAGATTTTGGCTTACGAAACGGATTTGCTGGAGTATCCCGACCTTTTTGACGGCAGCCTAGTAGTTCGCTCGAAAGTGGATGAGCTGAAAAAGAACGCCATGGAAGAAGTGAATCGGATTATGGAAATGGGAGGCGTCAAAGGCGCCATCGAATCCGGTTATATGAAATCCGCCCTGGTCGGTTCCATGGCCAACCGCATGAGCGCGATCAATGAAGGGAAACAGATTGTGGTCGGCATGAACAAATGGACCGATGGAATTCCCTCGCCCTTAATGGGCGGCGCCGATGGCGGTTTGTTTAAAGTGGACGCGACTGCCGCCTTGGAGGAGACCCTGAAAAGTTTGGCGGCCGTGCGCAACAAGCGGGATCCTGAACGGGTGAAGAGCGCTTTGGAACGACTGAAGGCGGCGGCGCGCAGCGGCGAAAGCATGATGGAGCCATCAATCGAATGCGCACTCGCGCGCGTGACCACAGGGGAATGGGGAAAAGCCTTGCGAGAGGTTTTCGGCGAATACCGCCCCTCCACAGGGATTGATGGACAAAAGCTGGGCCTGGAAAACGACCGTGTGGAAAAGTTGCGCGTGCATGTCGACGAGATGACGGCCCGACTTGGGCACCGGCCGCGCATTGTTGTTGGCAAACCCGGACTGGACGGTCACTCCAACGGCGCGGAAGTCATCGCGGTCTCGGCGCGGCATGTGGGTTTCGATGTGATCTATTCCGGCATTCGCCTGAGTCCGCACGAAATCGTCCAGTCCGCCATCGAAGAGGATGCCGACCTGATCGGCGCATCCGTCCTGAGCGGATCCCACATGGAGTTGGCCGACCAGATCATGCAAGAACTGCGCGAACACGGAGCGGACGGTCGCGTTGCCGTGGTTTTCGGCGGGATTATTCCTCAAAGCGATTTCAATGAACTGTTCGCCAAGGGCATCAAGAAAGTCTTTACCCCCTCGGATTACAGCCTGATCGACATCATGGAGTCTATAGCGGATGTGATCGAGGAAAAGGCGTTAGTGCGTAATGCAACCTGACTCGCCTGACTTGATGAAATGTTATGCAAAACGTCTTATGCACGAACGCTATTGAGGAGTATAAACATGGATATCAATATATCCGACTTTGAATTGGTAGAACGCGCCTTATTGTTGGATAAATACGCCATTTCTCTACTGATCTCTCTGTTTGAGAATCAGCTTGAAACGAATTTGCCTCGCCGTATCGGGGTTATGGAGATTCTCCAAAGTCGTC
>WBZT01003557.1_pt1 | contig 10174 bp, 9 predicted proteins | sample 5204241 | NCBI WGS metagenome assembly WBZT01 (sample SAMN12344358, study PRJNA552823) | activated sludge metagenome | biome: Activated sludge suspended growth; feature: Nitrification reactor; material: Wastewater; isolation source: activated sludge from nitrification reactor of wastewater treatment...
ATGAAGACGGCAGCCTCGACCTGCCGACCTTGCGTCGCCTGATCGATTATCATGTTGCCGAAGGAACCGACGCCATCGTCATCGTCGGCACGACCGGTGAATCGCCGACTGTCAGCGTCGATGAACATTGTGAACTGATACGTGTCGCCGTAGACCAGGCGGCTGGCCGCGTGCCGGTGATCGCCGGTACCGGCGGCAACTCGACTGCCGAAGCGATCGAGTTGACACGCTTTGCCCGTCAGGCGGGTGCCGATGCGGCGCTGTCGGTCGTTCCCTACTACAACAAACCGACGCAGGAAGGCCTTTACCGGCATTACCGCTCGATCGCCGAGACGGTGGACATCCCGCTGATCTTGTACAACGTACCCGGTCGCACGGTCGCCGATCTGGCGAACGACACCGCTCTGCGGCTGGCGGAGATCGGCAATATCGCCGGCATCAAGGACGCCACCGGTAATATGGAGCGCGGTGCCGAACTGATCGCGCGCGCGCCGGCCGGCTTTGCCGTCTATAGCGGTGACGACGCCAGCGCCTGCGCGCTGCAGTTGCTCGGTGCCCAAGGCAATATTTCTGTCGTTGCCAATATCGCGCCGCGGCTGATGCATGAACTCTGCGCCGCAGCCCTGGCTGGTGAAGTGCTCAAGGCGCGCGAAATCAACGCGCGCCTGCTCGGCTTGCACCGACAACTGTTTTGTGAAGCCAACCCGATACCCGTCAAATGGGCCTGCCAGCAACTGGGCCTGATCGGTCCCGGCATCCGTTTGCCATTGACTCCTCTGTCGTCGGAATGTCATGAACGCGTGCGCAACGCCATGCGTCAGGTGGGCCTGCTGGCCTAGTTTCAGGAAGATCGCTGAATGAACCTCGTCGTTTCACGTTTCCGGATTGCAGTACTGACGTTGCTGCTGACCGCCTGTAACGGTTCCTTGCTCGAAGGCAAGCGGATCGAATACAAAACTGCCAGCAGCAACCGGGTGCCGACTCTCGAAGTGCCGCCGGATTTGACCTCGCCGACGCGAGATGACCGTTATGCCGTGCCGGATACCGGTGGCGGCAAAGGAACGGCCACCTTCTCGGCCTATGCCGCCGAACGTTCACCACAAAACAAGGCACAGCAACGCAGTGAGGTTCTGCCGGAGGTCGACCGGGCGCACATCGAGCGTGCCGGGACACAACGCTGGCTGGTGGCGGCAGGAACGCCGGACAAATTGTGGGCGACGGTCAAGGAATTCTGGCAGGAAACCGGTTTTCTGATCAACCTCGAGTTGCCCGACGCCGGGGTGATGGAAACCGACTGGGCCGAAAACCGAGCCAAAATCCAGCAGGATTTCATCCGCAACACGCTTGGTAAATTGATCGATTCGCTGTACTCGACCCCGGAACGCGACAAATTCCGTACTCGTCTCGAACCCGGCAGCACGCCCGGAACGACCGACATCTTCATCAGTCACCGGGGAATGTACGAAATTTACGTCACCGAAGCGCGTGACCAGACCAAGTGGCAGCCGCGACCGGCCGATCCTGAACTGGAGGCGGAGATGCTGCGCCGCTTGATGATCCGTTTGGGCAGCGAGGAAAAGCGTGCCACGGCGGCGGTCATTGCAGCACAAGAAAAGCCGCCCGAGAAAGCGCGCTTGCGGCGTGCTAGCGATGCTGGTGTCGGCTCACTCGAGGTTGATGAATCGTTCGATCGTGCCTGGCGTCGGGTTGGTTTGGCGCTCGACCGGGTCGGCTTCACCGTCGAAGATCGCGATCGCTCACGTGGCATCTATTTCGTGCGCTATGTCGACCCGGAAGCGGACAACGAGAAAAAGGATGACAGCTTTATTGGCAAACTGTTCTCCTTCGGCAGCAGCAAGAAGCCGCAGACGCAATATCGCATCTACGTCAATGACGCTGGCAGCCAGACCACCGTCCAAGTGTTGAGTGCCGAGGGCGGCGCAGATCAATCGAGTACGGCGAGGAGAATTCTCGGGCTGCTGCATGAACAGTTGAAGTGAGCGCTGAAAGAATATTCTGCGGTAGCGCTGTGGGCGGCCCAAAGTCGGTGTCCAGAGAGTCCCGCCCCATTGGCGAGAAGTTGAACACATGCGCCTCACGGCAGTTCATTGCTGCCACCGGTCTACCCGCCAGTCGTGATGCGTTTTGCCTCCCTGGGTAGCGGCAGTCAGGGCAATGCGCTGATTGTCGAGGCCGGAACGACCCGGGTCTTACTCGACTGCGGCTTTTCAGTCCGGTCGACTTGCCAGCGTCTCGCTCGGCTCGGTTTGCAAGCCGAACAGTTATCTGCCATCCTGGTCACGCACGAACACGGCGACCACCTGGCCGGAGTCTTTTCCCTGGCCCGGCTCCATGGCCTCACCGTCTATCTGACGCATGGCACCTACATGGCATCCGCACGCCACAGGTTGGCCGCCGCTTGCTGTCGCATCATCGACGGGCAACACGCTTTCGTCATCGATGATCTCGAGATTCAACCCTATCCTGTACCGCACGATGCTCGCGAGCCGGTGCAATACCGCTTCACCGATGGACGACATTATCTCGGAGTGCTCACTGACACCGGCACCGTGACTGAACATATCGTGGACACACTGCGCGCTTGTGATGCGCTGGTGATCGAATGTAACCACGATCGGGATCTGCTGGCCAGATCACGCTATCCAGCGGTTCTCAAACAGCGCATCGCCGGGCGCTACGGCCATCTGGCGAACGAACAGGCTGCCGACCTGTTGTGTCAAATCGACGTTTCGCGGCTGCAGCATCTGGTCGCCGCGCACTTGAGTGAGGAGAACAATCGGCCGGAACTGGCTGTTCGGGCATTGGCGCAGGCTTTGGGCTGCGCCGAAGAGTGGATCGAAACCGCCGATCAACAGACGGGCTTCGATTGGCGCCAGCTGAATTGACCTCGCTGCCGGCCTGCCGCGGCGTTGAAAAAATGATAGGCAAAAAAAAAGCCGACCTGAGCCGGCTTTTTTTGCCCGCTGCAGATTACTTCTTCATTGCATCCTTGGCAGCGTCTTTGGCAGCGTCGGCGGCGTTGTGAGCGGCAGCCGCGGCTTCCTTGGCTTTATCGACAGCGGCTTCGGCAGCCGGCTTGGCGGCTTCGACAGCCGACTTGGCCGAGTCAGCAGCCGACTTGGCCGAATCGGCGGCCGACTTGGCGGCATCCGCCGACGCTTTGGCCGCATCGGCCGCGGGAGCTGCGGCAGGAGCAGGAGCTGCGGCCGGAGCCGGAGCCGGGGCAGCAGCGGCCGGGGCAGCAGCGGGCGCAGCCGCAGGCTTGGGTTCTTCTTTCTTGCCGCAAGCGGAAACGGCCAAAGCGATCAGCGCAGCAACGAGCAGAGAGTTCTTCATAGGAGGTTCCTTATCGACAATGAGTTGAGTAGAACGAGGCTAATACGGATTGGGTTGACCGCCTAGCGCATCGATCAACCGCGGATCTTATCACCGATTTTGCTTATTTCACGTTTCGCAATGGCTGTCTTGGTCAACATCCTGGCCATTTAATTCATTTGACAACAGTTCGCAGCGAAGAAACGACACAAAAAACCTACTCTGAGGCACCCGGAGTCCAAGCCGGTGTCGTTGATCGGGAAAGCAGAGGATCTAACCAACCAAGTGACAAGGCAACGACGACCATCCCTAGCAACAGCATTGCCAACAATGCTAGCAGGCCGAGCACCACCTGATCGCTGAACAATTTCCTCGCCCAGCCGTGCAACCCTAGATAATCTGCAAACGTCAGATGGCGGCTGGCCGCGGCGAGAGTGGCTTCATCGGCAGGAGCGATGAAACGATATCCACAATCATTGCAACGATAGGGAGCCTGATTTTTCAAGCGCAGCGTCGTCCCTTCCCGGAGACCACGTCGCCGTGAACGACGGACATTGTCGGACTGACAGCTCGGACATTCCATGGCAAAACGATTTTTCAGAGAATTGCAGAAGCGGAATCGACCATGTAAAGGGCAGAATCCATCAAAAATATCATGTTACTCCGAGACGAAAGCTGCCGCTGAAAAACTTGCATGATAACGCCACATTCTGTGGCAATTTGAACCGCTGTACCTTCAATCTTGATCGGAATCAAATCGAAAGAAGATCGCCCTTTTTCGACCGCGCGACGGTTGAAATGATCAGTGCGGAGCGCTTATCCTCTCGGTTCCTCTATCGGAGATCTGTCGCATGTGTCCTAGCCCCGCGGAAAACGCCACCGGCACCGTCCATATCGTCGGTAGTGGCCCGGGCGATTTCGATTTGCTCACCTTGCGCGCCGCACGGTTGATCGGCGAAGCTGATGCCATCGTTTATGATCATCTGATCGCAGATGGTGTCCTCGAACTGGCGCGACGCGATGCCGAAAAAATCTACGTCGGCAAGGAAAGCTCCAACCACACCGTGCCGCAGGAGGAACTGAATCAACTGCTGGTCCGACTGGCCCGCGCCGGCAAACGCGTGGTGCGTCTCAAAGGCGGCGATCCGTTCATTTTCGGCCGCGGTGGCGAGGAAATCGAAACCCTGGTCGATGCCGGCATCGCTTTCGAAGTTGTTCCCGGCGTCACCGCCGCCGCCGGTTGCGCGGCTTACGCTGGCATTCCGCTGACACATCGTGATCACGCGCAGGCCGTCGCTTTTGCCACCGGCCATCTCAAGGACGGCACGATCAATCTCGATTGGCCGTCGCTGGCGCGACCGCGCCAGACGGTGGTGTTTTACATGGGGGTCGGTGGTCTGGGAGAAATTTGCCGGCAGATGATCGTGCACGGTCTGCCCGCCGACCATCCGGCGGCCGTCGTTCAGGAAGGCACGACGCCGCGGCAGCGGGTGCTGATTGCCGATCTGGCGACCCTGCCCGAAAAAGTCGCCGCCGCCGGCATCAAGGCGCCGGCGTTGATCATCATCGGCACCGTCGTTCGCTTGCAGCAGAAACTGGCCTGGTTCAACGGTTGAGCGCCGTCAGTGCGAGCAACACCTCACTTCTCTGCTGCCTGCCAGCGCGCACTGGCTTCTTCGTCGGTTTCGCGGGCATCGACCCAGCGAGTCCCCTGGCTGGTCAACTCGCGCTTCCAGAACGGCGCACGCGTTTTCAACTGATCGATGATGAATTCAGCGGCCGCGAACGCCGTTCCACGATGCGCTGCCGCTACGGCGACGGCGACGATCTGATCGGTCGGCTGCAGCGTGCCGACGCGATGGATGACCAGCGCATCGATGATCGGCCAGCGCGCCCGGGCTTCGTGGACGATCTCGGCCAGCGCGCTCTCGGTCATTCCGGGATAGTGTTCGAGAGTCATTTCCAGGATCGTCGCGGCGTCGCTGGCATCGCGGACCAGTCCCACGAAAGCCACCAGTGCGCCGATACGCGGATCACCGTGCGCAAATGCCGCCAGTTCGGTAGCAAGATCGAAATCGGCCTGCTGGATGCGGACGCTCATCTAGCCTCCGGTCACCGGCGGAAAGAACGCCACTTCGTCGCCATCGACGATTGCCGAATCGGAGCGCGCCATTTTCTGGTTGATCGCACAACGCAGATTTTTGCTGGTCAGCAGGACTTGCCAGGCGCCGCCGCGGGCGGCGAGATAGCGGCGCAGGCTAAGCACGTCCTCGATGCCGGTTGGCTGCGGCAATTGTTCGCTGCTTTGGCCAACGGTTTCGCGGATGTGTGCGAAGTAGAGAATTGTCAGCATGGTAATCAGTCGAGCAGTTCGACAAATGGCAGATAGCGTACCAGATCGCCGCGCTGGATCACCTGTCGCGGCGGATTGTCGAGCAGTCCGTCGCTCCACACCGCTGAACGCAGGATCGACGCACCCTGGTCGGTGAACAGCGCGACGCCGCCGTCGGCAGTACGTCGTGCGCGCAAGAATTCGCGGCGCGCATCCGGGCGCAGCCAGTCGAACTCGGCGCGCAACAGATACGGCTGCGGCGGCGCATAGCGCACACCCTGCATGCTCAGGATCGCCGGGCGGACCAGGGTCAGAAAAGTGACCAGCCCCGACACCGGGTTGCCTGGCAGACCGATGAACGGCACCTCCTGCGCGGATGCCCGAATCTGGCCGAATGCGAGCGGCTTGCCTGGTTTGATGGCGATCTTCCACAAATCGATGCGCCCCTCGGCGGATACTGCCGCCTTGACGTGGTCCTCGTCACCGACCGACACGCCGCCGGAACTGATGATCAGATCGCAATCCTCGGCCGCGCGGCGCAAGACCTGACGCGTGGCCACCAAATCGTCGGGTACCTGGCCGTGATCGACGACGGCGCAACCCAGGCGCTGCAGCAGCGCACTGAGCAGGAAACGGTTGGTGTTGTAAATCGCGCCGGGTGGTAGTGGCTCGCCCGGCATGCGCAGTTCGTCGCCGGTAAAAAATACGGCGACGCGCAGACGGCGGAAGACCGGCAGGCTCGCCAAGCCAACTGACGCGGCAAACGCCGTGTCCTGCGGCCGCAAACGCTGTCCGGCGGCAAGGATTTCGCTGCCGACGGCGACGTCGCTGCCGGCACGGCGGACGTGTTCGCCTGCGCGAGGGGTCTGTGCAATCGCGACGACGCCGTCGCTCGCCTGACAATGCTCCTGCATCACCACCGCGTCGGCACCGATGGGAATCACCCCGCCGGTAAAAATCCGCGCGGCCGTTCCCGGCGCCAGCGGCTCGCCGACGCGACCGGCGGGAATGATCTGCGCTACCGGCAAACGTGTTCCCGCTGCCGAGCAATCGGCAACGGCGACGGCATAGCCGTCCATCGCCGAATTGTCCTGCGGCGGCACATCGATCCTGGCACGTTGGGCAACGGCCAGGACACGCCCGGCGGCTTCGAGTGTCGGCACGTCGGCAATCTCGCGCAAGGGCGGCACACTTTGCCGCAGCAGATCGGCGGCTTCGTCAAAAGATAACATCGCAAAGTCCCGGAAAATTCGTTGTAGTGGGAGCGCTCATCGCTGCTGCCGGTTAGGCAGGCTCCGCAGGGTTGTCATCCGGCAGTTGCACGCTCAGCAGAATGAAGTCGACGATCGCCGCCGGATCGTTCAGGTCGAGCCGAGTGGGCGAAGCGGGCATGTCGGGCGGAGGCGGCTCGTCGCTGGCCACCGCGACGATATGCGGATTCGCCGGCCACAACGGCGGTTTGCCGTTTGCCGGACGATAGACTTCGAGCTTGGCGATCGGCTCGCTTTTGTAGCCCTCGACGAGCACCAGATCGCAAGGTGAAAAATGTCGCAGCAGTTCGTCCAGCGTCGGCTCGGCTTGCGCGCGCATTTCATGCATCAGTACCCAGCGCGAGCCGCTGGCCAGCAGCACTTCACTGGCACCTGCCTGACGGTGGCGGTACGAATCCTTGCCCGGCTGATCGATGTCGAAACCGTGATGCGCGTGCTTGAGAATCGACACCCGCCAGCCGCGCCCTCTGAACAGCGGCAACATTTTCTCGAGCAAGGTCGTTTTGCCGGCGCCGGAGTAGCCGGCAATGCCAAAGACTTTCATACTTTCATCCCTGCCTGACGACATGCTCTTGCTTATCCTGACTTATCCTGGCCCGGACACGGCACCGGCAACACCGCCGCGAAGCCGCCGCCCGGGGTACGGAAATTGGTCGTCTGACCCTGGTAGAGACGGGCGACGACCAGTTGCACTTGACCGCGATAGACGTAATTACGCAAGTCGAGCTTGAACTCCTGTTCGCTGCCGTCGACCAACAGACGGCGCAGCGAAGGGGCGACCAGCGCCTGTGCGACATAGCCGCCGGCGGCGATGTCCTCGAAAACCCGTCGCGTCAGCTTGTCGCCGCGGTAAGCCGCCTTGCTGCCGTAACCGGCGAACGGCTTGAAAAACCACTGTTTACGGCTGGCCCAGAAGCGTTCAGCGTCGCCGGGCAGCACCTCGACGGTCCGCGGTATGCTGTCGGCCAGACAGCGTTGATCGGCCGCCGTCGCACCGAAAGCCGCCAGTCGCTGCGCATCGCCGATCAGCGCCAGATTGCGTTTGTCGGCGTACAAGGCGTGCAATTGCGGATGTGGCGTCAGCACCACCCGTTGTCCGAGATAAGCGGAACGCAACGCAGCGTTGGCCGGATCTTCGAGCGAAAAATCGGTCAGCCGGTTGTAGACCAGGTCGACGGCCAGCCCGCGGCAGCGCAGCCGTTCACCATCGTCGACCAGTTCCGCCGGATCGACGACGAACGCCGTCATCCCATGCGCGACGAATAATTGCCGGAACAACTCGAACTCCGGAGCCAGATATTGCCCTTCCGGCGCCTGATCGACGATCGCCACGACCGATAACGGGGCCGCATCGCTGCGCGCCAGACGCCATTCGTTGCGGAACATGGCGATGAACTGTTCCTCGAGCGCCGCCGCTGGAGGAAACAACGAGGCGACCGACGGACAGCAGGCGCGCTGCGCGCGTAACAGTCGGGCATTGAGCAGCGCACCGCCGGCGTTGGTATTGATTTCGATCAGTTGCGGCCCCGCGGGACCGATATGGAAGTCGTAGCCGAGAAAGACGCCGGCGGCCGGCGGCGTATAGCGCGCCAACGACGGCGCCCGGGCAAGCATCGTTGCGCGATACGCCGGCAGCGCGACGATACGCTCGACGGCGGCGACGACCTCCGCCATCCGGTGCAAGTGCGCCGCGCTGACGAAGACCATGCCGTCGGCGAACAGATGCGGTCGACTGGCCAGACTCTCGGCCTGCACCGGCGACTGCGCCTCGCCGATCAGGGCGCGCTGCAAGGTCTGTTGATCAAGCGATATGCAGGCACAGCCGCGATTGAGCAGTTCGGCCGCCGCGCGACAATCCTGCTGCAGCATCGCCGGCAGTTCGGCCAAGGCGCTCGGTAAAGGTTCGTTCATGCCGGCCGGCTCGCGTCGTCGATCGCCGCCGTGAAAAAGTCCACCGCCTCGGCGAGTTCGCGCGTACGGCGCATCGGCGGCAGACTGCGCCAGATGCGTTTGCCGTATTGTTTGCTGATCAGTCGCGGATCGCAGATCATCAGCACGCCGCGATCGTTCTCGTCGCGGATCAGCCGCCCTGCGCCCTGTTTGACGTTGATCACCGCGCGCGGTAACTGATACTCCATGAAGGCGTTGCGTCCAGCGCTTTTCAGCTTTTCGATGCGTGCTGAAAGCACCGGATCGTCGGGCGGCGCAAAAGGAATTTTGTCGATCACCACCAGCGACAAGGCCTCGCCGCGCACGTCGACACCTTCCCAGAAACTTTGGCTGCCGATCAGCACCGCATTGCCGAGCCGCCGGAAACGCTCGAGCAGTTCGTTCTTGCTCTGCTCGCCTTGCAACAGCAACGGCAGATCGAGCCCCTCGCGCTGCAGGAACTCGCTCAACAACTCGTGCGTGCGGCGCATGGCGCGCAAGGAGGTGCACAGGAAGAAGGCACGGCCACCGCTGGCCTGCAAGACCGGCCACGCCGCGGCGACCACCGCTTCGCCGTAGCCGGCGCTGTTCGGCTCGGGCAGCCCGCGCGGCGCGTAGAGCAAGGCTTGCCGCGGATAATCGAAGGGGCTTTCCCAGCGCGCCGTCAGCGCGTCGGCGAGACCCATTTCGGCGCAGTAATGCGAAAAATTTTCCTGCACCGCCAGTGTCGCGGACGTGAAAATCCAGGCACGCGGCGTGCCGCTCATCTGTTTCTGCATCAGCTCGTCGATGACCAGCGGCGTCGCATTCAGTTGCAGGGAATGGGTATAGGTTTCCGCCCAGCGGACGAGATCGGCGCGTTCGCCTTCCTGCCAGGCGCGCAGGCGCAGGAGCAGATCGCCTGCCCGCCGCCAGCAATTTTCGAGACCTTCGCTGCGTGACGACTGGCTGGCCAACAGGCTGGTCAACGCTTCGAACTGGGCGATCGTCGTCGCCATCGCCTCGGCAAAGCCGTCGCGCTGCTGAATCTGTGGCCAGCCAAAGCGGCCGGGTTCGAGCGGCAGCGTCAGCCGCCAGTCACGCACGGTCTTGTCGACAGCGGCGCAGTACGGCGGCAGATCGAGGCAGTCGCGCGCCGACGCCGTGCCTTCGATCAGCGTATCGCGCAGCAATTCGCTGATTTGCGCCGTCGACACGCTGTCGCCGAAAAACAGGCTGGCCACTTCCGGCAACTGATGCGCTTCGTCGAAAATCACCGTATTGCACGCCGGCAGCAATTCCGCCGTCCCCTCGTCGCGCAACATGA
>WBZT01003558.1_pt1 | contig 10168 bp, 8 predicted proteins | sample 5204241 | NCBI WGS metagenome assembly WBZT01 (sample SAMN12344358, study PRJNA552823) | activated sludge metagenome | biome: Activated sludge suspended growth; feature: Nitrification reactor; material: Wastewater; isolation source: activated sludge from nitrification reactor of wastewater treatment...
GTCCGCGTCGCCGAGGTAGAAGACGGCGCCGCCGTCGAACTGCTTGATGAGCTCACGGAGGGTCGCCTCGTCGACGCCGAGCCTCTCGGAGACGATGGGGGCGAGGCCGGTCATCGCCGTGTCGAGCATCTCCTTCGGCAGCGACAGCTTCGATAGAGCGGGCAACGAGACGACGACGGACGCCTCGGCCGGGATGGCCTTCAACGCGTCGTCGACCGCGTCGGGGATCTTCGCCGGCGCGGCCTGCTTCGGTTGCGCCGAGCCGGCGGCGTCTTCGGCCTGCTTCGGCTTTTCGGGGGCGGAGGAGCCGCTCGGCTCTTCGTCCCGGCTCTTGCTCGTCGAGGCCGTCTTTTCGGACGACTTGTCGCCGCACCCGGCGGCCAGCGCGAGCACGAGGCCCATCCCCACCGCGCGGCGCACCGCGCCCACGGGCAACCTGCTCCCGCGCGCCGGGGACGGCTTCATGATCACCCTCCGGCGACCAAATCCTTGAGGCCCTTCATCGGCGTCGCCTTCACCTTCCGGGAGGCGGGCTTCGCGGGCATCATCTGCTTCGCCTTGGTGAAGGGGTTCACGCCTTCTTTTGCCTCCGTCGCGGCCGTGACCTTCACCTTGAGCTTGATCAGGTTCAAGACGGCGAGCTCTCCGGGGCCAGAAGCACCGAGCTGGTCCTTGATGAGACCCGCGAGCGCATCGAAGACCGCCGTCACCTGCCGCTTGTCGAGCCCCGACCTCTCAGCCATGGCTGCAACGAACTGGGGCTTCGTCAACTTGCTCGCACCGGGCATCGGACTCCTCCTCACTGAAGTGGGCCGCACACGGGCGACCCAAGGGCGCATGCCATAACAACCAAAGGCGCGAATCGCAAGCGATCTGGCCCTGGACTGCTCATGGGTTCAACGCGGCGGGGGCGGTCGGGCCCTTCGGAACACCGCTGATCTGGCGAGGGAGACCTTTGAATGCTCTATTGACTGGAGCCCTGGGGCCGCGGTGAGGCGGTCCAGCAGGACCCAATCTTTCTTCGATTCGCGGGGTCGCCATGCAGGATGTTCGACGAATGCTGCGGTACGGCGCGGGCTCGCTCCTCGCGCTTGCGGCGTGCGCACAAGGAGACTCGCTCACGGGCGGAGGCGGCTCGGGCGCCTCGACCTCGACGGGGGCCTCGAGCGAGGGGGGCTCGCCTTCGACGGGGGGCGGCGGTGACGGAGGCTCGCCCTCGACCGGAGGCTCGCCCTCGACCGGAGGCTCGCCTTCGACGGGTGGGGGTGGGGAGGGCGGCGCCGGACCGGGATGCGGCAACGGCACCATCGACGCGGGCGAAGACTGCGACGGCACCCAGCTCGGCGGGGAGACCTGCGCGTCCCAAGGCTTCACGGGAGGCACCCTCCACTGCGCCGGCGATTGCTCCTTCGACACATCGGCCTGCCAAGCCGGCCCCAACTGCGGCAACAACGCGATCGAAGGCACGGAGACCTGCGACGGGACGAACCTCAACGGGCACACCTGCCAGACGGAGGGCTTCTCGAGCGGCACCCTCGCCTGCAACGGGGCCTGCAGCGGCTTCATCACGACCGGCTGCGTGACCGCGTGCACCCCGGTCCAGCTCCTCACGAACGGGGGCTTCGACAACGGACCGAACGGCGGCGGCTGGTCCGAGTTCTCGTCGAACTTCGGGACGCCGGTCTGCGACGCGGCGAGCTGCGGAACAGGCGGCGGCTCTGGGCCGCAAGCCGGGACGTACTGGGCTTGGTTCGGCGGGACGAACCAGAACTTCGAGACGGCCACCGTGTCGCAGACGGTCGTGATCCCCAACTCCGGGATGGCAACGTTGACGTTCTACTTCGATCTGCCTTCATGCGAGGATCCGCTCTCGTCGGCGGACTCCTTCCAGGCGAAGGTGGACGGAGCCGTCGTCTTCTCGAAGACCAACTCCGACGCCGGCTGCGGCGCCGTCGGCTGGGAGCTCGTCACCATCGACCTGAGCACCTACGCGAACGGTGGCTCGCACACGATCACATTCACCGCCTCGACCAACGACATCTTCGTCGCGACGAACTTCATGGTCGACAGCGTGGCCCTGCAGGGCTGCCAGTAGCTCCGGCCCCACAAAAGAGAATCGGCGGCGGATGGGAGATCCGCCGCCGACTCATCCTTGGGTGATGCGGCTCAGTTCACGGTGACGAGCAGCTTGTACGCCGGGATTGCGGCGTTGTCGCCGTACTCGACCACGTGAATGTAGAGCGTCTGACCGGCCGCGAGCGGCACGTTGTCGAGGTACGAGCAAGCGCCAATGCCGTCGTCGTCGCTCGAGGCGACCGAGGCGCCGGCGGCGTTGCGGATTGTCATGCCAGTGTCCATCCCGGTGGTGCAAAGGCCGACGGTTGGGATGAACGTCTCGGCGTCGAACGTAACGGCCGTCGCGCCGCTGTTGGTGATGGCGTACACGTCCTCGTCGCCGGCTGCGCCGATCGCCGCGGTGTAAAGGCGGTCTGCGGTGATCACACCCTGCGCGGTGGCGTTCGCGACCGCGATCCCGCCGGCGTCGAAGTCGTTGCCGGCGATCCCGATTCCGCCCGTCTGCGGCGTTCCGTCTTCATTCGGCTCCGTCTCGTTCGACTGCTGGATCGGGCTCAGGTAGTTGATGTGGAGGAAGTACGAGGCGATCGCGGCGTTGTCGCCGAGCTCGATGAGGTGGACGTAGACCGTCTGCCCTGCCGGGAGCTCCCAGGAGAGGTGCGAGCAGATGCCGATGCCTTCGTCCGTGCTTTGCGCGAGCGACGTCCCCGCTGCGTCGCGGATATTGATCTGCGTCGTGATCGACGTGCACTGCGTGAGGGCGAGGTTCGTGAAGACCTCGGCCGTGAACACGATCGGCGCACCGGTCGGGTTGGAGACGGCGAAGACGTCGTCGTCGCCGGCGACGCCGATCGAGCCCGTCACGATCGTCGTTGAGGTGATGGGGCCGTCCGCGTTGGCAGCGCTGAAGTCGTTGGTGTTGATGGCGGTCGCACCGTCGTCGTTGGGCTCGGACTCCGCGAGGATGTTCTCGAGCTGGCACGTCGAAGAGCAGCCGTCTCCAGAGACCGTGTTGCCGTCGTCGCAGAGCTCCGGTGCGTCGATGAAGTGATCCCCGCAGACCGGCACGCGTGTGCAATCGGGGTTGCAGCCCGCGCCGCCGTCGCACTCCTCGGCGCCCTCGACGGTCCCGTTGCCGCACTGGGCGTCGAGGCGGACCTTCACGCGGTAGCCCGCGATGAGCGCGTCCTCGTTGAACTCGATGACGCGGACGAAGTAGGTGCCGGCGGGCATTCCCGTCCGCACGATGCGCGAGCAGCGGTTGGTCGAGACGTCGATGTCGTCGTTGTTGGCGAGCTGCGTCGTCCCATCCGTCGCCAGGAGGAACATGTTGGTGTCGACGGAGTTCGTGCCGATGCAGCCCGTGAAGGCGCCCGTCGCGTCCGACGTCTCGATCGTGACGTCGCTCACGCCCGTGAGGGTGAACGAGTAGAAGTCGTCGTCACCGAGCGGGTTGATCGAGGCGCAGTTTTGGATGTTGTTGGCCGGGATGGCGTCCGCCGTCGCCGAAGTGTCGTTCGGCTCCGACTCGGTCACGCCTGGGCACTCCGCCTGGCACGCGCTGCTGCAGCCATCGCCCGAGACGAGGTTGCCGTCGTCGCACTGCTCGCCCGGGTCCACGTCGCCGTCGCCGCAGACGGCGGGGTTCACCGTCACCTGCACGGTGTAGTCGAACGTGTCGATTGCCGCGAGCGTGGAAGCGTCGACCACGACGTAGTACGTCCCCGCCGTCAGCAGCCCGCTCGTCGCGAGGGAACAGTAGCCTGCGCCGCTGTCGTCGTCGGAGAGGAGGACGGTGCCGGTGCTGTCCATGATGCGGATGCGCGAGTCGATGTCGTTGCTCACGCACGTGGTGCCCAGGATGCCGTCGAGCGTCTCGGCCCGGATCGAGCCCGGTACCGCCAGGGTCACCGCGTAGTAGTTCGCGTCTCCGGTCGGATTGACGAAGCCATGGACCACGCCGCCGACCTGGGTGGTCGCGAAGTCGTCCGCCGTCGCGATGTCGTTGTTCGGCTCGGTCTCACAGCCCGCCTCGACGGTGCAGGTCGAGGTGCAGCAGTCGCCATCGGTGTTGTTGTTGTCGTCGCACTGCTCGCTGGCGGCCTGGATGCCGTCGCCGCAGGTCGCGGTGCAGGTGCTCGGGCTGCCGGTGCAGCTGTAGCCTTGCTCCTCGGCGCAGGCGGCGCTGCAGCCGTCTCCGTCGACGAGGTTCCCGTCGTCGCAGCCCTCGACGCCCGCGACGGCGCCGTCACCGCAGTCGGTGGTGCACTCGCTCGGCTCCATGTCGCAGGACCAGCCCGTCTCGATCGTGCAGGTCGCGCTGCAGCCGTCGCCGTCGGTGGTGCCAGCGTCGTCGCACTCTTCGGCGCCGTCGGCGATCAGGCCGTCGCCGCACGTCGAGCTGCAGTCGCTCGGCTCTCCGATGCATGTGTAGCCGTGCTCCTCGGCGCAGAGCATGTCGCAGCCGTCGTTCGACACGTCGTTGCCGTCGTCGCACGCTTCGTCGCCCGCGATGACGCCGTCACCGCAGTCGGTCACGCAGGTGCTCGGCGCACCCGTGCAGTCGTAGCCAGGCTCGACCGTACAAGACCCGTCGCAGCCGTCCCCGGCGTCGCCGTTCCCGTCGTCGCAGGCCTCGTCTCCGGCGACGATGCCGTCGCCACACGTCGCGGCACAGACGCTCGGCTCACCGTCGCATTCGAACCCGAGCTCGACCGCGCACTGGGCGTTGCAGCCGTCGCCGCCGTTCGTGTTGCCATCGTCGCAGGTCTCGCCTTGATCGATGACTCCGTCACCACACTCCCCTTGCGTTCCGCCGCCCCCTCCTTGAGGACCGCCCGCCGTGTCACCACCGGTGCCGTTGCCGCCACCGCCCGTAACCCCAGCACCTTCACCGCCACCACCTTGGGTGGACGCCCCCGTACCGGTGTCGTCGCCGCATGCAGCGACGATGAGCCCGGCGAGGACAAGCGTTGTCATTCTTTTTCGCATAAAGCCTCGTGTGTTCGCACCCTCTGCGGGGCGAGGCACGATACCAGGGAAGGGGCAAAATTCCGCGCGTGATCTGCGGCGCAGCCCGTGAAATCTCCCAACCGATGACGCAGTGGGCCGGTGCAGCGCGCACGCATTCTCGCCTCACTTCGCGAAGGGTCCGGGTTTGCTGCGAAAAGAAGAACAGGGACGGGACTCGTCGACATGGATGTGCACGATTGCGACCGCTCGCTCTGACTGCGATCTTCGAGCGCTCGGCAGCCTGTGGATGAGGGTCTCAGCCGCGGCGAGTTGCCAGCCGGAGGCGATCGATCGGCGCGCTCCATGACTTCCCGCGCGGGTTGGGACTGATCGTGGGGCGCGCTCTTGAAATAGTGCGAAATGGACATTGGGGCCAGGATTGCGGATCGCGCGTCGCGCTTGCCAGTGGGCGCGACAGTCGTGCGCGCTCGAGGCGCATGCGACAAATGTCACAATCCGGACACAGCAGTTGAGGGGTACGATTGTCCGCGACAACGCCCATTCGCTCGTGAAGTGACCATTGGTTATGAGCTCTTTGCATTGACTGGGTGATTTAGCATTGACCTCGTTGTCGATTCTTCATACCATCACCGGCTGTTCCGTAGACAATGCGTTTGTGTGATGGTGGCACTCGGGGCTTCGGCTCTTTGGCAGCCCGCAGCTCTTGCCGAGTGTCGGAAATGGGTGGCGCAAGTGACAGAATGCGAGGCGGTGCCGAGTCAATGTAACCCTGGTTGGCCCGCCCACCCGTCTGACGCACAGCGAAAGATGTACTACGACGTATTGTACAGTGAGACTCCTGTTGGCGCGTGCCAAGACTGGGCGCGCTATACCTATGGCTTCACCCGTGCAGATCGCGTCCATGCAGATCTTGTTGACGATGTTGAGTACGATTGCTGGTTTGACTTTGATGGAGACCAATTGGACGATGATGGGTACAACTCCTTCACCACGTATGACGCTATTCAACGGGAGGCGTGCTGTGAGTATGTTCCCAATGGTCCTCATTCGAGCATGATTCCGGATGTCTGGGTCGATGAAAATGGCGGTCGGCACGATCCTGCTGACGGTCTGCCATTCACCAACCCGGGGACAGCCGGTCCAGGTACTCTCTCTCTCAGATTGAGCTGATCCGCGCGGAGAATCTCATTGATGGCAAGGACTACCTCTCGGACATGTACCGTTACGGCTCGACCAGTGAGCTGGCGGGATTTGAGTCTTGTGATGGCTTTTTGACGCTTGGTGCCGAAGATGAAAGTTGCCGTCCTCAAGTCGATCACATCATCCCGAGGGTGGACATCAAGGGCTGCGAATGCGGCCCGAACTCGGTGGCGAATGCGGCGGTCATCTCAGGGAAACTGAATGAGGCGAACTCGAACTACTGCGACACAGAAAGCAAGCTGGCGATGTTTGACGAATGGACCGAATAGATGTGCCCAGGGCCGTCTTGATAGAATGGTTGCGGTATGCCTCGGTACGAACGCGTTTGTTTGGGAACTGCCTCTCGCCAGGGTGCAGATCCGATCGTGACGGACGGTCGGTCGGAATTTCTTCGCGACGGAGCTGGTTTGGGACAGCATGCTGAGCATCGCTACCAAGAGATCCGACCATCGACGGACCACGCGTGATCCGAAGGAGCTTTCCACGGGGCTGCCGGACCCGGTGGAGACCTTGCGCGAGTTTCTCGCGGAACGGGAGCGGACGCGCACGTTCGCCCCCGGCGAGTTCGCCAAGTTCGAGCGGCGACTGATGGATCTGACCCACGAGGTAGCGCGAGCTGCAATTGCGCGCGATCTGAGCAAGGCGGATGAGCACGCCGAAGCCATCGAGGTCGAGGGGCGGACGTTGCGGCGAGTGCTTCGCAGCTCGCAGAGCTACATGACCGCAGCGGGACCCGTCGCCGTCGAGCGCTGGCTTTACAAGGACCGCACCGACGAGAGCGGTCGAGCGGTGGCGCCGATGGAGCTTCGGTCAGGCATCATTGCGGGGTTCTGGACGCCGGAGGCGGCGAAGCAGGGTGCGTGGGTCGTCGCGCAAATGACTCCCGCGAAGGGAGAGGAGCTCTTCCGGCGCGTCGGCTCGATGCAGCCGTCGAAGTCGAGCTTGGACCGGCTGCCGAAGGCCCTCTCCGAGGTCTGGGAAGCGGAACGTGGCTCGTTCGAGACCCGCCTGCGGGAGAAGCTCGCCATTCCTGACAATGCAGTCTCGGTCGCGGTGAGCATCGATGGCGTTCTGGCCCCTATGGAGGGGACCGCGCCGGAAGCGAAGCGAGCGGCTGCACGTGCGCAAGGCCGCACCCCCCAAGGCCCCGTCGGCTATCGCGAGATCGGGTGCGCTACACTGTCGTTCTGCGACGAAAAGGGCGACATGATTGCTGCGGTTCGTCTCGGCCGTGCGCCCGAGGCAAAGAAGGCCACGCTGAAGGGCCAGGTGGTGGCCGAGGTGATGGCGGTGTTGGAGCGTCGTCCCGAGCTCAAGGTCGTCAAGATCGCCGACGCCGTCGCCGATAACTGGGACTTCCTCGAGACGCTCGTTCCGGAGGGGGCCGAGGCGATCGACTTCTTTCACGCCTCCGAGCACCTCCATGCCGCACTGGCCGCTGCATACGGGGACGGCTCGCGCGAAACTCGCCACCGATTCGAGGACTATCGCGACCGCCTTCGCGACGAGGTCGACGGCGTTACCGCCGTCATCCGAGCGCTCAGCTATCTGAAGCGAAAGCATCCGAAGAACCAGACGATCCGTCTCGCCGTCGGCTACTTCCGAAAGAACAAGAAGCGAATGGCATATGCCGATCTCCGCGCCGCTGGTCTTCCCATCGGATCGGGCGTCGTCGAGGCAGCTTGTAAGACGCTGGTCACTCAGCGCTTGAAGCTTAGTGGCATGCGCTGGAGTGGTAGGGGTGCCCAGGGAATTCTGACCCTGCGCGGCTGGGACCTCAGCGACCGGTTCGACGAGGGCTGGGCATTGGTCGCAGCGCACTATCAGGTCGAGGTGCATACCCTCGCCCACGTCCTCCTGTTCAAATCCAACGCGTCACGATGAGGTCTGCACCCAAGTCGCTGGCGCGCGAAATTGGAACATTCTCTGGTTGGGCGGCGCCACGGCCCCCCCCAGCGAAGTAGCTCTGGAAGGAACCGAAGAGTATCTGCCGTACGACGGGCGCGACCATCAACGTGCAGATGGCAGAGATCGCCGACCGTGCAACGGCGGGCGTCGGCTGGAATTCCGGAGGCCTCGACCTGGTTTCAGCTGCGGGTCTACCAGTCCTGAGAATCGGTGAATATCAGAAGCGCTGGGCTGGGTCGTCAATCCCGCGCGAACGGACCTGGGGCGCCTCAGACAATTCATTTCTGGCCGTCGCGACCAACATTGGGCTCGCCCCCTCGACACTGGACGCAGAATTGTTTTCCCAGTCGGTGCTGCGGAAGTCTGTTAACACCTTTCTCGGTGAAGCGGAGCAGGGTCAACTCGCGATCCCGCGCCACGTCATCATGCCACCTGGCTACGCATTGGAACGCGAATTTTTGGAGCAAGACCTGGATAACTTTTCGATCGATTGGCCGGGGGAACCTGGCGTTGCAGCCTCCTTCGCTCAGTCCGGTTCTGGCTCCCATCTCTGAACGTCCACTCGTCAACCCGAGGAGGAGGCAACCATGTCCACCTCGCCCACTTTTGACACAGCATCGTTGGCATTGCTCGCCGAGAGAACGCAATATGAGGCTTGGCTGCTCGAGACCGCGTATGACCTCACCGAGGTCGAGTTGTTTCCTGAGCCCAGTGGCGACGGCGTGATTTTTACCCTATGCCGTGTCCCCTATGTCAAAAGCTTCGGCAATTCCAAGGTAACGATTGGCGACTGGCGCCCCGGCTTCCTGGACGCAGGCGCTCCTCTCGTATTCATCACAGCGTTCAAGCTGCTCGACATGTTTATGGAATGGGTCATCTGCGCAAACGATGGGACGGTCGACTTTAGATTTCAGCAGAAGCTCGCACGACTTGGGGGGCAGGTCCTATTCCCCAACTTCGTCGAATCGCGCCCGTGGCTGAAGGAACGCCTTGTTGCTCTCTACGGCGAACTTGAGCCGCTACGGGCAACGGTCATTCACGAAAGATACTTCCAATCGACCGCTGGCACGGTGCGTGTTTCGAGCTCGAAGCGTGGCGTGGTGGGACGGCCCGTCGAAATCAATCCGCCCGACCTCAGAATCCTCGCGCGGACGCTGGTAGCAACATTGCGGTACACGGACGGCACCTGGTGCGCTGACGGCTTACGAGAACTCCATCTTCGCCACGACATCGACTGTCTCGTGTCGTTTCACAAGCTTCCGTTATTAGGGCAACGCCGACCGTACCGAACAATTGTGCGCGTTTACGCGAACTCACCCGACCCAACCAAGCTCGATATCGTCAGCATCCATCAGGAGCTTTCCAGTCGCTTTCCAGACACCGACTGCGTTTTCGATGTGCGATATCTTGTCGTCAACGCGGGGGGGCGTGACGGCTGCGTATCTTTTCCCGTGGCCTGCGCTGCAGCCACTCGATGCCCCCTCATTTCGAGGTGATGACCTGGCTAGGTACCAGACCGAGATCCCGGGCGACATTCAACATTCCGACCTCAACCCTGCCGGGCCGTCCTGTGATCGGTAGCATAGAGTCGACTTCCCGTGGTTCGGGCTGCGGACACACGCGAGGTGCACCATGTTGCTCAAACAGCATGTGCGGGGATGATCTCGAACTCTTTAATGTCCGGCGCAGTACTCCTGCGCGACGCGCGGCCTTCTCCGCCCTCAGCCTCGAGACGACGCCTCTGCTGGCAACGCCAGTGACAACACGACTGCTTGCGAGCAAGGAGCTCGCACCAACCCAAAGGCACGACCACCTCGCGGAAGCCATCCGAAACGCCGATTCCGCGGGGCCTCGCCCTAGCCACACAACATCCCACCCCTCTCTCCGCCCTCAGTCTCGAGTCGACGCCTTTGCTCGCAACCCCAGTGACACCAAGACCGCAAAGCCCGAACCTGCGCAGCGAGCGCAGCGAGCGAAGCAGGGGAGGATTCGGTGTAGCCGCAGGCGGAAG
>WBZT01003559.1_pt1 | contig 10167 bp, 7 predicted proteins | sample 5204241 | NCBI WGS metagenome assembly WBZT01 (sample SAMN12344358, study PRJNA552823) | activated sludge metagenome | biome: Activated sludge suspended growth; feature: Nitrification reactor; material: Wastewater; isolation source: activated sludge from nitrification reactor of wastewater treatment...
AGCACGATCGCTTGCAGCGTTAGAATCAAGCCCTGCCCGATGAACAAGCGCACCTTCTCAACATCGTCCGTGGCGCGGATCATCAACTGGCCGGTCTGGTTTTTGTCGTGGTAACTAAACGACAGGTGCTGAATCTTGGCGAACAGATCGTTGCGCATGTCAAAGGCCATGCTTTGTGACAGGCGCTCTGCGTTGTAGGCCTGCAAGAACGCGAAGAGGCCGCGCACGATCGCAAACACGATGATGGCAATCCCGGCAGTGACGAGATTGGATTCGGCGTTGTCGCGATAGTTGACGAACTGATCTTGTGTCCAGCCAATCTGCGGCAGAATCGCCGGCAACATTTGTGCGGGGGCTTGCGTCAACTTGGACGCGATTACGCCCGTGGTGACAGAATCGATGATGCTGCGCACCAGCGTCGGCACGACGAGCTGCGCCAGCGTCGCCACGAACAGCGCGCCGTACGCCACCGCCATGATCGACCGGTAATGTCCCAGATATTTGAAGGCTCGCCGCAGCGCGCCGAAGTCGGCCTTGGGGCGCTGTGGGCGGCCGCCGCTTCTATTTGCTTGTCCCATCATAGTATTTGTTCTTCTCCTTGACGACTCAATCCATGCAAGAATAAATCGACCACTGTCTCTACTTCCGTCGGCGGAATCCGGCTCCGTTTGCCGGCTTTGCCGTTGTGCGTCAGCGCGATGATCATGCCGTGCAGCAGGACGGCATACAACTGCACATCGCCGGACGCAATTTCACCGGCGGCCTGCGCCATCTCCAGGCGCGACACCAGCGGCTGCAACAACTGCTGGCGCATTTCGCCAAACAGGCGTTGCCCGCGCACGTCTTCGATCTGCTTCATGTCGCGCCACAAGGTCTGAAACGATTGACGCCGCTCGCAGGTGATGACCGAATAGCGCGTGACCAGCTGCACCAAATCCGATCGCAAATCGCCTGGCCCGTCGGCCGCCGAGTGCAACGAGACGATGGTGCGTTCGTGATCGCGTTGCAGCATCGCCAAAAACAAATCTTCTTTGTTCTTGAAGTGATAGTACAACGCCGCATTCGTCATGCCGCAGGCCTGCGCGATGTCGCGAATGGATACTTCCTTATAGCCGTGCTGGCTGAAGAGCTGGGCGGAAGTTTCTAGAATCGTTTCACGTCCGCCGGAGTCGGGGGGCATAAGTCCTCCTTGTCTTGGATGTTGGAGATTAGAGTTGGGGGAAGCGCTTACCATCTGAATGCGGCTAACTTCCAATATCCAACCTCTAACTTACCAAACGTTCAGTAACAACGGGCCGGGAGTTTACAGCTGGGGCAATCGGTTGTCAAGGGTAAGCGTCGCGGGCGAGTGAGATTGCAATCAGCGATTGGCCGTGTCCTGTCTGGTTTGGTTAGACTTCCGTTGCAATCTGCCAAAAAATACCCAAACTACGTAAAATCCCTTATTGACGCTTATCTCCAGTTCATCTATACTTAGCACATCGTTCATCTTTTTGTCGTTTGCATGACCAGCTGGTATAATCGCTACATAATCTTTTTGGTTTCATCCACTCGGTTTATTGACCGGGTAACGTCACTGTCCAACAATTTTTTCGTGAAGACGTGACGCGTGAAACGCACCGCCGCAGCATCGCCAGCTGCCGCCCGTTTTGGGCCAGCGGTCCGCGTACCTACTAGATGTGAGAAACGGCCGGCTCCCGGCATATTGGGGAGCACTTGGTTAGGCCAGTGGTTGTGCGCCGAACGCGGCGCATGGTTGGGAATTGGGTGGAGTCGCCCGAAGAGGACGTTGTTGTGCAGAACAGGCACTTAATCGGTCGCATCACGTAGCACCAGCGCGTGCCCTGTGGGCGCAGCGCGGTTGCACACCTGTTTCCCGGCCAGTCTAACTGGGCCGTGTTTATCATAATCGTCAACGAGTCCATCGCGGACAACTGTTTACGCGCCGGCGAGCTGTGGCTGAGTCAGTCACGGCTCGTTTTGTTTGTCCTGAGGGTTATGGCCGGAACGATCACATCGCTCGTCGCGCAAAAGAAAAACAAAGACCGCGTCAACGTCTACCTGGATGGCGAATTTGCTTTTGGGCTGGCGCTGATTGAGGCGCTCAAACTCAAGCGCGGGCAGGTGCTCAGCGACGCTGACATCGAGCGGTTGCGCGGCGCAGACGACATCGAAAAGGCGCACGAAAAGGCGCTGCGGTTTCTGGCTAACCGGCCGCGCAGCGAATGGGAGGTGCGCCAGAACCTGGCCAAAGCCGAGTTCGATAGCGACACCATCGATCGGGTGGTGGACCGCCTGAAGGGCGTGGCATTGATCGACGATGCCGCTTTCGTGCGGTACTGGCTGGACAATCGGGCGCAGTTCAATCCGCGCGGACAAGTGGCCTTGCGCCAGGAACTGCGGCGCAAGGGCGTCGATCGCGCCGTGATTGATGAAGTGTTGTCGGCTACTGATCACACCGATGATCAAGCCGCCATCCAATCGGCCTTAGCCAAAGCCGATCGGTTCCGTCAACTCCCGCAGGCTGAGTTCGCGCAGAAATTAAGCGCGTACCTGCTGCGACGCGGCTTCAACTATGAAGCCGTGCGTGAGGCGGTGGCAGCGGCGTGGCAGGCGACACGCGCAGAGCGTGCAGAGCAGGACACTGGGGAATCTGCGGGGAATTATTCTTTCGACACATTAGAGGAGTGACTATGGACGTTGGGATATTGATTGTTGGGCTGCTCATCGGCCTGGGGGTCGGAGCAGTTGTCGGTATGAGAGTTGGCGCACAGCGGACGCTCGTCCAACTTAAGGCCACCCGGCACGATCTGGAACTCGAGCGTGCCCGCGTCATCGAAGAAGCCGAAATCAAGGCTAAAGAAGTGGCTCTGGCGGCCAAAGCCGACGCGCTGAAGGTGCGCGACGAAGCCGAGGCGGAGCAAAAGCAGCGCCGCATCGAGTGGCAGCGCGAAGAAGAGCGGCTGGCCAAGCGGCGTGAAGAACTCGATCAAAAACTGGAGCGGGTCGATCAGCGCGAGCGCAAGAGCAATCAGCGCCAGAGCCAATTGGACAAGCTGCAAAATGACGTCGAGAAAATGCGCTCGACGATTGTAGCCGAACTGGAACGCGTCGCGGCGTTAAGCCAGGCTGACGCCAAAAAGGAATTGCTGGTCACGGTTGAGGCAGAAGCGCGCGGTGATATGGCGCGCGTCATCCGGCAAGTGGAAGCCGAAACGAAAGAAGAGGCCGATCAAAAGGCCCGTGAAATCGTCACGCTGGCTGTGCAACGTGTGGCCACGGAGCAGGCCGCCGAAGTGGCCGTATCAGTGGTGCCGCTGCCCAATGACGAAATGAAGGGGCGCATCATTGGCCGCAACGGGCGCAATATCCGCGCTATCGAGCGGGCCACGGGCGTGGACATCGTGGTCGACGACACACCCGAAGCCGTGACGTTGTCTTCATTCGATGCGGTGCGGCGCGAAGTGGCGCGCATCGCGCTGACCAAGATGATTCAGGACGGCCGCATCCATCCCACACGCATTGAAAAATTGGTCGAAGACGCCGAGGCTGAAGTCGAGCGCGTCATCAAAGAAGAAGGTGAGCGCGCGGCGATCGAAGCCGGTGTGCCGGGCTTGCATCCCGAGATTTTGAAGTTGCTGGGGCGCTTGCGCTTCCGCACATCGTATGGGCAGAATCAGCACCATCATGCCATCGAGTCTTCGCGCTTGGCGGCGATTCTGGCGGCCGAGTTGGGCGCAGATGTGAAGGTGGCCAAGACGGCGGGCTTGCTGCATGATCTGGGCAAGGCGATCGATCACGAATTTGAGGGTACTCACACCAAGCTGGGCGTGGAGTTTATCAAGCGCTTCGGCGTCAACAATCCCAAGATCCTCAACGCGATTGCGGCGCATCACCATGAAGAAGAGCCACAGTGTCTGGAGGCCGTGATCGTTGAAGTGGCCGATGCCATTTCGGGCGCGCGGCCGGGTGCGCGGCGCGAGAACATCGAGACGTTCCTCAAGCGCGTGCGTGATCTGGAAGACATTGCCACGTCACAGGTGGGTGTGGCTGAAGCGTATGCCATTCAGGCCGGACGTGAAGTGCGCGTGGTTGTGCGGCCGGACGACATCGATGATCTGGCTTCGCTGCAGTTGAGCAAGACCATCGCCAAGAAGATCGAAGAATCCATGCAGTATCCTGGACAGATCAAAGTCACTGTGATCCGCGAGACACGCTCGGTGGAGTATGCGAAGTAGTTGAATAGTGCGATAGTCTTGTAGTGAATTAGTCAATCGATAACGAAGGCGGCGGACAGATGACAAACATCTGCCCGCCGCTTTTTGATTACCACTTGATCGATGACCAATCGACCAATTTACCGGTTAACCAAAGCCCGATTGACTGATCACGGCAAATAGATGCGCGGATTTTGCAATACGCCCAGATAACGAATCTCGAAGTGGACGTGCGGCCCGGACGATCGGCCAGTGCTGCCGGAATAGGCAATGACTTGGCCGCGCTCAACACTTTCGCCTAGCGTCACGGCAAACGAATTGTTGTGCGCGTACCACGTTTCATAGCCGTTGCCGTGATCGACGCGCACCAGATAACCGTAGCCCACATCCGTCCAGCCGACGAATGAGACATAGCCGCTATCGGCCGCATAGACGGGGGTATTAGACGGGACGCCAATATCAATGGCGCGGTGGCCTGACCAGAAATCTTGCGTGATGCGGCCCAAGACCGGCCAACGGAATTGCCCCGAACCTGTCGAGCCAGTAGGCACCGGCCCGGAATACGATGTGACGACTTTGGTGATCAGCGGCTTCGTTCCGCCTGCGACGATCAAACTCACGCCCGGCGTGATGGTGAAGTCAGGCGGATTTAACTTGTTCCAGGAGATGTCGGTAATGGCTGTCGTTTCGACCTTGTATTTCTGGGCGATACTGGACAGCGAATCGCCCTCTTGAACTTCATGATACACGCCGTCGATCGGCAGGATGATTACTTCCTGGCCGATCTTCAGCAGATCGGGCGTGTCCTCGATGGCGGGGTTGGACCACATCAATGTCTCTGGCTGTAAGCCGTAATAGGCGGCTATGCCTTGCACCGTGTCGCCAGGCTGGACAATGTAGATTTCGACATCGCGCCGAGTGCGGAAGGGGATGGTCGTGTGTGCGTCGGCCAGGCGTGAGACAATGTTGGAATCGGCAAATAGGCCGCGATCGAGAAATGTGTCGGTTGCCACAGAGTCGCTTGATGTGCCAGCCGGATTGCTTGGCAGATCGAGTGAGAGCGGTTGACTCGCGGCAAGCGAAGGGCGGTTCAAAAACAGCGCGGCAATGACCACGGCGAGCACGGTCACATGCGCGGCATAACGCGGCACGTACTCTGTGGCGCGCCAGAGGGTCGTTGCCAGCCAGGCGATGAGATGAATGAAGCCCGTCTCTAACTGGATGTGTGTCGCCGAAAAATTGTCTAGATCGCGAGAAGGCCGATCGGGCGCGGTGACGCGATCGGCAGTGGATTGAGCGGGCGGAGCGGGTTGATCGTGCGAGGTGTCCATATCGTCCGTGATCCATCTAACGAAAACGGGAACAGCCACCAGCTGTTCCCGTCAGTATAACTGTTTTGGGAAATCGTGCTATGGATTTGGACTAGGGTGGCGGCAGCACGTTAAACGGATTGGGTAACGTGCCGTTAAAGCGCGTCTCGAAGTGCAAGTGCGGGCCGGTAGATCGTCCGGTGGAACCGGCCGCGGCAATTGTGCTGCCCTGGAAGACGTTTTGACCGCAGCTGACGTACAACGAGCTGTTGTGCGCGTACCAGGTTTGCCAGCCATTGCCGTGATCGATGACGACTAGATTGCCGTAACCCCAGGTGTTCCATCCGGCATAAACCACGACGCCATTGTCGGACGCATAAATGGGGTCGCCCAGGTGCGCGGCGATGTCCAGCGCGGGGTGCCAGGGCGCATAATTGTTGCCCGACACCCAGTGCTGGTCAGCAGGCCAGACAAAGGTCCCTGTGCCCACTAAACCGGCGCTTACATCCTGGCAGAAGCCCGCGTTAGAATTGCGTGCAACAGGCACACCCGCGGAGCTGGTGGCGACTGGGGCATTCTCTGCTTGGGTCAGCGCCCACGACTTGAACTCGCGGCTGCCGCCCGGAATGATCACGGTTGCGCCGATCTGCGGTTGTTGCCCCGGCTTCAGCTGATTCCACTCATAACCATCTTGATAGATCGCTTCAGCCGTCGCTTTGTACTTTTCGGCAATGCTTTCAACTGTGTCGCCGGATTCGACGACATATACGATGCCGTTAACCGGCGGAATATTCAACTCCATGCCCGGCTTCAGCAAGTGCGGATTGTCTTGCAAGGCATCGAAGTTGGCCCATAACAGCGATTCGGGGGTTAGGCCATATAAAGCGGCAATGCCAAAGAGGGTATCGCCGGGCTGCACGGTATAGCGTAGAACATCACGCCGTTGCCGATTGGGGATCATGGTATATGGGTTGGCTTGCGGCGCAACCACAGCCTGATCAACCATGATCGGCCCGCCCTGCCCGACAAAGGTCAGATTCTCTTCAGTGTTCGTATTAGTGACAGGCTGACTTGATGGAAAAACGTTGAAAGAAACATTACGCCCAGGCTCACCCGATGAAGCCACCTGGCGTCCAGATCGAATGTCGGGGGTGGTTGCACGTGCCGCACCGGCCATGCTAATTGCGCCGATCATGACGATCAGAATGACCAGATGGGAGGTATATCTTAAAATCGTTGCTTTGGCTTGCGGGCTATTGAGTTGCCAGATCAACTGGCCCATCTGCACAGCAGCCTGGGCCAGCCAACGTTCTAAGACTAAATTCGCACGCGCTAGTGAATCAGGTTCAGGACTGGCTTCAACAGTAGCGGATGATGTCTCTGGCAGAGAAGTGCGTTGTGGTGCTTCTCTGATCGATTGAACAGGTGCGTCACTGGTTGTTCTGGAGAACAGCCGACGAGCAACACGCGGTGTAAGTTCAGTTTGGCTCATAAGTTAGTGATCGCAGCAAAAATCTTAGCAACTACTCAGTCAGCACATAGCCGACTGTCGCGCCGCCAGAAGGGTGCTCACGGTCATAGATGAGTCAAAATTATACCATAGCCACTTACCCATGCAAGCGGCCGGGGCAGGGGCTAGAAGTCGTCCCGCAGACTGGCCAAGAACTCGGTATTTGTCTTGGTGCGACCCAGCCGCGTGATCAACAACTCCATGGCATTGGTCGCATCCATGCCCGCACCCATCGGCGGTGGAGCCATCATCTGAGCCAGCATTCGGCGCATGGTCCACACCTTGCTCAGTACGTCCGGTTCGAGCAACAGTTCTTCGCGGCGAGTGCTGGACCGATCGATATCGAAGGCTGGGAAGACACGGCGTTCTTGCAGGCGGCGGTTCAAGTGCAATTCCATATTGCCCGTGCCCTTGAACTCTTCATACACTACATCGTCCATGCGACTGCCGGTATCGACCAGACAAGTTGCGATGATGGTGAGGCTGCCGCCTTCTTCGATATTACGGGCAGCACCAAAGAAACCCTTGGGTGGATAGAGCGCCGCCGGATCCAGACCGCCCGATAGCGTTCGGCCGCTCGACGGCACGATCAAGTTATAAGCGCGCGCCAGACGCGTCATCGAATCCATCAGGATCGCCACATGCCGCCCGCCTTCAACCAGTCGTTTCGCGCGCGACAAGGCCATCTCGGCCACGCGCACATGACTCGTCGGCGGCTCATCAAAGGTGCTGCTAATCACTTCGGCATCCACCGAGCGATCCATATCGGTGACTTCTTCCGGGCGTTCGCCGATCAGGGCCACCATCAGGTGAACGTCGGGATAGCGCGTGGAGATGGAGTTGGCGATGTGCTTGAGCACGGTCGTCTTGCCGGATTTAGGCGGCGAAACGATTAGACCGCGTTGCCCGCGTCCGATCGGGGCCACGAGATCCAACAAGCGCGTCGTGATGTTGGACGGCTCGGTCTCCAGATTGAAGCGCACATTGGGGAAGATCGGCGTCAACTTCTCGAAGTTGGGCCGGGTCTTGGCGGCTTCCGGATCGAGGCCGTTGACGGCTTCCACCCGCAGCAAGCCGTAATATTTTTCGCTGTCTTTAGGCGGGCGCACCTGGCCAATAACCATGTCGCCCGTGCGCAACCCGAAGCGTCGAATCTGGCTCTGGCTGACGTACACATCTTCCGGGCCAGGCAGATAGTGCTCGCTGCGCAAAAAGCCGATGTTTTCATCAACAATGTCGAGGACACCACCGCCGAAGATGTAGCCCTGCCCTTCGGCTTTGGCGCGCAACAAGCGCAAGATCAGGTCGTCTTTCTTGAGGCGACGATAGCCTGAAATATCCATCGTTTTGGCGATGTCGCGCAGCTCGGTCAATGTCTTAGCTTCGAGTTCTACAAAGTCCACAGTGGTTCCTCCACAACCTGTTGCCAGGTTAAGCTTGATCGTAGATGTTGGTGACGAGATTGAGTTTATCCAGATAGTGCTGCGATTCGATGCGGCGGATCGTGCCGGTCAGGCTGCGCATGACGATCGAGCTGGTGTGAATCGCGTTGCCTTCGTAGCGCACGCCGCCGACGAGTTGTCCGTCGGTGATGCCGGTGGCGGCAAAGAAGACGTTGTTGCCCGCAACGAGGTCGTTGGTGGTGAGCACGCGATTCAGATCGATGCCGTAATCTTGCGCCTTAAGGCGCTCTTTTTCATCGCGCGCCCACATCTTGCATTGAATCTCGCCGCCCACGCATTTCAACGCGGCCGCGGTGATAACCGCTTCGGGTGACCCGCCGATGCCCATGAGAATATCTTCGCCGGTGTCGCTAAACACGGTGGCCAGCGCGCCTGCCACATCGCCGTCGCTGATCAATTTGATGCGCGCGCCGCATTCGCGGACGTCGCGGATGAGGGTGCGGTGACGATCGCGATCGAGTATCACGACGGTGAGATCGTGCAGGTCTTTGCCCAGGGCTTTAGCCACTTTGGTTAGATTGTCTTTCACCGGCGCGTTGACATCGATCACACCGCGCGCCCGCGGGCCAACGGCGATTTTGTTGGCATAGACCAGATGCTTGGGGTTATACATCGTGCCGCGTTCGGCCAGCGCCACTACAGCTACAGCGCCGGGCAAACCCAGGGCCGTTAGGCGTGTACCATCGATCGGGTCTACAGCGATGTCCACTTGCGGCGCTGCGCCGGTGCCCAGTTTTTCGCCATTAAACAGCATCGGCGCTTCATCTTTTTCGCCTTCGCCGATGACGACGACACCATCCATGTCGACTGTGTTGAACATCAAGCGCATGGCATTGACGGCGGCTTGATCGGCCGCATTCTTGTCACCGCGCCCCATCTGGCGCGCAGCGGACATTGCCGCCGCTTCGGTGGTGCGGACCAATTCGAGCGCCAGGTTGCGATCGGGATCTGGGATGATCGTTGTCGGTGTCATGTTAAATTCCCCCTATAGGTGCAATCCAGATGAGGTAGTAGTAGCCAACGATCACGGTAAACAGCAAACTATCCAACCGATCGAGTGCGCCACCGTGGCCGGGAATCAAATGGCCGGAATCTTTAGCGCCAACCTGCCGCTTGATCATTGAAATCGATAAATCACCCAGCGTGCCGATCGTGGCCCCGATCAAGCCGAGCGCGACGCCGTGAATCCACGGTAAGCCAAAGGCCGCTGCTACGATCGGAGTGAGGGCCGTTCCAAAGAGTACGCCGCCCGCCAGGCCTTCCCAACTTTTCTTGGGACTGAGCGTGGGGGTCATTTTGTGACGGCCAATCCGTGAGCCGATGAAGTACGCGCCGCTGTCGGCAAACCAAGTGCCAGTCAAGGTGAGCAGCAACCAGCGTTCACCAGCGGGCAGTTGCCGCAGCAAAATAAAATGCGCTCCAGCCAGGCCCAGATACAAGCCGCCGGTTATGGCTAAGGCCCAATCGACGGTTGGCTCGCTCTGGCGATGTTGCAGCTGCCAGATGAGCGAGACCACTAAAATTAAGGTGATGCCGGGCCGCAACCAATTGCCCGCCGGATACACCACATCTGCGCCAATCACGAGCACCAGTGCCAGCGAGAACAATAGCGGCGCTTGATGTGGATGGCTGCCCTGCCGCACCAGTTGATTGAATTCGCGCGCGGC
>WBZT01003561.1_pt1 | contig 10165 bp, 5 predicted proteins | sample 5204241 | NCBI WGS metagenome assembly WBZT01 (sample SAMN12344358, study PRJNA552823) | activated sludge metagenome | biome: Activated sludge suspended growth; feature: Nitrification reactor; material: Wastewater; isolation source: activated sludge from nitrification reactor of wastewater treatment...
GCAAGAGCACGCTCATGAACGCGATCGTCGGCGAGAAGGTCGCGATCACGTCCGATAAACCCCAGACGACGCGCAAGCGTATCGTCGGCGTGGCGAACGTGCCGGGCGGCCAGATTGCGTTTCTGGATACTCCCGGCATCCATAAGCCCATTCATCGCATGAACCAGCGCATGGTGGATGCGGCGGTGGACGCGCTGCGCGAAGCCGACGTGGCGGTGCTCGTCATCGACGTCAAAGGCGACTTGCCCAACCTGCTCCTCGCGTTCCCGACCTTCGAGCCGGCCTCGCTCTTGCCGTGGGTCGAAGACGCGGACCAGGGTCCCGAGGCCGACGCCGCGCTCGCAGCGAGGCTCGCGAGCGAGCGTGAGCAAGGCCTCGCGAGCTTTGGGCTCGGCGCTCCCGAGCTCCAGGACTTTCGCGCTCGCACCCGCGTGCGGGTCATCACCCCCGGCGCCGAGGCGGGCGAGCTCCTGCACGTCCTCTCCGCGCTCGAGCGCCGGAGCGTTCGGTGGGACAGCGACGTCGAGGGCGCGCGCGCGGCCCTCTCCGCCGCCGTCTCGCTCATCCTCCGCCTGCTCGGCCGCGACCCCGATCCAGCCCGCAGCCGCGAGCACGTCTTGTTGTCCGTCATCGCCGAGCGCCGCCTCGTCGCCGGTCAGGGTGCGGACATCGCAGCCCTGTTGCCCGAGGTCATCGACCCGCCAATCCCCACCATCGGCGCGCTCCCCGTCGACGCCTTTCTATCCAAGCGTGCCCGTAAAGAACTGGCGAGCGCCCTCAATAGCCTGCTCGCCTCTCCGACATTCGCGAGCTGGCGAAAGGGCACCACACTGGACATTGGCGCGTGGATGCAGCCAGACAATGGAAAGACACCAATTACCATTCTCAGCGTCGCCCACCTCGACGACGACGAACGCGCGCTCGTGCTCGGCGTCGTGCTCGAAGAAGTCCTGACCTGGGTCCGCGGCCTGCCCGGCTCGCAACGCCTCAAGGCCCTCATCGTCTTCGACGAGGTCTATGGCTTTCTACCCCCGCACCCCGCCGCGCCCCCCACCAAACGCCCCCTCGTCGCCCTCATGAAGCAGGCCCGCGCCTATGGCGTCGGCGTCCTCGTCGCCACCCAAAACCCCATGGACCTCGACTATCGCGCCCTCAGCAACGCCGGACTCTGGTGCCTTGGAAGATTGCAGACCGACGCCGACCGCGAGCGGGTCTTGGACGGACTGTGCAGTGAGAGCACGGGCGGTGACTCCGCGGAAGAGATTGGAGACGTCTTGAAGAGGTTGCGGCCGCGATGGTTCGTGGTGCGCGACGCACAGGCGGGCTCCGGAGGGAGGCTCTTGCAGCCGCGGTGGGCGTTCTCGTTCATGAGAGGGCCGATGACGCGCGGGGAGATCCGGCGGGCGGTGGGGGGTGGGTGACGCAGTCGCCAAGGTGTGGCGTCTCGGTTCCTCGGCCCCGGACATTCCGACGTCGGACGCGGTCGTCGCGACGGCTCGGGCTCGAGCGACTCCTCGCCGGAAAGGCCGTTCGGGCCGGCGAGGCGATGCGTCGACTCCCCGCGGGACAGCTCACGCTTGCGAAAACAAGGTCCACGAGGCGCGCAGACTTCTTGCCGACTTTCGCTCGCACAAGCGATGAAGGCCCGGGCGCGAGCGACCGAAGGGCGTGGTGCGGTGCTGGGTTGCGCGGGCCCGCGACACCCGCTAGGCTTCGAGGTTCTTAGGGGGATCGAGATGGCCGTGCCCGGCTCAGCGTCGCCGACGTTGCCCCGTCAGTGAGGCCAGCTGGCTCCTTCGACCCGCAAGACGTCGAAGCCTGGCGCCGAGCCCGAGGATCAGGCGTGCCAGGTCGTGCGTAGGCACTTGGGGCACGTGTGTTCGCGCCCCAGCGCAGCTAGGATTGGAGGAGGCCCCGCATTCCTTGATGGGAGCACCATGGGCGCACGAAAGACCAAGCTCGCGCGTGGAGATCGCTACGGACTGCTGAAGGCTACGGAACTCGCCGCCGAGATGATCGCGCAGTACGAGCGAGCACGCGAAGGCGCTCATGAGCTACGCGTCGAGTCACTTGAGGAGGCGATCTGGGACGACATCGTCGCAACCCACGGCATCCACACAGACAAGTGGCAGGTCAAGCGACTCCTTGAGCCCTTCGATCGCGATGACGCTTCGAAAGTCGTAGCAGCCACCGCGGGCACACACGGTAACGCGACGCGGCTGCACTTCGGCGTGGCGGTTCTCGTGCCGGTGAAGAGTGCCAAAAAGGGCAAGAAGGGTAAGGAGTTCGGGCTCACCGAGCTGGCGCAACTGTGCGACGAGTCGCGGAAGCCAGGCCTGGTGGCCGACGACTTCGAGAAGCAAGAGCATGGACGACCAGCGTACGATTTTGTTTCGACGGCGCTCGGTGGCGCGCCGGCCGCAGCAGTAGTCGAAGCCTTGCAACGCCTGTGGCTGCACGAACTGGGACTCGAAACCAAACTCCTGAGCACGGCCGTTTCTCATCTCAGAGACGTGTTCCGAAACCCAGAGGAGGTCGTGAAGCAACTCCACAACTGGTTCGTACAGAACTCCGACGGCAAGCTCTCGATCGGCATCGACCTCCTCTATAAAGAGATAGTCGAGGTGTATGGCCAGCGGGACCCAAACCGTCCAACGTGGATCCACCTTGCCCGGAACTCAGCGACGCTCTGGGACGTGCGAGGTCCCCTCGAACTTGATCAAGTTGTCAGGGGCGCTTGGGGTTCGCAGGCAAACGTGCGGCTTCAGCTTGGCGCTCCTCCCTACAGGGGCGACGCCGCGAGCGCGTCGCTCGCGCGACTCATACTCCATCAGTCCTCACGTGCACTGACGGAGGCCCCGAGCCCGGCCGAGTGGCAACGGCACGGCATGGATCTCTGTGGCGGTACGCTTGGTAAGTTCCCCGAGAACCCCGACCTCGCGTTCAACACGACTGCCACCACGCCTTCAATCCCCCCGCGAGCCCAAGTACCAGCGAGCGAGTTGGCGGAGAAACTCGCAAGCCTCATGAACGACACCGTTTGGAGTGAGTGCGCGAGCATCGTTTCCAGATACCTGCACGAGGACGACGTTGCAGACGATCTCCGGACGGCCATGCAGTCGGTGTGGGACGAGTGGGGGAAAACGTTGGCCCCGTCCCCGACGGATCGAGCAACCTTTCTGCGGTCGATGCTGGCGACGGCGGACGAGTGGACCCGAACTGGCTTCGATGTCGCCGTAAGGACTGGCCGGCTGCGTACCGAAGAGCTCGCACGGTCGACCATGGTGGCGCTCGCGATAACTGCAACGTTCAAGGACGGAAGCGTCAGCGTGACCCTTGGTGCATCGGGCGGAGTGGACAACCTGATCCTGGGGACCGTTCCCGCCCACGTGATCGCGCTCGCAGCTGCATCTCACCCAACTGACCGAAGGCCATCTCGGATCTGCGATGCGCCGCGAGCGATGCTTGAGAAGGAGAACGGCATTGCCATTCTCGCATCGATCGGCGAGGCGGCCGAGGAGCTGTTCGCCGTCGCCCGTTTGGAGGGCGTCCCGTTTCATGCGTCAGATGATGCCGCACAGAACTACCAGCATCCTGGCGATCCGTTTCCCATTCTGACGGCCGGCCCCCTTCTGCGAGCCGCGATGAAGAAGGGCCTCGCCGCGACGAAGGCGCACCTGGCAAGAGCCCTCGGCCACATGAACGACGCCAGGATCAATGGGCTGCGACAGGCGATAAAGAGGGCGCCCAACGGTGGATGAGCTGCAAAGTCTCCTGGAGGCGCTCGAGCAAGAGATGCGGGAACGCGCCGCGCGTTTCGGGTGGACACCATCAGCGAGCCCTCAGCTCCTTCGGGACATTTCGACCCGCACCGGCGTGGAGGGGCTTCTTGAGGGACTGTCGGCCGATCCGCCAGCCCCGGTGCGCGAGCGACTGCCGGAGTTTCGGCGGGCGTTCGAGCTCCAGCCCGCCTCGCTCGGGATCCTAATGTGTGGGCTCGATGCGATGAAGCCCTGGGAGTCGTATCGCTCGGCGCTCTGGTGGACCGGCCTCGTGCGTTCCGAGCTGGTCCCATCCCGGAGGAGCGATCTGCATCTCTTCCTGGTCGCACCGCGAGGCACGAGCGTGCAACCACTGTGGCAAGGGTGCCGCAGCCGGATCGAATCGGATGAACGCTTCTGCCGGAAGTTCGTGTGGCTGCCATCTAGCCAGCCCGACCAGACGGAAATCGGAACGTTTCTGGACCGCACCTTCCTCGCCCAGCCATGGACGGGAGAGACTGCGGAGCCCCGGTCGCTTGATCCGCTCGAACGCTTGGCAGAGGACGCAAGTACCCAGAACCTGTCGCCCGAGGAAACGCGTAAGTGGATCGCGCGCCTCGCATCACTCGACGGCGTCCAGCAAATCGCCGAGGACCTAGCCTCGATTCTGGAGGTCAAGGAATGAGCCGTCCGCCTCTCTTTGCGACCGGCATCAAGATCAAGAATTTTCGCGGCTACGGCGAGTTCACGTTGTCGTTGCCCGCCACGCCGTGCGCGGTGCTGCTCAGTGGCCCCAACGGCCTTGGCAAGACTTCCTTGTTCGAGGCAGTCGAGTGGGGCCTCACTGGTTCGGTGAAGCGGCTCGACATGGTCGCGGGAGGTAGGGCGGACCCCCATGACCTCGCACGACGGGCGGCTGGCGTGGAAGCCGTGGAGGTCGCGCTCGCGTTCAGGGACAAAAGCGGCGCTGAGGAACGCGTACAGAGGACGCAACTCGTTCCGCCAGGAGACTCGGTCCCGAACGCGCATGGGACGCGCGTGAGTGCTGTAGCCGAGCTGCTGCGATCCGACGAGGCTCGTTGGAGCGTGAGCGGTAAGAACCTTGCCGAGTACCTCCACCTGACGCATCTTCATGCTCAGGTCGCGTCTCTGCGGCTCGTCACCTTCAGTGCTAAGGAGCGGTGGGTCCGGGTCAGCCCGTTGGCGGGCGCCGATCGTTTCGAGCGCGTGCGGACGAATCTAACGAGCAGCAAGTCCGCCCTCACCAAACTGAAGGACCGACGAGCCGAGGCGCTTCGAGAAGCCATTGAGCGACGAGAACGCTGGGCGGACCTGCTCCGGCGCCTGGAGCAGTTTCAGAAGCTCGTCGCGACCATGCGCGACGTACTCGCTCCGCGGGACGTGATCAGAGCCGTTCGCGAGCTCACGAAGGCGCGGCATCTAAACCCAGGGGAATGGATAAGTGAGGTCGAGGCGGATGTCTCGTCGGCTAGCGAAGCAATCCGGGAGGCCCGGATCACAATCGAGCGTGGCGTGGCCGACTGCAACCAGAAGCTCCATTTGCTGGCTCGACTTCGGGTTCTTCCAAGGCAGATGGCGGACGTAACGTCGCAACGGTCAGGGTTGACGACACGAGCGGAGGCCATCGCAGAGGAGATCGCGCGCCTCAAGATGAGTGCGGAACAGCTCGCTCGTCGCGCCGCCGAATCTGCGGCGGTTGCAGACGAAGCGAACCGCGCCTCCAAGATCGCTGTCGCTCGCCACGAGCGAGTCACGCGCACGTTGCGTGATCGCGCGGATCTGGGACGACTCGACAACGAGCTCGCTGTCGCCGAGCAGCAGCTCAGGGAGTTGGACCAAATGGTGGAGGACGCCAGGGTTGAGCTTCGCCGGAAGCGAGACGAGGGAGGAATTCGCGAGAAGCTCGCACTCGACCATGAGAGTGCGCGCAGGCGGCTCGAGGAGGCTGAGCTGGCCGCAGGTGCGTTGGTCGAGCTTGAGGCGCTTCAGAAGCGCGTCGACACAGAGCAGGGACGTCGAGATGTACTCGTTGAACAGCAGCGTCAGATGGTTCTTGCCGCGGATGCACTATCGGCCGACCAGCGAACTCTCGACGAAAGCATCGTGGCTGCTGACGGAGCCCTCGAAGATCGCCGAAAGACAGCGGCTGAGCTTCAGCAGGCACTGCTTGCGATCGCGAAGCATGTTACGGACAACGATGCCAATTGTCCGGTCTGCGGAACCGGGTTCCCCCACGGGAAGCTTCGCGCTCTCGCGCGATCGTCGATGGAGGCGCTGAATCCTGACCTGGCTGAAGGCGAGGCGCGCCTCGCCAGCCTGGAGGAGCATCGAGCGCTCCTGCGCACACGGGCCACCACTCTCGCTCAGGACGCTCGTAAGCTGGCCGCGGACCTACGCGCGCTCGACGAGAGCCTGGGGCAGCTTCGAGGGCGTGTCGCTTTGCTGGCGAAGCAACCCCTGCTCGACCAAACGCCGCTCGATGAGGCACGTAAGCGCGTTGCGCTGGCGCGCACCGAACGTCAAGGAGAGGTTCAACGACTGCAACGCCAGCTTGCGAGCGCGCCACCGCCAGAACAACTGAAGAAGTCCATTTCCGATGCTGGCGCCGCGCTCGATACGCTAACGAGGGAACGATCCCTGATTCAGGAGCGTCGCCTCGCCCGACAGACCCGTTGCCAGGAGGTTCGTGCCCGGCTTGCACACTCGACCGCCGAATACGCGGAGTTGGACGTGTCCACAGCTGACCTCGCTGTACTTGGACAAAGCGCTGCTCTCGACGCATCAAAGGCGAAGGAGGCGTTCGACCTCGCATCAGATCGATTTGCCGAGGCCTCTGCCGCCGAATCCGCCGAGCGCCAGACTCTGGCGGCCTCCAACCAAGAGCTTGAGAGGGTTCAGGGCCAGATTGATGCAATCGGCGGATCGATGGACGACATGATGAAGCAATGGCGAGCGGTCCCGCTGCCGGAACCGGCAAGTGATGCCGCACTCGACGTGGAAACGGACCGCTTCGGACAACGTCGGCGAGACCTCGAAGGCGCGCTCACAGAGCTGTCGAACCTCTCATCCGCGCTTGAGCGCTGGCAGCAGACCACGGAGCTCCAGAACCTTGAGGCGGAGGTACGCCGCCAACAGGGCGGGCTCGAACCAGAGGCCTACACAAGACAGCTGGATGCCGCCGTTGCGGAGGCGCGAACCTCAGCGGCAGCCGCCCAGCGCGCTCGCGATGCTGCCGACCAGCTCTCGACAACGCTCGGTAAGATCACCGCTGATTTCGGTGAACGCGCCCTCCGCCCATTTGACGAGCTTTTTCGCCGGTACCTGCGCGCCCTCATCCATGACGAGCGTTTTCACACCATTCAGGCGACCTACGAACCTTCGGCCCGCGCGGCCGCGCTGCGGTTTCGCGTTGATCTCGGAGACTCGGAGACGGACGCCGAGTACATCCTGAGTGAAGGTCAGCTCGGCGAGGTGTCGCTGGCGGCTATGCTCGCGGCGAGCACGACGTTTCCGTGGTCCCGTTGGAAAGCGCTGCTGCTGGACGATCCCACCCAGTACAACGACTTGATCCATGCAACCGCCTTGTTCGACGTGTTGCGCAACCTTGTGCGGTTCGCGGGGTACCAGATCTTCGTCTCAACGCACGACAACGAGCAGGCAGGCTTTCTTCGGCGCAAGCTCGATGCGGTTCGGATTCCCTGGGTCGACTGTCGCTACGTCGCCCATGGCCCCGAGGGGATCATGGTCGACATCCGCTCGTCCGACGACAGCGAGAGCACGCCAATCTCTAGCGCATCCTGAGAACGCGGCCTGCGCGCAGCTGATTACAACAATGAAGTGATTGCGTCGCGAAGCTCGATGTCGAGTCGGACTTGCACCGTTATCAAGCCGCCGCGGAATCGACGTGTTGAAGGAACCTCGCGACACACTTCTCCCACCTATGAGGTCTCGCTGGCCGTGCCGGGAGGCTGCCGCGCCCTGGCGCCAGGGATGATCACGCAGCCTTGAATCGAGCGCGCGTCGGCTCGCAGACGCTTCGGGAGACGCGGCAGAAGCGCGGGCGGAACGAGCTGATCCTGCGGGATCAGGTGGCTCGGCTCGCGGACGAGGAGCTCATCGTTCTCGTGGCCGGCCGATGCAACTCACCCGCCGAGGTAGGCGGCCTTGATCTCCTCGTTCTCCGCGAGCTCTTTGGCGAGACCGCTCATCGCGATCTCCCCCGTGCGGAGGACGTAGGCGCGCTTGGCGTACTTCAGGGCGAGGCGCGTGTTCTGCTCGACGAGGACGATCGTGGTGCCGGCCTCGGCGATCTTGGCGATGGCTTCGAAGATCTGTTGGACGAGCTTGGGGGCGATGCCGAGCGAGGGCTCGTCGAGGAGGAGGAGGGCGGGGCGGGCCATGAGGGCGCGGCCGATCGCGAGCATCTGCTGCTCGCCGCCGGAGAGGGTGCCGCCCTCTTGCTTCATGCGCTCGCCGAGCCTCGGGAAGAGCTGGACGACGTCTTCGATCGTCTCCGCCATCTCCTTCTTGCGCTTGTGGTTGAACGCGCCGAGCTCGAGGTTTTCTTTGACGGTGAGGCCACCGAAGATGGCGCGGCCTTCGGGGACGAGAGAGATCCCCGCTTCGACGACCTCTTCGACGGAGAGCTCGGCGAGGTCCCGGCCCTCGTAGGTGATGCGGCCCTCGAGGACGGGCAGGAGGCGCATGACCGTCTTCAGGGTCGTCGTCTTGCCGGCCCCGTTCGCGCCGATCATCGCGACGATCTCGCCGCGCTTCACCTCGATGCTGACGCCCTTCAAGGCCTGGATGCCGCCGTACGCGACCTTGAGGCCTTCGATGGTGAAGAGCTGCTCGCCGACCGCGGTCTTGGGGGCGGGTCTCGTCGGGTGGGTCGTCCTCATGAACCCCTCCCGCGGCTGAGCTCGACAGAGCGAAGACGCTTGGGAGGGGTCGACGAGCGGAGCGAGTCGGGGGTGGGCATCATCCTGCGGGAGCGGCCGCTGCTTCGGGCTCGTCCGACTCTTCCCCGAGGTAGGCGGCGAGGACCTTCGGGTGCTTGCGGATCACGTCGGGGGGGCCGTGGGCGATCGTCTCGCCGTGATCGAGGACGTGGATGTCCTCGCAGACGCCCATCACGACCTGCATGTTGTGCTCGACGAGGACGACGGTGATCTTGAACTCGTCGCGGAGCCAGCGGATCTGCTCCTTGAGGCCCTCTGCTTCACCGTAGTTCATCCCGGCGGCGGGCTCGTCGAGGAGGAGGAGCTTGGGGCGGAGCATCATCGCGCGGGCGATCTCGAGGCGGCGCTGGTTGCCGTACGAGAGCGACGTCGACGTCTCCTCGGCCATACCGTCGAGCTTGAAGATGCGCAGGAGGTTGAGGGCGTCCTTGCGGATCTTCTGTTCGTCGCGGAAGAAGAGGGGGGAGCGGAGGAGGGCCGCGCCGAGGTGGGCCTTGCGCGTGTTCTCGCACGCGATGAGGACGTTCTCGAGGACGGTCATGCTCTGGAAGAGGCGGATGTTCTGGAAGGTCCGCGCGATCCCCATATGGGCGATCATGCTCGGCTTCTTTTTGGCGAGGCTGACGCCGCCGAAGGTGATCGAGCCCTCGAAGTCGTAGACGCCGGTCACGAGGTTGAAGACCGTCGTCTTGCCGGCGCCGTTCGGCCCGATGAGGCCGAAGATGCAGCGCTCGGGGACTTCGAACGAGACGTCGCTCACCGCCTTGAGGCCGCCGAAGCGCTTCGAGAGGTGGTCGATCTTGAGGACGCTCATCGCGCGCTCCCGCGGGTCGCGCTGCCGCGCATCGCGCTGCGCGCTCGCCGAAGAGGGTGGTGCTTCTGCCTCGTCGTGCTGAGAAGCGTTGCGTTGCGAGCGCGAGGCCCCGCAGCTCGGCTCGCTAGCTGGAGGTGGGCGACGGCGATTCTTGCTCTGATCGAATCTCGTTCGATTGCCGTCTCTTCCGCGATCGCTTCGCCCCGCAGAATCGGCTTTGAGCCGGAGGTTGCCCGGCAACCTCCCCCCAACAAAGTTGGGGCCCCCCTCCGGCGTTTCGGATGGCTTCTGAGGCCGGATCGAAGCGAGTTACGACAGCAACCTCCTTGGCTCGCACGCAGTCGTCGTGTCACTGGAGTGTCGCTCGCAGAGCCCTGGGTCGCTGCTGGTTTGGAAAGATGAGGCCAATGCTCAGCCACTTCGTCGGAGATGACAGTGCGCCCCTTGGCTTGCACGGCGTCGGCTCGAGATTGGGGTCGCTCGCATGGCGCCTTCTCGAGACGGAAGCGGGGCTTGCACATCATCGGAGCGCTCATGACGCGGCGGGGGCGGTCGGGATGGACTTGGGGCCGCGCGAGGCGGGGGGGGTCGGGTCTTCTTTGCGGCGG
>WBZT01003562.1_pt1 | contig 10164 bp, 12 predicted proteins | sample 5204241 | NCBI WGS metagenome assembly WBZT01 (sample SAMN12344358, study PRJNA552823) | activated sludge metagenome | biome: Activated sludge suspended growth; feature: Nitrification reactor; material: Wastewater; isolation source: activated sludge from nitrification reactor of wastewater...
CGCGTCGCCACCTTCGAGATCGTAAAGCGAGACGCGCACCTCGCCGGTCGCGCTCGACGCCGATTCGGCGCCGGCCGCCACGGCTTCGGCCATCCGGCGCGTGGCCCCGTAGGCCGAGATGTAGAAGACCAGCAGGCTCTTGGTCGCGGCGCCGTGCAGGGCGGAAGCGGCAAAGGCACGATAGCGGGCAACATAGTCGCGTGGATCGCGACGCAGGATCGGGCCGTGCGCGGGAGCGATGATCCGCAGCGGCAGCGGTTCGATCAGGTCGAGCGCCGTGCGCACGTAAGCACGGAAGGGGCGCATGATGTGCGCATAGTAGTAATCGAAGGAAAAGCGAAAGTCGCCGACCGCATCGTTGAACAGGCGGCTGTCGCAGTAGTGGCAGCCGAGGAAATCGGCCGAGAACAGGACCCCTTCGTCCGGCAGCCAGGTGCATTGGGTGTCGGGCCAGTGCAGATACGGCGTATTGAGGAATTCGAGTTGCCGATCACCGAGATCGGCATGATCGCCGGTGCCCACGTAAGCGATCCGCCCCGCCAGCTCGGCCGGATCGAGCAGTCCCTTCAACATCAGGCGGGCCTGCGGCGAGACCAGCAACGTCGCGCCGGGTGCTCGCCGCAGCAGTTCCGGCAGGGCACCGGAATGATCGGGTTCGAGGTGGTTGAGGACGATATGGGTGATTTCGTCGTAGTCGGCGATCGACTCCAGACGGCGAAAGAAGGTTTCGGAGAAATTGATCTTGACCGTGTCGATGATGGCGACACCGTCGCTGCCGCGCACCGCATAGGCGTTGTAACTGGTGCCGTTGGCGGTGCGCAGGATGATGTCGAAACTGCGCAGATCGGCATCGAAGGCGCCGATCCAGTGCACCCCGGCCGCAACGGACACCGCTCGCTCAAGGTCGGCAGCGGGACGCATCGACCTGTGGATCGTCGACGCGGCAGGGATAGGCGGCGCCTCCAGCCGTCTGCACATGGAAGGTACGTACCGCGCCGCGATTGTGCCGGCATGCTTCGAGGTCGCCGGCCGGCAGCTCGCGCAGGCCGATCCAGGCGTCGATTGCCGCGACGTCGAAACCCACCCGCCGTTCTTCGCCGACCTGCAGCAGCGGCCGCCGGATCAGCAAGGGGTCATGCCGCAACAGCGCCAGCGCGCTCGGTTCATCGAGTTGGTGGGGCACGATGGTTCCCTCCTTGATCGCCGGCGCTGCAGGGTTGAACCACTGGGCGACCGGCAGACCGGCGAGGAATTCCAGCAGACGCACATTGCTCCAGAACTGCCCGCGCAGGTCGCGGACCACCAGTTGGTGCCCGGAGGCTACCAGCAGGGCCTTCTGGCGGGCGTTGGCGGCACAGCCGGCCTTCTCGTAGAAAATGACCTCGGCCATGCTCAGCGCGCCGCAATCTCGGCCTGCGCCGCCGCCCAGCGCGCCGGCGGAATGCCGGTCAGCGAACCGGGTGGGTTCAGTGCTTCGCCGAGTTCGTTGATGATCGCTCCTTCGATCGGGCAGATGCTGGCGCACTGCGGCGCGGCAAAATCGCCGCTGCATTCCGTGCATCTGTCGGCGTCGATCAGAAAGTGCGGGGTCGCCGCCTGAATGGCCTGTTGCGGGCAGAGCGGTTCGCAAGCCCAGCAATTGATGCAGCTTTCGATGATTTCGAGGGCCATGCTCGCCTCCTCACGCGCACTTAGCCGCGATCCGTCCGATCGCCAACTTGCCGGCGACCAGCATCCCGTTCCACACCGCCATGACGGCCTCCTCGATCGGTTGCATGGCGTAATCGCCGTTCGGGTGAATTCCTGCCGCTTCCAGTTGCCCCCACGGTTCAAAGCCGATGCGCGAACAGAGCACGACTTCGCAATCGGCGAGCGCGCGGATCGTCGCTGCCAGCACCGCCTCGGCATCGCCACAGCTCTCATCACCGGCGCAATAGGACGCCGCCTTGCGGTGACCGACGAGGCGGGCGCCGTCTGCCGAGGCTTCGTATACCAGGAACTCCCTGGCGTGCCCGAAGTGCACGGCGACCAGCCCGTTCTTCGCCGCCACCGCCATCAGCACCGAACGGCCGACCGGATGCGCCGATTTCGCGACGTGCGGCTGCATCCGGATCACCTGCGGTGTTGTCGCGGCAGCTGGCGCCTGCGTTCTGGCGCGCTTTGCGGCCAGTTCGGCCGCGATCTGCGCGCGCAGCTCGGCACGCACGACTTTCGCCGCCTCGTGGTCGATCTCCATGGCCTCGATCTTGTCGAGCGTGAACTCGGCGCCACGATCCTCGCCGAGCAGGCCGACCGCATCGGCGCGGCACTGGCGGCAGTGGCGCATCATGTTCATGTCGCCGGCGCAGGCATCCTGCAGGGCCTTGAGTTCGGCCGGCTGCGGGCTGCGCTGGCCCATCACCCCGTAGAAGGTGCCGTGCCCGGCTTCGGCGATCAAGGGCATGACGTTGTGCAGGAAGGCACCCTTCGCCTTGACGATCTTCGACACCTCCGGCAAATGGGCATCATTGACGCCGGGAATCAGCACCGAGTTCACTTTCACCAGGATGCCGCGCTCGATCAGCATCTCCAGGCCCTTCTGCTGCTGCGCGATGAGGATCGCCGCCGCCTCGTGGCCGAAGACCCGCCGGTTTTTCCAGAATATCCACGGATAGATCCGGGCGCCGACCGCGGGGTCCACACAGTTGATGGTGATGGTGACGTGGTCGATGTGGTAGCGGGTCAGCTCCTCGACGTATTCGGGCAAGACGAGGCCGTTGGTCGACACGCAGAGCTTGATGTCCGCCGCCTTCTGCGCCAATTGCCGAAAGGTCTCGAAGGTGCGCCTGGGGTTGGCCAGCGGATCGCCGGGGCCGGCGATGCCGAGAACGCTCATCTGCGGGATCGTGGCCGCCACCGCCAGAGTCTTCCGGACCGCCTGATCCGGCGTCAGGAGCTCGGAAACGACACCCGGCCGCGACTCGTTGGCACAATCGTACTTGCGGTTGCAGTAATGACACTGGATGTTGCAGGCCGGCGCCACCGCGACGTGCATGCGGGCGAAGTAGTGATGGGCGTCTTCCGAGTAGCAGGGGTGATCCTGCACCCTGGCGCGGATGGCGTCCGACAGGTCGTCCATCTGGCGCACCGTGGAGCCGCAACTACCGGCGCTGCAGCCGGCGACAGCGGGCGGCGAGGGTTCGACGACAGGCAGATCCATGGCGAGCTTCCCTGGTGATTTCTCGGCTTTCGAGACATCAGCAGTACAGCAACTGGCGTGCCAGGCCCTCCGCTTCTCCTAAGTCATTGCAAATAATCATTAGTCCATATCCGACAGCGATGTCGCAAACACGACAATGGCGGATTGACGACTGGTTGCGGCGACCTGCTTGGCCTTGGCGCTGCCATCCTCCGGGTGCGAGATCAGATCTGCTTCATCTCGATGTTGACGATCTGCACGCGGCAGGCGATCTGCCGCGGCGTCATGCCGAGCAGGCGGGCGGCGCGTGCCTGCACCCAGCCGGCGCGTTCGAGGGCCGCGATCACTCGCTCGCGCTCGCTGGGTTAGGCGAGGTGCTCGCGGTCGCCGCTGGCTCCAGCCACTGCCCGGGTGCCCGGCAGCGCGATGCTGCCGCCCGGGTGACCGGGCGGGGGAGCAGGCGCCATACCAGTCGGGCGTCTGCTGCTGCGCTCGCGTGCCTTGTCGATACGGATCAGCTCGGTGTCGATCTCGCCGCTTTCCGACATCACGGCGGCGCGTTCGAGGCAGATTTCAGCTCGCGCACGTTGCCTGGCCAGTGGCTCGGCAGAGGAATTCCTCGATTATTTCGGCATCCCTTACGACGTCCGCGTCGTACAGGTCAATCGCCTGCACATCCAGCAACGCCCTTACGATTGCCTCGCCAAACAGAAAGCGGGCAAGGTGCCGGACCATGCAGCCTACCGTGGCTGGCTGGCGCGCGCCTGCTGCGACTTCGTCGAATCGAACGCTCAGGCCGAAAGCGTCTTCGCGGTGTTCCGCAGGCTCGAGGGCTCGTCGCTCGTCCCGCTGTCCTCGTTGAGCGACTGAACGCAACGGCTCTGGGACTACGGCGACGCTGGGCCTGACGCGCAATGTGCGCAACGATGGCACCTTCCACCGCCTCGCGACAGGCGCTCTGCTGGTGCGGCGCCGCCGCATTGGGCACGTGCGCGAAGTCGGTACTTTCCTGCAGGACCAGATCGTGTACTCGGTGCACTTCGTCGACGAGGGCCGCATCGTCGGCTGCCGCGAAGAAGAGTTGATCGCCGCCGAAGCACCGTGGATCGACAGCCACTTCAAAGTCCACCAGAAGGGCCGGGCGACTCGCTCGCGGACGATTCGCGGCGAGTTGCGAGTGCCGCCCAGCAGTCGCGGCGAGGTGCTCGATCTTGAACAAACGGGTGCCCAAGGCGTCTTCTATCCCACCCATTTCGATTGCCTGCCGGGGAGGCCGCTGCTGGTACCGGAACATGCACTGGAAGAATGGGAGAAGCACGGTAAATGATCCGGACAGGGTCTACTTCTCGCTGAAACTGGCTGCACGCCTGTACCGAAAACCACTGGAATCGCTGACGCCCGACGAACGGCGACGGGTGAACAGCGTCGCCAGCCGACAACAACGGATCGAAGCCCGGATTCTGGCGACACCGCAAACCGCGGCCGTCGTGCTGCCGGAAGCGTCGATCGAAAGCGGCCTGATGGAAGTCCGCAGCCGCTATGGCAACGATGACGAGTATCACGCTGACCTCGAGCGCGTCGGCCTGAATCCCGTGTCTTTGCAGCAAGCCGTGGTGCGCGACATGGTCGTCGAAGCGATTCTCGAAGCCGTTGCGGCAAGCTCGACGGCGGTCAGCGAGACAGACACCGAGATCTTTTGGCACCGGCACAAGGATCGCTTTCGCGGCGCGGATACGCGCGTACTCCAGCACATCCTGGTGACCATCAACGAACGGCTGTCGGGCAGCGAGCCATCTGTCGCCCACCTCCGGATCGAGGCGATCCGTGGCCGTCTGGTCAAGGAGCCGCAGCGTTTCGCCGAACAGGCGTTGAAACATCCGGCATGCCCGACGGCGATCATCGGCGGGCTGCTCGGCACGGTACCGCGCGGCCAGCTATACCGGGAACTCGATGCCGTCGCCTTTGCCCTTGCCGAGGCAACGCTGTCCGAGGCGGTCGAGAGCCGGTTCGGCTTTCACTTGATCTACTGCGAGGCAATCGATCCCGAGCGAATTCTCAGCTTCGCCGAAGCCCGCGGCAGCATCCGCCAGTATCTCGAAGTGCAGCAACGCGACAGTTGTCAGAAAGCCTGGATCAAGGACCTTCGCCAGCGAGCGCAGGCCGACAAGGACTCCTGAAATCGTCTCGCGGGCGAAGTCGACCGGCGCAAGCTTCGCGGCCGGACGAACCGGTTTCTCGCGAGATGCCTTCCGGACCACTTGCGGATTGCCCGGCAGATGCGCCCCGAGGAAATTCCTCCGGAGTTGGTCTCGGTTCTGAATGCGATGCCGGCAGTCTCCCTCGGCGATGAGGGCAGGAGGGATGCTGGACTGGCCAGTCGAATCCTCTATCCTGGGCTGCTCCTTGCGGGAACCACGGCCTTGCCTGGCGAACCGGGGAGAGTGGGCCGCCGGCCGAGGACGGACAACGCCAGCACGACGGCCGGCGCCGGCCTACTCGTCGTCGTCGCGCCAACTGTCGCGGCGTGGCACGGTTTGCGGATCGCAGGTGATGGAGCGGTAGATCTCGACCCTGTCCCCCGGCCGCAACGCCGTATCCGGCTTTACCAGCCGACCGAAAACCCCCACCTTCTGCGTTTCCAGGTCGATCGTCGGAAAGGACTGGAGAATGCCGGAGCGGACAATCGCGTCGCGCACGTTCGACCCGTCCGGCATTTCGATGGTGAGCCATAGTTGCTGGCCCGCTTCCGAGTAGGCAACTCCGATTTGCATGCTTCTTCTCCCGCTTATTTCTCTGGCTCGAGAGCAGCACCGCGGCGATCGCGTCCGTAGATGCGCGGCCTGCAGTAGCTGTCGATCACCGGCGTCAGCGAGTTCATCAGCAGCACGGCAAAAGCCACCCCCTCCGGGTAGCCGGCCCAGGTGCGAATGACATAGCTGAGCAACCCGCAGCCAGCGCCGAAGACGAGCTGTCCGCGTGGCGTGTTGGGCGAGGTGACGTAGTCGGTGGCAATGAAGAACGCACCGAGCATCGCCCCGCCGGAGAGCAGATGGGTCCCGGCGTCCAGATAGCATGCCGGGTCGACGGCATGCAGGAGGGCTGCCGGCACGGCAATTCCCAACAGCATCGCCAGCGGAATGTGCCAGCTGATGATGCGCAGGCAGATCATCGCCGCGCCACCGGCGACAATCAGCCAGGAAGCAGTCTCGCCGAGGCTGCCGGGCCGGCTGCCATACCACGAAGGCACGGGCGCATGCAGCAGGGACTGCGCGAGATCGATTCCGCGCGCCATTTCGGTCTTGGCAAAGCCGAGCAGGGACGCACTGGCGACCGCGTCGAAAGCCGGCTGCATGCCGTGGAAGGTGATCATCAGGCCGGTGAGCGGCCCTGGCGCGGAGACCGAGAACATCGGCAGCGGCGCCACCCAGGCGGTCATCTGCACCGGAAACGAGATCAGCAGCGCCACTCGCCCGACCATCGCCGGGTTGAACAGGTTCTGCCCGAGTCCGCCAAACACCTGCTTGCCGACGATGACCGAGAACAGTCCTCCGAAGGCGCCGATCCACCACGGCGCCCACGGCGGCAGCGACACGGCGAGCAACCAGCCGGTCAGCACCGCCGAACCGTCGCCGAGTGTCGGGCCCGCATCACGCCGCATCAGACGGAGGCAGAAACCCTCGCCAAGCGTCGCGGCAGCCACGGTGACGATCCAGAGATACACCGCCGGCCAGCCGTACAGCCAGAAGCCGAACAGGGTGGCCGGCGTCAGCGCGGCCATGACCCAGGTCATCACGCGGCGCACGCTGTTCGCGGTCGCTGCGTAGGGCGCCGCCACCGGCCGCTCGCTCGATCCTGGCATCATGTCGTTTGTTCCGCGGGTTTGGCGGCGCCGGCCCGAGCCCGGGCGGCCGCTCGCTCGGCCTGGCGCCGCGCCGCGAGTTCGGCCTTCTCCTTCGCGTCGCGCTCGAGACGGGCGAGGCGCGCTTCGGCGAGCCGCCTGCCCGCCTCGGTACGCAGCCTGGCGCGCTCGCGCGCTGCCAATTCCCCCTTGGCGTGGCTGAAGTACTGGACCAGGGGAATGTGCGAAGGACAGACGTAGGCGCAGCAACCGCAGGAAATGCAGTCGCTGAGCGAATAGCCGACGGCTCCGTCGAGGTCGCCTGCACGAATGTGCGCCGCCATTTCCAGCGGCAGCAAGCCCATCGGGCAGGCGCGGGTGCAGGATCCGCAGCGGATGCACGGACCGGTCGCAGGAACGGCCGTTTCCGCGGCGGTGAAGGCCAGGACTCCGCTGGCTCCCTTGACCAGAGGCACGCGTCCATGCGGCAACAGGGTGCCCATCATCGGGCCACCGAAAAGCAGCCGCGCCGGCTTTTCCTTGACGCCGCAACAGGCGAGCAGATCATCGACCAGACAGCCGAGCGGCGCGAGGACATTCCCCGGCCGGGTCACCGCGCCACCGTTGACGGTCACGATGCGCTCGACCAGGGGCTGCCCGAGACGGATCGCTCGATGTACGGCGGCACAGGTCGAGACGTTGTGTACCAGCACGCCGACTTCGGCGGCGCGCGCGTCGGCCGGCACTTCCTTGCCGGTCAGCGTCTCGATCAACTGCTTGTCCGAACCCATCGGGTAACGCGCGGGCACCGGACGAATCTTCACTTCCGGGTAGGTTGCAGCGGCCCTGGTCATCGCCGCGATCGCCTCCGGCTTGTTGTCCTCGATGCCGACCAGCGCGCTCTCGGCACCGATGGCATGCATGATGATGCGCGCGCCGTCGACCACCTGCGCCGGGCAGTCCCGCATGATGCGGTCGTCACTCGATAGATAGGGCTCGCACTCGCCGCCATTGACGATCAACGTTCGTACCGACAGCCGCCTGCCGAGCGCAAACTTGACCGCGGCCGGAAAGGTCGCGCCGCCAAGACCGACAACGCCGGCGGCGGCAGTGCGCCGCGCGATCTCCTCGGGCGCCAGCGCAAAGGGATCGGCGACCGGGTCGGTCTCGATCCAGCGGTCGGCGCCGTCGGCTTCCACCGTGATTGCCGCCAGGCCGAGCCCGGAGGGATGCGGGGCCGTCACTTCGCCGATGGCCGTCACGGTTCCCGAAACTGGAGCGTGAATCGGCGCCGAGATGTTGCCCTGCGACTGCGCGAGCAGTTGCCCTTTCAGGACCTTCTGTCCGACCAGAACCACCGGTCGCGCAGCCCCCCCGACGTGCTGCTGGAGCGGCAAATGGACGCGCGCCGGTCGCGGCAGAACGCGCAACGGGGCATCGGCGGCCGGGCGCTTGTGGTCGTCGGGATGTACGCCCCAGCGTGGCTCCCGAAACAGACGTTCGATCAGTCCCATGGTGAATTCCTTCAGGCGACGGCCGGCTTTGGCCAGATCCAGTGCGGCAGGGTGACCGGCATCGGCATCAGTCCGATGGCCTCGGTCGGGCAGCGTTCCAGACACGCACCACAGCCGGTGCACGCTTCGCGAATGATGTTGTGAATCTGCTTGGCAGCACCGATGATCGCGTCCGTTGGGCAGACCTTGCTGCAGCGGCAGCAACCGGTGCAGATCTCCTCGGCGACGACGGCGAGCAGGGGACCGTCATCGCGCACCGCGGAGAGGTCGATCCTGATCCCGAGTTTGGCGGCAATCGCCTCGGTGACCGCGCGCCCCCCCGGCGGACAGAGCGTCGGCGAGGCTTCGCCACGGGCCAGTGCGGCCGCGGCCTGGGCACAGCCGACGAAGCCGCACTGACCGCACTGCGAGCCGGGCAAGAGCGCCTGCAATTCGGCTTCGAGCGGGTTTTCCTCGACCGCCAGATAGCGCGCGGCGACGCCGAGCAAGGTGCCCAGGGCGATGCCGAGGGCGGTCAGACTGACGACTGCCAACATGATGCTCTCCTTCTCAACCGGTACTGATGCCGGAAAAACCCATGAACGCCATCGCCAGCAGGCTGGCAACGATGAAACCGATCGGCGGGCCGGCGAACAGCCGCGGCACCGTTGCCAGCGCCAGTCGCTCGCGCAGACCGGCAAAGATCACCATCACCAGGCTGTAACCGAGAGACGAGGCGAAGGCGAACAGTGCGCTGGCGAGGAAACTCAGCCGACTTTCGACCAGCAGCAAGGCAACGCCAAGCACCGCGCAATTGGTCGTGATCAGAGGCAGGTAAATGCCGAGCATCTGGAACAGCGACGGCGAAACCTTGCGCACCGTCAGCTCGGTGAATTGAACGGCGCTCGCAATCACCAGGATGAAGGTCACCGTGCGCAGGAAGCCGAGCCCGAAGGGCGCCAGCAGGTAGTTCTGTACCGCCCAGTCGGCCATCGACGAAACGGTGATGACAAAGGTCGTCGCGAGTCCCATGCCGGCCGCCGTATCGATGCGCGTGGTCACCCCCATGAACGAGCACAGGCCGAGGAAACGGGCGAGGATCACGTTGTTGACCAGCGCCGCGCCGATCATCATCAAGGCATACTCTTTCATGCTCCGCCCTTTCCCCCGGTCGATGGCTGAAGCGACTCGCCGGGCGGCACCCGCCGCAGGAAGCGTGGCGCCAAGTCGCCACGGGCCAACAGCCGTCGGGCAGCGCAGCGGGCGATCACGACGCCAAGGGCGAGGCCGACGGCGGCGGCGGCCAGGCTGGCGAGGTCGCCCGCGAACCACACCTCTGCGATCGCGGCGCCGGCGAGCGCCGTCGCCAACGGCAGTCCGTAGGCGATCAGCGCCGCCTGGAGCAAAGCCCGTGGCGCGACGCCGACGACGATCCGTTCCCCCACCTCGAGTCGTTGCGAATGGGCGAGCGCGAAGCGCCGCTCCTCGATGCGTCTGGCCAGGCTGCCGATCCCCTTGCCGCATTGTCCGACGGCAGCACAGCCACCGCAGCTCGTGCTCGGCTCGGGTTGCAGCCAGACGACTTCGTCATCGACCCGGACGACGTGGACGATTCCTTCGACGGCACCCCGCTCTGCCGGACTGCACACGGGCAT
>WBZT01003565.1_pt1 | contig 10157 bp, 8 predicted proteins | sample 5204241 | NCBI WGS metagenome assembly WBZT01 (sample SAMN12344358, study PRJNA552823) | activated sludge metagenome | biome: Activated sludge suspended growth; feature: Nitrification reactor; material: Wastewater; isolation source: activated sludge from nitrification reactor of wastewater treatment...
AATTCGAGCCTGCCGGCTTTAAGATCGCTTACCTTTTTGACCCTGCAATTGGGAAGGCTGAGAAAATTTCTGACGAGTTTTGGTCCCCAGTAGCCGCAGCCTATTACCCCGATATTTATTATCTTACCCTGGTTTTTGATTTTTATATTCCTCCCTTACCAAACAGCATTACGGGAATAGTTTTAAACAGAATTTTGAGATCCAGCCACAACGACTGGTTATCTGCATAATACAGATCAAGAAGCACTGAATCACTGAAAGTTACATCTTCACGGTTACGCGCAATTATCTGCGCAAGTCCTGTGATGCCGGGTATCACTTTATATTTCAGCTTATGCCACTCTTTAAAATGTTCATACTCATATGGCAGGCACGGCCTTGGACCAACCAGGCTCATATTGCCGCGGAATACGTTCAGCAGCTGCGGAAGTTCATCTATGCTGAACTTCCTGAGAAACCTGCCGATCGGAGTTATCCTTGGATCATTTTCAAGTTTCTTGTAACCCTTGTTTGCTGTGATAAGCTTTTCAAGATGTGCTTCATGCACCCTCGCATCATTGTTTGCAAACATTGTGCGGAACTTATACCACTTGAACTTCCTGCCGTTCTTACCGATCACATCAGTTTCATAAAATACAGGTCCGCGTGAGCTAAGCTTTATTAATATCGAAATAGTAAGCCAAAGCGGGGCAAGCAGCAATATAAGGATTCCCGAAACGGTAATATCAAAAATGCGTTTGAACTTCTCGGAATAAAGCGGCGAGACTCTTGGCGATACTGATATAACCTTCAGGTCATGATATTCGCCTTCATCAAGCTTAGCGCTAATGATATCAAAATGATTGGAGACCAGGTTAACCTGGCAGTTTGTGAGTTTGCACTTCTCAATAAGATCCAGCAGTTTCTTGTTCTCAATATTCTGTATGGTAATGAATATCTCGTCAATTTCCTGCTCTTCAACTATTTCTGCTATATCTGAAGCAGTACCCAATACAGGAACCCTGTTCACTGACTTTTTCTTCTTCTGAATGTCATCATCAATAAATCCAACAAGCTCAATATGATAATGCGGCTTAACAGTTAAGATCTCTGCGAAAAATATCCCGAGATTTCCCGCTCCAACAGCAATTGCTCTCCTGGTGAGGAATTCTTTGATATTACCGCCGACAAAATTAGCCCTGAGTACTCTCCTTAGTATCAAAACCCTGCTTACGAACAGCAGCGCAAATGCGATGGTGAAGTAAATGATCACCTGTGTGCGTGAATCATGCAGGGCTTCCTGGGTTTTGACCAGGAAGATGGCAATAATAATTATAATGCTGTTTATCAGCAGTCCCTTCAATATGAGAAGAGTCTGCTCGCCGATACGAAGGAAATACTTATGCTTATAAAGCTGGTAATACCTGAAGATAGGGATGATAAGTACCGCGCCTGCAAGAAATATCAGGAGCTTCTCAACAAATGTAATTTCTGAAATATATACATCAAGCCCGGGCGCTGTTAAATACAGTGCCAGAATAAAAGCAGCAGAAGTGCACATAATATCACTTACTGAAAGGATCAGCTTTTTTGCTCCCCACTTTTTTATGAAATCATCCAGCATCTAGCTATAGAATTTTTTTATGGTACTGCATACGTAATGCACCATTTCTTCAGTCATTTCCGGGTACATCGGGATCGAAAGTATTTCTTTGGCATACTTAGCGGAAACCGGGAAATCTTCAGGTTTGTAATTCAGGTGTGCATACGCCTGCTGCATATGCAGCGGAAGGGGATAGTGCAAACCGGTTTGAACCCCATTTTTATTCAGGTATTCAGAAAGCTTCTCGCGGTCGTTAACCCTTATGATATATAAATGATAAACCGGATCTACATATTCAGGATGGAAAGGAGTAACTACCTCGCTGATACCCATTTCAGCAAAAGTTTTAGTATATAGTGCCGCATTTTTTCTGCGCATATCGGTCCATTTTTCAATGTACTTCAGCTTCACATTCAGTACACCCGCCTGTATTTCTTCGAGCCTGTAGTTGTGTCCTACCATTTCATGAACATATTTTTCTATTGAACCGTGCTGGCGGTATCTCAGCATGTAGTTATAAAGCGTGTCATCATTCGTAGTAACCGCGCCGCCTTCGCCATATGCACCGAGATTTTTACCGGGGTAGAAGCTGAAGGTACCTATCACACCCAAGCCGCCAATTTTTTTACCTTTGTAGGTTGCAAGATGCGCCTGAGAACAATCTTCCACAACATGAAGCTTATGTTTAGCGGCTATCTCGAGGATTGTATCCATTTCAGCCGGCTGTCCATATAGATGAACCGGCAGAATGGCTTTAGTCCTTGGGGTTATTGCCGCTTCGATCTTATTTACATCAATGTTGTAAGTTCTTTCGTCATTATCCACAAATACGGGTGTTGCATAACAAAGCGAAACACCTTCTGCAGTGGCTATATATGTGTTGACCGGGACAATTACTTCGTCTCCCTGTTTAATTCCCAATGCATGTAAGGCAACGTGTAAGGCATCTGTGCCGGTGCTAAGCCCCACAGAGTGTTTTACATTATGTATCTTCGCGAAGCCTTCTTCGAATTTTTTCGCTTTCTTCCCGCAAATATATGCGGTACTGTCTAAAACTTCATTTATTTCACTAAGGATCTCTTCTTTTATACCCTGGTATTGGGTTTTAAGATCTACAAAAGGAACATTCATTTGAAATACTTAACTTTCTATTTGTTTTGGATTCAGTATCCACAATATACGAAAAATAGGCAAAAAATAGCACTTTAGAAACCCAAATAGGATAATCGGTTTACGGTATAAATAGTACTTAAATACCGATTTTAACTACTTTTTGGCAGAACTTCTTTTGTTTTGGATTATAGATATGAGCACCGAAAATGCAAGTACGGAAAGTATCACTATTAAAGATATAAATACAGGAATATGGTAGCCAGGGAAAGCCATTGGAATGAGCATTTTAACGCCTACGTAAAAGAGGATTATTCCTACACCCTTTTTTACAAATTCAAACTTATCGGCAATTGCGGCCAGCAGGAAATACATCGATCTTAAACCAAGCACAGCCAGTATGTTTGAAGAAAATACTATGAATGGGTCGGTAGTGATAGCGAAAATTGCGGGTATAGAATCAATTGCGAAAACCAGGTCAGTTGATTCGATCACAAGAAGGCAGACAAATAACGGTGTGGCGTATTTTACCCCGTCTCTTTTTATAAAAAAATGGTCGCCCTGATACTCTGTTGTAACTTTGTAAAACCGTTTAAAAAGCCTTAGTATTTTATTCTGTTCCGGATGAATTTCTTTTTCTTTGCCAAAGGCCATATTATAACCTGAGTAGATAAGAATTGCTCCGAATACGTACAAAATGAAACCGAAGTTTGATATCAATGCAGATCCAAGAAGTATAAAGATACCCCTTAGAATTATTACTCCCACAATTCCCCAATTCAGCACCCGCCTCTGATGATGCGGAGCAATCTTGAAATATTTAAACAGTATAAGGAATACAAACAGGTTATCTACACTGAGAGATTCTTCAATAATATAGCCGGTAAGGAATTCAATTGCTTTTTGCTGGCCTAAGAAAAAATATACGCCTGCATTAAAGGCTAAGGCAACGCTTATCCAGAATATAACCCACTTCAGAGCTTTTTTAGGATGCATTCAGTTCCGCCCGCAGATTATGGAATGTTCTCGTAAGGTGCGGTGAATTCGAAAGAGTCTTTCTCTTTGTTATATTTCAGTACGGCTTCATCGGAAGTAGCTTTACCGGTTTCATTAGCCATAACGATATTTATCTCAAGAGGTTTCTTTGTGGTATCAAACCTTATGATATATCCGTTTTTAGCATCGATCTGGTTTACCAGGTCACCGGAAGCGCCCGTCAGCTTTTCTTCCATCTTAAGGATAGGTTTCCACTCATTGCCTTCTTTCCTTATCAGGCTCCCTTTTTTGATCCAGTAGCTGTTATCGGTCTGCTTAACAACTATCGCAGCAATGGCGCATTGTTTCCCGCTTCCAAGAAGGTCGCCTTTTGCTATCACTTTTACTTCTTCACCATAAAGTGTTATGCCAAACTGCTTTTCTTCATCAGTTACACCGGAAAGGTTTGACTGCGTTTGTTTTGTATCTTTCCCGCATGAATAGAGCATAAAAAGCGTCAAAAATACTGCAATTACGCGAAAAATTCTCATTAATTTGTCTTTTTTGATTTTTAATTGAACAAATATAGCCCTATTAATACTAAGGTTAAAGTATATTAAAATGCCATACTATTTCAGAAATTCACTTTCTTTCAAGCTCAGCAATTTTTTCTTCCAGCCACAGCCTGTCATAAAATGCCAATTCTGTTCTGTTTAATTCTGCATGAAGGTCATCAATTCTCATTTTCCCCGATCCTGTTTTAGTGAATGCCAAATGCTTAATGGCATTGATCATTCCAAGCTGTCTTTTTGCGGCAACTCCAGATATGGATTTGTTTTTTGATATGAAATGCCTGAAACTATCTACGGAATCAAGAAGCTGCTCGGTATATCCCAATTCATAAAATGTTTTGAGAATGAGATCTTTCACGTCAATTTTGAATGGTGCGTAATCAAGTGAAATCACGCTGAGTGATTCCAGTACTTTCCCGAACTCGCCTTTGGCAAAACAGAGGCATGCTTGCGAATATCTTCTGGCATCCTGGCTGTAACCGGGATAAATATACAGTGAATATTTACCTGTTAACTCTTCCATGAAACTGATGTCCTTCAGGCATCCTGCAACAGTAAGTGAGTTCCTGAAAGGAGGCATGGGGATCACTCCGTGTTCAAATATTTCCCGGCTGCCGAAAAATCTCCTGTATGACTCAAGAAGCTCTTTCAGAAGAGTGAGATCTCCGGCTTGAGCTCTTTTAAGCACATAACTCTGCTGACGCGAAAGATAATTGCTCTTTTCGAGCTTGTTTACATCGTTATATATTTCTTCGAATGAAGATTTAAAATGCTCATAGTACTCTGTAATGTCCGGATGAAGTGTGATCAGTATACAGTATACATAATATTTCAGATACCTGCCAAGCCTGTTCTCTTCGAATTCCAAACCGTTTATAGCCCGTTCTATATCCACTGATTCTATGAACCGGTTTGAGTTGCTTGACCTGTAATCAAAGTTGAACGCGTTGAAGTTTGTACGCATATCCCTGCTTTGTATCATCAGCCACATCAGCGATTGGTATGCAAAGTAGTTTCCTCTTTCTATTATGTTTCCGCAAACGTCTTTCTGGCTGTCTGAATTCATTTTGAACTTAATGTAAAGGGTAATGAGCATTATTTTTTTTACAAATATCATGCTGTCCAGCTCTTCTTCTTTATCAAGGTAGTATTGCACTTTTTTGTAAAGGGCGCGGAATTGTTTGCCAAGGTTCCTTTCTACAAACTGGTTCAGCAGGTTGAAATCCGCATTGAACCTTTCATGCTGGCTCATGATGTAGCGGCTGCCAAGGTTGTTCAGTGCGGAGTTCAATTTCTGGAATTCGTTATCGTTGTATTTCCTTCCGGGGTAGATATGTGCAAAGATATTTTCCCGTGAAATGCCGCGGCCTGTGAATGAAGGATAATGCTTTTTCAGGAACGAATAATACCTGATAACATCTCTGTGTGTGTTGTAATACGGTGAGCTTATAAATTTTCCGAAGCCTCTGAATTCTTCTGCGGAAAATGTTTTTAGCAGAGTGATGAGATTAGACGTGTACATGGCCTGAGGTTGTTTGGTTTTCAGCTTTCCGGATGAAAGTGACCTTTAAAAACCCGCCATTCGAACGCGAACCTATGGGAAGACTTAACAGACAAAAATAGCTAATTTTCAGCCATTTTACAACATTTATTACAGTACCGCCCCTGAAACCGGCGGTAGAAATCAGAAAAACTTTCTTTGTTTTGCCTGAATACCCAAATGTATTTTTGTAATATCACAACAAATAATTTCTGAAAGAAAATGCTCAGGAAGGTTAAGCTGGGTCTGCGTGAGCTTGATGCAAGCCTGAAAGCGGAAAAAGCCAGGTACATTATAAGCCGCATCAAAGGAAATCCTCTTTTCCCGGCGCCGGATCCTTCATTGTTCGAGATCATGGAGCTTGTTGATGTGATGGAACAGAAAAAAAAGGAGCTGGAGCTTGAGCGGGAAAAGATCCACCTGAAAACAGGTGAGGTTAAAAGGGTTGAGTCTGAACTGGATAAGAAGCTCTGGCGGCTGGCACAATATGTTGAAAACAGCGCAAGGGGAAGAACTGAAGTTATCAAAAGCGTGGGGCTTGATGTCCGCGCCGACCCTAAACCTCTTGGCCTGCCCGGCAAGGTTACCATCGTTTCAATTAAGGAAACCGGAATACCCGGTGAACTTAAACTGATATGGAATAGGGTTCACGGGGCGAGAGTATATAATGTGGAGATCACCGGGAAAACCAGTTTGCGCTGGCAGCTTTATGATGCTACAACCAGGACAAGGACAAACATTGAGCACCTGAAAAGCGGAACACAATACTGGTTCAGGGTACAGGCTGTCGGTTCGGCCGGCAAAGGTGAATTCAGCGAAGCAATTACCAGATTCGCACCATAGTTACAGGTTATTCAGCATTTTTCCATAAAGATATATTTAACAAATCAACTAACAACTACGCCAATGAAACTAAAAACATTATACACATTGCTTGCTTTGTTTATTCTTTCTCCTGTTATCACAGCACAGGATGATCAAACAGGCCAGTTCAGAAGCAATCCGCCAACCTCATTCGAAAGGGGAAGGGAATCTTATTTTGAAAGAGGCCCGTTGTTTTCGGCTGATATGGAGCAAAGGCTGAAAACAGCTCAGGAGAACGGCAATACTGCTGAGGCTCAAAGGCTCATCAATGAAATGTACTCAAACGTGCCGGATGAGTACATTTATAAAACAGATTTTACAGGGAGCAGGCCGGAACCTGTCAAAAACATAGAACCCCCTTTTATAAGTGATTGGTATTCGAGCGACGTAACAGTTTACTCGGGGGATATCAAATACGGGAATCCATATTTCAGGCAGATAGATATGAAAATGGGAGAAGACGGTAACATGTATATCGCCCTTAACCGCGCCCCCATTACCGGCACTACAGGCAGAATTGATGTTTACAGATCCTCGAACGGAGGAGCAAACTGGGTATATGTTCAGGGACTCCAGTACGCTTCCGGTGCATACATCGGCACAGTAAGCCTGCTGGTTGAGCAGCGTGATGAAAGCAATAACCCCGATTCTATCAGGGTATTTGTTTTCTTCACAAAAAGCGCGACCGAAAATAATGACAACGCCGTACTGGCATACGGAAGCTGGAGAAGAACCGGTGCAGGCTGGTACGCCGGCGAAATTGCAGCACCTCCTTCCGGTCAGGAATTCTCATTCGTTTCTGCAGCCAGCGATGGCGCATTCTACAACTCAAGCACATGGATAGGGGCTTTCTGTACTCAATCAAACAATGCTTTAACTACCACCAATGATTTTAAATATTACCGGAGTCTTGATTGGGGCATAACATGGACTGGTGTTACCATCAGCACTGCGTATAATGATTTCTATCCCAGCGCCGAGCTGAGGCCTGGAAGCACTTATACTGCTGATTCGGTATGGATCGCAGTTGAAAGAAGGATATCATCCACACAGTATGAAATCAGGATAATCAGAACGCCATGGTCACCAACGGCATCTTCGAACACATACTTTGTTACCACGGGCGGCGCTAACATATATTACGAAAAACCTGCGCTTACGGTAAAACAGAACCGCAGCTGTGATTCAGCTATGTTCACAACAACAAGGGATGGCTACGCTTACTATTTCTTTACCGCCAATGGTGGCGCATCATGGAGCAATGAGGCAAATCTTGGCGGCACAAGCAATGGCAACAATAAATCATTTACCTGGTGCGCTTCAAGTCCTTCAGGGCCCAATCATTTCCTCGCCATTTGGGTATCTATTGATGGTGATTCCCTCAACTTACGCAGGGGAATACTTAATCAGATGGGAACAAATGTATATAAAAGAAACAGCAATTCAATGTCAACATCTGTTTCGCCTGCCTGCATTATATATAATCCTTCCACAGGCATAAATTATTCCGCAATAGTGTATGCAGGACTCGGCCCGACGAACATCTATACAAATCAGGAAAATTTGCTTACGGGACTTGAACCGATATCAACAGTTGCAGAAAGGTTTGAACTTGGGCAAAACTATCCAAACCCGTTCAATCCTTCCACTACGATAACTTTCTCTCTGGCTAAATCAGGTTACGTAAACCTCACGGTCTATGACGCAGCCGGAAGAGAAGCCGCATCGCTGCTTAACAATGAGCTTGGTTCCGGTACTTACAAAATAGATTTTAACGCAGGTAGGCTTGCAAGCGGAGTTTACTTCTACAGGCTTAGCACCGATGGATTCAGTGATGTTAAAAAGATGATACTATTGAAGTAACAGGATATTTCCGGCAGGGCAGCATGCCGGAAGTTTTCATAACAGGGATATAAACCATATTCCATCAAATCACTTGTTCTCCGGCCGGAGGTTCCCCGCCTCCGGCCATTTTTTTGGTTGGGAATCTTCGGGTTTTCTATTTCATTGTTAATCATACCACTATTAACTAACTTTGCACTTAATCAAAACAAATTATGGGACTTTTTGATAAATTAAAACAGGGTTTGAAGAAAACCCATGAAAATATATTCAATAAACTGGATAACCTGGTTAATGCCAAAAGCGATATTGATGACGATTTCCTGGATAACCTCGAAGAGATTCTGCTTAGCTCTGATGTGGGTGTCAATACCTCCGAAAAAATAATACAAAACCTCAAAGAACGGGTAAAGGAAGAAAAATACCAGCGCACTGACCAGCTTAAAGCGATCTTAAGGGATGAACTGAAAAAGGTTTTTATAAGCGGAAATGAACAGAAAAAAGATCCTTTCAAAGTTGAAAAAAAGCCGTATGTTATTATTGTAGTTGGTGTAAATGGTGTCGGAAAAACCACATCAATTGGCAAGCTTGCCTACAATTATAAAAATGCGGGTTACTCGGTTCTGATAGGCGCTGCCGATACCTTCCGCGCCGCTGCAAATGAACAGCTTGAAACATGGGCAAAAAGATCGGGCACCGAGATCATCCAGCTTGCTCAGGGCAGCGATCCAAGCGCGGTGGTGTATAATACCATTCAATCCGGTATGGCTAAAGGATATGATGTAATAATAATTGATACTGCCGGAAGGCTTCATACCAAAGTGAACCTGATGGAAGAGCTTGGCAAAATTAACCGCGTGATCCAAAAACAAATTCCTGAAGGCCCCAACGAGGTGTTCCTTGTGCTTGATGCCACCACCGGACAAAACGGTATGGTGCAGGCAAGAGAGTTCAGTAATTCGATTCCGCTTACCGGTCTTATCTTAACAAAGCTTGATGGAACCGCGAAGGGCGGTATAGTGCTGAAGATCAGCAATGAAATGAAAATTCCGGTTAAGTATATCGGTGTAGGCGAACAGATCGATGACCTGCAGGTATTCGATAAAGAGAGCTTCGTGCACGCTTTGCTTGAGGATTAACAAATCCTGAGCGACTGCCGAAGGCAGGAGAGAAGGCTCCATTATAATTACTTAAGCGGCAGGATCGATTAAGTTTATACAAATTTTCAGAATTATTCATTTTTCAATATATATAAAATAGATCCTTCACTTCGTACAGGATGATAGGGAGCCAAATCAAAATATTACCCCAGTTCATAGCTAACCGCATAGCGGCGGGCGAGGTTGTTGGCAGGCCTGAAGCGGTTGTAAAAGAGCTGATAGAAAACTCGCTTGATGCCGGCGCTAAGCATATTCAGCTTATTGTCCGCGATGCGGGCAAGGCGCTGATTCAGGTTATCGATGACGGCAGCGGAATGAATGAGGATGATGCGATCTTAAGCTTCCAGCGGCATGCAACCAGCAAAATATCCGAAGCTGATGACCTTGAGCATATCAGTACTCTTGGATTCCGCGGCGAGGCGCTTGCGTCAATATCCGCAGTGGCGCAGGTGGAGCTTAAAACCAAACGTCAGGGCGATGAGCTTGGCACGCTGTTAAAAAACCACGGCAGC